>VMHT01130626.1_pt1 | contig 37017 bp, 51 predicted proteins | sample 4693611 | NCBI WGS metagenome assembly VMHT01 (sample SAMN12280063, study PRJNA550983) | marine metagenome | isolation source: seawater sampled from same location over 5 years 0.02-0.2 micron viral filtrate | place: USA: collected off the coast of southern California halfway between the port... ...
ACCAACGGGCTTGTTACTGGGGTCCATAAAATGTCTTTACAATCCAAGGTAGAGGCTAAATGAACATATACATCACCCATAGGAATTGTATCGCTCGCATAATAGGAGTCTCTTTCCATTGGGTAAGCGCCTAGGTCTGCTGCTATCTGTAGCATTTCTTCATCATCGGAGGTAACAACAACTTTATTAACATCGCGTAATCTTAACGCCTGTTCTACTTTTAAGGTCAACATGTTAGAACCTCCAAATGGGCGGACATTCTTGCGTGGAACGCGCTTAGAACCGCCTCTAACAGCGATTAAAACATTAATGTCGATGTCTCTTCCCATTATAATTGTCCTCCGTTCACATCAATGGCGGCACCAGAGATATAAGAAGCTGCAGATGAGCATAAGAATAAGATAGGCATCGCTTGTTCGATCGTGGTGGCTATCCTTCGTACCGGTATTTTAGATTCTAGCTCTGCTATTGCTTTGTCGGACATGGATTCGGCCAGCATCTCAGTCATAGTTTGACTCGGGCATACACAATTAACTAAAATACCGTATTGAGAAACTTCGTTTGCAAGTTGTTTTGTCAATCCAATAATCCCATGTTTGCTAGAAGTGTAATGCACACCACTTACAATGCTCTTGTTACGACCGGCAATAGATGATACATTGACTATTCTACCATAATTTTGTTTCTTCATTAACCTAATTGATTCTCGACAAATAACAAAAAACGATTTAAGATTTACATCCATTACTCGATCCCACTCCGCAACACTAATATTTTCTATAGTATCACACAAGTTGGTGCCGGCGACATTAATAACAAAATCTATATCGTCGAATCCGGAGAAAACCTTCACTATGTCTTGTATACTGGAAATATCACATTTTAAATCTTTTACAAATTCTAAATTTGAAGGTGTGCGAGAGGCATTATAAACCATTGCACCGGCAGATGAGAACTGTCGACAAACTTCTTTGCCAATCCCCCTACTACCTCCAAATACTAGCGCTACTTTTCCTAAAAAATTGAAGTCTATGTCATTCATCTTCGTATACATGATTCACATCTGGCCTAGTAACTGCGTATCTAACGCCCGGGCAGTCGCCGACACATTTAATATGATGCCATGTATTTTTTGGTACCACAATAATATCGTTCTTTTTAACTCGCTGGGTACCAATTCCCTCAATCCACCACTCCCATTCGCCGTCTAGTATAACCCAGTTTTCGTCTGCATCTGGGTGGAAGTGCTTTCTATTGCCTTCTCCGGGTTGTTGTTGAATAACAACCCCCCCGAATAATTCGTTATAAGCAATACGGACAGCCCATGAGCCCATTCCTAGATCATCTCGTAAATCAGATAAGTTTACAGTTGAGCAGTTTTCATATTTTATTAGTTCAGAGTGGTCCACTCCGTCATTCTTTAAGACGCGAACGAGGTCGCTATCAGAATTGGTTTTAATTCCCATTATAATGTCTCGTTTTTAAATTTTGGCAGCAAAATAAAGCTATTGATGCGTTTAGCTACACTAGTAGAATTTAACATGTTAAGTACTGGTTTGTCAAGTTTAAATCTCTTATCTTTTAATAAAACATTTTTACAGTGCATCATTTGTGACAACTGATCGTGTAGCATCTTGTCGGGACCCATAGGAGTTCCAGACTTACCATAGGTGTCGGTATATTGCTTGTTATATTTTTCTTCATCTGTTTGGGGGATTCCTGCATTATAAAAATCTAACCCGAAAACAGCCAGTTCTTTAAGAGGGTAGCTCAAGAGCATATTTATTGCCCCATATCCGGAATTAAAATTAGCAGAATAAACAGTGTATTCGCGTGATGCAAACCTCTCAACATGTTGTTTCGCATAAATTTCCCAATAAAGAGTCCAGCGATCCCAAGTACGATCTTCGTTTCTTAGATTGACAAATGGAATTTTTAAATCAGCGAATATTGGCTCGTACACTTCATTAGTAAGAGCCCATTCACCATTTGGTTTCATCTGGCTAGCCGTATCATTGCAGATTACGAATTTAGGCCTGTCAGGTGTGTCTAGGTTTTTCAAATGTTCTATTAGGGGAGGACCATAATTAGAGTTTAAACAACTTTGAATTATGTCTGTTCTGGTGCCGTAGTCACTTGGATTAGGAATGCCGTGCTGGATCCTAACCACAACATCATATGAATCGATGTCGGGGCCGTTGCCTTGGTTTTGTAAGTAGGGAGCAGGGCCGACATAAGCGACTCTTTTATCTTTAAGATATTCAGACAACACGGGATCAGTGTTAGATGATTTAATAAACAAAGAGTCTCCATTATTTCTCTGGTAATAATCTACGCATTCAGAAGTCGTTATCTTCCTGCTATTTTTTATACTATTATTTATCTTTTTAGTAATATCAATCCATGGATTAACTTTTGTTTTTAGATCATCAAATGTAATATTGGACAACAATTCAGTTATTATCGATTCATCTTCCGACTTTATATCCGATAACTGCTTTCGTATATCAATATCCAAGTTGGCAAATCGCTCATGTTCTAAATCAAAAAACAACTCTATTGCTTCGCGATTAAAGTAATCTGTAACTTGATGTTCTTTTGTTGGAACAAGGTTGTTATCAAATGCCAATTTCTGAAAAACTGCTTTTATTAGCATGGCGTTATATTTTTGGGCTTCCTGAGTAGCATATTGGTCGACAACTTTTATTTTCTTAAATGCTGGTCGAATCCATTTCCACATTTCATTCATCCTATAATCACTCCAGGCACCATCTTGGTTATGGGGAGCTTCCATGTCACTAACACCATTATCGTAAAGCATTCTGTGACTGCATACGATGTGTTTAAGGAATGGTATTTCTAAAATGTTGAAAAGGTGACATGACTCAACTCCGCCACCAAATTTAGTAATCATAGGGAAGAACCACTTTAGTAGGCTGTGGTGTACAAATTTAAACCCAGCATGAGTGAATGGGATTACAGAAGCATCCCGGCTGTCTCGATACTCTATGTTTTCTGCAAATGGCGTTGTGAGGCCGGCGCCCGGGTAGTAAGTTAATACGGCCGGTTTATATTCATTCAGATCTTCTATTATTTGGTCTTTTACATTCAAATTTCTTAATGGCTTGATAATATAATCATAGTCCACAAATCCATAATATTCATAATCTTTGGGAACCCCTTCTACTAACACATTTCTGGTATCGGTCCAAGTGGTGTTTGGACAAAATTTCATAGCATCTTTATTAGGAGAATCGTGAGTGACAAAAAAGAAATCGCACTCTTCTTGATTAGCGAACATCTCAACATGCTTAGGATTTGGTGTTTCCGGAGTTACTTGCAGTGCGCAAAACTTTTTCACAATTCCTTCTCCCATCTTTCTATCATTTCATCGAGCATTGTTTCAAATGTATATTCAGGTTTCCAATCAAGAACTTTCATTGCCTTTGAGGGGTCGCCTCTTAAATACCTTAATTCTTCTGGCCTCACAAACTTTGGATTTTGTACAACATAATCGCGATAGTCTATATCTAATTTGTTGAAAACAATTTCACATAATTCTCTGACCGTGTGTGTTTCACCAGTCGCGACAATAAATTCATCTGCAGTATCGTGATTTATGATTTTGTGCATTGCTCTAACATAGTCCTTTGAATGTCCCCAGTCGCGGGAAGAATCCATGTTACCCAATTCCAAAACATTGGTGAGCCCTTTTTTAATCTCAACGGCCGTTTTTACAACTTTGTTAGTTACGAAGTTGGAACCTCTCCGTGGAGATTCATGATTAAATAAGATGCCATTGCATGCATGTAGCTTGTAAGCGTGTCTATAGTGCCGTACAAGGTTGTAACCCATCACTTTGGCACATCCATAGGGGCTAACGGGATTCATGGGTGTAGTCAGCCTCTGAACGCCATCATCATCTACTGAATTACCAAACATTTCCGAGGAACTTGCTTGGTAAAATTTAGCATCCGGGCATAATGTCCGATATACTTCCAGTATGTTGAGGACCCCCAAAGCATTTGTCTGTATAGTAAAAGATGGCATATCAAAACTAATTCTAACATGGCTCATTGCTCCTAGGTTATAAATTTCATCAGGTTGTACATGTGTCACAATTCTGACAAGCGAAGGATAATCTAATAGATCTCCATAGTGTGCTACCACTCTAGGGTTGTCCGTAATATGGTGCAATCGAAAATTTTGATTTTCTGCAACAGAGTGGCGCCGAACAATTCCGTGGACTTCATATCCTAGTGATAATAAGTATTCGGTTAAATAGCTACCGTCTTGTCCTGCTATCCCTGTTATTAATGCTTTTTTCATTTAAAAATCTCCATTTGTGTTAAGTCAGGCCAGTCGTTAACATCCCACTTCGCTGGCCTTCTTTCAATAGCCTCCGGTAGCTTATCTAATCCAGATTGAGCTGTCTCCGGAGTCATATAGTAGTGATATCCAATGGAAGATATGTTTTGTTCTCGCCATGGTATATTAGGTAGTCTACCATCATAAGACATTTTTTTCAAGCGGTTTGCTGCATCTTTATCGTTTGTTAGAATCATGCCACCCCTTCCTAAGCTTAAATGTTTTCTGTATTGAAAGCTTAAGCACATAAAAGTATTCGGAATATATGAATTTTTTTCCCATAATACAGCAGCATCGATAATATTAGTATTTCCAATAAAATAATAGTCCTGCCACACTTCATCTCTCCACTCTAAATTAATATTTAATTTTTTAGCCAGAAAAGGAATAGAAATATATGTTCTTTTTGGTACAGATATGGATTTAATTTCTTGATCTCGCAAACATAATTCAACTGCATGTGTACAACAATCAACAGCTACAGCGTAAGGGGCACCAAAGAACTGCGCTACCTGATTTTCAAAAACAGTTATAACCTCAAAGCTCATCGTTTATAAAATCCTTATCCTTTTCTCTTCCATAATAAGGACCGGTTTTAAACTCATACATTATTGTATCTTCGTCTAAGTTCCGAAGTGAATGGCCTCCCCTATACAACACTACACAGTCACCATCGTTTAAAATAATCGTTTCTAAATGTTTATGATCCAAATCATAAAATTTACCCTCTACCCTTCCATTTAATATTACCCAAGCCTCTTCTGTTCTAGTCGCTAATTTTTCGCAAGGAAGGTGATAGTGTGGAGGGAAATATTCATCTGTTTTCATCTTCTTGGCGCCGGCTTGGAGAAATTGCTCATCCGGAGTAATGTTAAGACGAGAATGTGTGATATCTTGTTTTCTCGTAATGGTGAGAATCAGCTGTTCTGGTTCAACTATAGAATATAAGTTCCTACTCATCGAGACCTCTTATAATATTGCCATCGATTCTGAAAGTATCCGATTCATAATCTTGGCCACCGCGGGTACCATTGGTGAACACTACAAATTCATTATCTTCTACTATGTTCAGGGCGTGTATTTCATTTGGTGGGGTTTGCACAAAATCACCTTCTTTTAATAGAATACACACGGGCTCAATATCTGAACCAAGTGGTTTGTGCCAATATTCAAGGGAGCCTTTTGTTATCAACATATATTGAGTTGTTTCTTTATGATAATGGTTTCCGCGAATGGCGCCTTTATTAGAGCGAACGACTGCCACATGGTGGATATTGTCTTTGTAAAAAATATCGGTGATATCTCCACGATCGTCCGAGTGTAATTCTAGCGGGGACTCCGGTTGTTCCCATATGTGTTTTTGTTTCATTGGTAATCCTTATAAAAATTAATAAATTGAATGTCTTTGTTAATAAGACGCAGTTTTTCTTTTATCTTATCAGATAAATTCCACGATAAGATAATTGCATGGACCTCTTTATATTCTGATAATACATCGTCAGAGGTGATGTTGATATTGGTGAGAGGAGTTACTTTACCTTGTTTGTGAACGGAACTATCGGTAACACAATCAATGATTGTAGAATCTAAGTTCATATAGTTTAGAAAAGTATTACCCTTGGCGGCGGCGCCAATCGCAATTATAGGGCTGTTCTTCTCTGTTTTTATTCTGAGTATATCTCTTAAAAACAGCATTTTCTTTCTTTCTAAATCCTCTCGAAGCTTCTGATATGTTTTTTTATTGAATAGGTGCTGTTCGGTGCGAATTAAATCATCCAATCGTGCACAATTTGTGGATATGTTCTTCGTTTTCTTTGCATACACTCTCAGCGAACCTCCGTGATAATCAACTACTTTTATGTCAACTATACTGAAGCCTGTTTTTTCAATTATTCGTTTTGTTGAAGTCGCAGTAAAATAGCTGACATGCTCATGGTAAACCTGATCAATTTTGTGCGAATCTACGGTATTTTTCCAATATGGCACCTCAAAAACAAAATGGCCACCTTCACATAAAAGGTTATTAACCCCATTTGCAAAAGATAATGGATCGTTAGAATGATTAAACACATTATTGGCCATTACTAGATTGAACTTATCATGAGACTCTAATATTTTTTGTGAATTTTCATTATCAAAAAGACATTCTACTGTTGGAATTCCGCTTGAATTTGCTATATTTACCAGATATTTAGAAGCATCAATGCCCAATATCGCATTTTGAGAATCTTTAAACAATTTGAGTAAATAACCATCATTTGAACCAATTTCACAAATTCTATCACTACTCGTAATATCTAATTTCTTTACCACCTCTTTATTATAATCATTCCAATGATTTTTGGCAACAGAAGAATTTGAAGAAGTGTAGGAATAATCAAACAAATTATATCTTTCGGCTGGGTCTGTCACAGCTTTAGTTTGAACTTGACCGCATTCTTCACATAAAGTGCATGAAAGTCTGTAAACTGGAAGCATTATATGGCTGTTTTTCTTATGTATAAAGGTATCTGCATATGGTTGGTTTCCCAAGTCTAAGATATCATGTAGTTTTTTACTTTGACATATTAAGCAGCTATTTCTTTTCATTTAATACTTCCAACAAGTTTTTTCTTTTAAAACATCTAAGAGTCGTAGTAGGACTGCAATTGATTATTTCAACGCCGGCGTGGGCAGCACGATAAGCGAATGTGTTCCATGTTGGTAAATGAAAGTCAGATCCTCGTGGAACATTGTATTCATCACCCTCTTGTTGATAATCGTCAAACCAGTAGTTTGGGTTTGTCTCAGGAGTCTTTTCCATTTTCAGGCCCGGGCCATCTTCTACACATCCGTCTACAAATTCTACATAATTGCAATCAACACCCAATAAAATAATTTTTTTGTATCCTAGACAAGCTGCAGCAGAACATGCATTAGCTCCGGAGTTTCCATTATCGTGAAATTGTTCAAAATCAGACGAAGAGGCGTTCCACTTGTTTGTCGCGCCATAAGCTTGCATATTAATATATTGAAAGTTATCTTCATTCTTATTAATGTCTACAATATAAAAACATTTTTCAATTGGTGTGTTCTCAATTAAATTATTGAAGTTATCTCTATGATTTTCTGTTACTCTATAATCAAAACAGCCGTGATATTTTGGCCACCAATTCATTCTTTCATACGCCCTATAGGCTGAATTTAATCCGAATGTATCGAACCCTTCCAGCATTTTAAAGTCTACATCTTTTAAAGATGGACCGTTGCCCATTATAATTATTGTTTCACTCTTCATAATAGCTCCAAAAAATATCTTTTCTAGAATCCATGTGTTCGTAACATGATTCTTGAGTAGAAAACCAATTTTCATTTTTGTGCTGGACATTATCATTTAAGATTAATTCACAGCCAAGCATCTTAGCCTCCATAACAAGACGAGGGCATGTATCACTTGCAACTGGTCTAAAAATTAGTCCTCTCGATGTTGAAAGTTTAATTAATAGCTCATGATAAGAGAGTCCGGAAACTAATTCATGCTCTAAATTATTTTCTTCTGCATATTTTATGCATTCGTCGGTTCCCTTGACCAGTGAATCAGATTTTAATATTAAAAACTTGTTATTTTTTTCGTTATCTTTTAGGGAATATATAAATCTCAAGTCTCCATCATTGAATACAGAGTTTAAAACTTTACATTTTTCACTCTTCAGAACGGGTACTTTCGATAAAATCATATTTTGTTGTTTTTCACTCATGAACCATACTTTTTCTGCATATCCATAAAATGCCGAAGTAATTTTGCCAGACATTCTAGTTTCACAGTCGCAGGGACTTTTTTCTTTCATTTGGTGTAACTCAAAAGACCGATAATCGCAGAGTTTGTAATCATATTCAATAATTGAATATGATGTGTTTTTACACATGTGGATTTTTATTTCATCCGATAGTTGTTTAAAATTACATATTACAAAATGGTTGTTGTCTTTGTTCTCATCTATAATTTTTGTCGTTAAGTGCATGCAGTGTATTGCACCAATTTGAAAACCTTTGCGCGCTCCAGAAACCATAATAGCATCAGTAGTAAGCTCCGCTCCACCAATGCCATCTTGGAGAAAATAGTCAGCGACAAATACTAGATTTTTCATAGTAAGTCATTAAGTAGGGATTCTACTTCTTGTTCCTTGCTCTTATGACGGTGTTCATCGAAAATACAATCCACAAATTGCTTATACATAACTTCTTCGGAAAATTGTTCATTTAAGTTACTTGCTCTTTCACAACTGTTAGCAGCAAAAGAGTCTTTGTTTTTGTTTATTACATCATTATAACAATTTCTCATTTGCTCTTTCACTGATTGTTCGCGGGCATATGCCCAGCCAGATTCTTTAACTATAACACCATCCCAAACTGCTTCCGGTGGGACTGGCCTTATATCAAAGGCTACTTCATAAAAGTGTGGAGTTCGTGGTATTGAATTATCATATAAGAAATCGCACTGGCCTGACCAGCCAATCGAAATGACGGGTAATCCACTATAAGAGGCTTCAAAAATTGGGAGTCCAAAACCTTCGCCATGCGGGATTGCTACCATAGCATTAATCTTTTCATCAACATATAAAGCATGCATTTCTTCATCGGTTAAGTGACCATGAATCATATAAATTTTACATTTTCTATCTGGTGCCTGTGCATGACTAATCATTGATCTTAAATTGTTGAAGCATGCATTTCTGTCTATCAGGCTGTTCTTAGCAATATTAGTTTTTATTACCAAACCAACATCTTCATCTTTAAATTCTTGAATAAACCATTTTACGGTTGATTCCAAATCTTTGCGTGGGCCCATCTGTGCGACCGTTAAAAAATTGAACTTAGTATCGATATCGAGGTCAAGATCTGGTAAATTTTCAAATCTTTTAACAGGATAATTAACAGTGGTAATTTTAGTATTATTATCCAAAACTACTTTTTGACCGGTGGCCTCATCAATTCCTTCAAAGCGAACCCTCTCTAAAACATCCTTAGAGTGATTTGAGACTACTATAACCGAATCCATTTCATTACATTTTTGCGTCCATACGGGGGCCGGCTGTGTTGTCTCGATGCCGGCTGTATATCCAATGTTCTCGGTTGCAAGTTTTTGAAATTCGTTTGGTATCGTTACCTGAACTGATAAATCAAACTGGCCACCTTGTTGCATGTATCCAATTGTTTTTTCTATTGTTTCATCAATCCACTTCCTCTCTGGAGTATTATCCGTGATCCATGAAGTTTTACCCCATGTTAGTGGTTTAATAAAAACCTCAAACAAATCGGGTCTACTCCGTAAAGAGCGAAGAGCAAATCTTGCTTGTTCTCCATATCCACTTCTAGTCAAAAGTGGACCAACTAATAAAACATTTTTTTTCATGCAACCTCCATTAAGTGCCAGCGTTTATAATTTTTTCTCGTTTCCCATGAACCGCTTTCTTCAACAACTTTGTCCATAAATTTAACCCATTGATTTTCGAATAACTCAAAACTAAAATTATTCTTAATATGCTCCATGCCGCCTTCAGACATTTTTTTGTATTTTGTTTTTGGTAGCTTGAGTGCTTTGGTTAAAACCTTCTCAAAATCTGTTTGGCTTATCCTATCTTCGTAGATGTAAGGTACCTGTAATGAACCAATAATTGCTTTTGAGCTTGGTTGTATTCCCCAGCCAAACCAATTGGTACCGTCAGTGGCTTGTTCCTGCAGCCCTCCTGTCATATTAACGATAATAGGAGTACCGCAAGCTAAAGATTCTAGTGTAGATAAGCCGAAGCCTTCTGCATCAGATATATTGATAGTATAATCCGCAGCATTGTACATTATTGCAAGATCTTGAGGTGGTACCTTTTGAGTTGATAAAAGAACTTGGCCGTCCGATATACCTAGGTGCTCGATTATATGAGGCAAATCCTGACCATGTGGGTCTTGAGCGTCGGTATGCATAAGCAAAGTAGCTTTATCATGACCAACTTTATCCAGCCATTCTTTAAACCACCAAATAAGAGTTCCCGACTGTTTGCGGCGGGCGTTGCGGTTATTCCAGAAAAAGATTTTCTTTCGCGAATTATTGAATTCTTTACTTGAATTAATAATGTTTTGGCGAAGGTCACTTATTTTTTCTAAGTCTTCAGCATTACCTAATTTTTTAAAAAAAGTTGAGTTAACGGCATGACTAATATGAGTTCCAAAATTATCTGGCGAACATGTTTTGACAATCTCTTCAGTAACTCGTGAAATGCTGACCACATAATCGGTAGAATCGTAATATGATTTGTTATACATCGGTACTGGAAAGTTATCCCAGACATGGTAATATACCATTGGTACTAGTGCTCGGACTTCATCTTCAATTTCCCAAAGCCATTCATAGAATCGAGGATCCGTCATAAACCAAAGTACATCGGGCTTTTCTTTTCTAAGTGCGGATCTAATAGTTTCATCATTTCCGTAACCGTCAACAGGAACTATCACGAAATCTCTCGCATATGGTTCTACTGTAACCGGAGTGTAGTCATGGTGTTTCATAGCACCGCCTAAGCATACGAACTGATATCGGCCTGTTTTTATCAGTGCCTCAATCATATATTTTGTTTGTGTTCCAACACCAGACGGTGAAAGGGGGTGGTCGGATATGACCAAAATTTTTGTCTTTTTCATTTATACCTCATGGACAATGTTCAGTTTTATAAAACTTGCAACCGTACCCGCCGGTGCAAGATAAGCGGTTCTTAATATATCGCTTGTTTTTAATATTGTATAATGCTTTGTTTAATAATTTAAGAGCATTTTCAGTTTTTCTTGGGCCGCTTGTTACTCTAAAGAATTCAACAGGGTTATTCTTAGCTGTTCTCTTGAGTAGAGCAAAATGTGTTTCTACATTTTTTGGATCAACACCCATTTTCTGACAGAAGTATTTCTTGTATAAAGTAAGCTGGTAAGTGACCATAGGTTCACTGCGTTTCTTCGCATCCCAACCCCATGAACAAGTTTTCCAATCAAAGATGTGTACCTTACCATCGGGAGTGGCTACAACTGCATCGATGAAGCCTTTGAATTTATAGTCTTCTTCGGTTTCAATATCTTCCATTAGCGGCATTTCTACTGCAAGCACCTCATATTCTTCAAAGTAATCGTCTAGTGCAGATTGTATTTCGGGAATTATCTCTGTACCCTGACCAACCATATCTAAAACAAGCTTCTTATTAATATCTACATCTTCTGGTAGTTCTGATATATTCTTCTTAAGCTCTTTCACGAAGAAGTCACTATCCAAGTCTTCTTTCATAAGTTTTTTTTCACAAACCGAGTGCATTGCACTTCCAAAAGCAGTGTATTCGTTACCTTTGAATCCGTCTATTTTGTCGACGCGCGTAAGTTTATGATAATAAGGACAGTGGTTCCAATCCTTTAATTCTGAAAATGATATATGTGCCATTTATTCTCCTGACTACACATTATTATAACCCGTTAATTTTAAAAGTCAAGGTTTTCTTCTTTTTGTAGAAGAATAATTTTATCATATAAAGCAGGAGATACTGTTTTTAAAAATTTGTGATCTGATTGTATAAAGAAATCTGTAAACCCAGTTGCAAAGTATTCTCGTAAAGAAGTGGCAGCATAGGGGCTGATAAATAAACCTTGTAATGAATTACTCAGGGTATCGTAACCGACCGTTTGATGTAAAAATTCATCAAATTCTTGATTGTATTCGATATCTTGAAAAAAAGCTTTTGGTGCTTTGAACCCCATTTCCCACAAAATCTTATATAAATGCATTCTTTTATTTAAAAATTCATCTCGTAATTTTTGATCACCGTAAATCTGGTACCCATATTGCTCTTCGACGCCATGTGATAGTTCATGAACTAAATCGTCTAAGATATCATTCTCATCGTCTTGGAGATTAGTTGTATAGATTGCCCCAGAATCGTAAAAAGCATTTAAAGACCTTTCATGGAATTCTTCAAAATCACCAAAAATAATCATTTCTATACAAGAAAGAAGATGCATAGGCATCATTGATTCAAATTTTGAAACTGCAGCTTCCGCATCTATCGAATCATCGATTAGAGGGTCTTTAAAATATACATGTAGTCCAGATGGTGTATAGAAGTCTAGTTTACTGTTCTGCTGTTTCTTCAGCTTCTGTATCAGTTGATCTGTATGCATCATCTAAACCTACCTTATAACCTCTTAGAAAGTTTTCTTCTGCGATAGCTAACATAAATTCTGGGAATTCGTTGGCCATGACATCGACAATCATTTCTACTGTAACTTCTTCTTTTTCAAATTTAGTACCCACATATTCCACAAGATGGTCTTTTAACTGTGTTTCTTTACCAATAGCTAAACTAAGAGTAGGGTTTGAATGAAGAGTTTCTTCATTCATAATTTTTTCTTTTGACATAAATATATCTCCTTGTTAATATTAATATAACATAAAATAAAGTATTTTACAATACTTTTGATGCTAAAGTTGCTAATTCTGATCTTTCGCCCTTCTTGAAGGTCATGTGGCCAGCTATAGGGTATTCTTTAAAACTCTCCACGGCATGTGCAAGGCCGTTTGAGGTCTCATTAACATATACATTATCAATTTGTTCTACATCACCTGTAAGGATGATCTTGGTACCTTCCCCGATGCGTGTAATGATTGTTTTAATTTCATGTTTCGTTAAGTTTTGAGCTTCATCGATTACAATAAACGCATTTGATATTGATCTTCCACGGATATATGTTAATGCTTCAATCTCAATTTTGCCCTTATCCATATACATCTCTAAATTTGTACGGTCGCCCATCAAGAATTTAAGATTATCTTGAATCGGCATCAACCATGGCAGCATTTTCTCTTCCATGGTACCCGGAAGAAAACCGATATCTTTACCTAAAGGCTGTACGGGTCGAGAAACGATTAGGCGAGAATAGTGATTATTTTCAGTTCGGAGCCCCAACACTTGTTGTAACCCTGCTGCAATTGCTAATAGAGTCTTACCGGAACCAGCTCTTCCAACAAGCGAGACGATTTTAATATCGGGGTTCATTAACATATCAATTGCGAATGCCTGCTCTTTGTTTCTTGCATCAATATTCCAATCATGTAAGTTTTTGTGTACTACATTTTGAAGTGGTTCATGATGGTTTTTAAATTTAGCTAGTGCTGATTTTTTTTCGTTAGCATTGGAAACCATCATAACATACTGGTTAGGGTACATCATTTGTTCAGCTTCATCTTCAGTAAGCATGATTTCTTCATCAGCATAAAACCTATCAATTACCTCATCATCAAAAGATTGTACGATAAAACCATTGTACATCTCTTCAAAAGATGCCGCGGCTCTTTCAGAAATATAATCTTGAGCTTCTAATCCAATAGAATCACAAATTACTCGCATATTGATATCGCGAGAAACCATAATTGTCTTTCGGTTCTCACAATCTGCTTGGATAGCTTTAGCTGTGGCTATGATAGTGTGATCTGGGTGTCTCATATCTAGATCTGGAGGAAATATAACCTCTTTCAATATAGAATATGAAACTACCTTCAGGATTCCCAAGCCTTTTGCTATTCTAACGCCTTTTTCTAAATTGGCCTTTTCTCTAAGAGCATCTAGTGTACGAATAAATTGTCGTGCATTCGAACCAACAGAATCTTGACGCTTTTTATGTGCATCAATTTCTTCTAGAACTTTAAGAGGTATAAATATATCGTGATTGTCAAATTTGTAGACTACATTGGCGTCGGTTAAGCAGACGCTTGTATCTAACACATAGTTTTTTTTAGCCATATATCCTCATTAGTGGTGCTAGAGTATATAGTTGCATTAGCCTATTTTGCGGCTAAAACAACCAAATTCTCACGGTATTTGAGTAGTGCAAGTTCTTTGTGTTTGGCCTCAATCATGATGTCAAACTCATTACCATAATCATCAAGAGTGTTGTAAACAAGGTCGGAATGGGCTTGCGGTTTAATCTTAGGGTTATTGTGTTCAAGTGACCGAGATTCGGCATAATGAACAACAGGTTTAATATCACCCCATGTAGATAGTGCAAGCTCAAGAGCTTCTTGTTCAGTCTGGCCACCGGGATGTAACATGTGATGGTGGTAGTCAAATACAATCGGAATACCAATACGCTTGTATACGCCCTCATACAGTTCAAGTGTTGAATATAACGATGTCTTGTCGTCGTTCTCAACAGTTAGTCGCGAGCGTACATTTACTGGTAAACGCTCAAAGTTACGACAGAAGTTGTCGAGAGCGAATGGCTTGTCACCGTAGGCTGCGCCAACATGAATATTGAGCTTGGCATACGGAGTGCGAGGCAAACCGATAAGGTCAAATAAGTCACCGTGAACCGACAAATCAGTCTCGGTGAGTTTGTATACACGCTCCTTGGGTGATGCTAGCTTGTTAAACGGCCCAGGATGCGATGTGAGCCGCATTCCGTGCTTACGGGCAAAGTTGCCCGCCTTGAGGGCCGCGGCGTGTATAGCGCCGAAATTAGGCATGTCTACAAGCTCATACTCGGAAGCCCATGGGATGATGTCGGAAGAAAGCCGATAAAAGTAAATGTCATTGGCAAGATTCCACTCAAGAATAGTGTGCAAATCGCGTAGATTTTGCAAAGCTAGCTCGGAAGCATACTCAATACCACGATCGTGGAATGTCCGCTTGATCATGGTGCGGTTAGTTGTGATGCGCTGCGACTTTGGCAGCGTGGAAAAGCCTTGATTGATACAGGCGTAGCCTAAATGGTTCATGTTATACCCTCCTACAAGTACATATATATTATAACCGGTATCTGGGCTATTGTCAACACCTTTTGATTATCTGCCAATCATAAACCCACACCATTGGTTTTTCACCCTTCTGGTAAGGTACGCCGGCTTTGCGCAACTTCTCAACTTCTTTTGGTGTTGTTATTTGTGCTTCCCAACCATCAACACCAAGCTTAAGCTCTGATTGACTGACGATATAGCGCTCTCTTAAAACCACCCGGGTGTCGGGACCAGCAAATGATTTAACAAGAACTCTATCGTTTTTCTGATAAGATTTCTTCGACTTCATGAATTTTTTTAATGGTTTCGCCGGCGGCTTTCGGAAGCAGTATGACTCTATAACAAAAGAAAGCGGCCAAAAACATTACCATACATAGAACTGATAGCTCCGCAAATACTTCTATTGTTTTATCAAAACCCACATTTATATATATGGTCTTTAAACAAAATGGAGCGGGAGACGAGATTTGAACTCGCGACCTTCTGATTGGCAACCAGATGCTCTACCACTGAGCTACTCCCGCAAGGTGGCTGGGGCGGTTGGATTCGAACCAACAGCGGCCGGAGTAACAGTCCGGTGCACCTGCCTATGGCGCTTCACCCCAAAAAGTCCGCTAAGCGGACAACAGTAGATTAAGCATCAAAGCTTAAAGTACCGTTTTCGGTTTCAACCGAAACTTTCCAGCCTGATACAAATGGATCAACTTCAATAAAGTTAGCAACCGGGATATCAACCGTTGCACTTAGTGTGGTGAATCCTCTCTTATGATCATACTTTTCGGTAGAATGCTCGATTAAATCAATATCATAGAAATTCTCTGATAGTGTATCGGCCAAGTACTCTTCAAATCCATATGTTCCGCGTTCGTACGCTTCTAGATATTCTTGTTCGCGAAGATGTTGGATAACATTCCCACTCCAGCGGTTACGAGCATCTAATTTGCTATGTGCAATTAAAGCAGCAAAGTCGCCAATGACGCTAGTTTCGTTCATAGCATCTTCAACTTCAGTTTCATTGTGAACGAAGACATCAGTACCTTCCTCTTTTGTGAGTGTGACCATTGCGTCTTCTGGCAAGTTTAGTGATTTTAGTCTTTTTAAAACAGACATGTTTTTCTCCTTGGGTTGAATGGCTGCCTCGGTGAGATTTGAACTCACGACAAATCGGTTAACAGCCGACTACTCTACCACTGAGTTACGAAGCAAAAAAAGTGTGGTTTATATAATCTATAATAACGCACAATATTGAACCTGTCAACAAACAAATAATAAAATCTTTATATATTGCTTTGTCGGAAAATTCGTTTCTATTCATCTCTGATCCACACCACAGAATAGGCATTATCATTTTTAGATAATATCTTATCGGCACTAGGTGCTTTAAGGTCCATCGGGTGTAAACAACTGTTTTTAACTTTTACGGGCCGAAGGTTTCGGTCGGTGCCACCAAGCCACATAAGCTCTTGAATTTCGCAGTTGTCATTCAATATAGCTTTAGTATCGCTTGGATAGTAAAAATTATTTTGTCCTATTTCTGAAATATAGCATATCATTCTATTCACCATAAGTAGTATTTCCATCTTGGTATAATTTGACTTTTATTTATATTTTTAAAGATGTCTGATTTGGGAATTGAAGGTTTTCTTATTAAGGGCATCCCGGCCTCAGAAGGCGTTTTATCTCCCTTTTTTTGATTACATTTTTTACATGCAGTCACTAAATTTAACCATTCGTTTTTACCACCTCTAGAGCGAGGAACTATATGATCAATAGTTAGTTTGTCAACCATAAAGTGATTAGCACAATATTGACATTGACTTTGATCCCTCCAAAAAATATTTCTTCTATGGCAGGGAATTGTTTTGTATCTAAATTTGACCACTCTTTTCAATGCAATTACACAAGGAAGTTGAAAGGCTTCATTTACTGAATTTATAACTTTGTTATACGATTCAATTGCTTGTGCTTTACCAACCATGCACAAAACTAAGGCTTCAACGGCGTCAATAACCTCAATGGGCCTGAATGACGAATCTAACTTTAAAGTTTTCGTATTGTCCATCATTATATATACCTATTGAACTCACCTATCAGAAGGTTTTGAGCGAGTCCTTTGCCCGGGTATTTCAAAATCACGGGCTTTTTTAGCCAAATCGGAAGAACTATCAAGTTTTTCTTCACCGCCAATAGCCCATAAAAGTTCAATTCCCAATTCTTCACAGACGGTTTGCTCGGGTGTATTTGATCGTCCACGATCACCCCCATTTGCAAAATAAGTTGGTCTAAGGCGCCGAATTGCTTCGCAAACAGTGCCGTCAGTGTCATCTACTGAATCTACTAATACAACACCCTTAATGGCATTGAGAATTTCTACGCGTCGTTCCCATTCCATAAAAATAAAACCTTTTTTTCTAAACAACCAATCATCGGAATTAGCTATTATTATCACATCCCCAAATTCTGCGGCATGCCTAATCATTCGAATGTGGCCGGCATGTACAGGGTCGAATCCTCCTGATACCATTACAGTGGGTCTTTCGTTAATTTCGTCATCAAACATATCTCTATGTATCATTATTACTCCAATGTAACTTTCTTGAAGTTACATAAAACTAGTATATCATGTAATTTGGATGGTGACAAGTCTGCTTGGTCAAATATTTTAATTATTTTCCAATCAATGATGTTTGAAATTCTCAAAGCATACAAGATCCACTCACTACAATACCATTTATTTTTTTCTTTAATGTGAAATGGTAGACATTGGGAAAGCAACATACCAAGCCAATCATAATGAGCTTCCTTGGTTAGATTAAAAAAATCTAATATTAAATTATGTTGCTCTTGATTAACTAAAATTTCATAAAAATCCCATTTAGTCGGGTCATAGTTAGATACTTTTCGTTGTACTAACTTTGCTTTAATAAAAGGACTAATACCTATCCAAGTTTGTTTATCATCTAAGATAAGTTCTGCGTGACTATAGGCACTTTTTGTCCACCAACGCACAACTTTGTTGATAAATGTACCCTCACCTTTATATAAAGCAACCCATACCTTCATATAGTTACTTATGATCAGGATTGTTTTTTACACATTCATTCATATAATTTAAATTGTGTCTTTTTTCAAAAACCGTTCTTTCGACTTCTTCAGTTTCAAGATCGTATTTTTCTTTAATGTCCCAAAGAGCATCTTCAATTCCGTCTTCGAAATCAAAAGATGGTTCTTTTGGTTTTATGGTAGGCCTTCTAAACCAATCAAGTATTGACATTTTATTCTCCTATGATGGTGGAGGTGGCGGGAATCGAACCCGCGTCCAGAATAAGTCTAATTGTAGTCGTTCACAAGCTTGTCAGTTTTTGTATCCCCTAACTGAGCGGGTAGACGGTTATATTCTAAAGTTTACCGTCCTGTTACCTTAGATTGTTTGATTTTTACAACTTATCTGTTGTTTTGGCTAGATTGGATAGAAGGCTCTGGCCGGCCTCCCTACTAAGCGGCTAAGCGCTGTTCGAAATGGTTATTGTTATTAGCAATTATTTTTTGTATCTGCATTTTAAGTCTGCTAATACTTTTGACTGCTTGCACTTTTCCTCTTTCTTACTCTGTCGAAACCTAGGCACCCCCGTTACTTCATAGTAATTAGACCCACCGGTCGATTATTTTCGTCATCTAACCAAATTACTTTTGGCGTGACAATTTTACTTTTTACCGCTTTTTTAAAAAAAATGTTTTTTGTAGCTGATTTCATCGCAGCACTTTCTGTAGTGTGCTTACTGATTAATTCACCCTGAATATAGTGTCCGTCATATTTATATACTTTAAACATTATAGCAACTCATCGATAACTGAACGGATATAATCTTCGTTAAATCCAACGGCACCGATATGAATTTTTAAATCCTTATCTAGAAAAACATATGTCGGAAACCCTCCAACAAGATACCCGGTGATACCTGCAGGGTCCATTACATATTCTCTAGAGGCTTGTAATATCGGAGCAGTTGTAACACCATGAGAGGTAACCCATGTTTCCATATCTTCATATGTGGGAGCTTCTCCTGTTGGACCTTCAACCAAGAAGGTAACAAATTCTAATTGATTACCATAATCATCTTGAATTGCTTGAGTTCTCATGCCAGCAGCCTGACAAGGACCACACCAAACTGTGGAGATATCCAAGACTACTACTTTCCCTTTATGGTCGTAAAGTTCCCATATGTCTTTATTTTGATCATATAAGAATATATTACAAACATCTGATCCGATTGCTTTTTGATCACAATCTTCTCTTTCAATCACACCAAATTCGGTGGGGATTGGGTCTTCAATGACAGTTGAGTCGCCGGCGGGGCCGTCTTCAACATCCAAAGATGCTGGGCATGCTAATAAGTTAAGCATTAAGTAATTTAACATTTTATTCCTTTTCAATATTGTAGTTTTTACAGGCTCTTCTGAAATTTTGTTGGGTTATTCCCAAGAATCTTGCAGCGTCCGTTTTGTTCTTAGTAACAGACAATGAAAATTTCAAAACAGCTTCTTTAGTGATCTTAGACATATTATTCCAAATGTCAAGACCATATAATCTATGATTTAATAGATTAGTAGAAAGTTCTAATTTGACTGCTATTACATCTTCTAAAGTTAGATTATTAATACATGTTAAGATCTGATCATTTAACTTGTTTTGATCTTTTAATTTATTTATAATACTATATTCAGTCATGCTTTCATTTGCTTTCAAATTATCACACACAAAGTGTAACCTTATTCTGCATTCTTGTCAAGTAACTTTTATAAAAAAAGATCTAAAGATCGTCGTCGATGAGAGAAAAAGCGCCAAGTTTTTTCTCAATATATCTATCAATCAATTTTGCCATGGCTATATGAGTACCTTTGGCATCATCAATTATATTTTGAATAGTTTTTGCCGGTACTGCATCGCGATCGCCTCTGGCAGGCTTGGCGTCAACAATAATAGCGCTGCGGCCACCGCCTGAAATTGCCGCCTCTTGGAGATCTGTTTCCATTTGATCGGCATCGATGCCATTAATTACAGCTAATGCTTCAGCTAATCGCGTTGGAACGCCATCATCATCTTTTTCAGAATTTATCCTACTCAGATCATCGCCGCCAAATTCAGCTTCAAGTTTTTCTAGTGGGGTTTGTTCAGCCATTATAACTCCAACTCTAATTCATCGCCCGCGGGTTCAACACCTGCTTCTGGAGCCGGCGGAGGCGCTGCAGCGTCATCGTAAGCTTGGTTAGTCGGTTCTTCTACCGGTATACCAGCCAATTCTTCTTCAAACTTATCAAAGTACAATTTAAGATTCGCGATTAAGTAATCATAAAATAACTCTTGATCTTCAGGATCTCCGAGAAGTTCATATGAATCAACAATACTAGTTTCTATTTTTTTGTACGATTGGTACGCGACATTACGCCCAGTCTCGTCACCTTCGACATCTGTTCCGAACGCATCTCGCGGATCTTCTTCCTCTTCCTCATCATCTGCTGATTTCTCGGCATCTGTGCGAATATCAATAAACTTATCATCAACAGCATCACCAACATTAATTTCGATCTCCTCTTCTAAATCGTCTTCAACCTCATCCTCACCAGCAGCTGTGTTGATTTTTGCTGGTGTGAGTGAATTTACTACAGCATTAATAATATGAGAACGATACGACTCTCTTTGAGAATTATTTGTAGTTAAGGACTTGTAATCTGTCTCAATAATTGGTATAATCTTCTTAAGGAGTTCTTCTAGAACATTAATACCGGTAGATTTGTTTGGAGTGGGATCAACATCAGGTCCAGCCTCATTCAGAGTCTGCATTTCGATATCAATGAATTCCCGAACTACTTGGCGAAGATCATCTTCTTCAGTATTGTTTTTTTGTTTGACAAGTCGGATGATTTGTCTTATATTTTCTCTGAGAATTCTCTCTTCTTTCTTCATTGTGTAATGCCTCTTTTAATAATTAGTTCCATAACCTCATCAATCAAACTTAAATCAATATATGGCTTTTGTTTAGTACTTTTTTTCTTGGTCTTACCCGACCCAGATCCCAAAGGGACTGCATATCCTCCAGCGGCGCCTGCACCGGACATTTCTTCGACTGTTGAGAGACCAAGTATATCTAACACACCGTCGACATTTTCTCCGCCAACAAAGTCTTCTAACATTTTACGAGCTACATCACTCTTAGTGGCTTCTACCAATACAAATCTAAGGTCACTAGCATGGAATTGGCCGGGATCTCTCCCTTTCTTAACGCTTGGCATGTTATTATATAAATCGGAGCCTTTCTCAGCCTCTATAGCTAACAATTTCATATATCCTCCGGAATGCTGTGATGGCGCAACTGCTGTTTCCTCTGGATTTAACAATTCAACTCCATCCTTAACATACTGCCCAGCGCTCAGCCACCTCTTCCAATCGTCATCTTTAGTGCTAGCACCTAATATAACTTTGTCACCTGTATTCAAGGGCCCTTTATCCCCGATAAAATCATATGCTGCAGTCACAGGGGAAGCATGGTCTTCCGAAGCTTCGATTCGAACATTAGATAAACCGGTCGCTAGCGTTTGCCATATTTTAAGAGAGTCTTCGGAAGTTACCTCTGTTCCATCTGGTAAATATCGACCCTGCTTAGTTGGCTTAGAAATGATTACAACAACCTCATCCGCATTAGCAGCATACTTTCGTACCATATCTAGATGCCCCTTGTGAGGTGGTTTATACGCTCCCGGAACAACAGCTACAGTTTTGGGATAATCGGTATCCACTACTGGATCATCCGATTCATCATCCATTAATTCAATTTCTATTTCTTCATCTACTTCTTCTTGCATGCCGGAGCGTCTCGCTCTTCCAATGATTTGGTTGGCCATGGCAAATGCTCCAGTCAGTTTATAAATTTTATCTGAACCGGGGGGATATTCAAAGACAACCCCTTCCATAGAAGACGCAAGATTCTCGACATCACCAAGCTTAGCAAGTTGTTGGTCGACTAACTCGCCCATTTTCTCATCGCCTGATGCTTGTAAATTCTTAAGATAAGCAATTGACTGTTCAAGTTCTGCGCGCATGCGAGCAACCTCTTGATCATTATCGCTGACAAAATAACTCTTGACTCCGCGGAGCACCTCAATAGCAAAATCGCTAATGGCTACCTCAAGCGGTTTCAAGACACTCGCGATATACTTTCTAGATTTTGTTTTGGCTCCGAGATTAGATACTGTAGCCTGTAATTCTTTTGGAAGACCTTTCTTAAGGTTAACAACCGTGATGCCTTGCTCTTTAGCTTCATCTGGGTTCAACATTAAAGTAACGAGCTTTTCAGTAACATCTGTTGGTAAATCAACTTGTTCGGCGTAGCCTTTAACTACTTGTTTAATATAATCACCTAAAGTCGCATCCGTTCCAACAGGTGCGGCAAATGATTGTATCTTGGAGGTAACATCCTCCAAAGCAGAACCATCGGCTAGTTTTTTAAGAGCAACGAGTTTTGGACCATTTACTGCCCACTCTTCTTTGCCAACTGTTTCAGAGGCTCCATCAATTAAACTAGAAAGCTTGGAGAACTTTTGTTTTGTTAATTGACGCATCTCTGCTGTTTCTTCGTTGTCACCAAAGTATTGAAGACCATGCAAAACAATATTCGGAGACGAATACAAAATAATGTTTGGATTATCTGGATACATAATCTCCATATTAACATACTTTTGGCCGCTTGCGAAGATTGCCTCTAGGTCATCTGGGCTAAGCTTCCGTAAAGCTGCTGAGACCGCTTTAAAACCGTTTGTAAACGCGTTCTCGGCTGGGTGTCCGGCCCATTTACTGATATACTCATCAGTTGTCATACCACCTTTCTTAACATCGCCGCTATTTCTAGCAGTTTTAATTTCCCCAGAACCGTCAACGGTCAAAAACAAGTTTTGACCATCAACTTTCTCGGTAGCGTTAGATATCTCGGCATTTGCGACCTTGCCGAGAATATCTATAATTTCGCTAAATGTTAAGTCAGTATCTTCTGACAAATGGGCCATGTGCCCTGCGACACCACCCATTATCCATCTCCCTTTGACTCTTCTAATATATTAAGCTGCTCTTGGAGAACAGACATTTCATTTTCCATCCTTCTGGCGAATCTCTTAACCTCACGCAGGTGAGTCTTTGCGATCTGCAATCTGCGTTTTTCGGTCATAGTTCTAGGTTTAAGATTGGAAATTATTTCTTGGAGACCCTGAATATAGGTAAAGATGTTCTTTTCATCTAGACTCTCGGTAAGAAAATCTCGCCAATCGGAATTTAATGACATATGTTTGTCCTCTTTTAAGTTTAATAATAGTTTTTGAACAAATAAGCTTTTAGACTTTTTGAGTTCAATTTTTGTATTTACCGGTCATGATTCTAGCCCTTTAAGTGCTTACGAAGAACCTTAGCAATTGCTTCTTGAATAGAATTAATTGATTCATTCTTCTTACCCTTCTTGCTCTTTGCGGCATCCTTCATGGATTCTTCTTTATCGCCATCTTTGTCAATATCAAGAAAATCGGGCTTTTCGCCTTCCTCTAATTCATCTTCTTCTTCCTCTTCATCACCCAAACCGATCATATCCATAAGACCTTCTTCAATTTCTTCATCTTCGTCGAGGGTTTCTTCTTCATCTTCAGCTTCAGACATATCTTCTTTTTCATCTTCAGGTACAGTCTTTCTTTTATGTGGTGTTCGGCGATCACCGGCACCCTTAGCTTGAGCTAATTCTTCAATTTCTTCTTCCTCTTCTCCTTCGGTTTGAATTTCCCCGTTTCCGTTGAATTCATCAAATTCTTGCAAGGAATTAAATTTAAAACCCCAGGCTTCCGAGATTAAGGTACCAATCTCTTTGTTTTTCCAATCTTTTGTAGACATCTTGTTTTCTCCTCTTTGTAGATGTTCGTAGTAAATAGTGTTTTCTTTCTTTAACATATCTTCAAAATCACGAAGACACATACTGCCATCTCTATTTGCATCTATTTCCATTTGTCGTAGATGCGGATCTCTTTGAGCGTAGCCCTGTCCCATATCTCCAGAGTCATCAAAATGTCCATCACAATTTTGTTTATGATGTACTAATTCATGACCTAAAGAGCGAAGGATATCTTTTGGGTGTCGACCGGTTATATAAAGAGTAACGGATTTAGCAGCAGGATCATAAAACGCAGTTTTCCCTAAAGGGTTATTTGCATTTTCTTGATCATTCCGAAGAAATAAACGCGGCGGATTTTTAAAACCAATCTGCTTTTGAGCAAATGGTATGAACTGTTTAATAATATTTTGTAATAGATCATTCATAAAAAAACCTATTATAAATAGTGTTCAACTCTTCATTTCACTATCAAAACTATGTTGTTTAACTAACTTTAGGCTGAGAGTAAATAATTCTTTTTCTTCGAATTGTTCATTTAAAGGTTTGACAGTAGCAATTGATACCATCCGGTTAGATCGTATGGTGTTTTCTAGTTTTACTAAAATTCCATAATTTATATTCCAATTTTCCGAGTTTTTATCCCAGGTAGTCCACTGGACTATATCACCAACATTAAATTCTTCGGCTGATAGTTCTCCAAATTGATTTTTTTCATTCATTATTGCTTACTATCCAACCACAAGTGCCTTTTTTTAAATATTCAATTAAATTAGATTCTGCTTCTTCAAAACTTTTATAAATTGCTACATCTTCAATATTGTTCGCGCACAAAACCTTCAAAGTAAACATTTGATTTGTGGGTATAGAATGATTAGTAGACTCATCGAATACATAGAGTTTATTGATTTTTTTATTCGCCATCCGCGTAAGTAGTCCCCTATAATAACTACTCCTTAATATTATTTTGAAAAACCAATAAAAATGACATTAATGTTACAATGCATAATTCAAACCCAAATGTAAAATAAAGAGCCCAAGAAAAAAACAAAGTCGCGACAAGTTTCCAAAATAAGCCAAATTTAAAAAGCATCAATCAAATCCTGTAGTTATAATTTCTTCCTTGTCAATATTAATTAAAAAACCATCAAAGGTATAAACTAAATATGTATCTTTTCGTTCATCGATAATAAGAGCTTTTTGGCCGCGTTCAATTTTCACAAATGATTTTGAGTCAGGCTGGTAACAAAACATGTGACCGGTTCCCTTAATACAAACTTCCGGAATTAATTCTATTTTATCAATTTCTTCCTGCTCTTTGTATGGTATCTTACCATTAAGTTGAGCGGCAGCTAATTTTATTCTAGATACTAAATCTTTCGATAACTTTTTGGCCATTATTTAAAACATATTTGTTAATGCCAATGCTGATGCCATTAAAGCTTGAATAACCATAAACATGGTGACTGCCTTTGTTTTAAATTCTTTAAGTTCTTCTATTTCCCGTAAGGCCGCTTTAATTTGTGGCGGAGAAGCTACATCATCCATTTTTTCTTTCCAAGCTTTAAGATCTTGTACTCGGTCTTCTTTAGCTTTTAATTCAGTTAATTGACCTTTAACATCTTGTAGCTCTGTGCGCAACGACTCAATTCCACCTGACATGGTTTCAAGTTGTTGTAAAACTAATTTTGAGTAGGTTTCCCATCCATTCGCATTGCTCATCTGTTATGCCTCCACACTATTAAGTAGTACGCTCATGCACTCACTAATTCAGGTTGTCCGTGCTTAACCAAATATATATTAAATTTTATGTTACGATCAACCGATTCTAACTCTTTTTTGACTTGATTCATATCGTCTATATTAATTTGTGAATCATCATAAAATTCAATTTGTTCAATATTTTCATATTTTGATAAAACTGTATTGACTAGGTAATTGCCCTTGTTAGCCCCTTCAACACCAATCATAATAATATTGTCAGTCGGTATTGGCTTCTCAAAAGTCCGTAGTACTCGGTGTATATCATCAATCGATACTGGCGCTCGGGCCGTTAACACCATAACCTGTGTATCTGGGTCAGTTAGCCTATCTCGCATAATTGATGTTATATTGGGGTTTTCAGTTGCATTGTGCACATTGTCAAGTGGTGAAAAGTCAAATTCATATCTATCATCATCTTTGAACGCATCGTATTCTTCTTGAGATCTAGTTTGAAATTCTTCACCAGTCTCTTTATCAATAACATTGACATAGCCCTCAGTAAAGGCAATTGTTTCATCAAAATCAAATATAGATAAGCGAGTAGCACTCCCTATATTCTCAAGTAGGGCATTAGGACCGGTTTCTTCAAATCTTAATCTATCTGTACCGGCGCGCTGCGTATTATTATTAAAAGGTGCACCAGATTTGAGATTCTTATGACCTGATTTGGTTGAGTAGATATCATTCTTTCGGCGTTGCTTCTTATACTTTTTTTGTGCTTTACTTTTAAGCGGTGTAGGTTCAGTCTTGGATCTCTGGTCACGCTTTTTCTCAGCTATATACTCTCGCCAATTTTCAAGTAGGAGTTTCATAGGTTTTTCCAAATATTTCTCTACCGACGACTCCGTAATCGCCGGGACCATATTGTACTAAATAGTCACCGGGTTCTCCTTGGAGTAAATCGTCTGACCAAGATACTTTTACTTTAAATGGTTCCGACATTTCTTTAGCGAATACTGGTATGTTTTTCTTCGATGCAGTCCCATCACCCAAATCATCGTATGTTTGCGCAAATTTCTCTGCCGGGATGGGCCACTGCTCACCCTCTGTACCAGTCATGATGGCATCGCCGGCTTTAGCGCCAACGGGGCCCTCCTTGGTCTCGATAGTCTCGTCAGTCTCGGCATATCTAAATTCTAACGGAATAGGCTTTTTCGCGGTCTGAAATCCGCCTTGTGATAAATCCGGATTGTCATCTAGTCCGATGGTCTCTGTTATATACTGTCGCCAATTTTCAAGTAGGAGTTTCAAAATATAATTTCCCAATCTTGTTCAATTTCATAAAGTTCGGAATATCTTCCTTCTTTCAATAATTTTTGATTTTGTTTATTTTCAAATTTCATAGGTTTCATTTGACCTGATTTAACAGCTGTGGCTAACTTTTCGCCGTGACGACCGGTTGCCATGTCTTTAAAGATTTTTTTAACTTGGTTATATGGAATAATTGCTTTTTTTATTTTAATGCCGTTTGATCTTTTTGCAAATGCCGGCACCTCTTGATTGCGTTTTTCTGCTGACGCAATTGTACTTTCATAAAAAATATCAAAATTCAAAAAAACTCCTTCATTGTCTGCTGCATCAGCAACCATAACAATTGATAAGTAATTTCCAGGTTTAGCTTCAGATGTTTGTAAAAAAGCTCCAGTGCGTGCATACTCGACAGCAACTTTTTCAGAGCGAGACCAAGATTCTACCCTGTCTTCACCTCTTGGGTAATGAGTCCAGTAACCAGTATTAGTTTGAGGTGTTATCACTTTCTGACCTTTCATTAGACGGTAAAAATTAAGGTAATCCTTTATACCCATTTTTAAATCTTCAGGCTGACGCTTATCGGCACGATAGCCTTTAAAATACTCATCGTCTTCGGCACCCTCTTGTCCAAATAATTGCTGGAATAGCCATTCTTGGGAAACACCCATACCACGATAAGCGGTACCTTCATAAAAAGATAGTCCTTCCACCCCAGAACTGTAGCATTGTCTAATAAAGTCAATTTCATCGTCTGTTTGAGGTTGTTGATTGAACCCAACATATCCCCAGATGGCTATCCATAGACAAGTGGAATTTTTTAAAGCCTCTCGATCAATCATAGCCGTCGCATTTGAATCAACCATCATATCATAAAGGTTATTGTTACCTTCATCATTATTAAGCCAACCCAGGGGTCCACTCCCGTAAATCCCCTCTTTAGCAAACAATTCGTTTAAATCACTTGGGCTTGATACACCATAGTCTTCTGCTGTTTTGTTATTATAAATCTGTATGTCTGTGCGAAATGGTAAGAAAAGTGGTGTACCATCGGCAGATAGTTTTCTTTCAACCAAATACTTTCTCCAATTTTCAAGTAACAGTTTCATTTTAGTTGTCGTATGTTTCATCGATTTTATCGTTAACCATACCCTGTGCGCGCATCATATCTTGTGAATCAACTTCCTTGAGGATAATGCTTCCTGTTTTTGGCTCAAAATACATACCAATCAAATCTCCGGTTGAAACTCTCTTTATCTCTTCTTCGGTTAACACAATTTTGCCACCATTCTTTTTAACCAGAATAGTCAGAATACTAAACAAGTAGTCTGGATCTTGCAAATATTTACTCATCATCTTTTCCTATATTTGATCTTTCTTGCCAATCTGCTGATATATCGTTATCTTCAATCGGGCCACCTTTTGCCCAAGTACGACACGCTCTAGCGGAGTGACATTTAAAATGGTGCATCCAACAGTAACCTAATTCGCCATCATAATCTGATGTTTCTCCCGGCATACACTCTTTCATTCTTGGAGAAATATCAAAAGCAGTGCAGTTGCCACAATTTGAAGCTTCGGCTGCTTCGACACTGGTATTCCAGTATTCTGCAATTTCTTCCCAATAATCTCCCGGCTCTTCAACATTGAGAGGGCCATATTGAATGTGTTCTGCTTGAATTGCAGAATCTCTGTTCTTTGTGTTAAGTTCTAAATCTTGAGTGGCAGGTGGACAGATTAAACCTTTTGCCTCTACAATAAACTTTCTCCAATTTTCTAAAACGAGTTTCATGATTTTAAATATTCCTTCCAAGATCTGACAACTGATTCGTTTGTTTGCATATGTGATGGCTGACGAGCATTAATAAACTGAGCCAGCACTCTGTTGAATACCACATTAAGGTTGTCTTCATCGTCCATGTCACCCTCTACAAGCTCTACAAATAATTCAGTCATAATATCAGGTGCGTCAGCATTTACCGAGAATATAGCGGTATATTTAGCCTCTCCAGCATGTTCCACTGTCGTGGCATGCATATCTAAGTAATATTGTGTATTCTGCTCTTTTCTTGGTGCTTCTAAAAGTTGTTTTCTCAACTCAATTTTAAAGTCGCGAGAATCAAGAATCTGCATAAGCACTTCCATACCTAATCCTAAATCTTCTGGATCATAGTAGTGAGAGTATCTTGCAGTGCATTCATATGACTGATCATACTCACCATCAGTCTCAATATCCCATTCATAGGAGGTAAGAACACTATCTTCAATCGCGATCGCTAGATTCATAAACTCTCCGCCTTCCATTTGTCCGTTTTTCTTAAAATATTCAGTAAGGATTGCTTCCCAAGTGTCTCTTCTGTCGTCGATTACGCTATCAATCTTTTGACAAGCCTCATTGAATTCTTCAGGCATAGAAAAATATGAATTCCCAGCAATTTCAGGATGCTCAAAATTAACTTGAATGGTTAAGTGTATTTCTTCGCGAACCTTGCGGATTGTAGGAGTGTCGTTTTCAGAGGGAACAAATATGTCACCAAATTGCATGTTTATTTCGTCAACCGAGTTCCACACAACTTCTTCAGCGTTGCTCGGCAATCTTTTCCACTCATCAATCGGCCATTTTGCAATAAATGCCGAATAAGGTCTAATATAAGCACCATCGCCGCCATCCTCGCCCACTTCGTAATCAACATATGTCTGAGCCATATGATCATTCCACTCTCGCTGTATATTTTCGCATTCACCTTCGTATGAACGGACAACATCACCAATTAAGTCTGCATCAAGAGTATCTTCAGTATCTGTGTTCTGCTTCATCTTGCCGCTAACACTCTGCTCGGCGCCTAGCAGTTGCCTCATCAACAATGCGCGGCCCTCTGCATTAGCGGTGTCCTCATAGGAGCCACCAAAGATCATAAATCTATCTAAATTAATCTTGCCATTTTCTTTCGGCATATTTTGAATGACTTCTTCTTGGTTTGATCTCGCCCAGTCAGTAACTTGATTGGCTAAGCCGGGGATATCAGCACCATAGACTCTTTTCTCTGGCATTCCAACATCTTGTCCATCATCAAATCGTTTTGGTTCATCTGTATCATAATATCTAACATGACGGATGCGTGTGCGCGAAATTGGCTCAATATCAAATCCAGCCCCTCCAGCCCTTGCATCGTCGGCAAATATTTCGCCTTCCTGAATTTCTTGCTCTGCACTGTCTATATTGCCCGTATTTGTGTTTGTAAGCAATTCTTCTGTCTCTACCACATAGGCAACCGCCCCATGGCCTTGAGCCTCGGCTACAGCGCATTTATAGTATGATTGATAGGCACCTTGGCGACTAGGTGGAGTGTGACAAGAGGTAATTTTGTCAAAATCACTCATTCTGAGTACATCTATCGGATGTCGAGTGATAATAATGGAAAATTTGTCATTATCGATGTTATTTATCTCTTTTTTGATGTATCCGGCGTTCTTTTTCCAATATTCGCCGTATTCAGTGGCTAAATCGGTTAAATTGTAGCCGGCAGGCCCTGCAACTCCCGGATTTACGACATATAAGTAAATTTGAGTGTTAATTCTCTGAAAATTCTCATATTCCTTCTCATCAAGCGCTGCTTTCAGCATTTTTCCGGTAACTCGGTTTGGTGTATCGATACCCCTGCCATCTGCTAACTTATAGTTGATATTATCCGCGTGTTTATAGACTTTTTGGTATAATTCGTCTTTTCTTCGGCTTAAATCAGCCAATTTGGAGAAAAGCTTGCCGATTTTCATCTGAATCTTCTTAACTTTCTTCTTTTCGGGCTGTCCGGCCTGCATACCAATCAAAGTATTCATTAAATCATCGGCTGTGCGCAGATCACGCTCGGCATATACCATACCTTTCTCCCAATCTACATCATACTCTTGAGATCTGAAGAATTCTGCAAACTTTCCAAGCTCTGTGGATGGATCAAGCGTTGGAAATGGTATAACGGTGCGCATTTTGCCACTGAAAAGGTCATTCAGAGGCAGATTGGCTGGATCTAAGTCGTCTAAAACATCTTCAAGTGCTCGCATCTCGTCTTCAGTGACTTCCCGAAGCACTTTTTCACTAACCGGAACACAATTTGGCACATTTTTGCCACTTTTCTTCTTCATCCCGACTTGTTTGTACCCGTCCCAGCACTTTTCTTGTAAAGTGTCCAAAAGATTGGCTGTTTTTAGCAGGATTTGTTCATCATTTAGCATTGGCTTTCCATTCGCAATAGTCACACGACATTTCGTCGGTTAAAGGCATGCCACAATTGGGACATTTCTTAGATTTTACCATAGATAACATGTTTTTTATTCCTTCATTGATTTAGAACCGCGACATTTCCACTTTTTACGGGATAATGCGTTGGCACATGGGGGATTTTTACACTTTTTAATCTTTGCTGAGCGCGCGCAGTACGCATCACCCTTAGCTGTACCGGGTCTGATGCGGTCTCCGCCGCCTTTTGCTTGTCCTTTTTGTCCAAATGAGCGACATTTGCCGTCTACACGCTTCGCAAAGCGCTTTCCTTTGGAGGGTTTACAAGCTTTCTTCTTTTTTTTCTCTTCTAAACTGTCCATTAAAATAACATCACCATCTTCGTGAACTTTTATATTGCTCGAAGAGTCTATAATCTTGTTTATCTCTTCTTTTGAAGCCTTTGTATGTTTTTTCAGTGCGTCCATACCAGCAGCACCACCCTCATCGCGTAAAGCTTTTATAACTTTTGCTTTTAAATTAGATTTTTCCTCTTTTTCAATTAAAACTTGGGTCAATTCATCTTCAATCATAATTTGGAGAGACTCTTTCTTGGAATTACCCCAGTTTTTAGCACCAACCTTGCGACATTTAACAAGAGCACCGGAAGCATATGCACTTGGCCACACTTTATAGCGTGATTTTACCTTACTGTAACAAGCGTCCTTTTTGCCAGAAGACTTTTTCTTCTTTTTCTTCTCGTCAAGGACTGCCTCTAACTCTTCTTGAATAATTTGTTCTAAATCCATGTATAATTCCTCATTTTTCTTAGATTTTGCTTTCTTACCCCATGATTTTCCTTTACCGCGCTCTTTACAGGCGCCCGGGGTTGGTCTGCAAGCAGGATATTTCTTGCGTTTTTCGCCTGAGCCACGCCCACAAGCCTTATAGCCACCGCTTCCATCAGGAGAATTGCAGTCAACCCATCCTTTTTTAGAACCCTTGGCTCCCTTCCTACCAAACCAGTCTCTCAGTGAGGACTCTTTACTTGATTCAGAGCCGGCTTTTTTCTTTTTTTCGTCCATTGGACCATACAAATCATTCATTTTTAGACATTTCCAAAGCTTTCTCCAATAAATAGATCGGAATTTCACTATTGTCTATGTCTTTTATCTCTTCAATGGTAGCCCACCTATAATCATCGTGCTCAATATCACCAGTATGAGGGTTTGGTTTATCAACATTTACCTCTCCTGTCCACTTTGTAGTCAAAAAATAGTACTTTTTATCTTTAGGCTCACCCAGATAGATGAGATCGGAAACATTACACTTTAAATCTGCTTCTTCGTCTAGCTCCCTAACGGCCCCTGCTTCAATTGAATCGTCTTCTTCATCAATATGCCCGCCGGGAATCGTCCATTGACCCTCACGATGGTCTATATTGGAGCGCCTAATAACTAAAAATTGCTGTTTATCGTTAAGGCAGACAACAATTCCTACTGTTTTTAACTCACCTTCGGTGAGAAAGCTATTCCATTTATAACTCATTTACAAGCTCTATAGTCTTTAACACTCCCTCTACAGAAAGCTCCCAGTGAATCATCAAGATTGATATTTTTTATAGGAGCTACCCAGATCATATTTTCTTGAATTTGGGTGCCAAAAGCATATTGTACATCAACTCCATATAATATTCCAACTAATTCTCCATCAGTGTTATATACCCCCGAGCCAGAACACCCAAACCAGCCATAGGTGTTGACTATTAACTGAGTTCCAGAGCCAGCAACCTCTTCGTACCCTACAATTCTGCCGGTAAATGACATCAGCTTATGCCATGAGGGGTGTCCTGAATAAACAATGTCAGTACCGATATCATAACTCTTAGTTGGTTTCCAGCTCATTGGTTTAACATGGTAAAACTCTTTCTTTAAAACTAGAACAGCGATATCGTGTTCTTTACTTTGATAAATTAATACTGCTGTTCTTTGTTCATCGTCATTTGACACAAGATATTCCATCCCAAGGGGTCCATCTGCGACATGTCGAGCTGTCAATATCAGAGTCAAATCTTTATATTGCACTACCGTGCCGCTGCCATGCCCACCACCAGTCATAACCTTTACAGCCGCATTCCTTACTTTTTTCTCTACTGAACTAAGCGATTTGCTAACTTTTTCTACTGGGTTGCGAGGTTTATAATTATCTGCGCCACTCGCAGTAAAACTCACCATGGTTGTCAGGCACAAACCTACAATCATCATACACTTAATAAATTTATTCATTTTTTGTTCCTTTTATTCGCCAGTATCTGGCTCTATATATCGATATCCAACTTCAACTAGATGACCAGCGGCCGGGAGTACTGTAAAATATACTGTGTTATATGTTTCACTATAAACCCAATCATGGTTTAACGATCCGTTTATAAATACTCTAATCGAATCCGTTTCTGCTTTATGAGTTAATAGTATTTCTTCAACTGGCTCAATTGAATGAGTAGCATCAGTGACTCCGGGAGACCAGTCAGTGTCACATATATCGACTACAACACCGCCAAGTAAGCTTGTAGCTTCCATATATCTATCTCCTACATCCATTGGGTTCGGCGGGTAATCACAAAGAGTATAATCAGCCTCAACATTTATTATGCTGGCCATAAAAACTGAACCCATTCTCAAAGAACCATACCAACTTATAAAGTCAGATACAGCTGGATATTCTACATCGCTCTGTTCTTCTTCATCGGAAACAAATACCACTAATAAGCCAGCATCTGGCCGCATCCAAGTTGAAGAGTAAGGATTATGATTAATATAATCGTATACAGAATTAAATCCCTCTTCATATGGAGCTGAAGTCAGGGTTGCCAACATTGCCGCGGCATCATCAATATCATCGCCGGGCACTAAAGGGAACTCCGTACTGAGAACTGCTTTTCGCGCGTCAGCGCTAATCATGACTAAACGCCAATCAGAAGTGGGTAATGCCAACAACATGGCTTCAACACCAGCTAATAATTCAGAATTAAAACGGTTCATTGAACCTGAACGGTCCACTACCCACAAAATATCAATGCCATCTACTGACATATGCTGGGTAAAAGAATCGACCCAGATTACACCCTCGTTGACTGGCACTTCTACTTCAACATAAACCGGTACTTCGACTTCCTCAGTTACAGTTACAGTCTCTACAATTGTTTCAGTTTCGGTAATCACAATAGTTTCCGGCTCACCCGGCTTAACTATCGCATAATCGTTACCACAACCCCCCAAGCCTAACACGGCAAAAATAGTAAATATTAAATTCATTCACGCGACCCCCTATATGTAATTACGAGAACTTAATCCTTTTTTTCATATAAAAGCGCAAAACTTAGAAAAATCATGTTTACAATAGATAAGATTTGAAGCTCATATACATCATTCAAATAAGCAAATCCAAGCAGAAATATATTAATAAAGATTGCCGCAATAGATAAAGTTTTTAAAATCTCTTGCAATTTGCCCATCAAAGTAACTACGAGGCTCGTGAAATAAATTCTACATTATAAGCATGAGTGAGAACAGTTCTCCCCAAACGCGTGTCATAAATCATTAGTTTAGGAAACAGGTCGACTTGTTTTTCATCAGGGTCTTCGATGATATCGAGGATAAATGCGATGTTGCTACGCTCGGCAGCATCCCACAGCTCGCCGCCCTCGTAGTAGATGTATTTTACCAGATCACCAATTTGGAACGGGTCCATTCGTATATCAACCGCCAACAGTTATCTCCCTAAACGCCGAATTTTTTTTCATAATTTTTTCCTAAATTTTTTCCTTGTTTTGAGGGTGCAAATCGTAAAAACCAACGAGTATTGACATCTTAAGACCGTATTCTTCCAACCAATCAGGGTTAGGCGGGTCTCGATAATCAGTTTGAGTATAAGACCACTTTACTTGCCAAAAGTAAATACTAGACTCAGGCTCATAACCGACATCTTTTTTCTTGCGTGCAATCAAAACCCCATAATGACCGGTTACACAATCAACTATCATATCTCCGACAGATAACATAACATCTTTTACACGCTCACGCCAGTAATCAGTTGTCATTCTTGTAAAGGATCAGTCGTCCTTCCTCGATCATCCGATATAGGCTTTCTTCCGTATACCGCGCATTATCAGGCACAGGGGTCCAGAACAACTCCCACACCCAAATCGTGTAATTATCGCCATCAGGCATGTAACGATAGGTCCATTGCTTCCTTCGTTCGATAAGCACGGCCCAATCATGAGTGATAACATCATACAAGATATCACCCGCTTTGAGAACAGTATGTACAGAATCGCCCACATACTATATATGCAGGTTAAATCTTCAGCCACCCTTTTCGTTCTTGCTTACACAACTCTAATTGCAATAAGTAATCGGCGCTTTTGTCTTTGGTAAGCAAACAATCCTTGGCAGGTTGTATAAATTTCTCAGAATCATGGGCAACCCCTGTATGGCTCCCAATGATGTTCCACCGAATCTGAGGTATTACCACCGTATCTTCCGTGATGTACTCAGAGTCATGCTGACGCGTTGCATCCTCGGCCTTATCTGCCCAAGCTTGGTTCACACCCATGCATGCTAGCACCATGGTACCCATGATTATGGTACTCTTACGCTTTATATAATTCATTAAATAATCCTACTTAACGAGCGCTTATTCGTGTGTGGCTCGTATGGCTATAAATAGTCTTTAATTTGCTTAACAACCAAACTTAAATGATCCTCTAAAACTTCTGTTGTACGATTGTTTTTAAACCAATGTACAATGTAAATCGGCTGGTAATACACACGCTTATTGATGCGCATAATGATGCCCAATTCATAATCATCTTCATCAACATACTTATAATCTGGTGAATAATGATATCCCGTAAACTTCACAAGATCCCCCACTGCATATGTATAATTCTTTATACCAAAATCAATCGGGTCATCCATAATCTATATAGTCTATCCGCCTATTCCCTTTAAACAGATACAATCTGCTTATGGTATGCATCCAAACTCTCTCCTTAATGCCGCTGTGTGGGTACTTGATCCAAAAGATCTTGCATATATCCATGGACATATAATCTAATGCATCATCTCCATCGTATATATCCAACACAATGGCCACACCCCCATGGCATGTACATGTTACTAAGTCGCCCACCTCCAACGAATGTGGTGGTGCTCTTGCGAAGAACTCTTTCACCCGACTGTAATACCCCACAATGTATATATCTGGGAAAATTTTTAGGCGCGGTTTTTTAAAGTCTCAAATTTCTTGGCGGTATCGTGAAGGGGTATAGCTGGCCTGTCAAGGATATGTCAATATCGGCGGACATACATTCGGGGTAGGGGGGTAGGGGGTACCCCTGTCAAGTAAATGTCAAATCACTTTGTCATATTACTGTCAGGTCTTACACGCATGCAATCATACAATACATAACTGTATACATAAACAATCACCGGCGAATAGAATGCAATGATAGCACAGGTTGAACCTACTCTTTTTAATAGTCTCTTAACTCTCGGCATCTTTCCTCTCACAACTAAACAGTCTCGTAAACAATACTATGTTTATTATAACTGTATTCGTTTATAAACGATCGTTTATGTACTGTATTCGTTTATAAACGATCGTTTATGTACTCTCGCCCACATATAGTGTCACACATTCGTTCACCC
>VMHT01026716.1_pt1 | contig 36992 bp, 29 predicted proteins | sample 4693611 | NCBI WGS metagenome assembly VMHT01 (sample SAMN12280063, study PRJNA550983) | marine metagenome | isolation source: seawater sampled from same location over 5 years 0.02-0.2 micron viral filtrate | place: USA: collected off the coast of southern California halfway between the port... ...
ATTAAATTTTGGCTTTTTATGGAAATGGCTCTGTTACTTTATATCGTCATTTTCCCTTTTCAGACTAACAGTCCAAATAAAAATATAAGGCTAAAAACAGTTTTTTAAGGGTCGACTAATTATTTTCCTTCGGTATTCGTAGAATTGGGGTTTTTGAGTAATGGAGAGGAAAACGGTTATTTTCAAAAGCCTAAGAACCTTCAAGTTTTGGCATTCGTGATATGGGAAAGTTTAATCAAAAATTTAGAAAGTTATGAGAGAATTGGGAATTGAGGTGATAAAATGTATTCGCAAAATAGTACTAGAAATAATAGGGCATATTAGAAGTCGGAAGGTCTTATGAATTTTTGCATTCGCTCATGTTCTGCGTGATTATGTTCTGATTGAATTATCTTTTTTATAAATGCTTTGATTGGAATGATCTCAATCACCATTTTGGATTTTTCGACTATGGCCAGAATCCTTTCCCACCTTTTTGCGTGTAATACACCCCAATTAACCTCACCCATTTGTACTCCTGGATTTCCTGGCCAATCTATTTGTTTGAAAAATTCTACATTGCTATTTAAATCAAGAAAGAAAAGTAGTAATTCTTCAAATTTATCATTGAATTGCTTTCTGATTATATCAAATATGACTTCAATCTGTTTACGATTTTCTTGATTATTTGTAATATATGATTTCAAGAAATTTAAGGCGTTTTTAGACTGTATTGTATCCAATTCATTAAATAATACGGATACGGAATGACCACCCAAACCAAAATAAGGTTCTGCATCTACTAGAAATTCGATTACAGCAGATATTTCTTTAAATCTATCTGAAGTGTCCCATATAAATCCAATTTTCAAATTGTCATTCCTACGCCCCAAATCATATTTCGAATAGAACACGTTGAAGAAATCAAATAAGAATTCAGGATAGGATACATAGAGGTTTTTAAATCCTTTCTTTTCATAATCAAAAGTAAAACTGGTCTTACCTAGTGTGTATTGCTGAAAATATAGTTTGCTCATTAGAGCGTAATCATCCTTAAGTTGATCAAAGCCATCCGTATATGGATATTCTGAGGTTCGTAAATTAATCCCTTCCTCAATTTTCTGCGATATAATATATAAAATTTCTTTTATGGCATCCGTTTTAACCAAGTTGAACTTTTTGTATTCTTGAATATAGAGATATGCGTTACAGTCGATGCTCTTAAGAGTGGATTTTAAATTATCGTAATAATTATTGTTGACGAAATCCGAAGGGAGTCGTTCGAAAAAAGTCAATTTCCAATAAATGGAATTCTCACCGCTCCAATTTTCTAATATGCTCCAGAGTTTCTTAGAGTTTAGTTTGGAACTTTTTACAATGACACTAATAGTTCGGTAAAGGCATCTAATCTTATAATTCTTGTTTAAATATTCTTCTAAAAGTTGCAATCCTATATCTTCGTCTTGCAAAAAATTTTCTTCGAAAATTACCTCTAGCGACTTTTCTATCTGCGAATGATTTCGATCAATAATTGCCTGAGAATTATTTATACAATCAAAAAAAGCAGGAAAATCATTAATTGATTGAAAGGTGAAATTCTGTTTTAAATCATCTGACTTTACTCTCTCATATTCACGCCAATCTTCAAATTCATATTCCTCTTTGTCCCTGAACCTATTCCAATCCAATTTTCTAAAATTTTTGTAGGCTTTTGTATTAAATGCAGATTCTAATTCATTAAAAATCTCCCCATCAATTCTATCTTCATTTTTTAATGATATTGATAAGTCATTTGCCGAATGAGATTCAATAAATGATTGGGGGGAAAAATTTTCTAGAATAAAAGGTATAAGAAACGACAGGTCATATTCCAATAGCTTGGGAGTTCTTTTTCTATATCCAGGGCGAAAATTATTTATTGATTTAATAACCTTGCTTCGGTAGTTGTCAAATAAAGTAAAGAGCGTTTTCCAAATTGTAGCCCTTAGTAATTCTATTTCTTTAGTCTGAGGTATAGGATAATCGTAAAAGGTAATTGTGTGTTTTCTTCCACCGTGTACTATATGAAATGAATGTTGAAGAAATGTTTCGGAAACAGCAAAAAAAGCTATACAGAAATGCTCTTTTCCTTTGGCAATTCTTGAACACATAAGTTCTATGAATTTACTTTGGCGGGCAAAGCCATACCGTTCGTCACGTTCATCGAATAAAAGAGTTTCCCGAATCCTTCGAATGAATTCTGGCAGATGTTCTGGCTTCTTTCTTATATATTCAAATGCCAGTATTACTGCGGGTTCAAAAGATTCAGTTTGATGGCGAAAGAATCTGGTTAGAAAATCAAGAGTTTGTTCTTTACTATGTACAAAATCATTCGTTTCATATTCTGTAAGATATTTTGGATTCTCTGGCTCCGATAGATTATTTATTTTCTGCCCGAAATAACTTAATACGTCTTCAGGTTTATAAAACCAAAATTGGTCCAAAAAAGTCAAAGTTTTGTTTTCATCATTTTGAATTCTTACCAAATATTTATCTAGTGCAGGATTTATTTTTGAAAAAACCTTATCGTATCCAAAAGAATTGTTGGCTGGAATTATTGTATCGGTATACCTATGTTTGTAACCATCAAAATAGTTAAAGAGTAATTTGTCAAAAGATAAGAGACCATCTTTAATAAAGACCAAGTAGAAAAAGTATGTGGCCATTACCTGTTCAGATATCCGAATGTGGTTGTATTGAACTTCTACTAATTCTTTTTTATGCAATTCCTCTACAGCTTCATTAAATTTATAGTAGTCAATCTCAAAATTCTCTAAAATCGTTTCAATTACATCTTTGTCTTCCCTATTTATTGTGAAAAAGAATGAAATCAAACCAAGAACTTGCATCTGAACCTTATTCTGAAATATATCTAAGTCTGAAGTTACATTTTTAAAATATGTATCATAGAGCTCGGTAACATCTCCTGCTAAGAATTCATATTGTTTATCGAGTGCGATTTTAGCACCCATTATGGCTAGTCTTGCATTGCCATCGGATAATTCGACGATTTTCTTCTGATACTTAGAATTCTGAATACCAAATGATTCACTTTCAAGTAATTGAACAATCTCTTCGTCTGAAAATTTTGGAATGTCAATTGTTTCATTATCAAAAACAAACGATTCTTTAAGAATGTCTGTTAAGGCATAATTTCTGACAGTTAAAACTAATTTAATTTTCCCTTTTCGGACTTCTTTAAAGACACCAAAAAGTTGTTGTAGGTTTATAAGTTGTCTGTTAGCATCATCTACAAATAAAATGTAGTCATTATCCTGTTGTAATTGTATTTTTAAATCTTCGTAGATATCCACATCCTTTTTAACAATAACATAGGGAGTATATGAGGTATTCTGCTCTAAAAACTGGTCAATTGATTTAAGAGCAATCTTTGTTTTTCCAACTCCTGCGGCTCCAGAAATAATTACGAGGTCTGATTCATTAATCGCATCATTTATCTGTTTCAATTCATTTTCACGATGCAGAAATACGTTATCTAGTGGAGTAGATAAATTATTCGCTTTGTTATTGTATTCTGCTATAAATCCTGAAAGTGTTTGTATTTGTCCTGTTTCTAATTTTATGTCCAAAAATTCTCTAGCGAGGAGGAGGTATTTGGAGAGTATTTCAAGAGCTAATGTATCGACTCCAATCAATTCCAGTTTTATATTTTTGGATTGAGCATATTCCTGTATTTTAACCTCTTGGGCAGTTTTTAATCTTCCGTTAAAACAAATTATAATTCTGTCTATTTGTTTAGAGGCAACTTTGGTAATTGATCCGTCCAAACACTTATCAATATCCTCTTTCATTTTTTCTGGTAATGAAGAAGATTGCGTTGTGTGTTCAACATAACCCAATTTATTGTTAGACAAACGGATAAATGAATCCGGCGTACCTTTTACGGTTTTCTCTTTCCCAAATTGGCTGCCAGTACGTTCAATACTTGTAAATTCTCGCTCTCTTAGGACTAAGTATGTATCGCAAAGATTTTGAAATCTTGCACTGTTTATTTGGTGAAGTCTATTCTCAATATCTTGAAGTCTACCAGACATAATATTCAATATTTGAAATTAAAGATAGATCCAAGTTACTAAAAACTCATCTACTTCCTCTTATCCCCAGCATTCCTATCAAAAGCTACTAAATTAAATAATTCACGCATCCGGCTACGAACACGGTTACCATATCGTTCTTCCAGTTCTTCTGCATTTAAATTCGTAGTGGCGTGGGTCCTTAGCTTTTTACGGGTCTCAAGGAAGAGTTCATACCGGGATAACAGCACTTCACCCATAACGTTTAGATCCTTACCATAGAATCTTCCAGGGGGTTCTACGCCAAGGTCATCAAAACAAAAAAACTTAGTATCGCCATAATCCTTAATAGTTTTATAGCCTATATGGTTGAAACTAAATGTAACATTTCGGCAGGGAATCATTTCATAAGGACGCTGCCTGGGAGCCAAATGCCTTAGGAGCTTCATTAGAGAAGTCTTACCACATCCTACAGGCCCGGACAGTAATATTCCCTTTTCTAGATCGAGACCATATTTTTTACAGATTGCTTCATCCCGGATGAAATAGGAGGTGAGTTTTAAGAGAATAGCCTTGTCTTCTTTGTAAATCTTAAATTGCTTTCCAAAAAGTAGCTTGCCCTTAGCATCGAGATATTTTAAAATTTTGGGAAAGTCATAATGAACGCAAGTCCCATCGAATTTCCCCAGGGAATACTCCACACCGCCTTCGGTTATTTTAGAGGGGTTGTCCATAATCTTTATTTTTAGTGGTTCGCAAGTTGTCCCGGAAATGGGACACCTCCTGCTTTTTATTTAATCTATTTTTTTCTTTCATAAGCGATTTTTGTTCGACCCAATATTTTGCTAGAGCTCTCCAATCTCTCACGTCAGAACCATCGCTTGTCTGCCACTGCCTGTCTTCATAGTACTCGTAAAACTCTTTTCCATCATCAGGATTAAAATTTTTATCATTAAAAAAATCTAAAACTATCTGCAAGCTGTTTGGTTGTTTATTATGTTTTATTGGTTTAGTATTGTTTATAGTAGATACCAATACTTGTCCACCTGAGGGACGCTGCGAGTACACAGCTTGTTCATTATTGGGAGGGTACCGGTTCACTACTGGTTCTCGTATGGGATGGTAGCGTTCCGCAAGATGTTCTAATTTGGGATCGTAATAGTCTTCTGCAGGTTCATCACCTGTCCCAATAATGGCCATCTTAATTTTACTGCCTTTGTAAGGATTATTTGATGGGAAGTAGCAAAGGTATTCCCAGGTATCAAGATCGGTTACACACCTGTGATAGGTAGATTTAGAACCGATCTTGGCTACTTGCATTAAATCCCTGCGGTTTACAAAAAAATCCTTTGCAAACCGGCTACTATTCCATTCCTGGAATAAGGCCATATATAAGCTAATATGGGTAGGATTCAAGCGATCATCATAATAGAACTTCTCAAAAGCGGCGTTTAATTGCTTGATATAGTTCATTGCTATAGATCTAAATTAAGTACACGATTCTCTTCCATGACCTTTTGAATTTCAGCAGCATCGTAATAAATAATACCTCCTATCTTAGTATAGGGTAGCGTCCCATTTATTCGTAAATTTTGAAGCGTTCCCGGGCTTATTTGTAAATAATCCATGACCTCTGCAGATTTCAGGTATTTTTTTATTTTACCTGATTTTTGCTGGTTCAACAGTTGTTTAATGTCTTCGAGTAATTCCATTTTGAAATCCTGAAGATCGTCTGTAGTAATAATTGATGTTGGCATAATAGAACAAATTTTATGGCTCGGAACATTTCATTTGTTTGTTCCTGACCTGGTTTATAATTGTTCTATAAAATTGAAATTGTTTGCAGGAAATAATTCCCTAGGTTTTTCGTAGTACGAAAAAGTTTAACGTTTAATAGAAAATGACGAGGATTGCTATAATTTGAGGTAAAGGTAGGAGGGAAGTAGCAGAAATTCTTTGTAAAATTAATGTAGAGCTGATTTTCGTAGTTACGATTTACTTCGAAAATTCACCTTTCATCATCCTGGCGCATTTTTGCTTCCAATTTTGCAGCTATTTGGTGAAGATATTTACTTCTAGGATCTTTTCTGGCTCTCATCTCACCATATGTTTTATGATAGTTATCGAGCTTAATATTAAAAAAATCTTCAAAGGCAGAGATAAGCGTTTTAAGATCCGCAGTCCCATGGTTGATATCTCCTTTAAGATATAAACTATAGATTACCTCTACTAAAGAAGTTTTGGATCCGGACCATCGTAATAAATTTGGTTGGCGTTCCCGGAAATTCCCAATGCTTCCGGGCTGTATCAATTCTAATTTCTCTCGGATATAATGGATGTACCTGTATAAAGCCTGGACTTTAGACCAAAGCATATCGTGGCTGGTCGAAAATTCAGGATTTTGATAATAGTTAATAGTTGGGCTAAAGGAGAAATCCATTTTTCCACTGCGACTGAAAAATTGTGGATCCAGGTAATTGTGGTTTTGCTCCATATAGTTGACAAAACTGTTATTTTCAGAAAAAAATCTATTGATCTTTTTAATCTCCTTTTCCAAATAACGAACTTTATGAGAGTTACCGACTTTCGGGAGCTTTAATTCACAAGACCTGACTTCGGTAAAATAAATAAGATAGCTCATCGGGAAAGGTTTTATATTTTTAAAAAACTCAATTTCCGCTTGAGTATTTTCAAAATCATTCTTATCAACTTGCTTTTGTAATTTGGAAAGAATTTTAATACATAAACTAATGCCATCTTCAGCTTTCTTCAAATCAGATTTACCTGACTGAATTAGGCTTTCAACATTTTCGCTGAATATCGACATTGTTTTCTCGAACATGAGATTTGTATTTAATAAAAACAAATAATGCCTTTGCTGTGCTATTTTCAATACGGCTTTTTATAGGGTAAATATTAAAAAATATGCTTCAAAGGGGGGGTTGTTAATCTTTACGTAACCAATCTAAAGCTTCAAGACTAAAGTTGTCATCCGCTTGAACATAGGCTATTTTAGGTATTAAAGTGGCTCCCAATTTCTTTTTTTCAAAACTGGCGCTAAGGCCAAAATTAATTTTTTCGAACTTTAAAATCCCGGCCGTTTTTATTGCCTGGAGTAAAAGCTGGCGATAGACATTTAATTTTTCATTATATTCATAATCCACGCCTACAAAAGCGGGTATGAAAGTTTTTCCAGATCGCGTTATAAACATCACACCTACGATCTTATCCAATGCGTCGGGATTATCTGCTTTAAGATATAATGTTAGAAAATCCCACTTCGGACTTTTAACCATTTCAGTAAATAGCTTTTTAGGAAATTTAAAAGTGTTAATTCCTAAATTGTTACTCCAAACCTCTTCAAATAACTGGTAATATTTGTCAATTTGTTCTGGGGTAGGGGAGCATACGATCCTGGTTTTAAAATAGTTCTCAAATGCCTTGATATCCTTTCTGAAATGTTTCCTGGAGCGTTTACTGAGTGTGGAAATATATTGTTCTTCATTTCGCCAATTGAAATTGGCAATTTCACAGGAATCGGGCATATTTATGGAAATAAAACCTTGTTTGTGAAGAAAAGTGTTCAACGTATTTGTTTTTTTTAAATCCCTTAAAATGATGAGTTTAGCCCTCACCTTGGCCTTTATTTCATCAATTTTCTTCAGAAATAACCGCATCGAGCGAATATGTAATGGATGATCATCGTCTAAAAACAAATGGGCTCCCTCTGAAAAAACCGAGCCTAAGGATAGAACGACATCGGTCATATAATAGGGATCCTGTTCACGAATTTCTTCAATGGCTTTCGAGGTATTTGCATCAGAAAGCATATCATTTTTTAAAAGCGCACTGGTAAGGGGTGCCGCCAATATCATTTTTCCTGTTTTGTCCTTTATCGTAATGTAATGGAAGCCCCAGTTATGCTCCTGTAAATTATTATTGGTAAACACTTTCTCCAAAAAATCAAGACCATCCCAGTCAAAAGTACCTTTCCCGGAAAAGCAGGTATCCCATTCCAGTTTATTTGTTTGTTGAATGGTTTCGAAGTATTCCAGGTTTAGCTCATCCATTTGAGTAGTTGGAGGATTGGTTTTTTCGGTTGTTTGAATTCCAAATGATTTGTAAATCCTGTTTAAATCAGTATGGGTTTCTTCCATTGCTATGGGAAAGTAAAAGCTCATCGCATCTACCAATGCTTTTATATTTTTCATTTCATTATGTCTGGAAATCGTCACCCTAACCCCGGTATTTTTAACCGGAACTGCCGGAAACAAACCAAGATTGACAAAAAAACCGGCCTCCATCATTTTGCTTACAAAATTATACCCTGTAGCCGGGAGCCCTGTACCAATATAAAATACCGGGGAGGTATTCTTATGTACCAGGGGTAAATTCGAAGTCTCTAACAGTTGATTAAAGTAATCAATTTTAGCAGCTAAATCTGACTGTAGTTCATAGATTTCAGGGGAGAGATGAATCTCCGCAGAAGCAGTGGCAGCAGCAACTGAAGCAGGTTCTAATTGGGCTGAAAATGTAAGGGGTCCTCCGAAATTTTTAATTTTTTTATGCAATTTTTTATCAGGACATACCAGCACCGCACCACTAGCCCCAAAAGTTTTACTCAAAGTGCCGAATAATAGTATATTCTGCGGAAGCTCTTTCAATTCAGACATAACATACCCCGAACCGTGTTTTCCTTTCCAACTCATTCCGTGAACATCATCAATGTAAAGATGTAACTGCGGGTACTTTTTGGATAACTCCATTAAGTCTTGTAAAGGGGCATAATCCCCATACATGGAATAAACCCCGTCTGCCATATACCAAATTTTATTGGCCTTATTTCTTAAGTCTTTGATATAATGTTCCAACATATCCATATTGTTATGCCTGATCATCCTTACTGTTACCCCTTTTGATTTTAAAACCTCCGTGGCACTTTGTACACTCCAATGTACCTGGTGATCCAAGATCACCGCATCACCAGCTCTTACAGCAGTGGGAATGACTGCTAAATGTCCAAGTGTACTATTTTTTGTAATGAGTATGGGATGCTCGTACATTTGGAAAATTTTTTCTTCTAAGGGCGCATAGAGCGGGTGCGAAATATATGTTTTGGACAAAGGAAACTGGGTTCCGTATTTTTCAATAGCATTTATTGCTGCGCTTTTTAACCTTTTATCTTGTTCAAGGCCTAAATAACCCGTTGTACCGAAGTGATAAGAAGGTTTCCCGTTGATGGTTATACGCCGTCCGTTTAATTCATTGCCTTCTGCATGGAGATGGATTACCCCGGCATTTGTTGCATTGGTGATTACTTCATCAACCGTATCCAGGAAATTATTGTGTTTAACCTTAGCCATAACTTTTGATATGAAAATTTCCATTTCAAGCTATGATAAATATCTATTATAATTTTGACCGTTATAATAAAAAGTCTTTTCAGAACAGTTATTCGGCTTTTCGTTCAAATGCCATTAAAACCTATGAGAATAACTTTATGACATAGTGCATAAAATCAAGGAAAATGTTCTGGTAAGACGTATTGAAATTTTGTTTTATATTAGTGATATCCAAATTATTACGGGATGGTTGTGGATGGTACCTATGCAAAAATGTGGATTTCCAGGGGGATCCTTTACTTTGTCTATAAAGAAATTTATGAGATCAATAGGAGTATGGCCAAACAGATCGTAAGCCAGCGGTTACAGCTGCAAAATGAAAATTCATATCCTATATTTTGTGACCTAAGGGCTGTCACCATCGCACAAAAACAAGCCAGGGATTATTTGGCTATTGAAGGTGCATATATGACAACGGCACTCGCCCTACTCGTTGAAGATGAGCACGCCATGGCAATCGCCCAGATGTATATTAAAACAAATAACTCGGCTTATCCTACCCGAGTATTTACTGATAAGGAAAAGGCGCTTGCGTTCTTGCAGGACTATAAAAAGTAACCATTAATAAAATAATAATTATGGAAAAGGAAATCAGCAACGAAGAGAAAATGAGATTCAATTCTTTGTACCAGCAGATCATTGAAATTGCCTGTGGTAATTTTATGTTACGCCAGGAACCGTCCGGTCGTAGGGATCCGCTAGACACTATTGGTGTATTGCTAAATATGATGTCCGAAGAAATTTATAATTCCTGTTTCAAACCCCAGCAGCGGGAAGAACACCCGGAATTCCATTTTTCAATATTCCTGGATGAAAATTATCATATAACTTCCTATACTAGCGAAACTCCCAAGATCCTGAAATGGGATGAAAAGAAAATTAATAGGCCAGTTTCAGAAATTCTTTCCAGTAATTCGGTAAAAGTTTTAAAAGAGGAATTGGAATCAAATGGTGAAAAACCTTATCAGCGATTAATCCCTTTAGACTTTCTAACTGAAAATAAAAGCCTTTACAGAGCTTCTTGTACGATTCAGAAGATGACGGGCATTAATTCAGACTGTTCTTTTGCAATTACCGCTTTTCGTTTCGGAAATAAAGATGAGGAGGATGAGAAAGATAGGAATACCGCCCGGTCTTCAAAACCAGGAAAAAAGGAAAGTGCCGCAACAAAATTACTCCTAAAACAAGTGCGTCTCTATATTCTCCGGAACCTGCATACGGAGCTGCCATCCCTTAAGGAATTAGGACTTATTCACCGTACGAACAAAACTAAACTCAAAGAAGGATTTAAGAAAATGTATGGCACTACCATACCCCGGTTCCATATGAAAAAAAGACTTGAAAAAGGTGCCCTTTTAATTCGAAGTACGGAATTGCCTATTTCCATAATTATGCAGAAATGCGGTTTTAAGGATCATTCACATTTTTCTAAAAATTTCAAACTTCAATATGGTCAGACGCCTTCGCAGTATAGAATGGAAAATGCCTGGTCCATTTTATAACAGAATAGTTTTTCGGCTTTAGCGACCATTTTTTTTGAGGTTATTTGATGAAATTTACTATTGTAAATGATAGTAGCCTTAAGCTTATACTACTTTCAAATTTCAGTATTGTACTGGAATATTTACACCATAAAAGAAAAGTTACAAATCTTTTTGCGCAGAAAGTAGGAGAAGCCGAAAATCCTTCAAAGAGTAGGTATATTTTTAATCTTTATATTATGAAAAAGCTATTTTTAATTCCAGCAATGGCGCTTCTTGTTGTTTTAGGCATGTCCTTTACAAATGTAGGAGGTGAAACCGACAATGAGCCGGCGACCCTGGTCAACGATTATGTCTTGATTAGTGGGAACTGGCAACCAATTGCTGAACAGGATTGTTCAGGTGGACAATATCATTGCCAGGTGAAATTCAGTGAGAATGGACAGGCTTATGATGTGTATGATGAAATGAATGTCAATACACTCAAAGAGAGCCCTACCAGACCACCAAAATTGATTAATCCATAATCATTTAATTTAAGTATCCCGGATTTGTCCGGGATACTTGTTATAAAAGAATTCTATTTATTCTTGGGTATTATTATTATTTCCTGTCGTTTATCCAGAGACAGGTATTTTTTTGCGGCCTCGTTGACATCTTCCAAATCGATGAAATGTTTTAGTAAGGAGGAATACTGTAAAACTTCTTCTGTAGCACTTCTTTCACTGTTCTCATATCTTTTTAGAAAATCCGGCCAAAAATTTACAAGGTAGAACCTATCCAGCCTTGGTTCGTACCTATCTATTCTCAACGGAATGGCTGTCTCCAACCAGGTTGGGGCAACTCCTTTATCACGGAGTTGTTTAAATTCTTCAACAGCCGATTTAATCATTTTGTCCTGATTTCCAAGGTCACTATCAAAACTTATAATAAAAGCATAGATCCCTTTTTCAAAATCCATCCACTTACCATAGGCATGAGGCATATAGGAGCCACTTCTTAAGCGGTCAAAAATCGCCTCGTCTAACCTTTTCCATAAAAGATCCAGCACTACCTGTGTTTTAGAACTATAATCTATTTGCACCGGGAAGTATAGTTCGACTACGGCATTATTGACATCTTCGTATTCAACCGTTTCTGAAATGGTCTTAAAATTATAGGTGAATTGATTCTGGAACATATTATTCTCTATAACCGTTGGAAATTCAGACAGGTAATTTTGAACCTCTGGTATTAATTCTTCTGAGTTAAAATCTCCGGTGATAATAAAGGTGTAGCCATATAAATTTGTAAATTTATTATAGCCTTCATAATAATCTTGAAATGTGAGGGCGGCAATATCTTTTTTACTTATTTGCGGGACCTTGGTAAATAATGTCCTTTCAACCGTTTCACGAATCATCAGATTATGATCTAAGGTTTGGCTGAACTTCAATATTTGATCTTCTTTCCAATTTTCAAATGCCTGTTGATTGTATTTAGGATTGAGCAAATAGCGATGTAATACATTAAAAAAAGACTGTATATCGTTTTTTTGAAAAACTCCGTCAATAATAAACTGATTTTGAATATGATAATAATTCAATCTCATCTGATGATCCAGCATGAACTGCTTTAATTCAAATTTTGAGTAATCTTCAACATCTCCGTAGAACATCAAATCAGGTGCTGTAGTCGCAGTTATATATTCTTTTTTATTTCTAATAGAAATTGGAACTTCTTTGTATCCGTAGATTGAAACTTGATTCTTATAGCGTTCCATCCAGGGTTCTGAAGGCTTAAAGATCAGCTTTATTCCATTTGGCAATATTAATGAGCTTACTCCAATTTCATTTTCCTTTACCATGGATAGATCAACATTTTTTAAAGGTTGAAAAACGTTTGAAATAGTGTCAATTTCCCGGAAAATTAATTTGGATTTTTTTCGGGCTTTTACTTTCGCTTCCTGATACCATTTCATCACATTCTGATGCTTTGGTATGGATGAAACCGGAATATTAATAAAGGTATAATCGGTATTTTCAGAAAGTTGCCAACCGGTATTGATGTAATTCTTGATCTCCGATATTCCAATATCCTCCAATACCTGTCTTAACTCCCTCTCGTATCTTTCGCCAATAACTGCTCTATTTCCTAAAACAAAATGATTCAGTAAACTGATAGATATATCCCTTGATTCTGAATTTTTTGTTACGAGATCATCATATAAAACTTGTTTTGACTTTTCTAACATTTCTTTATCAATAGTCCCTTTCACTAATTCATCCGCTGTAAATAATTGCATCATATTTGACTTGATATCTAAATCATTATCAGTATCCACCATCCAATAATTTATCTGTAGTTGACCGTTCGCTAAAGAATTGCTACTAAAAGAGCTAGTATAGTTTTCAAACGGAGGATCGTATTGATCTTTTAATTTTTTTCCGATTTTATCATACATCATGCTAGTTAGCTTTTGCAGCAACATTTTTCGCAGATCTTCTCGCGAACGCACGAACTTTTCATCATTTTTACGCTTACTGGTAATTACTATCCTGGATGACTCATTAATGGAATCTTTAAGCGACTGGTACTGGTTTTTACCAGGAAGGATAATTTTAAATTGCTCATTGTACCTCTCAGGGCTTTCCGAATCGTAGCCGGACTTTAAATCGTTAAAACGATTAATTATTACCTTTTCGAGGCTGTCGGGGTTGATGTCTCCAACTATGATGGCAGCTTCTAGGTCCGGTCGATACCATTTATTATGGAATTCTTTTAAAGCTTCAATATTCACATTTCTCATACTAGCTTCTGAGCCTGCTTTATCCTGTAGCCCAAAATTCGTATTTGATAGGACGATATTGGAAATCGTATCTAGATACCAATCTCTATAATAAGACTTAGATCGGCCTTCGCCGATCACCGAACCGCTTTCCACCGCTACATCATTCTCTCTTATTATCATATTCCCCGACCATTCATATAGAAATTCCAAAGCAAGGTTCAATTTTTCCGGGCGGTCTGAAGAAAATGTAAGTTGGTACTCTGTAAAATCATAACCGGTTCTGGCCGCAAGAATAAGACTGGCAGAATCAGCAACCTTTAGAAGTTGCGGATATTTTACCGTATGAACGGCGCCAATATGCTCAAGAAGATGAGCATATTCTTTCTGATTTTGTTTTTGTTGATAATAACCCGCCTTCACTGCTAATAGCATTTGAATTTGTCCGGGAGGAACCTCGTTTTTCTTTATATAATAAGTAAACCCGTTTTTCAATTTGCCATATCTTACAGTCGTATCAAGATTTTTTTCAGTCAAAGCTTTAACTTGCTGAGCGAACAGCTGGTTTCCTAGTACTAAGAAAAGTATTGAAAGAAATATATAATTTTTCATTTTAGTACCCTTCATTTTGTGTCAGATTCGGATTCTTTTTTCTCTCGGATTCCGGTATTGGATAAAGCAAATCAGTTGTATTCCATGATGGATCTTCCCCTAGAACCTGTCCAGCCTGGCCGGTTCGCTTTAGATCAAACCAACGATGACCCCATTCCGAAAAAAGTTCCTTTCTTCGTTGTAATAAGATTTCTTCAAAAAGCTCCATCTCTGATATTTCGGGTTTAATTTCCGCAAATGGTTGCAGTCCTGATCTTAATCGGATCTCATCAACATCCTGCAAAGCACCAGCTAAATCACCCTGCTCCAAACGTGATTCCGCACGAATGAGGTATTGTTCGCCTAGCCGAAGAACCATAGAATATTCTTCTATTGGGAATTGGTTGCTAAGGCGCACTTTATATTTATGCACGTAATGAGCATCCAGTGCTTCGTTATACCCCACCCAGTTTTGAAACCTTTTATCGATGGAATCAAATTCAGCTATGAATGGTTCCTCCAATTTAATAGCCGCAAAAAATGAAAAGATTGGATCAATGATTTGAAAATTCCCTTCGTTAGTTTGTGTCGACAAACCCCCAGCTCCTATCGGAGAAATTTGCCAGATTGCCTCAGCACTATTGGCCAGAAAAACCTCGTCTAAGTCCTCTAATAATCCGTAGTTGCCAGTATCATTTATCACCAGACTGCTAAATTTTTCAGCTTCCTGCCAGTTCTCGGAATATAGGTAAACACGAGACAGAAAGGCCCTAACCACTTGTTTATTGATACTTGTTCTCTCGGTATTCCAATATTCTTCAGGAACCTGTTCTTCGGCCATTATTAAATCGGCGAGAATCTGATCATAAATGTCAATTTGGGAAGTTCTTGAAGCCAATTGGTTCTCGCGATAATCTGTCTTCAGTATAAGCGGAACATCCCCGTAAAGATTAGTCAGGTAGAAATAAGTAAATGCACGGACAAACCTCGCCTGACCTTCCATTTGATTTTTGAATGACTGTTCCAGATTATCCGCATTTTGCAAACCTTCCAGAAAAGAGTTCACGGCATAAATCATATTGTAGGCACTGGACCAGATACTTAGATTTTCTATATTATCGGGATCAATTTCATGTTCCTGGAATTGCATCCTGGAAACATTTCCTGTACTAATGGTTTGAATATTATCCGCTGATAAGCCTGCCATAGTGGTGATACTGCTTCTTCCCCCATTAGAATATTCCAACTGAAATAATTGGTAATAGATTCCTGTCATGGCACTTTCCACCGTGGCCTCGCTTTTGAATACCTCTTGCCTTACCAATTGGTTTGCAGGAGGATCGAGATCTACCATCTCTTCACAGGAGTAAAATAGGCAAGCCACTAATAAAATAATGAACTGGTATGTATAAGAATATTTTTTCATGATAATGTGTTAAAAATTAAGCTGTAGTCCTGCTGTAACAGATCTAAGATTTCCCATAGATATTGCTGAGGTAGGTAGTTCCGGATCTAGACCTTCATAAGGCGTCCATGTTAGCAGGTTTTGCCCATGAATAAATAACCGGATCTGGTCGGCATGCAGTCTTTTTGTCCATCTCATTGGTAAATTATAGCCCATGGAAAGTGTTTTGAGGCGTAGAAAAGAAGCGTCAGTAAAAGAAAAATCACTGTTTACCGCATCTATAAAAGCAATTGATGCTTCGTAGGACGCAGAATATCTCTGAAAATCTTCATTACCCAAAGCCACATCAAGAACATTGCTGTTCGTTCCGGCCTGGAATTCGGATAGCCTTCCTTCCTGTTTCACGTATTGTAAAAGAAATTCGAGATTGAAATTTCCATAACGTAAAGAATTGCTCAGGCCGCCAAAGAACTCTCTATTCAGATTTTTAGTAATAATCTGATCTTCAAAACTCAGGTTTCCGTCGTCATTTACATCCCTTACCGTATACAAACCTGTTTCAGGATCCAGGCCAGTATAATCATATAATAGTGCAATATTTAGGGGCTCACCTACGCGGTAAGTATTTGAATAAGAGGATTGATCGATATCCGGATATCGTAGTAATTTATTTTCCGGAAAACTAAGATTCAGATTTGTTCTCCAGCTAAACCTGTCATTACTGAAATTGATAGTTGCGAGTTCAATCTCCAGACCTTTATTTTGAACCGTGGCCGGCAGGTTAGCCTGTACGGAATTGAATCCAGCGATGTAAGGTAGCGAATACCCAACCAGCTGGTTGGAGGATCGGTTACGATACCAACTTACTCCAATATTCAACTTATCTTTCAAGAATCCGAGCTCTGTGGCCAGTTCCAGTTTTTTATTGACTTCCCAGGAATAGTCAGGATTGGCCAGTGCGACAGGATAAAGGCCTCCGGGACCTACGGTTGCCTGGTAGGCATCCAGATAACCATAATCTCCTATTTGGTCGTTCCCCGTGCTTCCATAGCTACCTCGTAGCTTTGCAAAAGATAGAAAGCTATCTACCTTTCCAAAAAAAGACTCTTCAGAAAGAATCCAGGCAGCGCCTATTGCCCCGAAACTGGCAAACCGGTTATTAGTACCAAACCGGGAGGAGCCATCCCTGCGACCGGTAAGGTTTAAAAAATACTTTTGATCCCAATTTAGACCGATTCTGGAAAAAAGGGCGACATACTTATATTCAGCCTGACCACTGCTAGCATTGATTATACTCTCCGCTGAACCTAAATCTCCTATTAATGATTCCGAAGCATAGCCCTGCCCCTGGAAAGAACTTCGGTCAGATCCATTTTTTTGCAAGGTTCCTCCAATTAAAAAATGTGTTTCCAGTTTTCCGAAGTTTTGATCATAGGTCAATTGCGGCTCAATAATCCATGATTTTCTATTAGTTGAAAGATGAGACGACCTGTTAACCGGGTTGGATGCCGGGGCATATGATCGAATGGGTAGTTTCCATAATTCGTCACTGGTAAAATTAGCATAGCCAAAACTGGATTTCAAGCGTAAACCTGATACTATTTCATAAGAAAGTACCAGGTTAGCGTTCAGGTTCCTGGTTTGGGTAGAGGTCGTATTGAAATATCCCTCCATCGGATTAGATAGCCCGGCCTCACTCCAGTCCTCCCAATTAAGACTTCCATCATCATTAAAAACTGATGGAGCATTTGGAGGTAACAAGATGTTGGCAGGGTTAAGGCCGTTTGTACCTGTTAAATTGTTTTGGTCAATTCCGTAATTCACATGGAGTTTTACCTCAAACAGGTTATCTTTTGATAGGTGATTTAGGGCTAGGTTACTGGTACCTTTGCGATAATCATAATCTCCCGGGTATATCGTTCCCTGTGAGAATACAGAACCTCCTATGCGGTACGTGGTATTGCCTTCCCCACCTGAAATTGCCAGGCTGGCATTGGTCACTTCGGCCTGACCGCCAAAAAAAAGATCCTGCCAGTCTGTATATCTTTCCTGATCCCATAAGACCAGATCGTAGGCATTGAAATTATCTGGCTCCACACCATCATTCTGGAAAGCCTCCCGCCGTACCTGCAAATACTGCGGGGTATTCAATAAATCAAGCTTCTCTGCTATAGAAGAACTACCGGTATAAATACGCGCTTCCAGCCCTCGGTTGCTGCCATTCTTAGTGGTAATTAATACCACCCCGTTTGCCCCCCGTGAACCGTAAATTGCTGTTGCATCTGCATCCTTCAAAACTTCAACACTTTCTATGTTTGCAGGATTCAAATTATTTAACGGATCTATACCGGAATTCGATAAAACCGAATTGCTCTCAACAGGAACAGAACTTACGGGAACCCCATCTATAATGTAAAGCGGATAGTTTCCTTCGCTTCGTAAACTGTTCGTTCCCCGTATCCTAATGGTGGGAGCGCCCCCAGGATTTGCTCCTCCAGAAATTATCTCAACACCTGCCATTCTTCCCTGCAATGCCTGAATAGGGCTCACCACCGGCTGGTTTTCTATTTCCTCGGCCGTTACCCTGGAAATATTACCTGTACTCTCGCGCCTGGTAGTATTATAGTAACCAGCATTAATTTTTACTTCGCCAAGGGCAGAAACATCCTCCTCTAATTGAATGCTAATTTCTTCGTTGTTATCTACCAGGATTTCTACAGTTTTATATCCTATATAGGAAAAGACCAAAATGCCATTGGCAGGAGCAGTGATGTTGTACTCGCCATCCAGGTTAGTTATTGTTCCTCTGTTGGTATTTTTAACTGTAACGGTCACCCCAGGTATAGGAATCCCGTTTTGATCTTGTACTACACCTGAAATTTCTTGCTGTTGCAAGGGCAGTGGGGCAGTGGTTGCCGCATTAGCAGCACTAGCAAGGAAGAAGAGTATCCCGCCTATAATAATTAGCGCCACCCATTTAAGGCGCGAGTAATTATTTTTCATAATTTTACGTGTGATTTTAAGTGAAACATTGTTTTACTTAAGCTTAGGCCTTCCCCTCCAGACGCCAATCTTCAGGGAAGGCTTTGAGCTTAATTCAAATAGTCCCTTTACTCTCGATGGAGGAGCAAGGGTATCCCGGCTCCCTATAGCCGAAACTGCAAACCTATTACTAATGTTCCCAAGCCCTTTTAAGGCTTTTCCCAACCCACGCTGTAAAAAAAAATAGGGTATCACAGCACCCACGGGATTGTAAAAATTTTGGCCTGTCCCGCAACAAGCCTAAGATTAGACATACTTTTAGATAACCAAAACAGTTGTTTTGGTGTTGCGAGACTTAAAAAATTGTAGAAAATCACTTTGAAAATTAAGAAGAGAAATGACGTAGTTCGAACTAAAAAATAGACGTGGAACTCAACTTATTGTATAGGAGGTACTGGCGGTACCTTTACCACAAATAAGTGAGCCCACGCCGTTTTATGAGCGTGAGCATGATCACTTATCATCCCGTGGTAATATTAAAACGCCAGTTTTCCTATACGAGATTCAAAGCGTATGCTTCTATATTTTTAGAAGTAAACGCAAATATAATATCACTCAAATATATATAAAAATTTTTAAGTGCGTACGATCGTGCGCAATTATTTTTCAAAGTTCCTCTTCTTTTGTTATATGGCTGGTATAAATTTTATTATTTGTGATTTTATAAATAGGGAGTGGATAAAGCCATGGCTTGATCAGAAACGATCGCAACGTTCTTTCGCTGATAAATGTAACGTAGAAGAAGGAATCATAAGAAAAATTAGAGGAAAAGCAGAATATCGTATTCCGGTGGAAACTCTCGAAAAAATTTGTGATGGTCAAGGAATTACCCTTCATAATTTTTTCAAGAAATTGGGGAAATAATTATTCAATTTCGAAAAAATAAGCTTCACTAACTGATCTAATTGTTTTTGTAGAAATAATTCTGGTATACCTCAACTTCAAATTGAAAAGTCTATAGTTCCAACTGATTGCTTATTCTCTAACTATACTCACAACTCTTTTCTTTACGGTTTTCCGTATTCTTCTATTATTTTAAGGTTTTATATTTAGTAAAACTGGGTTTATCCTGGTATTTTTTTTAATTAAAAGGGTATTTTAGGTGGGGAGTTGTGCAACATATTTAATGAAAATTCAACTTCAATATAAAATAATTGTATTTTTGATTTGTGGAAAAAATTGGTGACATAGAAATTAGAGTCGTAGGAAAGTCTGGAAATCTTGAATTAAGTCCAGACAACTATGATATTAAGCAGATTGCATCCATTTTGCAAAATGTCGAGGATTTGTTGTATCCAAATAATAAAAAAGATAGACCGATTATTACCTATGATATAGAAGAAGGATCGGTTCGCCACATTTTTAAAACTTCTATTCAAGCGGTTATTGGATTTAGTGCTTTACTTTCTCAAGTTCAAGCGCAAAACAATATTGATTTTTTAGAATTAAAAACTGCAAGGGCCTTAGAGGAAATTCAAAAAATGTCTCGTCAAAAGAATTATGAATTTCAAATTAAGACTTCTTTAGAAAAGGACTATGAATTAAAGATTAATCCCTCCACAAAATTCTTTCGTACAGAAAATATCTGGTCGGATGCAGAATTTTATTTCTATGGTGTTTTAAAAGATGCAGGAGGAAAAAGTAAGGCTAACATACATCTAGATACAAAAGATTACGGTTACTTATCAATAGAAACTGGAGAAGAATTTTTGAAAGAAAGAGAAGAAAACCTTTTATATAAAAAATTCGGTGTTAGAGCATCTGGAAAACAGAATGTGGAAACTGGAGAAATTGACACAAAATCTTTGAAATTACTAGAATTAATAGATTACAATCCAAAATTTGATAACGATTATCTGAATACATTAATTAATAAAGCAAAAAATAATTGGAGAGGAATAAATGCAGATGATTGGTTGTTAAATATGCGGGGAGGTTATGAAGCATAGCGTTTTATTAGACACTAGTTTTTTTATTCGATTACTAAATGACGAAGATCCCCTTCATAGAAATGCAGTAGGTTATTACAAATATTTCTTGGAGAACGATGTAACCTTGAAAATTTCAACAATTTCAGTTGCAGAATATTGCGTTTTAGGCAAATTAGAAGATTTACCCTTAAAAGACCTTCAAATTATTCCATTCAATTTAAAAGAAGGAGAAAGAACTGGCGAATTTGCCAAAATCATTTTTAGTGAAAATAAAATTGAAACTGAAAAATTAACTCCTAGGGCTATAATTCCAAACGATTCAAAGTTATTTGCGCAAGCCGATTTAGATAAAACAATATCCCATTTTGTGACGTCTGATGTGCGATCAAAAAACACTCTCGCACTATTAAAAAGAAGGGTGACTCCAAAATTTTCGATTATTTCCATTGATGTACCTCATACAGAAGCTTTCGGTATTTTAGATTTATAGTAAAAATACGTTGCACAACAAGTCGGTTCATCGCAAATAAAGACGGGTGTTGTCGAAAAAGCGTAATTTAGAAAACCAGGAAACAAAAACGGTAAGTCGGCAAATCCGCTTCCCTACTCCGCCAACTTGCGATAGTGTGCCGACCAAGCAATGACCGGCAATTCAGGCAAGAATCTGCTCAATCTTTAGAATCCTTTAACATTAGAAAGATTTTTCCTAAATTGCTGCGGCTTCTTACCCTACTTCATGAAGCTATTGAAATATTTACTTGTAAGACCCGAATTTTAATAATGGCCAAAAAGAAAACGAGCAAAGAAAAATCGATTGAGGAAAGTCTGTGGGATGCTGCCAATAAACTTCGTGGCTCCATTGAACCTTCAGAATACAAGCACGTAGTACTCGGGCTTATCTTCCTGAAATTTGCTAGTGACAAATTTGAGGTCCGCCGCGAGGAGCTTATTGCCGAAGGCAAAGAAAAGTACCTCGAGATGAAAGACTTCTACAATATGAAGAATGTCTTTTTCTTAGCTGAGACTTCCCGGTGGAATTATCTTATTAAAAATGCAAAACAGGACGATATTGCCTTGAAGATTGATACTGCCTTAAACCGGATAGAAAAGAACAATCCTTCTTTAAAAGGTGCATTGCCGGATAATTATTTTTCCCGTTTGGGACTGGATAAAAGTAAGCTGGCTTCCCTGTTGGACACCATTAATAAAATCGATACCCAAAAAGACAAATCCCAGGATATTGTGGGGCGTGTATATGAATATTTCTTATCCAAATTCGCCTTGGCGGAAGGAAAAGGAAAGGGAGAGTTTTACACGCCAAAAAGTATTGTAAACCTTATTGCCGAAATGATCGAACCCTATAAAGGGATTATTTATGACCCGGCTTGTGGCTCTGGTGGTATGTTTGTGCAGTCTATCAAGTTTATAGAAAGCCACCACGGCAGCAAACGGGAAATTTCCATTTACGGCCAGGAATACACAAATACTACTTACAAACTGGCCAAAATGAACCTGGCCATTCGGGGAATATCGGCAAACCTGGGGGATAAAGCTGCCGATACGTTTAGCAACGACCAGCATAAGGATCTGAAAGCAGATTATATTATGGCCAACCCGCCATTTAATCAAAAAGACTGGCGCGGACCACAGGAATTAATCGATGATCCTCGCTGGCAGGGCTATGAAGTGCCTCCAAAAAGTAATGCGAACTATGGTTGGATCTTAAATATGGTTTCCAAATTATCAGATGATGGGGTTGCCGGATTTATTCTGGCTAACGGATCGCTTTCGGGTGGTGGTGAGGAATATAAAATACGGAAAAAACTAGTGGAGAATAACCTGGTGGAAGCCATTATTATCCTGCCACAAAATATGTTTTATACCACGAATATAAGCGTAACTGTTTGGATCCTGAATAAAAATAAAACTGCCCATACCCGTTCCATTGGAGACGAAGTCCGCCACTACCGCAATCGGGAAGAGGAGGTGTTGTTTATGGATTTGCGGCAAATTGGAGAGCCATTTGAAAAGAAATTTATCCAGTTTAGTGGAACGCAAATTAAAGATATTGCCAGGACTTACCACGATTGGCAACAGGAAGACACGGATTATAAAGATATCCCGGAATATTGCTACAGTGCTACTAAAGCCGATATTGAAAAGAAAGATTTCTCCCTGGTGCCCAGCAAATATATCGAATTTGTAAACCGCGATGAAAATATCGATTTTGATTCCAAGATGGCAGGTTTACAGAACGAACTTACCGATTTACTACAACAGGAAGAGGATTCTAAAAAGGAATTGTTGGACGTTTTTAAAGAGCTGGGATATGCCATCAAACTATAAACCCATAGGCGATTACATCCAAAAATTAAAGGTTAGAAATTCAAAGGATATATATTCTGAACTTTTGGGTATTAATATAGATAAGTTCTTTATGCCTTCAGTAGCCAATGTTGTAGGTACTAATCTCTCCAGGTATTTAATTGTGAAACCCGGACAATTTGCCTGTAACCGAATGCACGTTGGCAGGGATTATAGAATTCCAGTCGCACTTTCAGAAAAAGAAGAACCTTTTATTGTCTCACCTGCTTATGATGTCTTTGAAATCAAGGATACTTCTATATTATTACCTGAATATTTGATGATGTGGTTCCGTCGTGCTGAATTTGATAGAAATGCCTGGTTTTACACAGATGCTGACGTAAGAGGCGGTTTAGCCTGGGATGCCTTTTGTAGTATTGAACTTCCCGTTCCTTCCATAGAAAAACAGCGGGAAATTGTAAAGGAATATAATGTGGTTAAAAACCGTATAAAATTAAATGAAGAAATAAACCAGAAGCTGGAAGAAACTGCCCAGGCCCTTTATAAACATTGGTTTGTTGATTTTGAATTTCCTAATAAAAAAGGTAAGCCTTATAAATCTTCCGGTGGGAAAATGGTTTATAATGAGGAGTTGGATAAGGAAATTCCGGAGGGGTGGAGAATCATTAAAGTAAAAGATTTTTGTACAGATATGAAATCTGGGGGAACTCCCAGTCGTAGAAATAAAAATTATTGGGAAAACGGAACAATTCCTTGGTTAAAAACAGGAGAAATAAAGAATAATATTATTCTATCAACAGAAGAATATATTTCAGAAAAAGGGTTAAAGAATAGTTCTGCAAAAATTCTTCCACAGAATTCAATTTTAATGTCCATGTATGGAGCAAATGCTGGAGAGGTTGGTTTTTTAAAGATTGAAGCTACAACTAATCAGGCTTGTTGTGCAATGGTATGCAATTCAGTCGTAGATGCATCATTTTTATATTATCATTTGGTCGTAAATCAAAATTTTAATCATTCTCAAGCAATTGGAGGAGCTCAACAAAATTTAAGTAAAGATTATATTGAAAAAATTAAGTTGATTGTTCCTTCAAATGGATTTAAAAAGATGGATTTTTTTAGGTCATTCATTGAAAAAAGGGAGAACAATACAAAACAAATTCAAATCTTCACTGAACTTCAAAAAGTAGTATTGAGTAGAATGAGTTTGGTTAAAAAAGAAATTGTTAATTAATCTACTTACTATGCATATGGACAATAAAAAGGAAGAATTATTTAAAATTATCCAGAAACAGCTTAAAAACCCACCTGTTATTATTTGGGGTTCCGGAGCTACTATTCCTTTTGGATTGCCAAGCATGTGGGCATTAAATGAGTTGCTTAAAAAGGAAATTGAAGATTTTGATGAAAACTGTGATAATTTGGAGGAAGAGTTAGGCAAGCCTAAGTATGAAGATATAATGCCAGAAATTAAAAAAGTGATATGGCAAGCTGTAGCTGATAAAGATGAACTTGTTCTTCAAGGCATAATTGAAAATTATAATGCAGAATATAAAGTAGTTGAATGCTTAGTAAATAAATTTGTTGATGTACACCCTCGTGTTCTAAATATAATAACTACCAATTACGATAGAGTTATAGAGCACATTTTAGCCTATTCTGGAGTGAACTACACCGATGGCTTTAGTGGTAAAAATTTATCAGTATTTAATGAAAATAGCTTTCCAGAAGAGAGCAGTGTAAATATTGTAAAGGTACACGGCTCACTGAATTGGTTTATGTTAGATGGTGAAATACGATATTTAGGAAAGAGTGATATTTATGCACCTCAGATAATATGCCCAGGTAAGAATAAATTTCAAGAGACTTATAATAGTCCTTATCGCGAATTAATACAAAAATCAGATTCCTATATTAACAATGCTAAGAGTTTTTTAGTTGTAGGTTTTGGTTTTAACGATGAACATTTAACGCCAAGAATAAGTAAACTTATAAAAAAAGGAGTCCCAATTGTAGTGATTACAAAAAGGATTACAGAATCTTGTTTCAAAGAGTTAGATAAAGCTGAGAAATATGTATTACTGGAAGAAACTGATACTGATAAAACGAAAATTCATTATAAGATGAATTCATCAGTAGTTAAGCAAGAAGAAATTATAGATGGAAATTATTGGAGTCTAGAAAAATTTGTGGAAATAATATGAAAGAAGAAAGTACATCAATAGGTAAAGTACAGAGTGTAGATACTGGGAATGTTACTGTATTAATTAGTGATGAGAATATCTTAAATAGCGTACAAGTAAATCAAATTATTCTTATTAGATCTACAAAAACGGGAGAGAAAATAATAGGGTTAATTTCTAAAATACTCCGAAAGGCTATATCCGATAAGATTGAAGGGGAATATGAGCCAGAACAAATAATTGAAAATGTAATTAGAGTAAATTTAGTTGGTACGCTTATAAAGAAAGTAGGTGTTGAAAAGAACATATTCAAGAGAACATTAAATACAGTACCCAGTATAGATGCAGATTGTTTTTTATTGCAGGGAAAAGAACTATCTGAATTTATGACAACAATTTCTTCGAATACTGAAAACCCTTTGAGGGTTGGAACTTACACAATATCCGAAGAGTCCCAAGCAAACTTAGATGGTAATAAGTTTTTTCAAAGACACGCTACAATTGTTGGTGGTACTGGTTCTGGAAAATCGTGGACTGTTGCAACTATATTGGAAAAGTCTACAGCATTGAAAAGCGTAAATGGAGTTTTGTTCGATTTACACGGAGAATACAAACCATTAGAAAAACTTGATAATACTCAACTTTTAAAAATTGCAGGACCATCTGATGATGGTAGAACACCAAATACTATTTTTTTACCATATTGGTTGTTGTCTTATGAGGAAATAGAGTCTTTGCTTTTAGATAGGTCAGATACAAATGCCCCAAATCAAAGTCGAAAATTATTTGATTCAATAATATCTGCTAAAAAAGCTGTTTTAGAAAATTTAGGTAAGGATGAAGTTTTAAATAACTTTACTGTTGAAAGTCCAATACCATATAATTTAAACGATGTGTTAGAGGATATAGAAAAGGAAGATACCAAAATGGTTCCAGGAGCAAGAGGAGACAAGCAAGGCCCATTATTTGGTAAGCTAACAAGATTCATCCAACGCCTCAGAAGTAAACAAACAGATAAGAGATTGAATTTTCTATTTAGTAGCGATTCTGAGCTGCAAAACTATGAATACTTTTCGCAATTGATGAAAAATCTGTTAGACTTCGGTAATAACAAAGGAATTAAAATAATAGATTTCTCAGAGGTACCATCAGATATACTACCATTAATTACAGGCTTAATTGGGCGGTTAATTTTTTCTGTTCAACAATGGATGGAAGAAGATAAGAGACATCCTGTAGCTGTATTTTGTGATGAAGCGCATTTATATATTCCATCTAATATAAAAGGAGGTTATGAGGAAAAAGGATTGCAAAGTTTTGAAAGAATAGCTAAAGAAGGAAGGAAATACGGTATTTCATTGGTTGTAATTAGTCAACGTCCGGCAGATGTAAATAAAACTGTCTTAAGCCAATGTGGAAATTTTGTCGCTATGAGATTAGCCAACCCTGAAGATCAAAATGTAATTAAAAGATTATTCCCAGATAGTTTAGGAGGTTTTGCAGATTTATTACCCATTTTAGACGTTGGAGAAGCGCTAATTGTTGGGGATGCTTCTTTGCTTCCTAGTAGAGTTTTAATTGATAAGCCTAAAATCCAGCCTAAAAGCGCAACGGTAGATTTTTGGGATGAATGGGATACAAATAAAAAATCAACTGGAATTACTGATGCAGTAGAAGCCCTGAGAAAACAGCAAAAATAAAATTTTGAAGGAAGAACTGGAACAAATAAATAAGTTAAATGAATTTCAACTCGTTGAATATTTTCAAGATGGTGTTGTAGCTCGGGCTACGGGAAGTGATTTTGACAATCAATTATATACAACAGTAAGAACCAAGCTAATTAGGAATAAAGCTCTAGAAAAAAAGTTGCCTGAATGGATTAAAACAAAAAGAACAATCGACCAGTTTTGGACTTTCATAAAGGGAAGATTTAGTACTTATCAAGAACGCAGAGAATATTTATGGGATGAATTTGCTATAGCCTTAAATTACTTAGAAAAAAAATCTACATCGCCTTTAGAAAAAAGTATTGTTTTCGATGAAACGCACATCCATTCTCAATGGCAAAAAGCTCTTGAACGTAAAGAATTAGAACCTGAGGGGGCAATAACATCGGCAAGAACATTAATCGAAAGCATATTAAAATACATTTTAGACGAACAAGAGATAAAATATAATGATGGTGCGGAATTACCCGATTTATATAAAGATGTTGCAAAATCTCTGAATTTGGCACCCGAACAACATCAGGAGCAAATATTTAAACAAATACTTGGAGGGTCAAGCGGAATTATAAGTGGACTTGGGGCATTAAGAAATAAACTCGGAGATGCACATGGTAAAAGTAGAAATAGTGTTAAGCCGTCAGAAAGACATAGTGAGTTAGCAGTAAATCTGGCTGGTGCAATGGCAATTTTCTTATTTAAAACCTATAAAGAAACTAAAGACATAAGATAAAAAAAGATAAGCCTGTAAACTTAGAGATAAGCCAAGTGATTTTTTATAGGCTTGCCTAAAGCACAAGATAAATACAACATGAATAAAAACGGCTTACATCATAACCTGCTAAAGGAGCTAAGCCAGCTTATAGAACAGGGGAAACATCAAATCGCGGTACAGGTAAATAGTACCATGACTTTGGTCTTTTGGGAAGTAGGCAAACGTATAAATGAAGAAATCCTGCAAAACGAACGGGCAGATTATGGTAAAAACATTGTGACAACAGTGTCGTCACAATTGAAAAAGCAATACGGGAATAGCTTTAACATCTAATAAAAAAACCGGAACAAAAATAAATACTGCGATGGTCGCAGCGCAGGCACGTATAGCACAGAAAAAATTACAATAAACCCGGCAGAATGAGTAAAAAGTTTACCGAAGCACAACTGGAGAGCGTTTTTGCCACGCAGCTGGAACAGGAAGGTTACGAGCATCAATTAGGAGAAACCATATCCCGAAAGGAAGATGAAGTGCTCATTGAAAGGGATCTTCGGGAATTTTTGATGGCAAAGTACCGGGAAAACGGAATCACCAAAAATGAAGTAGAATCCATTATTCTTAGGCTCAAAACCCTTCCCGCTTCAGATCTTTATGAAAGCAACAAAGAGTTTATGCAAATGCTTTCTGATGGTTTTTCGCTAAAGCGGGAGGACCGTTCCCAAAAAGATATCTGGATCTATTTAGTTGATTATTCAGCAGAGAACCGCAACACCTATAAATTCGTCAATCAGCTGGAAATTACCGGAACCCAGAAACGTATTCCTGACGGGATACTTTATATCAACGGAATTCCGGTGGTTGTTTTCGAATTCAAAACCGCCATTCAGGAAAACACCACAATTTATGACGCATATATTCAGCTGATCGTCCGTTATCAACGAGACATACCGGAACTTTTTAAGTACAACGCGTTTTGTGTGATCAGCGATGGCGTAAATACCAAAGCAGGTTCCTTTTTTGCTCCTTATGAATTCTATTATGCCTGGCGCAGGATTGCAGGGCTGGCAAAAGATGTAGATGGTATTGATAGTATGTTTACGCTTATTCAGGGAATGCTTCAGCAAGATCGCATTCGGGATATCATTAAAAATTTTATTTATCTGCCTGATAGTTCCAAAAAAGATGAAAAAATAGTTTGCCGCTATCCACAATATTACGCGGCGCGGGCATTATTTGATAATATTCAGAAAGCACAAAAACCAAATGGAAACGGAAAAGGAGGTACTTATTTTGGAGCCACCGGTTCCGGTAAAAGTTTTACCATGCTTTTTCTGACAAGGCTTTTAATGAAAAGCGACCACTTTGAAAGTCCCACTATTATTCTAATTACAGATCGAACCGATTTAGATGATCAACTTGCAGGACAGTTTACCAATGCAAAATCATTTATTGGGGATGATGCTATTTCAAGTGTGGAGAGCCGGGCAGATTTGCGTAAACGTATTCGAGGAAGAGAAAGTGGCGGGGTATTTCTCACCACCATTCATAAATTTACAGAAGACACCGAATTGCTTACCCGCAGGAGTAATGTTATTTGTATTTCTGATGAAGCACACCGAAGCCAGACGAACCTTGACCAGAAAATAAAAATTACCGATAAGGGGGTGCAAAAAACCTATGGCTTTGCGAAGTACCTTCACGATTCTTTGCCGAACGCTACTTTTGTAGGTTTTACCGGTACGCCCATTGATGCAACCTTGGATGTATTTGGCCAGGTGATAGATGAATATACAATGACGGAATCGGTAAAAGATGAGATTACCGTTCGCATTGTCTATGAAGGCAGGGCAGCCAAAGTGGCTCTTGAAAACAGTGAATTAAAGAAAATAGAAGATTATTACCGGGTAGCTGAAGAAGAAGGTGCAAATGAGTACCAGGTGGAAGAGAGCAAGAAACAATCCGCAAGTATGAACGCCATTCTGGGTGATCCAGATCGTTTACAGGCTATAGCAGAAGATTTTGTCAAGCATTATGAGAAAAGGCTGCAGGAAGGTGCTACTGTAAAAGGCAAAGCCATTTTTGTAAGTAGTAGCCGGGAAATAGCTTATGAACTTTATAAAAACATTATTGCTCTAAGACCTGAATGGGCAGAAATAAGAAAAGCGGCGGAAGGTGTTGAATTAAATGAAAAAGACAAAAAGCAACTAAAGCCTATTGAGCGTATAAAAATGATCATGACAAGGGGTAAAGACGATCCCAAAGTGCTATATGATTTATTAGGAACAAAAGAATATCGTAAGGAATTAGACCGTCAATTTAAAAATGAAAAATCAAATTTTAAAATCGCTATCGTTGTCGATATGTGGCTTACTGGTTTTGATGTTCCATTTTTAGATAGTATTTACATTGATAAGCCTATTCAGCAGCATAATCTTATTCAGACAATTTCCAGGGTGAACCGAAAGTTCCAGGGCAAAAACAAAGGTCTGGTGGTAGATTATATTGGTATCAAAAAGCAAATGAACTTAGCACTGGCCAAATATAACACAGGAGAGCAGCAAAATTTTGAGGATATTGAAAAGTCCCTGAAGATAGTCCGGGACCATTTGGATTTACTGGCTAAGATTTTCCACAAATTTGACAGTACAGATTATTTCCAGGGAAATCCTTTGAGCCAGTTGAACAATCTTAACCAGGCGGTTGAATACGTACAACAAACCAAAGAGCTGGAAACACGTTTTATGGACTTAGTGAAGCGCGTAAAAGCTGCCTATGATATTTGCGCTGGAAGTGAAAAGTTAACTCAGGAAGAACGGGATTATACTCATTTTTATTTAGCTGTAAAGTCTATAGTCTTTAAGCTTACAAAAGGGAACGCACCGGATACCGCCCAAATGAACGCCAAAGTAAGGGAAATGATCAAAAATGCCTTGGCTAGTGAAGGCGTAGAGGAGATCTTTAAAATGGGTGACCAAACCAATAGCCAGCAGGACATTTTTGATGAAGATTATCTGGCAAAGATCGATAAGATCAAACTGCCTAATACAAAAATCAAACTTTTACAGCAATTACTGGCCAGGGCCATTGATGAGATAAAGAAGGTGAACAAGGTAAAAGGAGTTGATTTTTCCAGAAAAATGGAGGGCCTGGTCTCCAGGTACAATGAACGAAAAGGAGATGTGTTACGCAGTGAAGTTTATGAAGAAATGGCGGAACAGCTTACCGATCTTATTTGGCAGGTACAAAAAGAGTTTTCGGCCGGGGAAATGCTGGGAATTGATTTTGAGGAAAAAGCTTTCTACGACATTTTAAAAGAACTATGTATAAAGTATGACTTTCAATATCCGGAAGATAAGCTTATCGAGCTTTCGAAAGCAGTAAAGGATTTGGTGGATGAACAGGCAAAATTCCCGGACTGGAGCAAAAGAAACGACATTAAATCTGCTTTAAAAGTCGGGCTTATCCTATTACTCGATGAGCACGGTTATCCCCCGGTGGAACGAGACGAGGTCTATGAAGAAATCTTTGAACAGGCTGAAAATTTTAAGAAGAATAGACCAGCCTAGAGGAATTCCTAAATTTTAAGGCCTGGCACTAACGGTGTAAATATTTAACCGCTTAAATAGTAAAAATACGTTATAAAAAGTTTTTGAATTTGTATTACTTTGGCTTTCGATAAGACCATTCAGGGAATGGTTCATAAATTTTAAGTTTTTCCATGAACCTCTCCAGGTTATTATATATGTACCCAAGATCTTCATTATCGTATAAATATTCTTCAATATCTGAATCCCAAAAAAAATCACGAAGAATCGCTATCTTTCTCAAAAATGGCATTCTTGATCCCCTTTCAAGATGTTCGAGTAAAACTAATTGACGGTGTAATTCAAGTAATTTGTCAATGACCTCTTTCCTGAATTCATCGTGAAATTGTACTTCTTTAAATGCTCCCTGCTCTTCCATAATTATTGAAAATTTGGTGATTACTAAATAAACTACATTGATTTAAATGGTGATATTTGAAAAAGAATACATAATTAGAATACTTTTTTATGCTTCAAAGTAACCCAACCAGGAAAGGGACAGGAATAGAATTATGGGGTGATTACGGTGACTTAACAAGCCTGTATGAAACGATTCACAAAATAGGAGAGCGTTTAAATGAATATAAGAAAGAAGAGAAGGGGCAATCAGATATAATAATGGGCTTTGCTTATGAGGTTCGAAAGACTTTCCAGCATTCCAGGTTGAAAGAAAATTTTGTTTTTGATTCGGAGAATAAGGTTGAATATTTAGGCTTTAGATACCTATGGACAGACTTACTTTATTTGATTTCTGTTCTTCGTTACAATGCAGGTTATGTAGTGTTGGATGCCCTGGATCAGGCGAACCTTTATATCCTCGAATTTAATTGTAAGAAAGCCTTATTTGATTATGATCCCCAGGGCGCACAAAAAATTCAAAATTTCATAGGGCAAAGAATAGATATACATAATGACCTGGTTTTTTTAGTTCTGCAGGGTATTAATATAGAATATTTCAGCAAGACACCGGGAAAAAGAAGATTTCGCGGAATACCAGATTTGTTAATTGCTTATTCCCAATTTTCGCCAGCCTATAAGATGTGGAAGTCTGATATGGAAAGTAGTGCTAAGGCTTTAAAATGTGAGGTGCACGAAATAAGTTATGATAATTACCCTGAAATAGTTTGGTAATGGAAAAAAGCAGCTCATCAGAAAGATTTGATTTTTGAAAATCTACAAACTATCTAAAGCTGCTTTTTTAAACCTTAAACCGTCGCGTAAGGAACTGCAATCCTAAGTCGCATTTAAGGCTTATATAATAAGTCTTATACCATCACCAGGGAAATACCATTGGAGGCTGAATATAAGACTTAAAATTTTAACTGCCGCTCCAAACAAAAAAGGCATCAGTGTAAAATCTTCTTTTTTGCAGGTAATTTAATCCTCGTTTAGAAAAAGGAGCGGCTTGGAGGCTTTCGCCTCCGCGCCACATAAATTTAAGCCCGCACTTAACACGGGACTTAACTGTAGATTAATATCAGATAGCGCCGTCCTTATCAGCCGAAAGTTGCCCCCGTCATCTGCCAGGTGTTGGCCACTCCTTAACCGCTATCTTCAACTTAGGATAAATATAATAATTTTACTAAATAGTTTATATATGTTTTTTAGTGGATAAGAAAAAAGAGAAGAAGATATTATTCAGCCTGCCATAATTAAAATCTTACCTTTTTGATTTTAGAAAAATGTGCTTAGAAGTAGGAGAATTTACCGTTGCATGGTGGGGGAGTGGGAAATAATGATCTTGGGTATATTCAATAACGACTATAGGTTACATCGCGAAACTGTTTGGTGGTACAAGTTTTCTCCTGGTAAACCCATAGTTATATTGAAAAAGATTGCCTTCTAAATTAGATTTTCCAGAATAAACCTAAAATTCAGTTTCAATTGCTATCAGTTGGTAATATTTCAAATGACTCCTAATGAATTATTGAAAATAGATCAAATTCTGTACTTATTCTGTACTAGGTACAAAAATAAAAAGCCTCACATCTCTGTGAAGCCTTGTTATTACTGTAGCGAGACCGAGATTTGAACTCGGGACCTCCGGGTTATGAATCCGACGCTCTAACCAACTGAGCTACCTCGCCTTAATTTATTGTAAAACGCCTGTTGGCGTGACTTAGCAAGCATTAACACTCATTGTGAATGCGGGTGCAAATATATAAACATTTTGTTTTGACGCAAACATTATTTTCTAAAATATTTATTTTGTTTTCTTTTTATCCTTCCAATTAATATCTATATTGCCCGAAACTAATTAAATCTAAAAATGGAAGATAAGATCAAGTACGAAATGGAATTTCCCATTCACGCTTCTCCTTCATTGTTATACCAATATATATCAACCCCTTCAGGATTAAGTGAATGGTATGCCGATAATGTAAATTCACGGGGCGAATTGTTTACTTTTATTTGGGAAGGAAGTGAAGAAAAAGCCAAATTGGTAAGCAAAAAGAGTGATGAGCGCGTAAAATTTAAGTGGCTGGATGATGAAGACACTCCATATTTTTTCGAAATAAGAATTCAGGTAGACGAAATTACTAAAGACGTCTCTATAATGATTACCGATTTTGCGGAAGATGAAGATGAAATGGAAGAAGGCAAAATGCTATGGGAAAATATGATTTCAGATCTTAAACAGGTACTAGGATCGGTTTAATATTTCTAAGATAAACATTACCTTTGCCCCGTTCTAAAACGGGGCTTTTTTATGATAAATCTAGACGGAAATTTAGTAGAGGAAAATAAAGCATCACTTTCGGTAACCAATCGTGGATTTGCCTATGGAGATGCTGTTTTTGAAACCATTCGCGTAATTAGCGGAAAAATAATGTTCTGGGAAGATCATTATTTCAGGTTAATGGCTTCAATGCGCATCATGCGAATGGAGATTCCCGCAAATTTTTCACCTGAATTTCTCGAAGAAGAAATTTTAGAGCTAGTAAAAGAAAATGGTCTGGATGCCACTGCAGCGCGTGTGAAATTTTCGGCCTATCGTAAAGAGGGCGGCTACTATAGACCTGCTACTCGTGAAATTGGATTTATTATAACTACTGAAGAACTTGCAGACGCTTTTTATTTGCTGAACGAAGAAAATTATGAAGTTGAGCTCTTTAAAGATCATTATATAACCAGTGGATTATTTTCTACCATAAAATCGAATAATCGCGCAATTAATGTTCTTGGAAGTATTTTCGCTTCAGAAAATGGGTATGACAACTGTTTTTTGATCAATGAAAAGAAGAATGTAGTGGAAGCCCTTAACGGAAATCTTTTTCTCGTAAAAGGTGATAAGATTAAAACCCCACCGTTAACAGATGGTGCATTAAACGGAATTACCAGGAAGAAGCTTCTTGAGATAATTAAGACCTTACCGGAGCTAACTTTAGAAGAAACTTCAATATCTCCTTTCGAGCTTCAAAAAGCTGATGAATTGTTTATCACTAATGTGATTACAGGAATTCAACCGATAACGAAATATCGTAAAAAGAAATTTGAGAATAAAGTGGCTAAAGATTTGCTTTCAAAATTAAATGTAAAAGCAAGATTAGGTTAATTATAGCTCGGGTTTTCTGGTGCGTTAGACCATAATATATATTCTCCGCCCAGTTGCATCATTTTATCTTTCCAAAAAGAACGGTAAGGACGCTCTATAATGTCTTTTGTATCTTCATTGGTGGTAATGATCCAGGAATGTGAATTTAGTTCTTCGTTTAACTGGTTAGCGTCCCAACCGGAATATCCCAAAAAGAATCGAATCTCTTTTTCGCTAATTAAGCCTTGATTAATTAGTTCTGTAACCACATCAAAATTGCCACCCCAATAAATACCATTCGCTATTTCTACGCTTTGCGGAATTAGATCTGGTATTTTGTGAATAAAATAAAGATTATCCTGTTCTACCGGCCCGCCGTTATAGATCTTAAAATTAGCGGAGAGATCGGGGACAAGATCTTTTAAAGTGAAGTCTAGCACTTTATTGAGTATAAAACCTACAGAACCCGCCTCAGAATGCTCGGCAAGTAGCACCACAGAGCGGTTAAATGCAACATCTCCAATTATAGATGGTTCTGCTACCAATAGATGGCCTTTGGTTGGTTTTAAAGCGATCATTTTAGCGTAGTTTTACTCTAAGCTACCATTTATTTAAAAAAAATCAAATAAAATGCTAAAGTATTTTCATTAAAAAAGCCTCCCATAGAGGAGGCTTCCAATGTTTTACTAATACAAATTATTAGTTTACAGCTTTTTGTAAATCTGCACCGGCTTTAAATTTCACTACATTTTTAGCAGCAATTTTAATAGTTTTTCCGGTTTGTGGGTTTCTTCCTTCACGGGCAGCTCTTTTAGAAACTGACCAAGATCCAAATCCTACTAAAGATACGCGATCTCCTTTTTTAAGAGAACCTTCTACGTTTTCCAAGAAAGATTCCAGGGCTTTTTTTGCTGCTGCTTTAGAAATTCCAGCATTTTCAGCCATTGCGTCGATTAAATCTGTTTTGTTCATAATTTGAATTTTAAATAAATTGTTGGTTAAACATTCTGTTAAATTGCTCTACAAATTTATATGGAATTCTCGGCCGTGCAAGTAATATCAAGGGAAATGCAGGATATTGTTAATAAGTCGGTCATTTTGTTAATAAACAAGTCTCGATTTAGTTGATTTTTTATCGTTTCAGTAACCATAAGGCCTTAGAGGAATTTTGCTCCTTTTGAAAAATCGTAACCGTTTAAAAGCGATTTTACATCCATCTTTCGTTTTCCGGGAAGTTGTAATTCTTCAATTATAAGATAACCTCCCTCTGTTGCTACCTTCAGCTTTTTATCTTCAACTAGAATACTTCCATTTTCTAAAGAATGACTGGCAATTTCTTTTTTACAATGATAGATCTTAACTTTTTCTTCTTTTCCATCGTTAAACAAAATAGACCAGGCTGCCGGGTAAGGGTTGAGCCCGCGAATTAGGTTATAGATTTGATCTAATGAATCGTCCCAATTAATCTTCGTATTCTCTTTATTAAGCTTTGGCGCGTCTTTTAGTAACTGGTCAAATGGCTGCGGAGTGGGGGTGAGGTTACCTTTCTCTATAAGCTCCAAAGTTTCAACTACCACTCCAGCTCCTAATTCCATCAGCTTATCATGGAGTTCTCCAACGCTTTCTTCTGCAGCTATATTTATTTCCTTCTGAAGGATCATTGCTCCAGTATCAATTTTTTCATCTAGAAAAAAAGTAGAAACGCCGGTTTTTTTCTCGTTATTGATAATAGCCCAGTTAATTGGCGCCGCACCCCGATATTGCGGAAGCAGGGAAGCATGTAGATTAAAAGTGCCAAATTGTGGCAAATCCCAAACCACCTTAGGTAACATCCTAAAAGCAACTACTACCTGTACATTGGGATCTAGAGCTTTTAATTCGTCAATAAAAGCTCCATCTTTTAGGTTTGTTGGCTGCAACACTTTTAAACCTTTGCTAATCGCGAATTTTTTCACCGGACTTTCCTGTAATTTTCTTCCTCTCCCTGCGGGTTTATCGGGAGCGGTAATTACACCAACTACATTATAATTTGCGTCTAATATACTTTCCAGGCTGGCCACGGCAAAATCTGGCGTGCCCATAAATACTATTCTCAATGATCTCATCAATTATTAATTTTATAAATATTCCCTGATTCACGGGAAATTAATTCTTTGTCTAATAATAAGCGTAATACTTCTAAAACCTGGTCTTCCGGATAATTTATTGCTTCAGTAATTTTGCGGGAAGAAGCTTTAGAAGTTTTTAAAACTTTC
>VMHT01079555.1_pt1 | contig 36952 bp, 32 predicted proteins | sample 4693611 | NCBI WGS metagenome assembly VMHT01 (sample SAMN12280063, study PRJNA550983) | marine metagenome | isolation source: seawater sampled from same location over 5 years 0.02-0.2 micron viral filtrate | place: USA: collected off the coast of southern California halfway between the port... ...
TAGCAGACCGATTTCTTGGAAACATCTTGATTGCTGGTGCGGCACTTGCTTGGGCATGCAATACAATTTTCATGAAGCGAGCAATGACAACAGCGGCAAACGATGCTGAAAAGCCCCTAAATCCACTTGAATTGACCGTCTGGTCATCTGCCGCAGGCCTAATTATATTGACTCCAATAACCGCATTTGAAGTTGCTACCCAAGGAGTAGTATTGCCGACGAGTGATGGTTGGATTGGAATAATCTTCCTAGCACTGTTTTCCACAGTAATTGCATATGTTTGGTTTGCCGATGGTATCATAAAAATTGGCGCCTCGATGAGTGCTTTATATGTCTATTTGGTACCCCCATTCGGAATTATTGGCGGCTACCTATTGCTCCAAGAAAAACTAGGAATGTCCCTTATTTTGGCGTTCTTGCTGATCACGGGAGGAGTAATTATCGCTCAAAGAAAGAATTCTTTGACAAGCAACCATCATGAAGCACCATTGACTGGAGTGTAACATGGGCATTGAGAAAGTAGCAGTAATAGGCGCAGGTACTATGGGGGCTGGTATCGCCCAAGTTTGTGCACAAACAGGATGGAACACTATCCTGTATGATGCCTTTCCAGAGGGTCTCGAAAAAGGCATGCAGAGAATTGATGCTTTTTGGGAAAAAGGCATTGCAAGAGGCAAGACAACCAAAGAGGAAAAACAGGAATGGTCAAAAAACCTCCACGCTGAATCCAACCTAGAACATGCTGTGAGAGATTGTGACTTGATTATTGAAGCTGTACCTGAAATCCTCGAACTCAAGCAGAAAATATTCCAGGAAGTTGAAAAGTATGCTAGTGGAAAGGCCGTATATGCAACCAACACATCTAGTCTATCGATCGGTAAAATTGCTAGTGTGATAAATCACCCAGAACGAATGATTGGGATGCATTTTTTTAACCCTGTACCAATAATGAAATTGCTCGAATTAGTTAAGCACGAAAAAACAAGCGAAGAGACAGTCCATTTTGCCAAAGAGGCTGGTTCAGCCATGCAAAAAACCACGATACTGGTCAATGATATTCCAGGCTTTGCAACCTCAAGGCTTGGGGTTGTTCTAGGTAATGAAGCGATTAGAATGTTGGCTGATGGGGTTGCAAGTGCGAAAGATATCGATACCGCGATGGTTCTTGGGTACAAACATCCAATGGGTCCTTTAGCACTCACTGATTTGGTTGGTTTAGATGTTCGAAGAGACATTTTGAAAAATCTACAAGAATCTTTTGATGATGATTCTTACGCACCACATCCATTACTAGAGAAATTAGTCGCTGAAAACCGGCTAGGAAAAAAGACTGGAATGGGCGTCTATGATTGGTCTAGTGGCCAAGCAGAAGAAACTGAAATACCAGAATTCTAATCAAACTTCGGCTTTCGCTTTTCTAGGAAAGCAGCGACGCCCTCTTGGAAGGACTCAGTGGTACCGGCAGCCTCAATCAAGGTTCTTTCATGTTTCAGGTGAGTTTCAAAATCCTGAGTAGTTTGCACATCAAGCAAGTGTTTTGTTGCCTCTTTAGTGTGTGGTCCCCACGAACTCCAAAGTTTAGCCACATCACTCGCTCTTTCAATGAGTCTTGAATCTTCAACCAACTCATCAATCACACCATGTTCCAAAGACTCATTAGCATCCCATACACTGTTTTCAAAGAAGAATTTTCTACTAACCTGATTGCCTACGAGTCTTGGGAGTAGCCAAGTAGTTCCCCCATCAGGTGATAACCCCATACCTGAATATGAGGCTGCTACCTTAGCTCCTGAAGATGCAATCCTAACATCACATGCGAGTGCCAATCCTAAACCACCTCCTGCACATGCGCCGTTTATTGCTGCAACACAAATAGTCGGAGATTGTCGCATCTTAACTATCAGCGGATGTAAAATTCCAGTTAAATCTCTAATTAGTTTAGGTGCGTCACCATTTTTGATTGATTCAGCAAAGGCGTTAATGTCCGCACCCGCAGAAAAGAACTTACCTTCCCCAGTTATTACAACAGCCTTCACAGATGCGTCTGAAAGAGTCGATTGTACGGCTTCGGCTATCTTAGGCAAAAATTCCATTGAGAATGATTGGGTAGCAGACTTGCCTGCCATTGTCACCAAACTTATTCCTTCGCCCAAATCTTTGACGGTAACTGCCATATTAAGACCTCAAAGTTTGACGTTGACATTCTTGACTTTGGTGTAGAACCTTAGTGCGTCTTTGCTTTGCTCAATACCTATTCCCGACTGCTTCCAGCCAGTGAATGCAGTTTGTGGGAAGGTAATCGGATATTCATTTATTGAAACCATACCAGATTCAAGGTCCCGTGCTAAGTTATGTGCCCTACTCAGATTATTTGTCCAAATACCGTTTAGCAACCCGAAATCTGAGTGGTTTGCTAATGCTAATGATTCTTCATCTGTTGCGAATTTTGTTACCGAAAGAACTGGACCAAACAATTCATCATAGAATAGTGGATTATCTTGATCTACACCTGTTACAACAGTTGCTTCCATGAATGCTCCCTCTCCAGATACAGCATTTCCTCCACAAACGATTTGACCACCATGAGTTAGACCATTTGCCAGCTTTTCCAATACTTCGCTTCGATGATTCTCATGAACTAGACTACCAATTCTTACACCCTCAGACATACCAGGGCCTACTTTCCACTTGCCAACTTCTGCGACAACTGCATCAACCAATTCATCGTGAATATCCTCATGAACAATCAGTCGAGAACCAGCCCAACACATCTGACCTGCATTCATAAAAATACCAAAGCAGATTGCTTTAGCAGCGTATCTCAAGTTCGCATCAGGGAACACGATATTGGCTCCTTTACCACCAAGTTCCAAAGTCACTGGTGTAAGGTTATCACTAGCCTTAGCCATTACTGTTTTACCAGTAGGCACGCCTCCAGTTAAGACAATCCCATCCACTCCTTTGTGACCAGCAAGTGCATCACCGATCAATCCACCTGATCCGGTAATTACCTGCAAAACGCCGGATGGAAGGCCTACTTCTGCTTCGTCAATTTTCTTCATCCAAGCGATTAATGATAATGGAGTCCATGACGCGGGTTTAGCAATAACCGTACATCCTGCAGCGAGAGCTGGAGCAATGGACCGAAGGGCAAGCTGTAGCGGAAAATTCCATGGGACAATGTGAGCAGTTACCCCAATTGGTTGGCGCAAAGTATAGTTCAAGCGGTTACCAGGCACTGGAATAGTACTACCTTCTATCTTGTCGGTCAGACCGGCAAAATACTCTAAGGTCCAAGCACCATAACGAATCTCAGACAGTGCTTCTCTGAAGGTTTTACCATTATTCTCGGATTCTATTTTCGCTAATTCTTTTGCTGCACCGTATGTTACCGCAGCCATTTTGTTTAGTACTCGTCCTCGTTGAGCAGGATCCATATTCTTCCAATCAGCACTTTGTAAAGCCGCTCTAGATGCTTCTACACTTCGATTAACATCGTTAACCGTTGCCTTAGGCACTGTAGCAATAGATTCACCTGTTGCTGGATTAATTGCTTGACTAACATCGCCATTCTCAGAGTCTGACCACTGGCCTGCAATATACATTTTTTCTGCGCTCATAATACTCCCAATAAGTTTCTCTTGAAAGGTGTTCGCTCGTATTTTCCCCCCATCAATCAACATAATTTACTATTTCAATCATGATAACTATATTTGACAGAGTATCATACATCCGCCATGGCTCGAACAGTAGGTCTTGCTGGAACTGCCGCCAAGACTATTGCGAACAGACCTCCGCGATTACTAATAATAGCCGGAGCAACCGGAACAGGAAAATCTACAGTAGCCATGAAAATCGGAGCAAAGAGTAACTTTGCTAGACTGATATCAACGGATGCAATAAGAGAAATTTTACGTTCAACGGATGAAGTACAGGTAAATTCTGCGCTACACCGTTCCTCTTTTTCGATTGGAGATTCAAATGATGCTGTGATTGACTGGATTGACACATGCAAAGCTGTTGAGGGGGGAATTGAGGCCACGATTAATCGTGCTATGAGAGAGGGTATCGATTTACTATTGGAAGGAGTCCATATTATTCCCAGTGACCGTCTACTACGTAATTGGATTGAATCCGGTGGAATTGCTGTAGGATTAATTATGGCGGTAAGTGATGAAGAAAAACACAAATCAATGATCAAATCTCGAGAAGCTCACTCGTTTCGAAGACATGATAGATACATTGCTAATTTCGATAGAATTCGAAGAATTCAGGACGGGTTAATTGAACGCTCAAAGATTGCGTCATGGCCAGTTGTAGATATCTCAAGAATCTCAAGTGATCAAGATAAAATCGAACATTATCTCGACCTTGCTTGGAATCAACGTCAAAATTAAGCCATTATTATGAAGCTAATTTGACTCTGCAAGGTTGATGAATCATCAGTAACTCCTAATTCAAGCGATATTTCAATAGAGGAGGCGTCCAATTCAACAACTGTGATATTAAGCATTTTTACTTCAACTCCTCTTATTTCACCGTGATGCAACAGGTCATCATGCACAGTAGACATCGCTAATTCTGCCGCATCAATTCTTTCCATCCCATTATCAATCCATATCTCAGTACGATTTTCAGCCAATGAAGGAAGAACATCTACTACTTCTTTTGTAGTCTCTATTACCGAATCAGCATTTGGTTCATGAGCTGAGGTTAAACCTGCTACCTTTACACTAAACACCGCCATTGATAGTAGTGATAGAAGTAAAACTACTCCAGTTGCTAACAACATTTGTGCCCTTTCATCATTGACTCTATGCCTTTGATTCATCAAGCACCACCCCCTATGTTCCATAATGTCAAACTGATTGTCCACAAATCATCTCCATCAGTAACTAATTGATGTACAGTAACGGTATTCCCTGAAGGTGTCCCAACTAAGCCATATGGACTTGAAGTGCCACTATTTTTTGCCAGCCAACAATTTGCTTCCTTTCCAACCATCAAAGAATCTTGCAGTAGCGTACATGCCCCATCATAATCTGATATCGATAACAACTCGGTTAACCGGTTCTCTCCTGAAACCTCGGCATCTAGACCAAGACCATACTGGAATACCGACTCCCCGGCTGCCTCTAAACTGGCATCATGAGCAACCGACCTTGAATCTGGTACATCAATTCGGATTAAGAATGTCGCAGACATAAAAAATAGCCAAAATAAAGTCAGCATCTCAAGAATATGAATTTGGGCATCCTCTTCATTGCGCAGGAAATCAACCCCTCAGATAATTGGTGATGGAACATAACCCCCACCAGATGGATTCAAGCCAACGGTATATGTCGAGTCCGAGGTGACGATCAATTGAGAGATAGAGTGGCTTGATTCACCGATTAGGTCTGGGCTAAATACGAGTAAATTAAACGCCAATAAGGCCGCTACAATCATCATCCCAGAATGCTTGAAACCCGCTGAAAACCGACCGTTTTGCATCAAACCCGCCATCGAGCCATTACCAAGGGCTTGCATAGTTACTCCATAGTAAAATACCGTAACGAAAAACAATGGATCTATCGATCTAATTGTCATGTTTCCAATGTTAGCACCACCAGAATCACCACCACCCTCATCACCAGAATTAGATTTTGCAATCGCAGGAATAAAGATCTTACCTAGTAGAGTAATTACACCCAAGAAAACGAAATATGAAGTCCAAATAACAGCGATGTAAGAGCCAATTGCTCGGTTTCTTTCACCTTCTAAGAACTTGATTTCACGAGAGTCATTTGCAGCAGTTACCAATATATCAGAAATCTTTCCTCCTGCTCTATCTGCTTCAGCAATCAATGTGATAGCACGCTTCACCAGTGGAGTACCAACGCGCTCAGAAAACTGTTTAATGACATCACTGAACTTGATGCCCCAACTTAACTGGTCTGACATCTTCTTAACTTCGTCATTAAGGGCACCATACTCCGACTTTACTAACGTCTGTACTGCTACAGTCATGGAAAGACCACCTTTCCAATATTCTGCCATATCTCTTAGGAAATCAGGGAATTTCTCCTCGATTTCATTCTTCCTCTTTTCGACCTTTTCCCAGTAGAACGATGCAGGATAAAGTAGGAAAAAGAAAGTCAAACCAAAGAAGTTCAGGAATATCATCGGTCTAAGGTCAAATGGACCGAATTCAATTTTAGGACCAAGCCAGAATGATTTATTGTTCATGTTTGTCGGAATGCCATCATAGAAATCTACGGTCAAATCAAACTCTGCAGAGTTTAGTCGCTTACCTTCTTCGTTAGAAAATATGGCAACTTCATAACCACGGTCGGGTTCTAAGTTGTCAATCTCAATCTCACATACGTCACTAGACTTGCCAGTAGTTCCGGTAAACGAGCCTAGTACGTTGAGATCTGGATCTCTTATCGCCACCGTATATTCAGTTGGAGTGGCAGCCTCTACATCACAGTCCAAAGAAAAAGGCTGTTCAATAACAACATTACCCTTCACCTGCTCAGGCATCCCTGGTACGTCGAAAGACTTAGCTTTCGAAATGAAATTTGTCCATGGACGCTCAGACCATTCAAGTTTATCTGGTTGATCCTGTAGGATTGCACAAGATTCATTGGCTTGATAAGATGGTTTTACTGTTCCACTAAACTCTGCTGAATAATCTGTCCCTAAGCCATCTTGCGCTGTTGCTCCACAGTAGACATTGGTGAACATTGGTTCACCATTTGCTGTAGGAATAAATCCAGAGTTTGTCACCCACATTATCCCAGAAGATAGACCAAGTATGACAGAGAAAAATATGATAATGTACAGATTTTTCAAAGTTTTGTCATCTTTAGGAAGATCTAGTTCTACGACTAGTTTCTTCTTTTTCTTCCTAGCCATAGTCTCAACTCACATTTCCTGTTCTTTGCTGCTTGTGTATACCAATACTGCATAAGCAATGTGAATCATTGGAATGAACCCGAGAACAATTCCGTATAGCATACCTTCAGACATTTGAGCACCGGAACCGGAAACCCAGAACATAATTACCAGCATTACAATCAAAAACAGCGGCATCGCTACAGCAACTACAATATATGATTCCGCCAATAAGGCAATCGATTCCAAGAATTGTTGCAATCTCGTTCGATTTTCCCTCATGTAGTGCTCTGCACGATTCAAGAAATACAATTTCAAGTGACCACCAGATGTCAAAGTCCCTACCATACCTTGGAAGAATTCGGTTAGCCAGACTGATGCCGCCCGATCTACACTAAGTTTAATCGCGGTAATCAGGTCATAGCCTAGTAATGTTACATCTCGATAAATCAAACCTGCATCTTCAGATACATCGCCGTAGATATCTTTGTTCATTGCCAATGACCGGAAAATCTTCGCAGGAGTTGCGTTGGCTGCACTCATGGCTGCAGTATATGATGCTGCATATGGCAGATACTTTTCGATTTGTGCACCCCTTCGGTCAGCTTCCCGCTTTGCTCCACCTCGAACTAGTAGGAATCCAGAATATGGAACAATGGCTCCAAGAATCACCAAAAGGAATAATTTAAACGGTGCAGGGAACACTCTGGTAGCGTAATCTGGGCAACCATTTCCGGGTTTTGATTTATCGACAAGTTCGGGCTCCCAGTATTCCCAGTCAAGACATGGGTTGATTGTTGCAGGGTCTTGCAGGCTTTCCCAAAATGCAATCACACCCAGTTCAGGCAGGAAAAATATTCCGATTATTCCCCAACAAACTAGGGCTATAGCAATTGATGTAAAGATTACAGTTGACAAATACACTTCTGGCATGATCCCCATAGAACCTTTGACTAAATTTTCTGAAAGTGCTACATCTCTGCGGGCTCTTTTCTTCAAGACCCTACCAAGGATTCTATTACAGAATCTCTGCCACGCAGTCAGTTCCATTTAACTCAATCCTCTCAACGCAGTCCGTCAACTCTAGCAAGAATTTCATTAGGACGTACATAATATTCTGTAACGATCTGTGAAACTTGGTCAGCCTTCCTAATGTCATTAAGTACCATCCATTCGAGGATTCTCTTTCGTGTCCTCAACTCTCTTCTCATATCGTCTTGAGAATAATTTAGTTTTACCATAATCTTCTCTAGAACATATGATTTCCCGCTAAAAATAAAGTCGTCAGAAGTTACATCCCAACGAAATACTTCATTCGTGATTACCTCCAAAGAGTTGGGGTCAATTCCGACTATTTCGACCAGTTGCTTGGTCCTTCTCACACGCTTTCCATTGATTCTCGTTTGAATTTGAATTGAACATGCTTCCAAAGCGGGCAGTAGAACCCGAGGAATATCAATTGGTTTGTTTTCTAACCTGTGAACTAGTGATGGTACTGAATCTGCGTGCACTGTCGAATAAGCACAGTGACCTGTTGCCATCGCTTGGAACAGTACGTATGCTTCAGCACCACGAATCTCGCCCACAATGATATATTCTGGCCGTTCTCTCAATGCTGCTTTCAATAATTCGAATTCTCCTATTACACCCTCAGTTGATTCGCCACCGAAACCTTGCCTTGTCAAACCAGGCACCCAATTCGGCTGAGGGATATTTACTTCTCTAGTTGATTCAATTGATACAATCTTCATCTGCCATGGGATAAAAATACACATTGCATTCAATGTTGTGGTCTTTCCGGAGGCAGTACCACCGACAAACAGCATAGGAACTTCATTTTGGAAAGCAATCCATAGATAAGAAACCATTAGTGATGACATTGTTCTAAAGGCAATGATATCTGCCGGAGAAAATGGATCATCCTTAAATCTCCGAATACAAAACGATGAACCTCTAGTAGATACTTCGTGTCCTAATTTCATAACAATTCTCGAACCATCCATTAACGTTGCATCGAGAAGAGGGTCGGCAACCGAAATGTGCTTGCCGCATCTTTGTGCGAGTTTGATAACATAAGATTCTAACTCATCGTCCGTTTTCCAAATACAAGTGGTTTCAACAGATTCGAATTTCCTGTGATATGCAAAAATTGGAACATTTGTACCATCTAGAGATATATCTTCCACGTTTGCATCGTTCATCAAAACATCCATTTCTCCATAGCCAATCAAGTCTCTTTTTAGATAATAGAAAATTTTAGACTTCGATTTTTTATTGATCTTCATACCATATGACTTGATTACTTTATCCATTGCGGTTCTGAGATAAGCTTCGGGGTTGGCATCAATCTCATCGATATTGGCTGTTAGGGAGCGAATGAAAATATCCATTATTTCTTCCCTGTATTGCTCTTCTTTCTTAGTCATTGGTGGTTCGATAATCTGATAAATGATGTTTAGTGTTGCTCTATCACGCACAACTCTAGCAAATGCATGAGGAGGCATGACTGGATATTTGTCAAGTTCATCATATTGCGCTCTTTGCTGTGCGCGCTGTCGTTTTTTTGAATCTCCGCGCTTCCCACGTTTTCTCGCCAAACCATTACCCCCTGCCGATGCAATTGATGACATACATTGGATAACTATAACACTTCGGTGAAACGAGGGGTAAAAATGACTACACTATCCACTAATTATGCCTTTCAACTGTTATTTTGTTTGAAGTTCTCTAGCCAACTATTTGCCACTCTAACTAAATCTTCCAATGATGACTCGTTGTTAAGCGAAAAGTCTGCGTTCTCGATGAGCGTATACAGCCCCCATCCAGCCTCTCTTGCCTCTCTGATCTCAAACTGTTTCCTATCACCATCTTCGGAACGCCCACGTTCTTGAGTCCTCTTGAACCTAACTTCCTGATTTGCAGTTATTGCAATACTACTGAAATTAGGCTCCCATCTTGAGCTGAAAATCTCATATTCTGCAGTACCACGCATACCCTCAATTAGTACAATTGGATGTGATTTGAGCAACTCTGTCACCTCATCGGCAAGTCTGACTGCAAGAACATCTTCACCAAATTGTGCTCTTAAATCGGCGGCAACTTCGCCGTAAATTGTTGGCCCGCCGTCTATGCCTCGAGATTTTACTTCGGCACGAATCATGTCACCCATGGATCGAACTGGGACGCCATTAGCGGCGATGATATTGGCGAACTCCCCCTTGCCTGATCCTGGCATTCCGCATACTGCCACCGCATGACCCATAATGCACCCTAATGCGGGCGACTCATCAAAGTACCTATTATTCGATATGAATGAATTATTATTCATTATGAATTAATTGCTGAATTCTGCGCTGCCCCAACGCCTGTCCATCAATTTCCAGAGGATTGCTGAAGCGAATAATAGGAAAGCAGAAATTGCTAGCATACCAACATAGCCTTGCCTAACCATAGTATCATCGTACATTCCAGCGGTAGCAGCCAATCCCTCTTGTGATGCACGCTCCCACCAGTTACCGTATAGAGAAACATCTCCTTGCGTAAATGATAGTAAGAATAGGCCTAACAATGGCAAAACTGTGCCCACCCAAAACCATATCATAATCGATGCATCAAAAATTGCTTTATTCGGCCTCAAACCCATTAAGAATGCTGTCAATGCAACGATGTAAATTGAATTAGCAAACATCACCACTATACTGGTTGGTAGAGACGCCCACTCATCTAACCTCCAAGCCATCATAATGATGAAAATTAACGATATCCATGATGTTATCAAGAAGTACACAATCACCTTCGCCCTGATTAGCTGCGGTACTTTTACAGGCAACCCATTCATGAATTCAGGAGAATCTAGAATAGTTAGCCACGAGTAAAAATTGAATCCAAAGAACCCCAAAAAAGGAGCATATGATAGGAGGTTGATCGGTATTGGTGCTTCGGCGAAATCGATAAGCCAAGCCATTCCAAGCAATACTGCAAGAGGAATAGTATATGACACAACCATCTTTTTAATCGAACCAGACCTAAACAAATCGACGAACTCCTTTGCCACTATGAGTCTAATTTCACCTCTCCCTAAGAATGACAATTTGTCGTAAATTGGTTTGAACAAATCTCCTTTTTCAACAACACTTACATCAAAATCATCAATTATCAAGAGCGAAGATAAATATCCCAATAACAGGCATAATCCAAATCCAGTAATTCCAAACAACCAGTTTTTGCTGGTTTGAATACTCAAACCAATTAATATTGTCTCTATTTCAAATACCCCTACTCCGACAATGATGCCAATAAGAATAACCACTACTGGTCCAAAGATGGTGAAAGGCCTCCCTCTCATCCATAATGCTGATGCTAGAAATGATATGGCTAAGCCCTGAGAAAGAGTAACTACCATTGCGAACCACGTCCATGGCAGACTAGAATATTCCAAAGGAGTGGTAATACTGAAAAAAGTGTCTAGCCCCTTTCCAAGACCCATTCCAACGATTATAGGCGAGAGGATCAATAAAACATAGAATACTAAATCCTTGACGAAATATGCAAAGTGAGCCATTGAGTTAGGCAATGGCTGTAATGCAGGTGATGCTAAGAGATGATTCTTGGTAGCCGTCCTTCTAACCAACGCATCCCTGCCCATGAAAGCAAATGTGCCCATTCCTAAACTGAACATTAGGAGAGGTAAGTGAAGTGCAAATCGTAACTCTTGCCATGTGAAACTATTGGCATCCGTATCAGTTGTTTGAGCGGCAGAATCTCCTACAAGAAATTGCAAACCAACTGTTGATACCATAGTCACCAATGCAAGTAACATTGGGAATAGCACCATCTGTCTAGCCTTAGCAAATTCAACATTCTTGCGGAATTCTTCTTTGAACATAACGTTAAAAGTCGCTTGAAACGATGATATACCTCTCAGAGGTGTTAGGAGTTTTTGGCCGCCTGAATAAGTGCCTAATCCATTTAGTGAGTTAGAATGATCTACATCATCCCAATCTCTGGAGATTATGTTGGCACCCGGCAATATTATTCCTCCTCATTTACCTCTTGGCCGAATAATTTCTCGACGTCATCAATCGATTTGCCTACGAGGCGAATGAACACATCTTCAAGTGTCTCCTCGGAGTTTTCCTTTAACCCGCGAACAGTTCCTGCAGCAAGTACTTTGCCATCATTGATTATTGCCATTCTATTGCACATTCGCTCTGCCATTTCGAGAACGTGAGAGCAGAGGAAAATAGTCCCTCCATTTTTGACATGCTCAAGTAACCATTCGCGACATTTTCTTTGATAAATTGGATCTAAATTGGCAAATGGTTCATCCAAAAATAACAACTTAGGCTTGTGTATAAATGCTGATGCTAGCATTACTTTTTGGCGTTGCCCTTTAGAGAGGTCCTTACACATTGTGTTCCTCTTTTCTTCAAGACCAAACCAATCTAACCAGTATTCTACCTCGTTATCACTGTCATCAAGATCTCTTAGTTTCGCAACAAATTGTAGAAATTCCACCGGCGTCAGGTAAGAGGGCGGAGACTCAGATTCCGGGACAATTCCAATATTTGCTTTGACTTTCTGAGGTGATTTCGTGGCATTTATTCCCAGCACTTCTATTTGTCCTTTGCTTGGTTTCAGTTGTCCGGTTAGCAGTTTGATGAATGTCGATTTACCTGCACCGTTGGGACCGAATACTCCAAAAAATTCCCCTGAGTGCACCTCGACATTAAGTGGATGAAGAGCGATAAAGTCGCCATACTTTTTTGCCATATCAACTGCTTTGACTAGTGGCGTACTGTCACCCATGATTCTTCGTATCTGTTCTATTCTATGTATTATTGGATTCAGCCACAATCGGATAAATCATGAAGTTGATTGCAATAGCACCATCATGGACGACCCAAGTACATCAGTTCTGACGGTAAAAAAAATTCCATTGAATGATGATTCAATAGATGGATACATTGCAAAAGCGACAATAAATCGACCTAATAAATTGAACGCTTTGAATGCAGAAGTCATGGATTCATTGAAGAAATTCTGTGCTTGGGTTGAGAGCAACAAATCGGTAAGATGCGTTATAATTACTGGGGCCAAACCATTACCTGCAGAGGAAGGAAAGCGGCCAAAACCAAATGCCTTTGTTGCCGGAGCAGACATTTCAGAATTTGTTGGGATGGATAGTGCTGCTACGAAAATTAAGTTTACAGATAATGCAGTGGAGGCACTGTGGAAATTGACTAAACCAACCATCGCCATGGTTGACGGTTTTGCCTTGGGTGGAGGGTGTGAGGTAGCATGCTCTTGTGACATGAGAATTGCATCTGATCGGGCTAAATTTGGAACCCCTGAGATTAATCTCGGGTTGATTCCAGGCTATGGTGCAACTCAGCGATTAGCCAGGTTGATTGGCTATGGAAAGACGCTAGAAATGGTAATGACTGGCGAAATGATTGACGCAGTTGAGGCAAAATCAATTGGTTTGGTAAACCATGTTTGTTCATCAGAGGAACTGGAGAATTTTACCTTGGACATGGCAAATAAAATTGCCAGCAAATCTGTTTTTACTATTGCCGCTGCAAAGCGCACTATCAAAGCATCATTAAACAACACCTTAGACGAGGGCATAGCAATAGAAGCGCAAGAGTTTGCCAATCTATTTGACAGCAACGACAAGGAAGAAGGTGTTAAGGCATTTATGGAAAGAAGTAAGCCGAAGTGGCAAGATAGTTGAGAATTAAACTCTCAATCTTCATCCATTTGTAACTTCATTGCTGCTAGAGCATCGCTTGCGTTAGGCAATGGGGGCAGTGGCATATTTCCATCTGGTAGCGGGGGTAATGGCATGCCGCTTATATCCGGCAGTTCTGGTAATTTTGCCTTCTTTTCAACCTCTTCAAATCCAGAGTCTAGTGGTGTTCTTAGTTTGAGAATGGTACCTTCATCAAGACGTATGAAGGTAGCACCGTATACATGACCAGCCTCTGGCTTTAGTGGCTCATCGATAACATTCATTCCATGTTGTGGGTTTTGTAAAACAGCGACTAAATCTTCGCCTTCGTTGTGTTCTTCCCACATTCTCACGGTTGAGGCTCTTATTTCTGCGAGTTGATTGCGTCTTCGCTTTTCGATTCGCTGTCTGATTTCTTGGTGTTTAATCCTTCGATTAGATACTGTCATTTCAATGTCTGCATCTTCTACAGATTCTGGACTGACGTCAACTACATATTCATCAGCGGTGTGTACATTTTCAAGAGACACTTCAACAGTGACAAGTTCTTCAATCTCTTCATCAGAGTCGTCTTCTTGTTGGTTAGCAGACTTAATTTTGGCCATCTTCCTTTCTCGCAAGGAAACACCATCTAGGTTTTCATCAGCAACAACTGGAGGCGGAATATCTGAATCTTCCCCTTCTGTTTCCGCCATTGCTGGTTCAGTAACAGTATTAATCGGCTGTGCCGAAGGAATTTGTGCTCTTTGTTTGACGCCTCTACCACCAAGTAAAACCCAGACAAATGTAGCACCAAAAGTAATTCCAATTAGGATCCATGAACCATTGTCGGAAAGACTAGATGCTGAAGTGAGATAGAAAATACCGGCACTTGCAGCGACAAGTCCACAAAGCGTCCTCAAAAATCCCATGTCCCTCACTTCCGCCCAATTGGTTCTAATTTATCATGCTGATGGCAATTGGCTAAACAAGTTTTTCAGTGCCCTGCTTCGATGTGAAAACTTGCTTTTTACTTCCAAATCTACTGCGCCGAAGGTCTTGCCATGGGTGCTGTATTCTCCATAGGTCCCAGCATCGAGTGGTTGGAATTCTGCATCCAAGTCATAAGGAATGAATATCGGGTCAAACCCAAATCCATGGCCCTCCATTGGCTCAGTGGCTATGTGACCAGGGCACATCCCTTCCCCAACAATGATTTCACCATTACGCCACAACACTGCCACCGCTCTGAATTGAGCCGCTCTTAGATTAGCGCTTGAAACTGGATCTTCGGTTTCTAAATGGCTGAGCAATCTAATTATCCCTAAATTTCCAATGGTAGAATGTACATAAGCTGAATATACTCCCGGGAATCCATCTAGCGCAGAGACAAATAATCCTGCGTCCTCAACTAAAATCATATCACCATCAACAAAGTCGTCTGGGAGAAATTCTATTGCTTGATTTATTTTTGATTCTGCAACAATTTCTAATGTTGCCGCTTGAGGCTCATACAATTGATTATTTTCAACAACTAATTGTCTAACATTGTAGCCAATTGTAGTCAAGTGATTTTTTGCTTCAGCAAGTTTTCCTGTATTGCCAGTTAAGAACCAAACTGTCGGACTCATAGTGATGCTAGAGCATCCGAGTTATCATGTCTATCGATAAAATATCACTGTACAGATTTTTTTACGAGATGATTTAACACACATAACCACTACGATTACGCATGCTTCAGCAAGTAGCCTTAGTTGCCTTTGGCGGTGCAATTGGTGCAGTAATGCGATATGCTGCAGGGAATATGATAGAAACAGATGGGTTTCCTATATCTACCTTTTTTGTTAATGTAATTGGTTCTTTCGCGCTTGGGCTGTTGACCATTTTGGCAATCAAACAAGGTTATTCAGATGATGTTTTGCTGTTCGTTGGCGTCGGTTTGCTTGGGTCATTTACCACGATGTCAACTTTTTCAGTCGAGACCATTACAATGCTGAAAAATGATGACTTTATGCTTGCTGTGGGCTATGCAACACTGTCATTTATCACATGCATATTGTTCGCTTTCTTTGGTTACGAGTTGGGCGATAGATTAGAAATCTAGTAATTATTCCATTAGTTTATTAACACCAAGTACCAACGGTTCTATGTAACACAAGCGTGGGGAAAAAATTTAGTGAGCCCTAAGAGTTGATATTATGAGTAAATTAGTAGAAAAAATGAATGCAGCACTGGGCTGGGAATTAAGAGCAATCAACATGTATGCGCACTATTCTGCCAATGTCAAAGGAATCCACCGTTTGCAACTTTCACCGATGTTTAATACTGAAATGACTGAATCTATTGAACATGCAGATATTGTTCGCAAAGGAATTGTGCAGTTAGGCGGAATTCCGGTCACAGAAAGGAGTGCTCATCCGATAACTCATACAACTGATTATATTGAAATGCTAAATTTCGCCCTAGAAACTGAGATTAAAGCATCTGAAGTTTATGCTGAGTTGCTCCCTCTAATCGATCAAACGGACGACTTATACGATTCGATTGAACAAATCTATCTCTCAGAGTTGAAAAGCGTGGAAGAGATGAGATTGTTAGTAGGTTGAAACTATCCGTGATACCTTACTCTTGACCTCACATCGTCAAGGCGCTTGATTACTTCCATTGCAGCCGGAGGTTTACCTCCAGAAAGTTCCGATGTAGGCCCTTCCTTAGCATCACACTGTCGATATCCGTCCAAGAATACATCAATTGCATTGTCGATATTTGGATGAGATGCTCCTAAAATTTCATCCATGACGTGCAGGTCGATTCCAAATCGCTCTACTTCATATTCAACCGCAGACAACCCAAAATCAATTAGAGCTGCGTTGAAATTTTCGTCTATCAAGATATTATTTGTTGATAGATCACCGTGTGTAACCGCCAATCGATGTAGCAACCTTACTGAAGCCCCTGTATTGAATAATACTTTATTCAGTTGTTGTCTAGTCAGTGATTGGTCTCGTAAAACCTCGATTAATGGCCTCCCATCTATCTTCTCCATCACTATGCGACCATTTTCCAAGTCTATATCCCAAATTGCGGGCACTGGCAACCCAGAGTGTTTTACTCGAATCAAAATCCTAGCCTCGCTAAGCATTCGACGGTAGCCAAGGCGTTTCTCTAAATCAGGATGGCGCCAGGCACGGTTGCGCCGTAACTTCCTAACCGCTGGCTTACCCATCCAAAGACCTGACCAAACTTCTGCTTCGGCGCCAAGGTGAAGTCTAGAGTCCGGTAAGAAGACCATGATGAGGGCTCAATGCTCTCATTTATTTACATCACGGAATCACAATTCTTGAAAAGGAGCATCTCCTCGGTCGTCATGAAGCATATGACTATCACATTGCCAATGTGTTCAATTGATTTCATGGACACATCGATGTCTCCTGAAGAGCAAGCGATCGCTGAAAGGATTACTGAACTCAGGCAGGAACTGGGTGATAAACTAATGATTCTAGGACACCACTACCAAAGAGATAGCATTGTGATGCATGCAGATTTCATTGGTGACTCGTTTATGTTAAGTCAAAAAGCGGCAGATTCCGGTGCTGAGTTTATTGTTTTCTGTGGTGTCCACTTCATGGCCGAATCGGCAGACATTTTAACAGATGATGACCAATCAGTCATCCTGCCAAATTTGCGAGCTGGATGTTCGATGGCCGATATGGCCACCCTTCCTGATGTCGAAAGTGCATGGAGTGAAATCCTTTCTGAAACTGGTCTAAGCGATCCAATAAACCGCCAGTCTCCAGGTGAGATTCCAAATGATGGAAAATCATATCTGATCCCTGTAACATACATGAATAGTAGTGCCGATTTGAAAGATTTTGTTGGCCGGCATGGCGGTATCGTCTGCACCTCATCAAACGCAACTGGAATCCTTAATTGGGCTTTTGAACGAGCCGGCCCCGATGGCGCAGTGTTATTCTTCCCTGATCAGCACCTTGGAAGGAACACTGGTCTTTCGATGGGGATTACCGAAGATAAGATGCCAACTTGGGTGCCAAAAATTGGTTCCGATAAAGATTTGAAAGGTGCTAAAATTATTCTATGGCACGGATTCTGTTCGGTACATAAGAGGTTCACAGTAGAACAAGTAGACATTTTCAAAGAAAAATACCCCGATGGATTAGTCGTTGTACATCCTGAATGCCCCAAAGAAACCGTCGAGGTCAGCGATGCCAACGGGTCAACCCAATTTATCAAAAATTATGTTGAAAATTTGCCTAGTGGAAGTAAAGTTGCTATTGGCACGGAAATAAATATGGTCGCAAGATTGGCTGATTCTCATCCAGATAAGCACATTGAATGTCTTGACGACAAAATATGCCCTTGTTCAACAATGTATATGATTCACCCAGCATATCTAATGGATGTTTTAGAAAAACTGGTAGAAGGTGAAATCCCCAACCAAATTGTAGTTTCAAAAGAAGTACAGGAAGGTTCCCTTCTTGCGTTAGAACGAATGTTGAGCATCAAAAAATGAATTACTCCTCTTCGGTGTAAATCAATGATGATTTTGCTTCGTTTTGTTTCTGATTAATGTATACAAATACCAACACTATGCCAACTATTGATGCTATTTGTAGTACAGTGTTTGAGTAGGATTTCAATTCAGGCTCCCAAGAATGTACCTTAATTAGTACGCTATCATCTGATTGTTCGAGATAAATCAGATGGTCTTCAAGAACAATTGGACCCCACTGATCAACCTCATCGGCAGTTAATACATGAGTGAAATTATTTGTCAATGACATGTACAGTATTTCTCCATCATAATATTCCTCAATCGGACTGGATGGATTAAGGTGGTCCTTCATTACCCAAGCCACAACACCATCTCTAATCGATGGATCGTACGATGAATACTTACTATCACCCAGCAACCTCTGCTCTCCAGAAATTCGGTCAACTAACACTAGCCTATCTACGGTCGAAACGTTAACATTCACCAAAATATGAGTTCGGTCAAATACTAAATCAATGATGGTCGCATTTTCAATGTCTACTGGAGTACCCCAATCTGCCAAGACTTGTTCATCTTCTTCACTAGCAGATGCATTGATTGTGTATGTTAGTGAACCATCTAACTCTAAATTACTTAGATACACTTTCGATGGTTCATCTTCGACCATGAAAGCAAAATCGTTACCTTGGCACTTAACATATGATATGTCGTCATCTTCAAATCCTAAATTAATTGTATCCCCATTTATGTATTCAGCTAATAATTCACCTTGTGATAAAGTCATCAAAACATAATTTTCTCCTACATCACACAACTCAACTTGGTTGATATTTTGGATTGGCTTTTCGAAGATTATGACATCTGGTTGTGCGGTGTCAACTACAAAGAGTACTGTATCATTGGCCATGACTAATTTATCTCCGGTTAATTCATATTTTGAATCTACACCAAGACTTGGCTGAGCCACTTCAATACCCTCGTCATCTAAATCTGCCAAATCATACAATTTTAGTAACCTGCCGTCTTCTGAAGTATTGTCAATCGTTGCAAGCCAACCATCTGCACCAGCAGCACCATCGGGTGCTTCAACACCTTTGGCAGATAATGACTGATGAGTAAGGTCCCAAGTAATTACGGAAGCAACTACTAACAGTACTACCACTGACAAAATCCCTGTTTCACGAGATGTAGGTTTAGCGAATTTTTTCGCCCCGCTACTGAATTTTCTAGCAACAAAATTGTAAGCCTTTTTTGGATTTGTCAAAACTGTAACAAGTCTAGCATTAATCGTCCTCTCGTCCAATATACTCCAAACAGGTTTTGATGTTTTATCTGCTAAATTTACCGCAATCGAGGCAACAATCATACCTCCAGCGATATCTAAAATCCAATGGATGCCAAGATAAATGATTGTAAAAGCTGTAAGTAAAACATAGGCAAATACAATCTTGCGGTACAATGCCCACCTTTCATCATGGTCAAATCGCTTGATACATAGCCATACTGCATAAGGTATGCCAATGTGCAATGACGGCATACAGTTGGTAAAAGGGTCAATTCTGCGGAACCAGTCAGATATTTCTGGGTTAAGGGAATAAGCCAAAGTTTCCATCTCGGGGATGTAAGCGCCCGTCACCCTTACATTGAAGAATAAGTAAAACGGTACAGCCATGATATAGACCCAAGCGATTGTCAGGGTTATTCGATCAGCCATCCAGCGATCATCGAAATAAGCAAAGTAGAATACAGAAACATAACAGATGAACATGAAACCTGCAACATAGAAATGTGTAAGCACCACTGTTAACCATTTTGCTTCAAAGAATTGTTGAACATGAAGAACTAAGTTTCCTTCAATCGCATAAATCCATGGAGTCATATCAAGCCCTGTGCTGGCCATTAAAATTCTATCAACTTCATCCAAACCATCCTTAGCATTGTAAATCATAAAGAGAATTAGTACATGAATCCAATACCGACGGAAAAAATCGACGAAAGTGGTTAGCCTTAATTCCATCCACTTAGGTTTGAAAACGGGCAATAGAATGACACCAAGAGCGAGTGCACTAATCATCCAAGTGAGATATACACCTTGCATAATCGGGTCACTCCAAAAAGGCGTCAAGACAATTATACATCAAACCCTCGCCTTCTAATGCCAAAAAATCAGCATTACAAAGTTACCAAGCGCCGTGGACATAAGAACGCCCATCATCCGGATCCTGATTATTTGCTAGCGCCCAAATGCGTTCAAAGCGGTATATTCCACTTGAACACCCTTGATTCCACTCAAATGCAAGTGCATACTTTCCTACCGTGCGTACTTTTGGTTTTTCGGCTGCCATTGCTTCTACTTGTCGTCTTAGAGACTTACTTGATTCGTCTTCATTTCTTAGTGGTGCGCATTTTGCGCACGGGCATGCATGTTTTAGATCGTCATAACTAACAGTAAATTCACCGCCGTCTGAATAAGTCAATTTCATTTCTGTGTCTTGACGTTCTAACCTGCTTAACTCGGGGATTTCTGACATGATTATTGCCTCAGATAATTTCTAGCCCTTGGCTTTCTGAAGTGCCGATTTGAGATTTAATCGCTTCAACTACCTTGGCAAAAGCAATTGCTGAGGCACCATCAGGCTCACTAACAATTCTATGAACACCATCGTCTCCACCACGCACAAAGCCTGGGTCAAAGGGCAACTCTCCAAGGAAAGGGACGCCAAATTCATCTGCTGTTGATTTCCCCCCTCCTTGTTTGAAAATATCCAATGTTACGTTGAATTTACCGTCTTTGTCAGAAGTGACCTTATGCTTTTTACCACCCGGACCTGCTATCTCTAGGGACATTTCTGGAGACGTTATACCCGATATTGTGTAGCCACTCATATTTTCAACTACTCCCAAGACAGGTACTTTCAATGATTCGGAGAAGGTAATAGATTTCCTACTATCCATCAAAGCAACATCTTGTGGCGTAGTTACAATGACCATACCATCAATGTCTGGCAATGATTGGGCAACTGTCAGTGGTTCGTCTGAGGTTCCCGGTGGGAAATCAATTACTAGATAATCTAACTGTCCCCACTCTACATCTCCAATGAATTGTTGGATTGCGCCAAGTTTAATCGGACCGCGCCAAACGACTGGAGTGTCCTCATCTTCTAGTAAAAATGCCATCGAAATTACCTTCACGCCAAGATGACCTTGAGCAGGATGAATTCTGCCTTGCTCAACATGCAATCGCTTGCCATCTAATCCCATCATCTTTGGAACATTTGGGCCTGTTATATCGATATCAAGGATACCTACTGTGTGACCCTGCTGCGCAAGTGATAGCGCCAAACCTGTAGAAACTGTGGATTTACCGACCCCACCTTTTCCTGAAAGTACCATTATCTTATGTTTGATTTTCTTACCAATTTCCTGCATGGACATTTTACGTTTCATGTTAGCATATGCGCTCTCCATCTGTTTTTGCTGTTGAGCGCTGGGGCCTTCTGCTGATTCTGCCCCTTTTGGGTCATGCGTTGTTACCGGTGAATCGGACATGAATTTTCCAAATGATAATCCTACTTCAACCCATAGGTATGTCCAATAGGACTCAACCTTATGATATAATGAATAAAAAGAGAAAACAATGGAAATATGACCATTTGACTTCCAAATGACATATCATTGTACGCCCAACCAAGACCGACACATATCGGCACTGACGCAATCATTCCAAACTGAAAAACGTAGCGATATAGCTCTTTTTTGCCTTCCAAGAACACACAAATTGGTCCGCAAAAAAACGACATTGCGGTAATCACAACTGCTACAATTTGAAACAGGACATTTTGATTGTGTGCGGCAAAAACAATGTGTAGCACAAACAGTACGCTGAATAACAGAGCGTAGATTGTTAAGCCTCGATAACGTAGTAGCATTATTGTATCATATGAGCGAATGAAAACTCCGTCATAATCCTAACGATTTCTAAATAGGAATAGTCTAAATAATCCCATTTATCATTATCAACCATGAGAATTTTGTTCGTATGTGTTGGCAACTCATGTCGTTCACAAATGGCTGAGGGAATTGCGAGATTAAATGGTCACGAGGCACACTCTGCTGGCACTCACCCAGCGGGAAAAATTTCAACACACGCACTTACAATTCTAACAAATATGGGCCATGATACTTCAAGAATGAGACCTAAAAGTATAGACCAATTCGACCCTAATGACTTTGATTTAGTTATCTCAATGGGTTGCGGTGTTCAATGTCCTTCAATCAAGTTAGATGATGATTGGGAATTGGAAGATCCAGTAGGCCAATCTTTCGAAGTTTTTGAAAAAACAGCAAAAGAAATTGAGCAAAGAATAATCCTGCTAGAATAATTATTCTTCCTCTTTTTCTGGCAGATCGCCATGTCCGTCAAGTTCAATCCTTAGGACACTCACAGTGCGGTCTCTACCATCTTGGGAAGGAATAACCTCACTTTCGCAAGAAATCTCACCTATTATGACTTCTTCAGGCAGGCCTTGTGCAATGATTCCATTTCTACGACGGCAGACCTCTGCGACATCAACTGCTCTGCCGATTGTCGCTCCGCGTGCAACTAATTCCAAGTTGCGGTCACCCGATTCCATAGCCATAACTACTGCTCTTACATATGCGTGTAATGGTTTTTTGCCGATGAAAATTGTCCGTCTGTCCGTCATGGTTAACCCTGACGTGCTATAAGCGTCCAACGGTTAAATGTTACTTTTGCAAAATCAATTGATTTTGGTGCGAGCGCCGGGACTCGAACCCGGGTTCAGGCGTTGGCAACGCCCGGTGATAACCACTACACTACGCTCGCTTAGTAGCCATCCCACCTAACGGAGGTATAAACCGTTATCGGATATTTACCTATTCAAATCCAAACCTATCCTCGAGGTATTCCTTATCCTTGCCTTTCCTCATCAAAAAGAATACCGAAATCGCTGCTACAGCGGTGAATCCAATCAAAATCACGACCAAAACTGTGGTTGAAATTGAATCGCTATCCAAACTTGGCAGGATACTTGTCTCTTCTTGAACAACTATTGAGACTGGAGTGATAGGAGTTGCAACATCAAAACTGTCGATGGCTTGTATTTGTATTTCATGAGTGCCCAGTGGGGTGCTGGTACGTAAAGACAATTCTACGGAATAGATTCCATCACCGGGTGTTTTATCGCCATTGAAACCGTTATCATTCATCGTAACCCAACCCGTTTGTGCACCCAATGGGGCAAAAACTCCAAGATTTGCTCTAGCATTAGTAATCCCGTCTGAGTCAAATATTTCTACTTCAAAAACTACTGTAGTCGATACATCTTGCCTGGCAAAAACCACTGAATCCGGTAAAGTAAATATCGGCGCTGAATTCTCCACTATTATCGAAATTGGGATTACTTCATCATCTGGAATGAAATGTGGCCCGTATGGATGGAATTCATCTCTTTCACCATTCAGATATAGATTGGTCACTCCTACTTTGCCCAAACCATCTACTGTTACGAATCTCAAATCTTGAACTCCCGGAGACATTCCTTGAGGCACTGTCATCATTACTGTCCACACCCCCGTGTTTTCCGTTAACTCAACCAGCTCGCCACCATATTCCCGCAGATCAAGACTAATGTTGGCAACTCCGTGACCATCATATGCCTCTAAATTGATCACCATGTTGGTGCCTCTTGGACCTTCATCTGGAAGTATCTCAGCTCCAATTAACCTCGGCGCCAGATTAGCCACTACAATTTGACCTGTCGATGCGGTAATTACATCAAACGAGTCTCTGGCTTCGATATCTAAGGTGACATTACCAACCTGTAATCCAGGAACAACAATGCGAGTTGAGAATCTGTCATCACCAATTGCTGCATCGCCATCGAGACCACGATCGTTCATCTCTACAATTCCGCCGCCTATGGGAGTCAAGTCAACAGTGACCTGTTCCAGATTCCAATCGACATCGCTAACATCTGCAACTAAGGTTGCAACACTTCCACCCTCGCAAAAAACCAAGCCCTCTAGTAATGTTAAACCGGATATTACTGGTGCTGAATTTTCCTCTGCAGTTACTACTGAAGGCGAAATTACTCTAGTCAAAAGTTGAGTCTCAGTGAAGTTAGCAAGGTACCCGTCTTCACCAAAGGGTATCGACAAAACCCTTGACACACTGGAGATTAAACCTTTCAATGGCCCCTCATCAATGATTGCTCCCATTGCAGTTCCTGCTTCATTACCCTCATAGACTCCTGACCATGTTACAACGTGGAAATTATGGCCGTCCCTTGGATCATTTGCCAATGATTCTGCGGTGACAACCAAAGTAAGACCTTCTTGTCCATCGAGTCTTATCATGTCGCCTGGTTGCATTGGTATCGGCATCAAACCAGTTTCTCTACTGATTGTGAGATTACCTAAGGCTTCTTCAAATTCTGGCGGCTCTGCTGTCCTTTCAATTGGGCTGCGCTCAGGGTATTCCTCTCCACTGGAAGAATCTGCTCCAGTTTCTTCCCACACTAAGCGAACCGTACGATTCTCCCAATCAGAATATATCACTTGGTAATCCCATGTTTGATTGTGTGTTGCACCAATTCCAGCACCATCGAAAAAGTTACCACCATTTATCCCAGTTAGATTGAACCAAGATTCTTCGTGAATTACATTCACAGGAAACTCGACACCAGTTGCATTTGCCTGTGCACCGGTAAGCTCAATTCCCCTAACTACGCCGAAATCTCCTTGAACATCTCCGGAAATGTCACCATCAATATGGAGTTGATCAACCATTGTTATGCCTTGTTCGGTTTTGGTATGAAATTGGTATATTGTTCCATTTATCATCACCGACGACTCGTTGTCACTTTCTGAGAAGCCAAATGTTCCTGACCCAAGAAACTCCTCGAGTTGGTTTGTTCGTACGCCTTCTACCCAAGTCTCTTCAGAATTCAAAGTGTTTAGATCGATATCTAGTCTTGTACCCTCGTCAATAATTATCATTTGGGCAATTGCCTCAAATCTTTGGTCATAGAACCGCCTAACACCATTTTCATCCCAAGTTTCAAGGTAAAAAACGCCAATATCTCCATCTACTGTTGTCGACGAGTTTTCATCCCCTTCCGTGGTTATGTTTAACACGCCATTTGCATCTATTTTAAGCCGCTCAGAGATGACTTGGTTGATATTGGAACGATTTAATTCAGCATTGGTGACATCTACTAGTATTGACGTTGAAAGTTCGTCCTCAATAGCAATCACTTGTAAGGTACCAGAACCAATTGCTTCAAAGACCTGAGAGGTTAAAATACCGTTCTCTATAGTTTCATTCTTCCAAATCGACTCCAAGTCTAGGGATAAGTTGTTACTGCCAATATCAGTTGATTCGATAAACAGCACACTACCATTACCCAACTCCCAAGATTCAACAGTATTACCTATCCTTTGTTGCCAACCTTGTCCGATGAAATCAAGTTCAAATCCTTGTGGCCCAAATGAATTATTGAACGTTTGATCTAAGTCCCAAGTGGTCTCAAGCATGATCTCATGATCATCCATTGGTTGATTCCAAGTGCCAATTTCAAAAGTCCGTTCGACTAGGATTGAATCTACTAGTTCTTGCCCTGAATAATGTGTGATGGTTATTGCAACTGAAACAATGTCGCCCCACTCTAAACTAGTGTTGATTTGTATTTCTAAAACCCTGAGTCCATCAACTAATTCCCAAGATTGGAATATCTCATTGGCTAAAATTTCTCCACCCCTATTGTGCTGGATATCAACCAATGCTTGGTAAGATTCACCATCAGCAAACAAAACCCGGTATGAGTGCATGGTTTCACCAAACTCATCTGCGACCCAATTTGCGTTTATTTGGGGTTGCCCGGGTGGGCTGTCAGCAGTAGCAAGTGACGAGAATAATGGCGTCAAAAGTAACAAAAGAACAAAACAGACCAGCCTCTTGGTTTTTCCCATGCTTGTATTGTATATCCACTACTCTTCAATACTTGTGGAATAATGTTTAACAAAATTATTGATTTAGACTAAGCAATTCATTTACAACTGAACCAAAAAAAGCGCGCAGGAGATTAGTTTGAATCGCGCAATTGATGAAGGGTTGGCACCTCGGGCAATTATAGGAGAGAGCAAATTGGCGTTGATTAACATCACACTACCAGACGGAACTGTCAATGAATATGCTGCTGGCATCACATGTTCTGAAGTGATAACCGATGTGCTAGGCCGGAAAAATGGCTGCCTAGCAGCGTTAGTGGACGGGCATGAACGAGACATGTCATACGAGATTCATGAGTCCTGTCAAATTGAGGGAATTAAAGCCGAGTCTGATGCTGGAATGCATATTCTAAGGCACAGTGCTGCCCATCTTCTTGCACAAGCCGTCATGGCAATCTATCCTGATGCAAAACCAACAATTGGGCCCGCTATCGATAGGGGATTCTACTATGATTTTGCGATGGAAACTATTACTGAAAGTGACTTAAAACCAATTCAAAAAAAGATGCAGGAAATCGCAAGAAAAAATCTCACGGTTGAGCGAGTTGAACTCGATGACGGTGAATTAAGAGAACATTTTGCGACCAATCCGTATAAAATCGAGATTATTGATGACAAAATTGGTGAAGGAACAGGTTCAACAATCTACAAGCAAGGCGATTGGTATGACTTATGCTTAGGCCCTCACGTGCAAAATACAGCAAAACTAATGTTTTGTAAACTCACAAATGTTTCCTCTGCTTATTGGAGGGGAGACCAAGATAGAGAACAACTGGTTCGTATATACGGAATTGTTGAACCAACAAAAGATGCACTAAAACAAACCCTTCACCGAATAGAAGAGGCAAAAAAGCGGGATCATCGGAAGCTCGGCAAAGACCTTCAACTATTCCATATTGATGAAGAGGTTGGACAGGGTCTGATATTATGGACTCCAAGAGGTGCAGTTGTCCGTCAAGAATTACAGAATTTTATTGGTGAACATTTGACACGACAGGGCTATTCACAAGTATTTACCCCACACATTGGCAAATTAGACCTATATCGTACTTCGGGACATTTTCCATATTACCAAGACTCACAATATCCTCCGCTTGTCGAGAAAGATTTAATGAAAAAACTTTCAGAAGAAGGTTGTTCATGTTCTGAACTATCGAATCTAATGAAGACCGGTGAAATCGATGGATATATGCTAAAGCCAATGAATTGCCCTCACCACGTCAAAATTTATGCTTCACAAGCAAGATCTTACCGTGACCTACCATTGCGACTTGCGGAATTTGGCACAGTATACCGTTGGGAACAGTCTGGAGAAATATCAGGTATGACCAGAGTACGCGGTTTTACTCAAGATGATGCCCATCTATTTGTTACAGAAGACCAGATTGCTCAGGAAGTTCTCGGTTGTATTGAACTTGTTCAGATTATATTCGAGAAATTGGGAATGACGGATTATCGAGTCAGAGTGGGTCTTAGAGATCCTGATTCCACAAAATATGTCGGCGACCCGAAACGATGGGACAAAGCTGAGAAAGCATGTCGTGACGCTGCTGCGTCCCTTGGCGTCGATTGGTCTGAAGAAGAAGGAGAAGCAGCATTTTATGGCCCTAAGATTGATTTTGTTGTGAAAGATGTCATTGGTAGAGAATGGCAATTAGGCACTGTTCAAGTTGATTACAATCTACCCGAACGTTTCGATTTAACCTACAAAGGGTCCGATGGTGAATTACACCGGCCTGTGATGATTCATCGAGCGCCTTTTGGCTCGATGGAGCGATTTTGCGGCGTACTTATCGAGCACTTTGCAGGACGCTTCCCTACTTGGCTATCTCCAACCCAATGCCACATACTCACCATATCTGAAAAACACACTGAGTACGCGTCCAAAGTTGCCAATAAACTGAGAGAAAATGGCATACGAGTTGAGATCGATGATGGCGATGGTACAATCGGAAAGAAAATTAGAACCCATCGAAAACTTCACCCCGCATATATGGTAATTCTGGGAGATGGTGAAGTAGAGGGTAACACTGTCAGCCTTAGGGCGCGTAGTGGTGAGCAAGTTTCTGATATTCCTCTTGATGATTTTATCAACAACATTGTCTCAGAGATTAATAACAAATCATCGCAGCCAGATTTAGTTTGAAAGGAGGCTTTGAAATTTCAGCACCGCCAATTATTGATGGTTTTGGATTTGCAGCAATAATTCCTTTTTTCTTTGCAGCAGTAACCGCATATTTGTTTTGGAACAGTGTTGTTCCACGTCAATTAAGAGGCTTACAGGTGGCTTTCCAAACCGGAGAGAAGCGTTATGAGGTTCACAATGTTACCCGTTCAGTTGAAGATGCAAGAAATCTGTTGCAAACAAAAGGAATGCGTTTTGGGGTAACAAGTTACCTATTCGCACTTACCGGTGTACTAATTTTGGTATTTGAATTCTTGATGACAAAGTATAATTTTTCAGAGGGATATCATGCTGGATCAATCATTATTGCACTGTTTTTTGTTGCGATTCCTGCAGTAATATCTAGCGGTTCGTCGTTAGGTGCACAGGTAGTAAAACCAGTTGGTGCTGGAAAAGCAACATTACAAAATTCTGATATTTGGCAGAGTTATTCTTACGTCGTTTTGACATTGAGTTGGATGATATTAGTTGGAGTAATTGCGGTAATTCTTACTTCGATAGATGTCCCATCTTTTAGAGTATTCAGCATATGTGCCTTCATTGCTTTTTCTCCAGCGGTGTTGGCCTATGGCAGAGTGCTTGGGTCATCTTGGCAAGCATTGAAACAATCATCGGTAAAAATAGCCAGTGGACAACCATCACCATTCCACAACCACAAACCAAGTCCTAAACAACAAGCGATTGCCCAAATAGTCAACATCAACCTTTCAGTGATGCCATTTATTGCAATTAATACAATTATCTCAATTCTAGCCTTAGCAATTGACCCAGATATGTTTACTCACTCCGATAGAGTTCTTGAATTACCAGAGTATCGAGTACAATCTTCAATAATGGAAGAAGGCGGAATCCTTGGATTTGCTTTAATTGAATTATTCTCATTCATCCCTGCAGAGGGAATCAGAGTACCGCTTGTTAACATGGTGTTACTATTTTTACTACTCAACGTTGCTCTGATTGGATTCCTGTTTGTCTATGAAGTTGCTCGGATATTATTCTTGGATGTACAAGATGTTTCAGGCAAAGGTGGAATAACACTAGCTGATAGCCGACTATTGAGGGCAGAAAGAAGTCAACAAGCCAAGGTTTTGAATTTCTGCTTCACTGGTTTTGCTGGACAATCCATGTTACTACTGGCATTAGCAATGATTACATTTTGGGACTCTAGTTTCTTACCACAAGGAGCAGCGTGCGGTACTTGGGAAAACAATCTCTGTATGATTATCCAGAAAGATGCTCTAGAAGAGTTGACTTGGATGCTTTCCTCAGGAGGTCAAGTCGCATTTGTGGTTATTTGGGCTAGATCTAGAAGCATTGGTTCGCGCCTCGAAGACATCTCGTTTGATGCATCGATGGGTGAGAATCGGGCTAGAATGTCCCAACTAGAAGATGTAATTTACCTCAAACAAAAAGCCATTAGAAAATTGATTACTGATGATTCTTGGGACAAGGCACTGAAACGTATTGATGCTGTGATTGAAGGGCATGGAGAACAATTAGAAGGTCTAGATTTAGTAAGAAAGACCGATGCCATGATGGAAATATTTGCCGCAATGGGTAGATGGGACGATGCTGAAAATAATGCTGTTTCTATCCTTGCGTTGAGAGGTGGCAGGGAAGCACAGATTGCTCGATTGATTCTAGTTGCTGCTAGCCTGAGCCAGCGGGATTATGCGGAAGCAAAACCCCGATTAGCACTATTACCTGATGATGATATCGAAGCCGCTAGACTACAATGGTACGCTTCAGTATTGCAGCCGAAAAAGCGAAAATTAGATGAGAAATTAAAATCCTTGTTGTCTGTTGACCCGTTAACAAAACGTAATGTCGATTTGATTAAGCGCTTTAATCAAGGAAACGCAACCACAGAAATACCCTACAGAAATGAACCATCTGACAGGTTAATTCTCTTGGGTGACATAGCAAGACTGAGGTTGTCTAAGAAATATGAGACTGCTTTGAACATGCTAGAGAGATATATGAAGGAAAATTCTCTAGACGACTGGGTTCACGGCAATGTTGTTTGTGCTTTGCTCCACTTGGATGAAGGAAGAATTCTAACCGCCACAAACATTGCAAAAACACTGGCGCAAACAAAATCGAGACATCCGCACTTGAGAAGTCTACTGAGGCATTTGGAATCAATAGGGCATACCATCTCTGCAAGTAGCGAGACAACAGGAATAGAATGGTTGAGAGATTCTGGCCTTGATTGGGTAAACGCATGGCCGTATCGCCACACTGTTGCTCCAGCACCAGCCTTGGTTACCAAAGAATTGCAAAAGCATGCATGGCAAGCTAATGGCTGGATTGTGTTTGGTGATGAAGAATTATTTTCTAAAGCCAAGAAAAAGGGCAGTAATGGTTGGAAACTATTGACTGACAAGAAAACTGAATCTGACTTCCCTCCGTGTCTGTATACTCACATCACTGGAGTTATAGTCACAATTGGCGGAATGCCGGTTGACCTTGGGTTGCCTGGCGAAATTGACTTTACTGCAATTGAAAATGCTGGCCTTCTTGACTAATCAGCCCCATGAACAAGGTTCTAGAATTGTTTGTCCACCCATCAAGGGAATCAATGGTTTTGGAATTGAAACTCTACCATCTGACAATTGATTTTGTTCTATTATGGCAACCAAAGCCCGTGATGTCGCAACTGCGGTCGAATTCAACGTGTGAACAATGGGTTGGTTTGAGTGCCCTGGTTGTCCATATTTGATCTGTAACCTGTTTGCCTGATAATCGGTACAGTTCGAACATGAAACAATTTCCTTGTATTGGCCTGCACCTGGCAACCAAGCCTCCAAGTCATACTTTCTAGCAGCCACTGTACCCATGTCCCCAGTACATATGTTCACTACTTCATAATGCAGGCCAAGTTCGTTCCACAAATCTATGCAATTCTGTAACAGCTCCTCATGAATCTCCCATGATTGCTCTGGCGTCGAGATGACTATTTGCTCAATTTTGGTAAATTGATGAACTCGCCAAATTCCTAAGTCTGATTGCCCGTGCGAACCAACTTCTCTTCGGAAACATGGAGATACGCCGACTACTTTGAGTGGTAACATCTCAACTGGGATAGTTTCTCCCATATACATCGAGGTTAGAGGATGCTCAGAAGTGGCGATCATGTAGTACTTATCAGGTTCCACACCATACATCACGGTTTCAAAGTCATTTAGATCGGTAACACCTTCATACGCTTGCCGATTCATCATTACTGGAGGTTGGACAAAAGTGAAACCCCTTTGACCAATAAAATCAACGGCAAAGGTCTGTAATGCTAATTCTAATCTTGCCAAATCTCCTTTCAAGAAGAAAAATCTACTACCTGTGATTTTCGCAGCCCGCTTCAAATCAACCCATTTATTCAATTCAATCAATTCATTATGAGTTCGAGGCTCGAAATCAAATTCTGGTTTATTACCGTAGATACTGTGAACAGTGTTACCAGATTCATCTGCACCTTGAGGAACATCCGGATGAAGTAGGTTTGGGATTGACATGCGTATTCTATCCCGCTGTTCTATGGCTTCTTGCGTTTCTGCTTCTAATTGTGAAATCTCAGCACCTAATGAAGCGACTTCAGCTAATATCGCCTGAGCTCTCTCTTCATCACCAGACTTCTTTGCTTCACTAATTCCTTTAGCCGCAGTATTCTTTTTTTGCCTTAGTTGGTTCGTTTGATGTTGCAAATTGAGCCATAAGTTGTCAAAGTGTATCACTTGGTCTATCCTTTCGTGTGAAATTCCACGCTTATCATGATCGGCACGTATTTGTTGATGATTTTCCCGAAACATGTGAATATCTAACATTCGCCCACCTACAAAGAAATTCCAAGATTAAATATCTCAGTACCAATAAAAATCATTCCACCAATGAGATAGCCTAAGATTGCTCCACCATTCAGTAATGGTAGACCAGCTTGCGCTTTACCTCTTGCTACATAACTCATCAATGCTAGATAGCCTAGAAGTGAACCAGCCAATGTGAACATTGCAATAGCAAACGAGTTGTCAGTCTCAAGCCATTGCACTGCAGAGAGAACCAGCATACCAGGGAATATTATATCTCCGAGCCCCATGAATAAGGCTTCCTTACTCTTTTTCTTGGCTGGGGCCATAGTTTTGTGAACTTGTGGCACTGGCGAGATATCACTTCTTTCAACCATCTTAGTTTTCTCATCTTTAAATGAATATCCTTTGTCTTGTGGCGCAACAAGTAAAATTGGCAATTGTAGTCCAATCATAGTATCTGCCAATTCCAGCATGTGCTTTGAACGATAAACAGCCCATGCATCATAAACGGCAGCTAGTATCATAAAAATCATAATCAACCCAGGAACAAAAGCAACACCAAGCATTACTATCACTCCCGCACCAACTAAGATACCAACCGTGTTTACTACATACCATTCACTGTGGAAATATAGTAAGACCATCAGTAATAATGCAAGGATTACTCCCACAAAGAATGGAATATCATACAATTGTAATCCATCCAAAGTGTACATATCTTCATCGATTACCCCACTATCAATAGAGTCCTGTGATACGGCAAAGAAGTAATCTTCTGAATCACTGTTGGAAGAGACACCAACAAAGAAGTCTTCATCAACATCAAAAGTTAAACGGTTTTTGAGCAAATTTGTGCGGAGCCAATATGACTTGTCATCACCGGAGATCAACAAATCAGTAAAGCCCGAGTTGTCAAGGTCTGTTATTTGTACTTGATAAACGGTTTCAACTAGTCCTTCGACATTCATTTTATCTTGTTCAGTGAATTGATTTGTATCAGATTTGGTGCCATCCCATTCCCAACCGGAAACATTGCCATTTGCTTCGCCAACCAGTAGAAGTCCACTATTTCCATCATTTTCTGAAATTTCTTGACTAGACCAAGGAGAGTGTCCAAAATCTGCAGAAGTTATCTTTTCATCTGAGTAATACTCAAATTCAATAGGCATAATCTCTGGAGACAATGATGACTTTTCTGTCCGTAATTCCATTACTGTAGCCGCATTTTGTCCAACAAATAACAATCTATCATCAGAAATTTGTTGAGCCTCTAAGAAGCCATAACTAGAACTTATGTGAGATGGTAAAAACCACTGTGCTTGCGGTGCAAGCATTTCTCCAGTTGAGCCCAATGGGTAATATGTCACAGTACCACCAGCAGAGAATACATACACGCCTTCGTCGACTTTCAGAGCCATATCACAGCTGTCCCCGAAAGACGTTCCAAGTTGAATATTTCCAGAATTATCTAGGTAATTGCAAGAATACTGGTCAATTGTTTGACCTGTAGCGATGTCTACTGTCCAAATCCATGCGGTATTTGCAATTGTCAAATATTCTTCTGATTTAACTATGCGTAAGTTTTCAAAATCACCTGCAGGCAATCTACTGAAATTCGATATCCATTCTGCTTCGGTTGAATTCAAAGATTCACCACTGTAGTATGAAATCGAATCTTGCCAATTAGTTGAGTTGCCGATTAACTCATGGGTGATGAATCCATCCATTCCAAGTTCAGTTACATATTCTCCTGAATATGTGAAAGATTCTTCGTACTCAAAATCTTCAGGGTCAAAATCGATGACTAAAACATGCATCAATGGCACCGTAGTGTACATTAGGGCGATTGTAAGAACTCCCATAATTCCGTATTTTATTACCCACTCTTTCTTGTATCTGGCAAGTGCAATAACGACTGCAGTGAATATGAAAATCATAACTAATTCAAGGAATATAAACCTAACTTGAGTAGCACCTGTCTCACCAAAAGCATGTAATTCAGCTACATCATACCAAGGTCTAATGAAAAGTGCCAACACTATGGTCACAACGAACATAGTAACCATTCCCAGCATTGACGTCATCTGTTCTTTCATCAATGCCAATACACTCGTCTCTTGAGCAAGTTCTTGCTCTAGTCTGACGAATTCCGCTGAGGTATTGGCTGGCCCTGCGGTTGGATTGTCAGCCTCGCTCATGTTTTGGCGTGGATGCTCTATCTTTTGAGTGAATCGCTTTATCTTACAAAGATAAATCATATCACTAAGAATTATGCGATATGAAATGATGGGTGGAACGTGCCCAGTACCATAACCATAAGAGAATGGTTGGAATCAACCAAGAAAATAGGCATGGCACTAGGTCTAAAAAATACTTTTACCCTTTTATCTTCGCTAAGATTGAGGTTTGATGATACTCAGATAATTCATGTTGCTGGCAGTAATGGTAAAGGCACATTGTGTTCTCTTATGGCTGCTAATTTAACATTAAGTAAGGTCTCAAATGTATTATTTTCATCACCTCATTTATGCCGAGTGGAAGAAAGAATTAGATTGGATGGCCGACCGATTTCTAGTAATGAATTTGACAATGCAGTCAAGCAAGTGAAAGACACAGCGGAGGATTTGTCAATAAATCCGACTTTCTTTGAGACTACTTTCTTAGCAGCAATGATTGTAACTGCCGAAATAAAACCGAAATTTCTAATTCTTGAAACCGGCCTTGGAGGTCGGTTAGATGCAACGAGGTGTGCTCCCGCAGATTTAGCAATTTTAACCTCCATAACCAAAGAGCATACAGACATTTTAGGTGACGACATTTACCAAATAATTGGTGAAAAAGCTGCTATTGCAAGGCCTGGAAAATCCATCATTGCAAGAGAGATGAAGATTACTAACTATCGCCAAACTGTGAAACAATCAGCGAAAACTTGCTCAAGAAGTGAATTGAATGAAGAATTTGGTGTTGCTGAGTGTAAATTCGTTAAAATACCGGAGAATCTCTCAATTATTGATGAGGCTGAGTTACTTGCAAAAGCCGCATTTGAGACACTCGGTTTAGAAAATCAAAGCTTCGTTGAAGCCAAACAGATTGTTAATTGGCCTGCTAGATTACAAGAATTAAACCTAACAACTGGTCACAGATTGATTCTAGATGCTGCACACAATCCTTCAGGGCTCAAACGAGTTCAACAGTCTCTTATTGAGATTGGCAAAACGGACAATCATTCCGATTACATATCATTGATTTTTGGTACATCGCCGCAGCAAAAATTGGAAACTATGTTAGAATTAGTTAACGAGATCTGTAAATCGTTCTCTCGTGTGAGTCTTTACTTAACTAAGCCTCATGGCGGCAGATATCCAGGTCTAGAACCAGATTATTTAGCGCAATTTGAATGGGACTGTGATGTAATTTACACCTACCAAAATGTGACTACTGCAATCGATGAAATTCTTTCCGATGTGACAAACCAAGATGGAGTAATCATCTCATTGGGGTCATTATACTTGCAGGGTAATATCCTCAATCACTTAGGCAAAAATTCAGATGATGATTTGAGTTTACTGCCGAAGCAATCAAGTTTGGATACATCTAGGATAGAATGGTTGCGATGAGTGAGAAGTGGGATGTACGATTTATTGAACTTGCAAAACACATTTCCCTGTGGAGCAAGGACCCATCTACTAAAGTTGGTTGTGTTGTTGTAGGCGAGGACCGTGAAATTCGTTCAACCGGATTCAATGGATTCCCCAGAGGCATTAACGATGATGATGAAAGGTTGATGGATAGAGAGAAGAAGTACCCACTAATCTGCCACGCCGAAGAAAATGCCATCATGCATGCAGCAAGAATTGGTGTTTCACTAAAAAATAGTACCGCATATGTTACTTGGCCACCGTGTTCAAGATGTGCTAGGTCACTCATTCAAGCGGGAATAACGGAAGTTGTTTATCCCGAAACTGGTGAAATTCCAGAGCGTTGGAAAGAAGACTTCACTACTTCAAATGAAATGATGAGAGAAGCAGGGGTAGATGTAAGAAGCATCTAGACCTCGTTTTGACCGTACATTTGATTGATGAAAACCACCAGCGGGTGTCATGAGCAGAGTTATGACACTCATACTTGCATCTCTGCTCATGTTTGCAGGTTGTATCGATCCCATGGACCCGTTAGGGAAAAATGAAGCAGATAATGACACAACTGACGAGACGGTCGAACCCGAGCCTGAACCTGAACCTGAACCTGAGCCTGAGCCTGAACCTGAACCTGAACCTGAACCTGAGCCTGAACCTGAGCCTGAGCCTGAGCCTACAATTCCATGTAATGGCATGATTATGTTATGTCTTCGAACCTATGACAATGTGACTTTCCCTGAAACACACAATGCTTTTGCTACCGAAGATGATGGAATATACTACCCTGCAAGTAATCACAGAACTGGTTTCAACGCTCAATGGCAAGCCGGCATGAGAGCTTTCATGATTGACACACACTATGATAATTTGAACGATAAGCAGTATTCAGGGGTGAAACTGTGTCACGGCAGCGATGATAGAGGATTCAGCCCTTGTGTTTATGGCAATGTCAGCGCAGTTGATTGGTTATCAGAACTAAACGATAAGATGGATGATAACCCACAAGATGTTGTTACTGTACTGGTGGAAAATTATGTCTCTTCTGAACATCTTGAACAGACATTCATGGATTCCGGGCTAATGGACAGAGTATTCGTTCATGCCGTTAATGAACCATGGCCAACTTTACAGGAATTAATTAATAATGAGACAAATTTAGTTGTGTTTTGGGAACAAGGTGATGAGAATAGA
>VMHT01089230.1_pt1 | contig 36903 bp, 40 predicted proteins | sample 4693611 | NCBI WGS metagenome assembly VMHT01 (sample SAMN12280063, study PRJNA550983) | marine metagenome | isolation source: seawater sampled from same location over 5 years 0.02-0.2 micron viral filtrate | place: USA: collected off the coast of southern California halfway between the port... ...
AAGACAAAATCGGAGATGAGTAAAAGCCAACTGAAACGAAAGAAGGCTGAGAAATCGAAGGTAGGAATGGGACGAAGAGTAAAACCTGTAAGAAGGAAAAAATGACATTAGGAGATGCAGTAGCCGGACTCGGAGAACAAACCGAGTGGGTGGTGATTAAGGACTTTATTAAAGAACAGAGGGATATGTGCCTGGTGGACTTTCAGGACTATACCCATGTGGACAATCCGCAGAAGCTCGCCCGGTTATCGGGTGAGATTGCAGGACTGACTCGAATATTGGAGGCGTTGGACAATGCCGAAACTGACACCCCATCAGCAGTTTAAAAACGAGCATAGGGCATTGCTCAATCGTTGGCTTGAGGAGTCTGATATTGAAGACACTGAAATGGCAAAGATAGTAATGTCAGACATTGAGGAATGGCTCGATGAGGATGTTGTCGATTTCGAGTGCGATATGGTGCTCGATGATGATGACGAAGATGAAGAGGAAGGGTAACCTCTACGAGCAGAAGTTTTTTTCGGAAGCCCTCGAGCATGGACTGGAGGTCTTTGTGCCATTGGGCGATTACTTACCACAAGATTGCCTGGTGATGAACACGGCGGGTAAGATTTTTAAGATTCAAATCAAAGGAACGGAATCAAAAACTAAGGATAAGAACCGAACTGGATTAGGTCGGTATATGGTGACAACGGCCAGCGGATCTACTGGCAAAGAAACAATCGACTGCACGAAAGTGGATATCTTAGTGGCCTATGTCGAAGATGAGAACATTTTCTACAACATCCCATGCATGGAATTAGACGGGGCAAAACGGATCGGATTATATCCGCACAACCCTGAATCGAAAGCTAAGCACGAAGTTTACAAGGATAACTGGAAGATTTTCAAAGTCTCCTGAGTAATTTATCCGACACCCTGCCATAATCAGAGGTGGCGTACCATGTTGGTACGCAGAAACCGCAAGAGTGCGAACTTACCAAACGCAGAACATGGCAGATACAGAAACAACCGAGGCTTCGGGTAGTACAACAGAAGCAGAACCACAACCAACGCAAAGCATAACGACCCTCGAGGAGTTGACAGCATCGTTTGTCGATAAAGTCGAGGAGAGTGAAGCGAAAGAGGAATCTGAGGCGGAACCTAGTCCCGAGACAACGACCGCAGACACAGAAACCGACCAGGATCAAGATGTTCTTTTACAGTCAACCGAAACTGAGGAATCAGAGGAGGAGGAAACGGAAGAGGTAGTCGAAGAGGAGGAGTCCACTGATGAATCGGGGGACAATGAGCCACAGTCTAAAGCTGTTGGTAAACTTCTGAAACAGGTGAACCGCTTGACCGCTCGTGCGAAAGCAGGAGATGAGCTTGCCGAAACACTAAAATCAGAAATTGCATCATTAAAATCCAACCCTCAGAAACAAGCAGAAACCAGCCAACCGGCACTCGAAGAGGTACAGGACTTTCAAGCCCTGGAGACTTTGAGGAAGGAAGCACTTGCCGCCAAGAAGTTCGCACTTCAGCACATAGGTAAGGACTTTGTGGAAGTCGATGGAAGAGAGTATTCGGATGATGATATTCGAAACATTCTTACCCAGGCAGACGAATACCTGACAGAGAAGATCCCCGAAAGGGCACAGCATCTCCAGTCAGCGGCACAATGGCAACAGGACACGCTAAACACTCATCCGTGGATTTCGAGCAAAGTAGACAGCGACATCGCTGAAGAACGCAGAGGCGTATTTAATCAGCTGAAAAGTCAGTATGCTAATGTTCTGAACTCCCTTCCTAATGGCGACTTTATAGCGGCCACACTCGTAAGAGGAGTGGAAGCGATCAAGGCAGACCAGGCGGCCAAGACGGCCAAACCGAAAGCCAAGAAGGTAGCCAAAGCACCTCCACCGACAATGGGCGATTCCAGCCCGCCGGTACAAACTCAAGCCACTCGGAAGACTGCACAGAAGCAAAAGATTTTGGAGCGTAGAAGACTCTCGGAAAACGATCTAGCCGCACTTCTAGCGGAATAAAATTTAAAATCTTAAAATAAGGAATTATTCAAAATGGCTATTGCAACAAGCTACAATGTAACCAGTTCAAAGGGCTCGAGAGAGAATTTGGAAAATGTTCTCCGCACTGTTTCACCACAGGAGACTCCAATCTACTCAACAATCCCACAATCCGCCGCTCCAAAAGCAACTCTCAACGAGTGGTTGGTTGACTCACTTGCCGATCCAGTAGGATCAGGTGGAAATATCGATGGTGCTGACTTAACTATTTCAGATGCCGCTAACTTGATCGACACTCGTGCTCGTTTGTCTAACCGGGTGGCCACATTCAGAGATATCTTCGCAGTATCCCGTCAGGCTGAAATGGTAGATGTCGCTCCTGGCGGATCTCTCTTTGCCGCTTCTCAGGCTAAAAGTCTTATCCAACTTAAAAACAGTTTGGAAACTGCAATCGGATCAGGAAATGATCAGTCTGCTGGTACTAGCTCCGCTGGTGCTAAAATGTGCGGACTTGGTATTTGGTCTGACCCAACAGCAACAGGTAACACTTTCGACACATCCTTAAAGCAAGGATTCCGTGCAGTAAGTGGTTCCCGTGTTTCTATCGGTTCTTTGACTGAGTCTGCTTTCCGTGGACTTCTTCAGGCTGTTTACACTGCTTCAGGTTCGAAAGGTTCTTTCAGACTTTTCGCAGGACCAGCTTTGGTAAATAAGATCACTGACTACACCAGGTCTACCACTGCAAACAGTGACTTCAACTTCAACCAGGATGTTAAAGATGGCATCTTGAAATTGTCAGTTGTTACTTACATCAGTGATTATGGCCAAGTTGATATCGTGCCGGACCTCTGGTTGGGCAGAAATGATGCCGGAGCAAGTGGAGACGACACAGCCCTCGGAACTGTTAATACAGATCGTGGATATCTTCTTCCAACCGATGACACTGTTTCACTTAAATTCTTGGAAGGTATGACCATTCAGGATCTTCCTGACAATGGTGCTGGAAAAAGAGCGTTCTCAGAATGTATGGCAACAATTCGTGTCAGCAATCCACGAGCACTCGGAAGTATTGTTTAATTAGTTCGGGTTTATAATAACCGATCATGTTGTTACTTGGGGAGCCGGTTTAAGGGTTAGACCGGCTCCCTTTTTTCTTTTTAAAAATGAGTCTAAATATTATCGTAAGAGGCGGAAAACGAAGCAGTGGAATGTCGGGCGAAGAGATGGCACACTATCTTTCCAAAAAGGCAGAAGCACAAGCCGAGCGTGAGAAAGCCGGATACAAGGGCAGGGCATTAGCGGCTCGTAAATACGGGGAATCTGTTAGCGGAGGGAAAGACTTCCGAGCAGTTCGATCTGTCGATCTTACGACTTACTTGAGACATGAGCAGGAGCGTCCTGGCTGTATGTCTGATCCCGAGTATTCGAGGGATTTCGCTAAGAAGAATCCTGAGACAGTAATTGGATCGTGAGAACTGTATCCTACAGCGACCTAAAAGATAGATTCACTTCGGCAATCGGAGTGGATTCTTTACTTTCGGTTGAGGAGACAGCATTCAAGAACTCATTAAATGATCGTGTTAAGGGAGCATGGACACGGGCACAGTGGCCGGAATTGATGTCACTGAAAGAAAAGACAGTGGCGGCAATTACCACGCCACTGGTGGCCGACAAAGCGGTTCAGATCGACAACGACTCGGACATCATGGATGTCTTTGCAGTCTACGACAAGAACCCGCTTGGGGATCGTCAGGCGATCAAGTTGGAATATAATTTGATCAATGGATATCTGATTCTAAAAGCAGACTCCACCCAATCGACAGTATTCGTGCAGGGCAATCAGGTGACCCCCAGCAGTTATGGAGATGGGTCGGGAGAGACTTCTACACTTCCACGATTCCTCGAGCGTTACTTACTACTTGCAACAGTCTCTAATTGGTACAAGGCAGACGGCCAACTTGATAAAGCATTGGCACAGGAACAAATGGCAGAAGAAACCCTGGCACTCGAAATCGACCGAGTCGAGAGGCTGGAAGGAATGAACAAAATTTCGGTCAATACATATCCGAGCTACAGCTTCGGAGTTAACATTTTAACCACAACATAAAAATATCATGGGCTTATCAGGAGTAAATATTCTTAACAGCATGGGGGCGAATGGAAGCGTCTATGTAAACGGCACTGGGGCAAATACAGGTGATTTTAATGCCATTCAATTCACCGAGGATTCGGTAATCGGAGCAATCACTGGATTGATGGATAACTCAGCAGATTTAATTTCTGATGGAACTACATTCGGAAAAGGAGATGTGCTTTATTTACCATTTACGAGCGTCACTCTTTCGAGTGGAGCGGCGATCCTCTACAAATCTTAAATGAGCGATCTAGCAAATCAAACACCTGCACTTCAGGTAAATGATTACACAGACGGAGCTTGGACAGCACTTCATTAAAAGACGATGCCCGGATTAGCCCTAGGACTTTTTATAGCGAAACCACAGCCTGGTGGAGATGCACCCGCTATAGACGGAGCGTTAACAACAGAACTAGCTGAACCATTGATAGCAGAGAACGGAGACATCTTGGTATTTGAACCTGCTAGTGGTGGTACTCCTGCGGTTTTAAGTAACACTCGTTCGATAGACTTTGATGGTACTGATGATAATTTAAGTTGTGGTAATGTCGCTACCTTAAACTCAGCTACTAATTTTACACTATCAATGTGGGTGAACAACCACGCAGCGAGAGGAACAGTTACTCATTATTTTGCGTCAGGCACAGGAACTATTTGTAGAGTCAGAAAGGGAGGTAGTGGGGAAATTCGTTTTCACATTGGAGGCACACAAATTACCACAGGTGGTGACACTTACACTCAGAACGCTTGGCAACACATAATGATTACTGTAAATGGTTCGACTGCTAGAATATTTTTGAATGGAGTACTCAAGGTAGAAGGAACTTCCATGCCAAGCATGGCATCCACATCAGGTGACGGGTTTTTTATTGGACAATACACTACAGGAATTCAACGGCTTAATGGTGAACTTGACGAATTTGCTATTTGGGACACAACTTTAAGTGACGGTGGGGTAAGTGACGAACAAACAGCAACGCAAGATGTTGCGGCAATTTACAATAATGGAATACCTACTGATCTTTCCTTGGCAAGTTCTTACGATACGGATCGAACTAGTAACTTAACTCATTGGTGGAGAATGGAAGAAGGCTCAGGCACATCTGTTGTTAATACTGCGAATAGCGGAACAAATGATGCAACGCTAAATAACGGCCCAACATTTTCAACAAATGTACCATCTTAATACTTAATATTTAAAAATCATGGCTAATAAAAAAATTACAGAACTTACAGACCTAGCGAGTCCCGCAGGAGCCGACATATTGGCGATTGTGGACGATGTCGCTGGCACCGCAACCACGAAGAAAGTAACCGCTACTAACCTGATGGGTCTAGCACCTGTGCAATCGGTAGCAGGACAGACGGGAGCAGTTACAGTATCAGCAGGAGATTTGACAGACGGAAACTTCGATGGTGAGGCAATACTAGGATTTGACGCATCCATTAACGATCAAACAGGCACAGCATACACACTACTCGCTAGTGATAACGGAAAGGTCGTAGTACTTGATAATGCTAGTGCAGTTACAGTCACAGTACCAAGCGGATTAGGCGTTGGGTTCAATTGTTCGTTCGTGCAAAAAGGAGCAGGACAAGTTACCTTCAGTGCTTCTTCTACTACAATAAACAACAGACAGTCGCACACTAAGATCAATGCTCAGTACGGGGTGGCGAGTATAGTCGCTTACGCTGCTGACACATTCGTCTTGGCGGGGGACACTGCATCCTAAGATGACTTTTATTCTTCCAAGCATCGGTAGCGGAATAATCGCTAGTCCTACTGCTCCTGCTACTTTCCCTAACACCTATTCTGTAGACTTTGATGGTACAGATGATTATGTAGATGTTAACTCTAGCGGAGATTTAGGCACTGTAAGCATTTGGTTTAAACCTACGACTACAACCTCATCAGTGAGTGTTGATCGTTCTTTACTCGGATTTAGAGGTATCACTCAATATGCAGGTTATGCAGCTATTTACATCGGGAATTACAACGGTGGTAATGATGTTTATGGTCTTTTCGATGGAGATTGGGGATATTTTCATTCAAGCACTACCACCACATTAAGTAATACTGATTGGAATCATTTAGTGGTTCATTGGTCAGGTACTGATTACGAACTTTATTTAAATGGCGGTAGTAACTCAAAAAATACAGAGCAGAATTATTTTGCTACTCCTAAAGCTAAAAGACCTTACAGTGCTTTAAAAATAGGTGACCTAATTACAGGCGCTCAACAGCCTTTTGATGGTTTAATAGATGAGGTCGCCATTTGGCATAACCCTTTATCAACATCTGAACTAGCTGGACTGTACAACGGTGGTGTACCTGCGGATTTATCTGCTATAGGAAACAGTGGTGCTGGGCCTAACGGTTGGTGGAGAATGGGAGATAATAATTCCGGCAGTGGCACAACAATTACAGATCAGGGTAGTGGAGGCAATGATGGTACACTTACTAACGGGCCTACATTTTCAACAGATATTCCTTCTTAATAAACTATGAGAAACTATGTAATTATTGACGCATCGGAAGTATCTTCCGTAGATTTTAACCAAGTCCTAGAGACAAACGCTGACACGCTTAGATACAATCTAGCAGGTACTCAGACTTTTGTTAAGTTTGAGGGCGATACGCCTAGCTTTCTAGAAGGTAAGACTGCACTTGATCGCTCTGAGATGTTAGCGGTTTTATCGACCGAAGATTGGTCATCTGACGATCCTATATGATTAACAATGTACCATATGATTTATGAGTGATTTAAGAAATCAAACGCCATCGACCACTTACAAAGGTTTACTGCAAGTCAATGATTATAGCAATGGAGTAGATGCTACTTCTAAGTTTGTGCAAGATGGTGAAGGTACTAATTCCGCACTATCAATTTCGACCACAAAAGTGGGAGTGGGAACTTCCACGCCCTCAGCACCCCTGGATGTCACATCGACAACAGGTGGTTTAGTATTCCCTAGATTAACCACAACCCAACGGGATGCAATTAGTAGCCCGACCAATGGAGAAACTATTTATAATACTACCACTACTCAAGTCGAATCTTATAATGGAACTAATTGGGTAGCAGGTGGTACTACAGTTGTAGCGAACAATGCGGTTACATCTGATTCAATTACTAATGATGCGGTAACTACATTAAAGATTGCAGATGATGCGGTAACTACATTAAAGATTGCAGATGATGCGGTTAACTCTGCTAAGATCAGTTCTACTGATACTACCTTTAAAGTAAATACTAGTGAAGTCGTTGTTAACGAAGGTGGTGCGGATATAGACTTTCGAGTAGAAGGTAACAGTAACGCTAATTTAATAAACGCAGATGCAGGTAATGACATTGTAGGAATTGGTGTCACTGTAGATACAAGTGATACTTTTTCTAGTGGAACTACTTACAAAGCTCAAGTAAAAGACGGACTTCGTGTAATTAATGACTCAGGTGTAGCTAAACTAAAACTACTTAACGACCAAACAGGTGGCGGTGGTACTTCTATAACCTTAAAGTCAAATACTGCTCCTTCTGCAAGCGAAGGTCACTACTCGATATTTACAGGTAATGTTAATGGTGTTCTTAACTTTAAGAACGAAACAGCTAATAAAACTATAAATATGGACGCATCGGGTGATTGGTATGCATTTACTAATACTCAAGATTTAGGTAAAACAGGCAGCAGATGGGATGATGTATGGAGTAACGGTACATTCAATGGTTCCGACCAAAGCATAAAACAAAACATTGAAGAGCTAGATGAAGCGGAAAAACGAGTGGCTGTTAAATGTAAAGGTCTTATCAAAAAGTACCGCCTAAAAGACGCTGTTACTAAGAAAGGCGAAGATGCGCGTATCCATGTTGGTATCATAGCACAAGAGTTACAATCTGCTTTCGAAAGTGAAGGGTTAGACGCTTTTCGTTATTCAATGATTGGAAGAGATACTTGGTGGGAGGGAACTGATTCCGAAGGAAACCAAGATGTGAAATACGAAGCTACTGATGGCTATACTGAAGTCACTCAAATGAGTGTTAGATACAACGAGCTACTCGCGTTTATAATCGCAACAATGTAATGATCTATCTCCTTTTAGCACTGTGCATTTTGTCCGCCGGATGTTCCTTTCGTTCAACCTATCCGACATTAGGAGCAATTGCCGGAGGAGGTGCAGGATCACTTGCGGGACCAGGAGGTGCGGCACTCGGTGCTGGCATAGGTGCTGTAAGCGGAGAGGCGTTAAAAAATGCAGATGCACTCGTAGAGGCCGAGGAAACGATTGAGGCTTTGACTCATGGCGATGTATCTGCCCTGGTCGCTCAGGGAATGGCCGAGCATAAGAGTGGATTTGCTGAATTTACATCCTACATAAAAAGAATCCTGATAGGAGCGGCAGTAGTGCTTGGATGCTATCTAGGAATACCCATTTTCGTGGCCAAGAGATGTGCGAAAACAGAAGTCACAAGATCCACCACTCGACCTCCCTTTCCGAGACCTTCCGATCAAAAATGAAAAACTTAATTCTACTCAAAAAGAAATTTGAAACACTCCCAAAACGAGGCAAAATGATTACGATCTTCGTAGGCTTAGTTCTAGGCATAATCGTCCTTGACCTATTGTTCTAATGATTGATCGCACCTCTATATTTGGTATGGGGGGCACATTAGCCACCTTCGGTCTGTCTACATTAGATAGTCTCTTTGGATGCATTGCCGGAATCATTACCATAATTTATATGGGTAAAAAACTGTATCAGGAGTTTAAGAAGAAGTGAGTCGTTACCGCTCATATGGCAAACTAGACGATCCATTCGTGACAGAAGGGGATACCTTCTTTCTGCGGATGAATGCCCGTCTGCGACCCAATCAGTTAAAACCTGGTGAGGTAGCATTGTCCAAGAATGGTCGCATGAATGACGATGGGACTTGGCAACCTCGCAAGGGACTTAACACTTTATTTGGATCGATCACAACAGGCGAAGATGCGATTCGTTTGCCTTATATTATTTTATCAGCATCTCGCTCTCAAGTAGACGGGCAAGGAGTCGTAACAGTGGTATTGGATGACACTCCGAGCCTATCCTTTATCGTTGGAAACAACATTACCATTGCAGGTCTAAACTTCACAGGTGATGACCCGAATGGCACATTTGCTTTAGCCTCTGTAAACTTCAACACTCGTACAATTACATACAATAGTGCAGGTGCGAATGAAGTGTTTGGAAGTCTTTCTTCCAATGAGTTTTGGAATACCATAAGTACAACCTATTTAAATCTTACTGACACTTGGTTTTCTTACGCTAAAGGAGGCACAACATCGGTTGCTCAAATGGGCGACTCAATACCTACGACAATAAACTACATTGTAGAAGATGCAGTAAGGGCAAGCAATGTTGTTACGCTTACGCTAGAGGAAACACCTTCATCCTTATTTGCTGTTGGTAAAACTGTTCATGTGGATGATGTCGATGCATCAATTAATGGTAGTCACACAATTACTGCTATCAACACATCTGCCAAAACTGTAACCTTCGCACACACGGGGGCAGATACTACATTTGCAGTAAACACTAACAATGTGGGCAATACATCCGTCGCATCCACGACAGAAAACTTTACTCTAGATGATGATGCTGTAAATGCGGTTTACGGAAGCGCAGTTTATAGCGATGCATCTTCTGAAAATGATGACTTTATATTCTCAGCCACTAATAATTTATGCCTGATTGTAAGATTAAAAGACGCAAAGCTATATAAATGTAGGTACGAGCAGGGCGGGGAAACTGTGGATGGGCCGGTGGGCATGAGCCAAGGGTTTGACAAGATGTTTATTTTCAGGACTCGCAAAACCACACTTTCCGCGAGCCCAAAGCTAAATCGTTTTGCGATCACCCAGGCGACTCAGTCGGGTCAGACTATTAGCGTCACAACCGCATCCGATCACGGGCGAGTAGTTGGTGACTTTGTCACCCTCACACGATTAAGCAATTGGGAATATAATCCGAATGACTGCTACCAGGTCGCAAGCGTGCCAGCGAGTGATCAATTGACAGTCACTATGACTCAGTCTCAGAGCAAGACATTCAATGTTAGTGGGGCACAGGTTGAATACTTTGAAGATTTCACGCGAGTTGCAAGTGGGACATATACTGCACCTGCTTATCTAACAGATACAAGTACAGCATCTGTCAGTGGAGTTGTGACGATGGATGTACCATCACACGGATTAGCAGTTGGAGATAGACTTACAATCCACACATCACAATCTGCGATCTATGATAGCTTTATCGGAAGTGAAGTGGTGGTCACCTCCGTTCCTACTGTAAACCAATTTACATTTAACCTCGGAGTTAAAGATGATTCCAATCACTCTCTGACAGTCAGCAGACCATTAGCTATAGGCAAAGGATTTATCCATCAACCTGCGGCTCCCTTTGGTGAGTTTCATCAGCGTAGGCTATGGGTTCCTTACCAATACACATCTGCCACCTCACCAACAGATCGGGGGATCAGGGATGAATTGGTGGCCTCGGATATTTTCGATTCAGATACATTCGATCAGATAGGAAATCAGTTTCGTATATCGTCAGGTAAGAGCGATTTTATAGTTGGGATCAAAGGATTCACGCAGGATTCGGTAGTCGTATTTAATCGTAAATCTATTCATCTGATGACAGGCGTGAGTGGATCTCTTGCCGATGTAAAAACGACAGTGGTCACAGACGAGGTAGGGGCATCTGCTCGTAAATCAATCGTTCAGGTGGCCAATCAGATTATGTTTCTATCTGATCAAGGGATTTACGGAGTAAGCTTTCTAGATGAGTATAATCTGCGAGGCACAGGTACACCAATATCCGAAACCATTCAACCATTCATCGACCGAATCAATCAGGACTTTGCATTCTTGTCAGTCGGAGTTTATTTCAATAACCGCTATTGGCTCGCAGTTCCATTGGACTCAGAACCTGGTGCCGGGGATACGAATAAACTAAACACCATCCTTGTGTATAATTTTATCAACCAAGGATTTGAGAGCATAGATACTGTCAATTCTACAGAATTTGCGATTCGAGATCTCTTGGTAGCTCGCGAGGGTTCGCAGAATGCTTTGTACCTTACAACCCTTGAGGGCGGTGTACACAAATTGGATGCCTTGGAGGGTAAAGATAAGGTTTCACAGAAAGCGGGACAAAGACCTGAAGATGATCCTGGTATCGATGTGGTAAGTCAATTAACTACACGCCAATACGATGCCGATTCAATGGATCGTAAGAATTTTAGTCGGGCAGAATTTCAGATTAAATCTAGTGAATCGAATCCATCAAACGGAGATATTCGCTTTATCGCAGAAGATCCCGACTCAACAAGCGAACCTGTAAATCTAACCACACTGCTCGGTAATGAGCTTGGGACTGCTGAAGATGCATCTGTCAGGCTCCGTGTCAGAAAGCGTGGATTCGGAATCCAAGCAGACTTTCAACCTTCCAATGGCAGACCCTATCTTCGGTCCGCCAAGGTGGACGCTAGAATTACAGACCGATCCACCACATCAGTTTCATAGGAGAAATAAATCATGGCAGTATTACAAACAGGACAATCATTCTCATCAGGCGATCAGGTAACAGCAACCAAGTTGCAGGACATCGCCAACCTGGCAACCTTTCGAACAGGTGCGAATCAGACCGCAGATGATTCCACCATTCAGGTCGATGGATCGGGTGGATATCTAAAGGTCAAATCGGCAGGCATTAGTTCCAACGAATTGGCGACTGACTCAGTCATTACTGCCAAGATACAGGATGGAGCAGTGACTGCGGCCAAGTTGGATACTGGGGCAGTCAGTGTCCTTATGCCTACCGCCACTGTTCTGCCTTATGCAGGTTCGACCGCTCCAACAGGGTATTTAGTATGTGCAGGCCAATCAGTTTTAGTCGCTGACTATGGTGATCTCTATGATGTGATTGGGTTTACCTATGGAGGTTCAGGGTCATCTTTCAACCTACCCGACCTTCGAGGTCGAGTCATTGCCGGTCAGGACGACATGGGAGGCACTTCAGCAGACCGATTAACAGGTCTATCGGGTGGCTTAAATGGTGATAATTTAGGAGCCACAGGTGGTTCTGAAACACACACCCTCACAGCATTAGAACTTCCTCAACACACTCATACTTTTAGTGGCACAGTCAGCCGAGATGGAAATTCCGCTGGTAGTCCCACTGAAATTGTGATGGATGATGATAGTAATCTGACAGCATCAAATGTCACTACAGCTAATGGAGGTAACGCAGGCGACCAACCACACAACAATGTTCAGCCCACAATCATTTTAAATTATATAATTAAAACTTAATCGCCATGATGAAAAATAAAAAAGTTAAAGATCCATTGGCACAGGCCGCTCGGCTTTTAAATGAGAATGCTCCCGAAGGTGAGTCACTCGCATACATAAATTCGGCAGAAGCTCAAATGCTCAAAGATGCCGGAGGAGCAGGTGAGCCGGTAAATAGTTCAGGCGTTCCATCCTACTTCTTGCAGAAACTTTTTGGAGGGGGTAAAGCACCACCCAAATTAGAGAAACTAGATGTCGGTAAATCGGCTCGCGATTATGTATCTGCAATGGCAGACCCTGCTCTTCAGGGTCAACTCTTACAGACTCGCCAAACTTACGACCCACAATATCAAGACTTACAGATGAATCTTGCCCGCCGAGCCGCTGATCCGATGGCACAGCTTGCAGAACAGCAGGCCATGCGCGCACAGGAGTTTGGTGGTCAGATGGCCGAGCGTCAGGCAGGTACTGATATATCTCTGATGAATCGATTTGGTGCTGACATGACCCAGGCGGCTAGGGCATCCGATCCGCTCATGCAGGCTCGCGTGGAGCAGGCTAATCAGTTAGCCGATCAGGCATTTCAGGAAGCACAGATGCAGGACTTATCTCCTGAGATGAGAAGACGGGCAACTCAATCCGCAAGAGAGTCATTGGTGGCTCGCGGTAGGGACATGGACAATGCGGCGATTGCCGCTGAAGCGATGAGTAGGGAAGACTATCTGCGTGATATATTACGCGAGAACCGCCAACAGGCACAAAGCCTTGGAGGTTTCGCGAGTAATCTTAATCGTGCCACCTCTGTCGATCCATTAATGATGGCACGGGGAGGAAGCAATTTTACTCAACAGGGCTATGGAGCAAGGGCGGCTTTGTTTGGAATGCCACAGGAACAGGTGACTCGGATCAATCCTGATGCGGGCGTGAATATTGGTATGCAAGAATTGGCTAACCGAGCTAATTACAACGCCAACACATATGCGGCTCGTGAACAAGCGGCGGCAGGAATGGCGAGTGGGCTGATGAATATGATAGGTCAAGTAGGAGGTGCCGCTGTAACTGCGGGAATGGGAGGCGGAGGCGGTTAGCTAGGACAATCGATGGGTGATTATTATAACTATGATCAGAATGCAATGATGGCAGACGCAATGCCCTATCCGGGATAAGGAGAAAACAATTATGGCAATAGGAGATACAGTACAAGCGGGATTGATGCGAATAGATTCATCACCCATACTTTTGGCGGGTCAGGCACAGGCGAGGGCTAACCAGGCATTCGGTGATGCGATTGGTTCAGTGGCAAAAAGTTATTTCGATAAAAAAGCGAAACAGAAAGAGGTTGAAAATTTGAGGCAGGGTCTCGAAAGAATTTATCCTGATGCCCCCCCTGATTTGATTAACTCGATGTCAAAAAATCCTACTCTTATTGAGGCTAAAAGAAATAAAGATTTAAGTGATTTTAGAGCACAGGAGTTCCTCATGCGTCAGGAGGCATTTAAGAGTCAGCAAGATATGCTGGAAGAAGATAAGAAAGCGACCGATAGATTTATTACCATGCTTTATTCTCAAGCCCCTACTGGTAAATTAAATGAGGCTGGACAGGATGATTTAGAAAGAGGTTTGGCATTCTTAGCACCTGGTCCACAGGCAAGAGAAGAATCTAAAAATCGATTACTTCAAGACCCTCAGTTTCAACAGACTGAGCCTGTTATGGGAATGTCCAGCAATCGGTTTATGGCTCAATTTGCAAACGAATCTCCTGCTGTTCAAGAAAGAGCTTTGGCATTTATGCAGGCTGAACAAAAGAGAAGGGCAGACTTAGCACCCGAACCTCTTGATCCGTTCAAAGTCAGAGAAGAATTACGAAAAACTAAAGAGTTCGATCAAGGCCAGGATGCTATAAGTTTTTCACCTGATCGAAATATTTTACAGCTTGGTGATACAGAATTTGGGATTTCAGGCAAGTTCGGTAACGAGGCGGAAGTTATAAAGCTAAAAAGTGAAGCGATACCTCAGTATCAAAACATGAATACTGTAATGAACGACTTGATAGCATTGGGTGAAAAAAGAAAAAATGAAGTTTTTATGAGTAATGCTGACAAAACTTTAGCGGCATCACTATCAAGACAACTTCAAGGCTTATTACGAGAAGATATCTTAGGACCAGGAACTGTGACTGAACCTGAAAGACAAATATTAGAACAGATTGTACAGAATCCAACTACATGGATGGACACCGCTGGTAAAACACAAGACAAAATAAATTCCCTTAAAGGAATACGAAGAAACGCATTTAATAAATTAAAAACTAGACTAACAGGGTTAGGATTGAATGTAGCTGAAGTCGGACAAAGCAAATCATCTGCACAAAATTTCGACCAGCAAACTTCATCTGGATTGGGTTTCACTGAAATCGATTTGGATCAACTATAATGCCTAAGTATAGAATTAAGTCCGATATTCTCGGTGTGGATTTCGGTATTCAGACCGATCAGAAATTAACTGAACGCGATTACTTTGATATTTTAAAAACCAAAGTAAGTCCGCAGAAAATGCTTGGTGTATACAGGCGGAACAAGGACGATGAAAAAGTTCAGTCTCTTGCCACTAAGGCATTGGATAATGATTTCTTTGACACTGGAGTAGGTTTTGCCACTGGTTTCGCTGAAGCCGGTAAATCTTTGGGCCGAGGTGTAAAGAACATGATGGTGACTAATATTGCTGGAACAAGCAGACTGCTTGATGCTTCCATGCAGTATGGCGAACCTGACGAATCTCAAAGATATGACGATTTAATCGAAGAGGGTATAAAGAAAGCTGGGCAACAGTTAAAAGGATTATCCTATGCATCAAAAAGAACAGATAGAACGATAGAGGATGATCTATCACAGGCATTACAGTTTGCCGGACTTTCCCAGGAAGATGAGAATTTAAAGAAGCGTGTAATCGCAGAAGCTAGAAGACAGGATTATGCACAGACAGATGCAACTCAGGCTCAAGCAGGGGTAGATGCATTAGGCATGACTACAATGCTTGGAGCAAAACTAAAGCAGGCTTTAGGGGAGGCTAAAGACATTGTAACAGGTGACACATCTTTTGGGGGAGATTCCAAAGAGCGTAAACTTAGAGAGTTGGATTACCTGGTAGATCAGGACAAGATAACTCGAACAATGGAACGAGGTGCTGAACTCGGACTTGCTCTAACCGGCCAGCAGGAGTCTTTGAGAGATGTAAGAAGCGGTTTGGTCGAACCTGACAGAGATGTTGCTTTATTAGGCTCCATACCATTAGACCCTACTTTAGCTCCATCCATGTTGGCATCAGGAGGTATGGCATTTGGGCGAAACCTTATAGCTCGAGGTGCTATTAATAAATTTGGAAAGCAGGCGGCAGAAGAGTCTGCACTAAGGGCTACCATTGCACAGATTTCAGATGTAGCAAATCCAACAGCCACACAGAAAGCACTACTGAAAACTGCTGAGAAAAAACTTCAGGCAGTGAATGGTTCGGGCAAAAAGCTCGAGCAGTTAGTCGCTAAGTCTGAAGGGATCGCCAAAACTAAAGCGATTGACCTTATTCAAAAAGGGCAGGGTAACTCACCATTTGCGGCTCGTATCTTACAGGCAATTGATAAAGCACCTGCTCCAAAGGCTCCATTCACAAATCGGATGACCGGTAAGATATTGGAGAAAGCTGGAATATCGGGCGAGTATTTAGGCCGTACTATTGAATTTCTACAAAGACTACCTGAAGAAACTCTGACCACTTTATTCATGCGAAGTGGTATGGACGAACAGGCCGCAATGTCGGCGGCCCGGGCGACGGCAAGAACATTACAGGGAAGTGCGGCGGCTGGAGTACTAACAGGTGGATTTAGCGAATTTACTCCCGAACTTGAGAACCTTGGGCTTGCTCTGTTATTAGCACCAGGTGGATCTTCACTTGTCACTCGGTTTGGACATGATACCGCAATACTTGGTAAGCAGTTACAGTACGCACAATCATCATTACCCCTCTTTCAAAGAATCGCACAGCTTGATCCAGCCGACTCTTCACTCACCGCAGTAACTTTAGACCGAACATCTGCCCTTACGCTGCCTGGTACGATATCAGGATTGGCAGAAGGAGTTTTTGCAAAGTCTCGTCAATTCGGCCCATCGCCAGCACTTAAAGTACCGGCTACAGCATTAACTCGTACTGGACTCGGAAACACTCTTACAGGTGCTGTGAATACCGCCAAGACTGCAATCGGTGCAACAGCTATACCTGGAGCAATCGGATATGCTATAGACGGCGAAGCGGGAGCCGGCGGGGCGATTGCATCATCTATACCATTTATCGGTGCTGGGTTAGGACTTGGAACGCTTGCCCGTTATGGGTCAAAGGCAGATATTCAGGCAAAGATGTTGGGAGATGAATCCTACTACAAGGATACATATTTAAACGATGCCGACAGGGTGATGTATGAAGGTTTAAAGAAACCTGTCCGCCAGGCATTAGCCACATCTGCAATACAGAATCCCGATGTAATTTATAAGTTTATCGACAAACGGGGGAACAGTCACTGGACAGTCGAAAATGGCGAGTCTGTTGTGACCATCTACACAAAGTCTGCACCTCAAGAACAATTATCCGCAGTCCTTGGACATGAGATTGCTCACCATATCGATGCATTTGGGTTTATGCCACAAATCCTTGAGCAGTTAGTCGGCTCAGTTGAAAAAGGTAAACCTGGTATCTTTACGGAATACAAGAATGGTAAACCTGTTATCATTAAAGATGCAGAGGGTAGGGATGTATATGCAACCAACGAAGAATTTGCCAAGCATCGTGAGCGTTATCTCGACCTATTGGAAAAATCAGGCACTGATAAGAAACATCCCGACTATCAAGCATATGCCAATGATGATGCCCGTATAGCTCGGGAAATATTCGCATCGCATGGAGCCGCTTGGTACTTTGGCGGTGACTTTGTCACACGCAACTATCAGGGAGCCGGTGCAAAGATGATGGGAGCAATACTTGAGCCATTATTCAGTTCACCAGGACTTCGTAAATTCTTTCATCGTATCGGACTTGCCACTCAGGAGAATACAGGACTTGTGGCCGATCCATTAAACCTCTTCCCAGGCTTAAAGGAAATACCTCAACTCACCCGAATGATTGAGAAGTATAACGATGATGTCAGAGGGTTCGGTCCACAGGCAAGGCGTGAGGGCAGGGGACGGGGCAACCTGGTGGACCCAGCATTTGCCGATGAAATTGCAACTGTTAACCTGACAGCAAAGGATCTCGAAAACACCGCAATCGTTGACAGATTAAAAGCCGGTGGGGTTGTTAAGATAAAAGACGATGGAACGATTGAAACAGATGCTGAAGGCCGTCCAGTATTTCTTCCGACTCGGGAGGTTAATAAGAAAAATAAGCAACTATCAAACGATATACTTTCTATTATCCGCAAGAAGGAAGATGCCGGAGAAACTTTTGGTGAAGGTCATGTGGCACTCGAAAAAACAGCAGATGGTAGAGATCGGGCAACAGGCAGATTTCTTGACCCTTCTATTATTGACGAGCTTGCCCAAACAGGAAGATACAACCCGCATCAACTAGCCGCACTTAAACAAATCAGTCAGACATTAAGAAATGATACTGGCGATGTGTGGAACCTCTTTTACTACTCAGCATTAAAGTATAATAAGGCGGGTAGAAAAGTCTACGGACAGATAAAAGGCGGGGATCGCAAAAGCCTCCCATTTGGCATCGAGATAACAAAAGATGGAAATATTAATATTCAAACCATCTCCCTCGAGGCATTTAGAAAAAATTTAGATTGGTTCGCAAAGAGCAAGGGATACGAGCAAAAAATGGCCGAAGCATTTCAGGGTATGAATGCATACGAGAATGTGCAGAACGCCATGAAACTGCTTCCAACTTATTTGCAGAACCATATGAAAGGTGTAATAAATGGCAGTAAAGGAAGCGGGATTACTCCATTACAACGCGATCTCATCAACGCCTCGATTGGCAGAATTAATGCCGACCAGGTAAAAGCCAATCCCGTATTGGAGGGGTTGGGGGATCGGCGGAGTCAACGCCAGCAAAGCATACGCTCCCGCCGTTTGGATCGTATCGGAAATGCCATTCGGGGAGAGTCAGGATTACCTGCATTCAAAAGTGCAATCGAGCAGAACAAAGTACCGATGTATATGCCTAAACCCGAAGCCGATGTGCAGATTACCGACAAACTCTTCATGCCGGCTAGGGATCAAAAAGGATACTCAATCATCGAAAGACCAGCAAAACACTTTGGTGATGGTTTTCAGAAATTTAGGATCACACACGATGAGTCTGACGGGTTTATAGAAGTAGTGGTAAAGCCCAATGGAACTTCTTCAGTAACTCAGTTACTCGTCCCTGAGTCTTTTAGGAGACAAGGCATAGGTCGGAGCCTTCAAGAAAAAGCACAGGAACTTTATCCAAATCTTGGTGGACAGGTTTCATCTAAATATGCGGCTAAATCTGCATACGACTTGGGCAGAAGGCCACCCGATAACCCTAAAGCCACTTTGGAAGAAGTATTCAAGGCAATCGACCAAGATTCATCAGTTAATTTGGTATCACAAAACCAAGACAAACTCTTCATGCCGGCCTCCGAAGCGGGTGCGGGGAAAGGGAAGCAAGCCGAGGCCGCAAAGCTATGGAATGAGAAGGGTACGGATTCGCCATACTTTAAGAAGTACAGTGAAGGTGCTAAAATTGTTAAGATTGGCGAGCAACATGATTTTGTATCGGGCGAACCAGTTGTAGTTGAAGGTGTACATGGATCGACTCATACCTTTAAAGAGTTTGACCCATCCAAAGCAAATCCTGAAAGCGATTTAGGTAAAGCTATATACATATCAAATACTCCCGATGAAGTAGGAGTAAATTACGCTGGAGAGGGTCCCGACTTAACGGGCAGAATTGAAAGGAAAGCTGAAACTTACATGGGAATGGTTGAGGATGAACTTAGTTCCTATGGATTATCCGAAGATGCTACTCAACAGCAAATAGAGGCTAAAAGTTATGAGTTAGCTCGTAACGAGTTAGTAGGGGAAGGGCCGCAAACTTACAGAGTATTCGCAAAATTTAAAAATCCCGTTGTAGTCGGAGAAAAATTTAAGAGCATTGACGATTTTAGAAATAGGGGCGGAAAGAAAGAAACAAACTTTGAGATGATGTTCGATGAAGACGCTGGCACAGAGTCAGGAACTTTAGTCGATTTATTAGAGCAAGTGGATGAAGTCGCCTATAACTTTGAGTTTGTAGATGTCGATAAAGTGAAATCTGATATCATGGAAGCCGCAGATTATGATAGTATAGGAGCGCAAGAACTCATCAAAACGATGAAGGAAAGCGAGGGGCTAATGGATACTATGGATGCGGATGGTGAACTAGCAAATGGTGAGTTCGTAAGGCAAGTATTTGAAGGCATGGGATTTGATGGGATAATCGACCTATCCGTGAATGAAAAATTCGGATCTCAACGAAAAATGGGTCGATCAATGGAAGGAATGAATCCTGATACGATCCACTACCTGGCTTTCAAACCCGAACAAATCAAATCGGCCACCGGCAATCGGGGAACCTTCGATGCGGGGGAGAGGAATATAAACTATATGCCCGCAGACTCCAAAGCGCCAAAGGCTCAACCCGCCAATCGCATTACCCGCCAAGCACCCGCTATGCCTGGTAATCGGTTCATGCTTCCTGCGGCTACAGCAGGTGCTAAATCTGCCGAGCGATTTCGCTAATTAGGCACTGATATCCCTCTATATCCGCAAACAATCCCTTGCGTTAATTAGGTATTAATTTCTGCCAATTTCTGCCGTTTTAGGGTTGATCTTGTGAATATCTGTGCCAAAATTAACGCAAGCAGTTGCATGATATATTTATGAAAAAAGGTAAGAAAAGATGGGTAAATGACATGGCGTGTACATTGCACTATCAGGGTGAGACCCGAAAGTGTTTTGGTTATTCAATTGATCATTTAAAACAACGAGTGCCGGAAGCGATCCAACGCCAGTGGAAATTACGAGCTAATTTGAATACTGACTATTTGCATAAAGTGTCAGATAATGAGTTTCGAGGTTATACTATAGCCATATCGGGTGAACGCATAAACTATGTCATTATTGATCGAAAAAACACTATTAAAGAGGCCGCTAGGCTCTTGGGTCAGATCGGTGGCCAAGCAGGAACAGGTAAGAAAAAAGTCAGGGGCGATTCAAATTATTATCGAGTTTTACGGATGAAAGGCGTTGAGAAAGCTAAAAAACAGATGTTCAGCAATAGCAAATATGAATAACTTTCATGTACTATTTTGGATTAAAGTTCACTTTTTATTGACAAATAATTTCAAAAGTTTTTTAAAGTGGAATAGTTCAGCAAGTGATGGGCTGAATAAGTTCTTTCAAATTACATTTCATAACAACAACTGGCGGGAGTTGTGCAGATTTGTTTCGCACAATATACATTACCCTCAAAATTCCACATTTCTGCACAATAAGTAGTAATTAGATTTTTCCTGTCGGTTGTTATTAACACTAACCCGACAATGGAAAATAACCCACTAAACAACTACCACCCAATACTACTATCAAAGGAAGATGTCAAAGCGATCTTCCGATTAGGCTCTGATCGTTCTCTCAGAGACCTGAAAAAAGAATACGGCCTCCGCAAGAGGGGCAGGCATTACCTCACAGTAGATGTCAGACGAGCCATTGAGGAAATGCAATCCGAGGCTCAAGCGGCATGAAGATCACGATTGCCATAGATCCAGGCAAGCAGGGTGGCTACGCAATCGCTTGGGGCGGGATGCACAGTATTAATCTGCATAAGCTCGAGGAGGACTTCGAATTTGTCGAACATTTGCAGGACTTAAAAGATCATCCTGATGTCACATCAATTGAGGCAGTAGTTGAATTGGTCCCGCCGTTTGCCGGCAAGATGATCCCAAGTTCAGCAAGCTTCAAGCTAGGATTTTCATGCGGATTCTTACATGGCTGTCTCCGCATGGCCGAGATTCCATTTACCCTTGTCCGACCACAGGAGTGGCAGAAGGGGCTGAGTGGGCTGAGTGGTCTGACATCGCACAAGCGAAAAAAGGTTCTAATGAACCATGCAAAACAATTTTTCCCTACTACCAAGGGACTCACTCTTCAAACCGCCGATGCAATTCTAATTCTGAGGCATTTTTTACTAAACACCTAATGGGCCTCCACCCGTAAAAATGGAGATAGAAAAATAACAACATGGCAATACTACAACAATCATCTAACGGAGAAGGACCGATCACAGGTTGGTCGCTTGAAACATGCAGACCTGGACAATATCTAGCGATCTGCTTGGAGGTCAAAGATAGCTTCGGCATTCAGCGTCCGAAGTACGAAGATCCTTCTCAGATCGAAACTCTTGATGTCTGTCGGTTCCTTTTTGGAACTCAGGACGGGCAAATGGTACAGACAGGGGAGATGAAAATCTCAGCACATGAGAAGAGCAAACTGACAGGCGTTCTGACTAGCTGGTTAGGTTCAGCACCTGGTGCAGGATTTGACACTGAATCTTTAAGAGGTAAAGGGGCAATGATTAACATCGTGGAAAAGACTTCACAGAAAGGTCGAACCTACTCCGATATCACTTCGGTAACTCCAGTAATGGCAGGAATGGAAGCACAGGTTCCACAGGCATCGAACTTTACGATACCAGGCGGATCTCCTGCACCCGTTCAACCGGCTCCCGCTGTTGTACAGCAACCCGTACAACCTGTTCAGCCTGTTCAGCCTGCCCCACAAGCGACTACCACTGTAACAGTCGAGCAACCGCAGACAGTTCAGCCGACACAAGGCCAAATGTTTTCACAACCTTCTCAGAGCGTTCCGTTCTGATCGTTCCATAAACACACACATGGGGGGTGATCGGTTTTTTGTATTTTCTCCCGATCACTCCCCACTAACCCCAAGACAACATGAACCCAATAATTTTATTAGCAGTAGGATGGCTCGCCGTAGTCATCGATATGATCACATGAAAGATTTAGACGAAATCTTTGAAGCAGTCGAAAAGGTTGGCTTTACCAAGGATGATATTCTTGGTCGAGATCGTAAACAACCACTGGCAACAGTCAGACAGATCGCGGTTTATTTAGCCCGACCTGGACGAACATATGTCGAGCTAGGAAAGATATTCGACCGGCATCATGCCTGTATGGTTTTTTCCTTCTGTTCGATCAGGGATCGTCTCGGCTATGGCGACTACCATGTAACTGATTATATGAAAAAAATGGAGCAAGCATTATGATCTACATTAAGCGAACAATCCACCTGATTTACTTTTTATACCGATGCGGGAAGGAGGTAATCCGTGGCTATTTTAACACAAAAGCCTAAGAGGGGAAGCGGTGGCCATTGGTACACCCGAGAGGGGAAAGCCATGCATACAGTGCCCTTGCCAAAGGGTGACGGCGAACGAAATACCACTCTGCGAGATGCCAGGAAACATGGGCTATTTCCATCGGTTACAACCCTGCTAGGACTGTTTGCCAAGCCTGGATTAGAGCGATGGAAACAGGATCAGCTTTTGCGGATAGCATATGATAATCCCGTACAAGACGGGGAAAGTTACGAACGATATGCAGACCGATGCTTAGTTGAGCATGAAAAGCCTGTGGAAGAGGCGGCAGACTTTGGGACGAAAGTCCATGATGCGATTGAGGCTTATTTTACAGGTCAGCACATACCTGACGAACTCTTAGAGTATATACAACCTGCCTTGGATTGGAAACAGGAACATAGCTTGAATTTCATCGAATTTGAGAAGATGCTGGTAAACACAAACCACGGATTTGCCGGCACAGTCGATATAGTCGGGCAAGGGGTTGAGGGTTCCAAATTCATATTGGATTGGAAGACTCGCAAAACAAAGCCAAAGGTCAAGGTAACCAGCTACGACTTTCAGATTCATCAGATAGCGGCCTATGCCGCAACCTATTGGGGCGAGGAAGCGGTGTTGGGGCATAGCGTTCATGGAGCCAACTGCTACATCAGTTCGACTGAACCTGGTCGCTTTGAGGTGATTAAATATTCTCCCGAAGACTTAGCCAAGGCATGGGTCGATTTCACCGCACTCTGTCAGTTATGGAGATCTCTCAAGAACTACGATCCAAGGAATCATGGGGCCTGACAATTGGGGTGAAGCACCGAAGAGGAGAAGCATCTACGATGGTATGTTTCCTTCGACTGAGGAGATGCAAAGGGCATGGGCTTACTTTTGGTCGCAGAACCGGCTCAGTATCGATGAGCACGGGCGGAAGTATCGGACGAATGATCCGAGGGTGATGCCCCTGCCTCGAGAGTTTGAATTTAAGAGGAAGGATAAAAAATATGGGGAAGATTACTATCAAGCAGGTCGATGATGCTATGGAGCGAGTCAGTATTTTAGCCGCCCAAATAGGATGTGCAAGAATACGAGACTTACACAAAAAGCCTCTTATCAAATTCCTGAAATTAGTGGAACAGGAAATCAAAAACAAATCGCAATGACTTTTAGAGCAACCCTAGTTTTTGGCCGCAAGGCGGCGATAGGAAAACGAGGGATACCTCCACGACACTCGGTGGGCTAGGGTTGCTCTTTTTACACTTATGAAAGCAATAATAATAATAGCACTAATCACACTGGTTGGATGTGCGAGGAACCAACAGAATATCCGTTGCATTAATGCTCCTGAACCTGGGCATGGCCCGTGTCCATTCTGTACGCAATGAATATCGAATATAAAATGGGTATAGGTCTACCCCGAGGAGAGAAGATAATCGTCAAAGTGGGAGCGAGGCAGGCGGACATTTGGCTCGACCATGAGGAGTATGCCTGGCGGGTAAAGATCGACAGGGATCTCCCTGAGACAACTTACCCTCACCTCGAGAATGCGATCCTGTCTGCACAGACACTTCTAAGGGAGGTTACATGATTGTCGCTTTCGATCTAGAAACCTATTGGACTAAGCGATACTCAGTCGCTAAGATCGGACTCGACCGATATGTTAAGCATCCTGACTTCCGAGTCACCCTGGTATCCATTGTAGCGGAGGATGGATTTGAATGGGTAGGGGAACCACAGAAGTTGCCGGTCGAGCGATTGAATGGCCATACCCTTATCTCCCACAATGCCGAGTTTGATTCGGTCTGTGCTCGAGCCGCCATCTACAAAGGGCAGATGCCCGAGTTTATGCCTGCCGATTGGATATGTACAGCAGACATGGCATCGTATCACCAGCTACCCCGATCCCTTGCCGGTGCAGTCAAGGAACTCTTCAACGAGGAACTTTCCAAGGATGCCCGTGAAGAGATGGCAGGGTTATCGGTTGAAGAAATTCAATCCAATTCTAGTTTTGTAAACTATGCCTTGGAGGACAGCCGAGCCTGTTTGCGGGTATATCAGGAACTGGATGTCGGATTTCCCGAAAAGGAGAGATTACTGTCATCCCTGACCCGAAGGATCGCATCCCGTGGATTGGCGATTGATGGTCCGCTTTGTCAGCAGTTCATCGATAAGACAGATAAAATTTTAGAGGAAACTCCGAAACAAACAACCGAATGGAGGCAGGCCAACCTCGCCAATCAAACATTCGAGAAACTACTGATGGGTCAACGATCCGACCGGCGGGTTCCTACCCGTTTGAAATACTGCGGTGCTCCACATACGAAACGATGGAGTGGTGGAGGTGTCATTAACTTCCAGGCGATCCCTAACGATGGAATCGGTGACATCTCGGCAAGACAATGCCTCAAGGCTCCCGCCGGTCGGGTCTTAGTATCAGCCGACTTATCGCAGATCGAACCGCGCGTGATTGCGTACCTGGTAGGCGATTTAGATTTCCTCGGCCTAGTCCGTGGTGGAATCGATATCTACGAGGCACATGGCCGAGCATCCAAACTATATAAGGAGGATGAACCTATGGCCGAGCTTGCCCCTGAAATGAGAAAGCTATGCAAGGCGAGACTGCTGGGATTGGGCTATGGATGCGGACCGGCAAAGTTTGTCGAGGTAGCAAAAAGCTACGGGGTGAATATGACCGAGTCACAGGCGAAAGAACAGGTGCTTCTCTACCGAGCACAGAATCCTGATGTCATGCTCGCTTGGTCCAAAATGGAGGACCAATTCCGAGAATGGATGAAGGAGACTCCCGAGTGTATCACATTTGAAACACGATGCGGTGTACCCGTCCGCTATTTTAATGCCCATGAAAAGGACGGGGATCTCTATGCCTCGACTACCCGTGGATATGAGCCGGTCAAAATCTACGGGGCTAGACTCTTTCAGAACCTTGTTCAGGCAACCGCACGATCCATATTCGCCGATGCCCTTATCCGAATAGAGGCCGCCGGCTTGCCCGTCTGTCTCCATGTCCACGACAGTATCTGCCTCGAGGTAGGCGTGGACGAGGGACAGGCGGCACTGGACTTACTTTTACAACTACTAACCCAAGAATCTCCGAACTACCAGGGACTCCCCCTGGCGGCAGAAGGAGAGATCAAAACCCACTACTAACAACATGGACACAACATATAAAATCAAAACGGAAAAACGAAATGGTAACAACATAGCTATAATACCACCGAGTACTGCTGAGAAAATATTGAAAGATAGAGTCGCGAATCGACCAATAGAACCAGGCAGAGTGAAATTGTATGCAAAGGCAATGGAGAATGGAAGATGGAAACCTTCATCTCAAATTTCTTTCTGCAATGGCAAACTTGATGATGGGCAACATCGCATGATGGCAAGCATTGAATCAGGATGTACATTTGAGGGTACAGTATATTATCACGATGACCCTGAAACCTTTGCAGTTCATGACATCGGTAAAAAAAGAACTAATGGCGACATATTAAGCAAACATGGAAAGAAGTATGCCAACTCGCTTAGTGCCTGTTTGCAACTGATGGAGAAGATAAATTCAAGCACTGGTCTTCCCAAAGGTATTGGCGGAAATACCCGTATCATTATTCCTACTTACGAAATTATAGATGTCCTAGCGAAATATCCCGACATCGAATACTCAGTATCGCAGGTTCACAATAACCAGAAACACTTTAAGATACCTCCCGCTAGCACTGCGGCTCTTCACTATGTAATCAGAAACAAGCTCAAGAAAGCCGACCATGCAAAGGTTGATACTTTTATAGTAGAGCGATTATTTAAAGGTTTAGAATTAAAAGAGGACGATCCTGTATTTACTTTCCGTAAACATCTTTTGAATTTGAAAAGGCTTTGCAGTCCAGGAGCACAAGCAATTACCCATCACACAATGTTCTTTGGCGGTATCGCTACATGGAATAAGTGGATCAAGAATGAAAAGTCTAAACTTTTCCGTATGCCCGGAACAGTCAAGGTTCTAGTCCCATGAAACTCCACCCACTCCATTACATCCTATTCGGGATGGCGATACTCGCCTTCGCATGGACGATTATATCCTTCTTTATAGCGATCCTATGACCTACCCAGCACCTAAAATAATCGGCCTATGCGGTCCCAAGGGAGTGGGTAAAAGCACCTACGCCAAATCATTCGATGGAGCCGCCATCCTGTCATTCGCCACCCCGATCAAGGAGATGCTCAAGGTAATCCTACCGCATCCCGCTTGGCTGGAGAAAAAGGAGGAACCCATTCCAGGCTTTCCCGATGGAATAACTGTCAGGCGGATGCTCCAGTCACTCGGAACCGAATGGGGTAGGGAGTCGATCTATCCGAATATATGGGTGGATGCAGCCATGCGACAGGCAGAGGATCACCTGGGTAGGCGGTTAATCATATTCGATGACATTCGTTTTGCCAATGAGGCTTGGGCGATCAGGCGATTAGGTAACAGGCATGAAATCCTGACACAGATCGTTCATATTTCAAGGAAGGGACATGAGCCGGACGAGAATGATCTCCATGTGTCCGAGGCGGGACTGCCAAAGTATTTCATCGATAAATGGGTGACTGTGGATGATGAAGGAGAGGCGACAGAATAACTCCGTTCGAAAGATGGCGACCGATGCGAGGCTCAAACAAATGCTTCGCTCGGTTCCATCCGATCATGCCGGATTTACTCAGGATGAAATCGCACGAAAAGCAGGCGTTGCCCGTGAAACCATCTCCAAGATTGAAAGAGGGGCGATGCTAAAAATCACCGAGCAGATCGCCCGAATACTCGCAGAAGAATAATGGCCACCCTCAAAGGAGATCTTCGCAGATGCCTCGAGAATCTGCCAGCAGGTACACTGTCTCACCATGATATCATCCTGCGACTCGCCCTCGTAGTCACCAGGCATATCGATGATGCGAGTGAGGCGGAAAGAGCAGTCGAGCATATCCTCCGAAATGTATCCCATCGACCCAACCAACCTTCCGAGGTCAGGAACGCTGTCAAGGGAGCCTACGACCGCCATAATAGCCCTCACATACCCTCCAACCCGATCAAGGTCACTCAGCCCGATCCATCCCTGAAGGAACAGAATCTAGGCGAAGCAGGGCTATTCGAAAAATACACAATAAAATCAGACCCCATTCCAATGAATGCCGGTGAGGCGGTCAGCAAACTATTCGATCCATCCGAGTATATATTTATACAGAGACAGGTGGCTGAGAAGGGCAGGCTCTTACCCGCATCCGATTGGATCGCTCAACCCGATCTTTCCCAATACCAGTTCATCACCTATAACACTTTCCCCTCCCAAGCGACCAACCGATCAGAATCCCAGGTGCTCGGACGGAAATATCTGCTCCACGAAACAGATGATCCGTCCCTGACCTTCGAGCAACAGCTTGGACTGATTAAGCGACTCGAGAATGAGGCCGAACTCAAGATGATCGTAAACTCAGGAGGCAAGTCCCTCCATGCCTGGTTCAAATGGACTCCCGGCAATAAGAAGGCATTCCTCGAGCTATCCCAAAAACTCGGTGGAGATCCACGATTTAAACTAATGAACCAACTTTGCCGGCTACCCTGGGGCACCCGTCGCAAAGAGGCCAGCCTGCCAGCCGCCCAGCCGATCATCTTTTGGAAGGATTGAATGATCCACAAGTTCTTCCTCAAAAAAATGATCGCACGACGGTTTATTAATCTAGGCGTTCCCGTAAAGGAAGCCTGCCATTTTGCCGATCAGATGGATGAGGAGAAGTCCGTTCTGATCGTCCGCGATCCCGATACCTTTAAACCCGATATTATCATATTAATTAAAACAAAACATAAATAACAACATAACATGGCCAGAAGAGAAGATTACCTAACACCCGAAGTGCTCGCCGATGTGGATGAGGTGGACCGATACCTCGCCTCCAAGGGCAAGATCGATTACCCAACCCATACCGAACAGGATTCACCGCCCACTGCTTACTCCATAGCAATCGATGATCCGCTCCCTCCACCCAAGTTCCTATCCCTCGAGCAGATGATGACCCATAACACCGATCCCATGCCCAAGCAGGTCATCGAGGGTGTCCTCCACAAAGGCTCCAAGATGATCATCTCAGGCTCATCCAAAGCAGGTAAAACGCTCTCCCTCCTTCACCTCGGCCTAGCCGCCGCCAACGGGTCTACCTGGTTAGGCCACCGCACAGCCACCTCCAAGGTAATCTACCTCGACTTTGAACTTAAAAAACGCATTGCCGCCCGCCGAATAGCCGAGATGGTCAATGCGAATGACCAGTATGACCCCAAGAATCAAAACTTTATGTACTGCTCCCTACGAGGCCAGTCCCGTACTCTCGAAGACCTCGTCCATCACATAGAAGACCTTGAGAACCACCGCCCTGACCTCGTAATTGTCGATCCCTTCTATAAGCTCGCCACTGGAGCCGATGAGAACGATGCCGGTGCTATCTCCGAAGTGGTAAACCGAATGGAGAAGTTCTCCGAAAGACTAGACTGCTCATTCGTCTATGCCCACCATTTCTCCAAAGGAAACAAGTCTGACACGGACCACATTGACCGGGCAAGCGGGTCAGGCGTGTTTGCCAGAGATCCCGATGCCATCCTTACCCTGACTCCCCACGAAGAAGAGGATCACCTGGTACTCGAGGCCACCCTCCGAGACTTTCCGACTCCCTCACCCCAAGTCGTAGAATTTTCTTGGCCGAACTTTATCCATAAGCCTGATATGGAACCCAAACTTCGAAAGCCAGGTCAGACGAAAGAGTCCAAAAAGTTAAACGAAAAACTCTCCACTGCCCTCATCGAAATATTAAAACCTAACTCGATCATGGGATTAAATAATCTTCGAACCAAACTTGAGGAGAAAACAGGGGAGGAAATACATCCTAATAAACTGCGAAATCTTATTAAAAAGACGAAGAATATTAGTGAACTAAAGACTCAAAAGGGTAAAGAAAACATTTACTCTTATACCGAATAATCCTGTCTCAACTCTGTCTCAAAACTAGTAGTAAACCCCTTATATAGTAGGAGTACTACTAGTGCAAAAAGGCTGTAAGTAGTAGTTGCCCGCCCAGCAGGGCAATAACTACTACATCCAAACAGCCTTAAAGCGAATTACTAGTCGGATCAATAGGTTGAAAGATTTGATCGGGAGAGCTACTCACTCGGTTTAATTTTACTCGCTAACTCGTCAACCACTTGACCTACTGATAACTTCTTAGCCTGTCCATACTGCTTGATCAGGTCGCGGGTTGCCGGATCAACCATGCAATGGAATCCGACACGGCGAACCCCAGGTCGGGCAGGCGGTCGGCCGGTTTGGTTTGGACGCTTACCGCCCCATTCTTTTTTATCGGTCATTATTACTCCTCATAAATCTCGTTACTGATTTCTTCAGCCTCATTTTTAATATGCTCCCATGCCATTTCGATTACTTGGCCTTTTGTAAATTCGGCATCCAAATCGTCAACGAAAAATGAGGAGCAAGTAAATTGTCCATTAAAAGAGAAACCTTCCAAAGCATAAAAGGGTAGTTCCCATTCTCCAAAAGAGAAGACAGGTTGTTCAACTCCAACATTCAACTCTGAAGCTAATCGTTTAAGTTTTCTAAATTGCATGATATTGGCTCTTGTTTAGAATTACCTTCGCTTTCATCTTCATCCAGCCCCTCGCCATAACAGTTAGGGCATCCGTACTTTCCAAGTCCATCGGGGAACTCATATTCGCAGAATTGGCAGATCATGAGAAATCCACCTTCTGCACTTGGTCTTGCCATACTTTAAAACCTTCTTCGGTTAAAGCTGTGCAATCTTCAGGGTCATTCATCCCCGAGCATTCTGCTAACCCCTTTTTGACTAAAGAAGAGACGATACCGCCAAATGATTTAGAATCGGGCATTACCATTCCATCTTTTAGTTCGCAGTCATCGAGGCAGTTCGACCAAGGCGATCCGCATTCGTCAAAGCTCCTAGGCTCGGAATAGTTGGCTGACGTGTAGCAGTTACAAGCAATCATCTGAAGCATAACCAGTTCGTTAGTAGTGAGTGAAATTTGTGTAGCATTGTTGTCCATGCTCTCAATCTAGCTTACCTGTACAGAAAAGCAAGATATGTTTTACATTTATTTTTACGAATGTTGTAAGTGCCTATTAGTTAGTAGGCTAGGGGATGAAAAAAATTAAGATTCTACATCCGAAACCTCAGCATCGACTACCTTCTCATCTTTCAGATTGGCAAGCTCGGCTCGGATCTCGTCCAGGCTCAAAGATTTCTTTACCTCGATGGTTTGGGTAGGCTCACCTTCATATTGTCTGTGCTTGTCGATTAATATGCCGGTGGCGATTGGCAGGACTCCGTTTGGTATCTCATCGTCTTGTAGCTTCGTTATGAGCTTTTCAACGGCAAGATGAGTCGCAGTGCCAATTAAGCCTCTCAAATGCTTTTTAGAGTCCTTCAGGGCATCTGCCTCACGGGATCGGACGATTGCAACTGTATGCGGTGAAACTTTACAGGTTTTAATTATCGATGAGACTGTTGCCCCTTGGGCGAGCATCTGAACTACTTTGGCGTAATCCTTTGGTCGCTTATCGTAAAGCTGTTGGCCGGTCCAAACTGATGGACATACATCATCGGTCTTTAGATTCGCTGGAAGATTCTCAGCATATTCTACTTTTCTTGGTCTCTTTGTAGGCATGGAATGAATCGGTGCAGTATTATGAGAATGAATTATCAATAAGGTATTTGGCAAGTACAATTAGACATAATCCTTATTATGCGTAACTCGTAAAAATCTAGTTTTGTTACGGATACATATATATATCAGCGACTTACGCAAAAAACACCACATTTCGCACTATAAAAAATATTATGATCCTGACAAACAGACAGGGGGGGAGGGGGTCAGGTTGAGCGGTCTGCCGGCCACCGCGACCGATTATGTCCCATAAAAAAATTCTGACAAATTGCCCCACCCGATGTCCGCCCACCCGCTCCATCTGCTAACATGGACATATGCCACTCGAATGGACTCCGCATCCCGCCTTACCTCCCCTCAGCAAATCGGAGTTACTGCGGATGACCCCCGAGTCAATTTTAGCGTATTGGGAAAAGCGGGAGGAAGCGATCAAGCTGGAGAAGGATGATCCGTACCGGCATGGCTTTGAACTGGAAACATGGAAGTTAGCGGATAGAGAGTTAAAATCGCACCAAGAGATTCTCCTTATGGGAGGCAATCGTGCGGGGAAGTCCGAGCTTTGTGCGAAGCGGGTAGTTCAGTGTCTAGTCGAGAACCCAGGAACGATCATATGGTGTCTTACGGAGACATCGGCCAACAGTATTCAGTTCCAGCAGAAGCTAATATTTAAGTACCTGCCCAAGGAGTTAAAATCGTTAGGTAGAGGTAAGGTCGGATATGTGATGTATTCGCTTAGAAATGGATTTACAGCAGGCAAATTCACTCTGCCTAATCGATCTGAGTGCATATTTCGTAATTGGTCGCAGGATATTAGCACGATTGAGGGTGGAGAAATCGGTTGTCCGCAGGAACCGGTCAACGGAACCCATAATATCGGCTATTGGGCAGATGAGCTTGTACCGATGCCCTGGGTGGAGACTCTTCGATTCAGAACTGTAACTCGGAATAGTAAGGGCATCATCAGCTTCACGGCTGTGGACGGGTGGAACTCGGTAGTGAAGTCGATGCTTACGGGAGCAAAGACAGTGGAGTCGGCAAAAGCGGATTTATTGGATGGCGAAGAAGTTCCCCTGGTCCAACAGCCCTTACGGAAAGCCTCGAGCGTGGTATATTTCCATACGGAGGCCAATCCGTTTGGCGGTTGGTCAGCCATGAAGACACAACTGGAGGGAGAAAAGAGGGAAACGATCCTTTGCCGGGCCTATGGAGTGCCTGTAAAGGCATCTAAAACAGTGTTTCCGGCTTTTTCCGACAAGAACATCGTCCAGGCCAAGGATATCCCTGTTTTGAAGGATGATTCGGATGCGAATTGGGTATTATCGATTGACCCTGCTGGAGCAAAGCCTTGGACGATGGTATTATTTGGAATAGATCCGCATGGGGTCGCCTGGGCGGTTAAGGAGTTTCCTGATTTTGACACCTGGGGAGGATGGATTGATCTGACAAAGGGGGATAAGGTGAGTGCAGGGGAAGCGGCACAGCCTAATGGTTTCGGGTTAAAGGATTATGCGGAAATCATCCGGCAGATGGAGGGTGATCGTTATGTTGAGCGGATAATCGACCCGAGGTTAGGAGCGGCGAGTTATCAGAAGTCGGAAGGATCTTCCAACATTATCGATGATTTGGCGGATGAGGACATTGTGGTACAGCCGGCAGAAGCTTTGGACATTGAGACAGGTTTGCAGGCGATCAATAACCTGCTGGCATGGGATAGGAGTCGGGAGATGGGATTTGATAATCACCCGAAGTTGATGATTTCGGATGAATGTCAGAACCTGGTGGCCTGTATGCAGGAGTATCAGATTGGAGATTTGAAGCATCCTGCCAAGGACATGGTCGATACAGTGAGGTACTTCGCAGTGGGCAATTTTGAATACTTTGACGAGGAGGAAATGGTGGCAACAGGAGGAGGGAGTTATTGATTTATGGGAAAAGTAAGAAAGTGGAGTAAGATGCAGAGGGACCAGGTGGTTCTTTTGCGGAAGGCGGGTACGAGTTGGCCGAAGATAAGTAAGGAGATGGGAATCCCCCGTTCGACCTGCATAGGAATATGGAAAGAGGACTCGGATGGGAAGGTGGGATTACCTGAAGCCCCGCAGAAGCAGATTGAGACGGCGAGGGTGCTGAAGCTGGTTCCTAATCAGAGGTTGATGCTTATCTATTTTAATGATCGGGAGGGAGTATTTAGGTGTGTAAAAAAGCCCGAAGATAATCACCCGCCAAAGTCGGAGGTATATGTCAAGAGAGTCGAGGGAGACGATGATCTGTATCGAATCGCCTGAACAGCAGGATAAGCGGATTGATTTGATGCTACGGGAGTTGGTTGTGGAGGAGGGATTGTCTGCATTTGAGGAGGATCGGGAGTGTAGGATTTATACAATTCAGGAGATGGCAGACTTTGTGGGAGTAGGGTTTGAGACGATGCGAAGGATAGAGAAGTCGGCCCTGAGTAATTTTAAAAAACATATGTTAGAATTGGGAGTTAAAAATGGAAAGTAGTGGATTAGAAGTACAGGAGTTTGATGAGAAGGGGCCGGATGTAGATTCGATCAAGCATGAGTTTAATGAGGCGAGGGCGAATCTATCGTTTTGGATGGATAAGGCTGAACAGGCGAGGGAGTGTCGTTTTAATGAGTGGGCAGGTAAGGATGAATCGGGGAAAAAGAATGGACCTGAAGCATTTCCCTGGGACGGGAGTTCCGATTTAGAACCTAACCTTGTGAACCCGTTGATTGACGGGGATGTGGCTTTGCTGTCGCAATCGCTTTCACAGGCTAACCTGGTGGCGGCTCCCGTGGAGAGTGGAGATATTACATCGGCCAAGATGGTAAGTGAATTTCTGAAGTGGCGGATGGGATCGATGACTGAGTTACAGAGGGAAGCGGCTATCGGTGCTAATTATCTTTTGCAGAATGGAATAACATTTTTTGGTACATACTGGAAGCGAGAGACAACTCGGGTTTTTAAAGAGGTGACGCTCGAGGAGATTGCACAGATGTCGCCTGAACTGGCAATGGCTATACAAGATCCTGAGATGAAAGAGGGGGTTGAGGAGATGTTCTTTCCATTATTTCCAGGATTAAAGAAGAAGCGGGTTCGTAAGATGTTAAACGAGCTACGCAACAAAGGAGTTTCAAAGGTTCCAACGGAGAAGGCAGTGGTGAATCGTCCTGCGGTTAAGGCATATGAGTTGGGACGGGAGATCATTATTGATTCGAATGTGATTGATTTGGAGAGTGCCAGGAGCATTCACTGCATTCATTACTACAGTCCCGAGGCATTGATGCAGAAGGTAAATGAGGGATGGGATAAGGAATGGATCGAGGAATTGATTGAAAACTCGAAAGGATTTTATTCGGAGGAGAGTTATTCGACTGACTTGATGTCGTATGACACCGGCAACTTTTATGGCCAGCAGGATTACGAAGGCATGGTAAGGGTAATCACGACATATCGAAAAGAACTGGACGAGGACGATGTGCCTATATGCACGATTACCTGCTGGGCGGATGAAGCGGAAGGGCATGGGTTTCATAGTCCCATGGAATATGATGAAGGGAGATATCCCTTTGTGGCGATTACGAGGGAATGCCTCAATCATAGATTGCTTGATTCGCGTGGATATCCTGAACTGCTGAAGAGTTATCAATTGGCAGTAAAGACAGAGATGGACGCAAGGAGAGACAGGGCATCTATGTCAACGATGCCACCAGTGGAGTTTCAGATTGGCCGCCGCCCGGAGCGTCTTGGCCCGGGTGCTCACTTGGCCGTTAGAAGGCGTGGAGAGGTTGGATTCATGGAGATCCCCCGTTATTCGAACGCAAGCATGGAAGTGGAGATGCAGATTCGTCAGTTGGCAGATAAGCTAACGGGAAGGCCGACATCGCAAGCAGATGCAGTGGAGGCAAACAGTGTTCGGCAGAACCTGGTCAATCGTTGGCTCGAGGGATGGAAGCAGGTATTGAATCGCATATGGTGCCTGGATCGCACTTATGGCGGACCGCAGATATGGTTTCGGGTTACCAACAACGAGCAGGGAGCGATGCTCATGCTGGATGAGACTGCTGAAGTGTATGATTTTAATATCACCTGGAACAGCATGAACCAGGATGAGGAGAAGGTTCTTCAAAAGCTGGATACGATAGGAAAGCTAATGGCAACCTATGATCGTCAAGGCGTGAGTAGATTTGACATTTATCTTCGCAAGGTGATTGAGGCGATTGATCCAAACCTTGCCAATCAGTTAATCATGCCATCGCAGGAGGCTACCACTAAGGAGATTATTGAAACATCGAATGACATCGCAAAGATCGCATCGGGTCAGGTTGTTAACGCCCCTGAAAATGGAGCGAATCCACAACTTAGGTTGCAAGTATTACAATCGTATATTCAGGGAAGCGAAGCGATACCGGCGACCGATGTGCAGGAACGCCTGCAATCCGATGAAAACTTTGCGAAGAGACTTCAGACATATGCTGGTCAATTAGAATTTCAGCAACAGCAACAAATGAACGCCAGGATTGGTCAGTTAGGAACTGCCCCTGGCAATGTACCAGGCACATCAGTGGCCGCTTAATCGAAAGGAAGATATTATGCCAGGAGTAGGAAAAAAGAAATTCAGTTACACCCCTAAAGGTATGGCACAAGCTAAATCTTATGCCAAAAAGACCGGTAAAAAAGTAAAGTATGGCAAACGGAAAACCAAGTAAGGTTAACTCCCCTAGACGCATCCGAAAGGGTGAACCTGGTTATGGTAAGAAAAAATTTGTCGTACTTGCATCGGAGAATGGCAAGACAAGGACGATTCGTTACGGGGATGCAAACATGAAAATCCGTAAATCTAATCCTGATGCCCGTAAATCCTTTCGAGCTAGGCATAAGTGCGATCAGAAAAAATCAAAGCTAACAGCAGGATACTGGTCCTGCAAGAAGTGGTAAGATGCCAAAGGACGCTTGTTATAAGAAGGTAAAGGCTCGGGTAAAAGTATTCCCATCTGCTCGAGCATCGCAACAGATCGCCAAGTGCCGAAAGTCCAAAGGGCAGGTTCGTAAGACTGCCAAGGGTACATCGTTGAAACGATGGGGATCGGAGAAATGGCAGGATACGAAAAGTGGCAAGCCATGTGGGCAGGGTGGAAAGAATGAATACTGCCGCCCAACCAAAAGAGTTTCGAGTAAAACACCCAAGACAAAATCGGAGATGAGTAAAAGCCAACTGAAACGAAAGAAGGCTGAGAAATCGAAGGTAGGAATGGGACGAAGAGTAAAACCTGTAAGAAGGA
>VMHT01213333.1_pt1 | contig 36892 bp, 39 predicted proteins | sample 4693611 | NCBI WGS metagenome assembly VMHT01 (sample SAMN12280063, study PRJNA550983) | marine metagenome | isolation source: seawater sampled from same location over 5 years 0.02-0.2 micron viral filtrate | place: USA: collected off the coast of southern California halfway between the port... ...
GGTCACTTAACTGGACTGTGATCGACAGCTTGCGGTCTGAGTTCGGGGCAGCTGACCAGTGGATGTCGTGATGCCAGTCGTAATGGCCGTTCTCGGTGGCGTGGTACTCGGTGAACTGCATTTCAGCGTAGTTGCCGACATCGACACCGAAGGCGTTGATGTTCGCCTGCTTGACGTACTCCCAAAGCAAGTCCCTCACCCACTGCTCGTGAAGCCAGCGCACTGTGCTGCTGCGGACTTCACGGTCTACCTCTGATCCTGTGAACACGGTCGCAACGACCGGTGTCTGGGCTTCGCCAGCTGCGATGATGGTGTCGACTTGTTCAGGGGTTAGTGCGGAAGACCAGAGTTGCCAAAGGCTCCTCATGGTTTGGTGGGCCAAGTGATGCCGGTCATTTCGCCTGTGTCAGTGTTCAGGGTTGGGGTCTGCGTGGTGATGTCACGCAGAGCCTGACGATAATCAAGCTGCGCTTGCGTGGGCGTTCTATCACTCAGCGTCCACCAGTCTGTTTCTGCGATGCGCTTGTCACGCTCTTGGCGTAAGACACGCATGGGTTCAGCGTTCGACAGCTCGGTCATCTTGGCTGCGATCTGTGCCCAAGTTACACCGAAGTCAGCAGGGTCGGTGCTTTCGATTGCAATGTCTTCGCTGTCGTATCCAGTGATACGGACGAACATAGCGTTGAACTCTTCTTCGTTTGTTGGTTCACCATTTACTGACCAACCCTCGATACCAAGTGCTTCAAGGCACATGGCGACGGTAATAAGTGCCATATCTGTTCTCCCTAGCTCGTCACTTCATATATCTTGCAGACAGGCTTGGCGTAGAAGCCTTGTGAAAGGTTCTGTGCCCAACCAAAGAAGTACTTTGCTACCCCGCCGTTACCTTCGTTCTTGTGATAGAGCGAGTAGGTTCGGTTGCTGGTACTCGTCTGACTGCTTGGGACATATGCAGTTACAGTAATCATTTCACAGTCATTCACATCGTGGTCACGGTGGCGTGTTGTGCCATGTGATCCAGCACGATTTTGGGAGCTGGTAAAATTCACATCAAAGTTGCCTGTGATATCTCGCACCTTAAATGCACCAAGCTGCGAGTTATTGTTGCCGCCATAGACAAAAGTGAACTCTACAATCAAGTGGCTGCTTGCAGAGGAGCAAGCGATGCTGGTTCTCAGTTGACTCGTAACTTCGCTCCACCCGCCGCTCTTTGAGATTACGCCGGGATTGGGTGAGTTAGTTTCGACCTTCTTGACGCCAATGGTCGGGCCTGTTGCGCCAGTTGGTCCGCCTGGTCCGGTAGGCCCTGTTGGTCCTGGTGGCCCGCTCGATCCATTCGATCCGGCTGGCCCTGTAGGACCTGTTGGTCCTGTGTTGCCTGTTGGCCCTTGTGGGCCTTGCGGGCCTGTATTGCCTGTTGGGCCTGTATTGCCCGTTGGGCCTGCTGGTCCCGTAGGACCTGTAGGACCAGCAACGGTGCTATCTGCACCAGTTGGACCTGTAGGGCCGGTGGGACCGGTCGGGCCTGTTGCTCCGTCATTGCCGTCTGCGCCAGCTGGTCCTGTTGGACCCGTTGGACCAGCGACAGTGCTTGCTGGGCCTGTTGGACCTGTCGGGCCAATTGGCCCAGCTGGACCTTGCGAACCTGTGTTGCCGGTTGGTCCGGTTGCGCCAATCGCGCCAGTCGCGCCAGTAGGCACAGTGAAGCTGAATGTGGTGTTCGCGTCATTGTAGCTGACCGCCGCACTAGACCCTGCTGACCCTGTGGTCGTGCTGGTCGTTATGTCACCGAACTTCGTGCTGACGGCGTTAGAAGCTGAACTGGCAGAGTTAGCAGCAGAAGTGGCTGAAGATGCGGCGGCAGTCTGACTTGCGGCACTAGCATTTTGCGATGCTAAAGCAGCTGCTGCCGATGTTGCACTTTCACCAGCTTTCGTCGTCGAGATACCTGCCTGTGTGGTCGAAGTCGATGCCGAGTTGGCACTATTGGTCTCCGATGTTGCCGCTGCTGTCTGACTGGCGGCGGCTGCATTTTTCGATGTCAGCGCCGCAGCTGCTGACGCTGCACTTTCGCCTGCTTTTGTGGTGGCGACATCAGCTCGCGTGGTCGCGGAAGATGCCGAAGACGCACTACTGGTGCTTGCAGTTTCTGAGGCGGCCTTCGCAGTCTCAGCAGCCACCTGTGCTGCCTGTGCGGCGAGTTTTGCGGCTTCAGCGGCATCGACCTCTGTCTGGATGTTGGTCTCAGTGGTCGACGATGTGCCGCTAGTTGAGAAAAAGGAGCTATTTGCCATTAAACATCTCCATACGAATAGGCAGGTTGTATCGACTGTGTGCCGCCGGCTAACTCCTGGTCATTCGCCTGCTCTTGTAGTGACGTCATGAACTGCAGGAACTTCTGCTCGAATATTTCGGCACGAGTGTCGAGGTAGTAGTCGGCCGCGTAAGTGAGGCCGGCGTAAATCGCTAGATCGGGTGCGACCTTCAACAAGATGTTCTCATCGCTGTCGGCAGATACCGCGTCGAAGGTCCCGTAGTAATACAGCGTGACTGTGCCGCTAGTCGGCTGCGGGAACAGCTTCAGAGCCTCTTGTTCTCTAGTGTAGTATTGGGGCTTGCCCTGCTGCGCATTGTTCGCCAGCTCGCGATATCTTCCCATGCTGACGCGCTGCAGCTCATACTCGTTAGCGTAAAGGCTGATGGTCTCCAGAAAATCGGTAGGCAAGGTGATCTCTGTAGTCGCACCGCTGATACTGTAGTTTTTCACCTTCTCTTGCATGGGAGTGCGCAGTGAGCGTTCGATACGGGCGATACCTTGATCAATAAACCTCGTAGTCAACGTCGAAGTGATGTCCGACCTATTCAGCAGGTCGTTGAAGTGTGATTTGAGGTCGCCGTAGTTCATCGCTATGCCCTTCTCGTCTTACGTTTCGGCTTCTTGGCCGTTTTTGCGGACTCTCGAAACGCCTTCGCGGTAGGTGCACCTTTAGTCCTTGCTTTACGCATTTTTTCGCCTGAACCAGCCTTGATCCGTTTGCGTTTGGCGTGGATGTTCGCATAGAGGCCCCTTGTCATTTCTTGCGGCCCCCTTTGCCTTTTTTCTTTGTGCCGTACATCAGCTTCTCCGTGATTTAGACCCGCTGCACTTCCACTTTTTGCGGGATAGGCGCAGGGGTGAATTAGGGTCTTTGGCTGCCTTGGGATGCTTCTTCATCTGCCCGGCCGACCTGGCGCAGTAGCTATCGCCGCGCTTCGTGCCGGGGCCGATCTTGTATCCCTTGGCGCCATACCGGACGGTCTTCTTCCGCCCCGTCTTCGGGTTGGTGACCGTTTTCGAGTATTTCTTGTTGGTAGCCATCAGACGCTCTTCTCTGTTGTGAGGAAGGCGTCGAGGTTTTCCTGTTTGAGACGTTTCACAATCTCAGCGGCGGTATGTTTGCCGCTCATGATGTCGAAGCCTTCGCGCATCCATTTCTCAACGACCACAACAGGTATCGAGGCAACGCGCATGAAGTCCCCTTCTCTCTGATCGAGAGAGGCGTTGCGTTGTTCTTTCAGGCTGGTCAGGAAATCGTCGCTGATGTCCTGGGTGTGTTTCCTGAAGACGCCATCGACATCGCAGCCGTACTGCGTGTTGATGCCGACCAGGTCGACTTTGTCTGTCATTGATTTCTCCTTGAAAAGGTAGCAGTGGAGGGCAAGCCGTAAGGAGAGCAAACCGGCTCGTTATTCCCTCCACGCTATTCAGGTGACCGGCTTACGAGAGGCCGGTGATCATGCCGTCCGCACTGAAATTCATGTGCTTCAAAGACATCTCGCCGACTACAAAATGCTTGTCGGAGTCGCCTGTCTTGGAGAGCAGTGTGCGGGTGACCGGACGCAGGACGAGAGTTCGCCACATGGTCGGGTCGAGAAGGAAGGCATGGGTCGTGAGCTGATGCCGATTGAGAATAACCGACAAGGTCCCGAACGGATTAACCAAGATATCGACGACAGCGGTGAGCTGGGTCGTCTGGTCGTTGAAGGTCCGGTTGCGGCCCGAAGCTGCAGTAAAGCCGGCGACGATAGTCGAGTCTGCTGGCTTAATCATGAGCTGGGTTGGGTCACCGCCAGCCGTATAGACAGCCTGGTGCGTCTCGAGGATTTTGGCCTCGGTCAGCGGGTCAGTCGAGTTCGAGCCGGCATCTTTCGTATTACCGGACGCGATCTGCTGCGTGACGGAAGCCATCTCACGGGCGGTCGAGGAGTTACCTGCGACTGCGGCGTTGTCGATGCCGACCATAGCTCGCTCGATATCACGCTTCAGCTCTTTTAAGCTCTTAGCGAGAGCGTAGGCCGTTTCCTTCGCACGTCCGTAAGTCTTCACGGCGTCAGCGGTCGCAGATACCTGGAACGCTTTGGTGAAGATTTGCGTGTTGTTGGTGCGAAGCGTGGTCGGAGACAGAGTTGCCATTGAGGCATCTGCGCCTTCGACTGCTTTGTTGTCGGCAGCAGCAGCGAGGCTGTCTTCCTGCCATTCGTGGATACGCGCGCTGATGTTTTCAGTGCGGATACCGCTGTAAAAAGGACAGTCTGTGGGTGAGATGTCCGTTATGATTCCAGAAACGTCCTCGGCTTGGCCGACGGAATCATAGGTCGTATAGGTGCTCATAGTGAGTTACCTCCTGATTGAGTGGGTTAGGTTTCCCAACGAGCCATCAGGACTGAAGCGACGTCTTCCAGATCGGCGCCGCGTTTATTACGCAGTGCCTGTCGTGCCTTTTCGACCTTCACTTTTTTACGAGTGTCAGCGGTTGGCGGCGCCTTTTGAGAACGCAGGACTTTTTTCTTTGTCGCTGCTTTCTTTTTGACGGTCGCTACGCGCTTGCCCTGGTCATACAGACGTGCCTTGTTCAGCAGCTGGATGACATTAGGGTCGACGATGGTATTGACCTGGTCCTCGGGCAGACCTTGCGCAATGGCGTACCCTCGGATGTCGTTATACATCTCGTTCGACCACTCAGGGATGTTCTCCTGGAGAACCGTCACAGCTTCCCTGGCCGCCTCTTTCTGGGCTGCCTGTTGCTGCTTCTGGATATCTCCATAGAAATTGTCTGCCTCCTCTCTAAGGAAGCGGACGTCGTCGTTGGCTAGCTGTGCTTCTTTGCGAAGTGCCGCAAAATCCGCGTCATCCATAGTTTTGGATGCAACGAGGAAGTCCACGTCAGCGTACGGTTTGTAACGCTCTTCAGCTTTCGCAAGCATCGCTTGCAACACAGCGTCAGTTTTCTGGAGTGCGTCTTCAGCCTGTTTGCGCTGTTGAGCAACGTGCTGAGACTTACGGGTGAGGCTCCGTTCCTGGCCGGCCAATCTTTTGAGCGAAGCAACAGATACCCTATGCGTTTCCCCATCGACCAGGACTTCGACTTCAGCGTCGTCATCAATGACTTCAGCTTCTGCTTCATCGTCTTCCTCTTCGTCATCAGGTTCATCGTCTTCTTCTTCGGGGTCTGCCTCTTCTCCATCGAGGTCGGTCTCATCAAAATCCTCTTCGCTACCCTCGAGTATCTCTGTCTCTTCATTTTCGATATCGAGGGCCGCCTCCGGCTCGTCGTCGTCAGATACCTGTTCATCAGGGTCTTCCCACCTGGCTAGAATGGCGTCTTCGGCCTCTGGCAAATCCAGTGGCCGTCTTTGTTCGGGAGATTGGTTCTGGACGTCTTGCATAGTCCTCAGTCTCCTCCTTCTTGATTGGTGTCATCATTCGCTTCCTTGCTGACGATTTCGTCTTTCACAGACACGCGCTGGCGTAGTGTCGAGACGATATCAACGAGGGAGCGGTAGTTGTGGTAGGCGGCTTCGCGTTTCTCGGCCTCTACAGGCCCAGTGTTCGCGAATGTCTGGAAACAGCCGTCTACCAGCTGGTTAATGGTGCTGCTGAAAGCCTCGCTATCGAGCAGCACTTCTGCTTCCTCGCCCATGCGGACGAGGGTTTCTTGGTCTTCCATGTTCTCTCCTTGGGTGACTCAATTTCGACTCAATCGAGACTCAATGCAGACTCAATCGGTTTCTAGGGTGAGGATGTTTCCTCCCTAGACTCTGGGCCGGTCAGATGTGCCACCGGCCCTTCTTTTTTTAGCCGGTCGGGGATGCTATCCCTCGAACCTCAGTTGTACTGCGACGAAGGACTTCTAGTTCGCCTTCGTCGATCTTTACTTTATGGGCCAGCTGGGCCTCGCGCAGGTCCTGGTTGTCGGACTGTAGCGCATGGCTTGCAGCTGCTTTCTCGGCGTCGAGATTGATCTTGGCCTGTGCGACCGCTGCATCCGTCTGTGCACGCATCTCGGCAACACCTGTCTGGCGTTCTTGCAGCTCGAGCTGCTTTGCGGCCATCTGTGTTTGCATCTGCTGTACAGGGTCAGGTTGCGGCGGAGGTATTTGCTCGGGCGGCACAAGGTATTCATCCACATTGAGGATGCCCTGCTGCTCGAGGATTTTCTTCAGCATCGCGTGTCGTTGTGGCAGTCCGTACATCGGCCCCACAGCCGGGTCTTGCGTAAACAGCTGGTGGATCGCCAGCATTTTCTGTGCTTCGCGGTCCTGCTCGCCATATCCCAGTTTCAGCTCGACCATCACGTCCCGCTTTTCTTTCCAGCGGCGCGGATCGACAGGAACAAAGGAGCCGGAGATGTCGATGATTTTCTCTTGTTGCTCGTTCTCGACGACCAAGCGATAGACCTCGTGGAATAGTGGCTTCACAAACTGGTTTGCGAAATTCCTGGCGATGATCTTCTGGCGTTGCTGGCTCATCGAGGTGAGCTGCTCGACTAGGGCGGCGCTGTTCTGCTTCGAGACAGCGTCCTTGTTCATGCCTGTACTGAGTGAGCTGACGCCGGTGTTTTCTTCCAGGTTGTCCTGCAGCTCCTGCAATGTCTGGAAGATGAACGGATTGAGAGGCGCCTGGGGCATCGGCGCAATGGCATCTGGCCGGGTGACATTCACTAGGCCACCGACGCGGTTATCTATCAGCTCGCGCGGGTTGGTCAGGCCACCTTTGGTGACCATGTAGCGCGGATTATTGGTGATCATCGCGTGGTCGAGTATTGACCTCGTCAGGACTGTCCTTGCGTTCTGCGTTGCGCATAGTTTGTCGGCGAAATTGCTGCCATAGAAACTGTGGGGTATCGGCAGCGGACAGAAGGCGATGAATGGCTTACGGCTGACTTCCTCGACCTCGAGCAAGGCATTGCCTGCTTTGAGGATGCGGTGGAGGGTAGCCGTACCGGTCCCTTCTATATCGACCATCATGTAGGCTTCGATGACCATGACATCGCGGACTTGGTCCTGATAACCCTGGGCATCGAGACCTTTGGTGATGTTTAGATCGTCATGCCTAGCAAGCACCTCTGGCGATGTGTCTAGATCGACATGCTCGTGGTCGCCAATCTTGTCGAGCTGCTTGTCGGTGAAACCCATGTCACGCAGCTCAGACAATGTCTTCCTGGTCTGATGGGCACAGAACTTTGCGTCCATCATGCTCTTGGCTTGCTGCTCGATCAGAAACTCTTCTGGTGCAACAGGCTCGATGATGACCTGGCTTGTGTCCCTAGTGATGCCAATGCTGCCTGATACCAGGCCGACATCGTCTGTCTCACTGTCAATCAGCTCGACATTTTCTTCAGCCAAAATCATATCGAGTTCGTCCTGCGTCAGGTTCTCGAACTCTTGCTGATCGACCTCTTCTGACATCTGCCAGAAGACTTTGGCGATGCCTACTCGTGCAAGCAGTGCATCTGAGATGACCGACGAAAACGCCGCGTAGCCATCATTGGCTCGGAATATCTGAAAGTCTGCATATGCAGTGCTAATCGCAGCAAGCTCGACATCGTCCTGGCCTTGTGGCGCAAATTTTACGATGCGGTTGCCAGCTGCAAATGTCTCGAGCAGTGCAGCTTGCATTGACTGGACGGCGTTATAGACATCCTGGGACACATACTTGCTGTTCCCATCATGGGCAGGTTTCGGCAGGTTGCCGTTGTAGTAATCCAGGACCTTCTCGCGTTCTTTAGATAGGTCGCTGGCAGTGTAGCCGGTGCTTGTACGCACGTTGTCGTCCACCAGCTTGACGATGTCGTCGTCATCTAGGCGTTTGTATTCGTGAGCCATGCGTTACACCATTTCTATGTACAGTTCGCTGGGAACATCTACCGGTTCCCAAGCCCCCTCATGGACATGATTTGCCAATGCCAATGACATCACACAGTCGTCAAAGCACCCTGGCTCTGCTTCCATAGCGCCAGTGTCACTGACGACGTAGGTCAGCATCTCTCTGAGGGTTGTCTTACAATTGATTTCTAGTTCGTTCTCGCGCATCGAGGCGCGGAGCTGATCGATAATTAACGGCTTAGTTTTTGCCGTCGTTGTGAAGCCTAGCTTTACAGTCTCACGGTCTGTGATCTTGTCGTACTGCACCTCGGTATAGAAATTCGGGTAGGCCATATCCTTCCCGAGCCGGGTACAGGTGAGGATGCCGTGGGAGTTGTTCTCCACGATCACCAGTGCCTCATTGTACTCCATGCCCAGGGCGTAAAGAATTTCACTAAACGCATCGGGGTGGATTTGTCCTCGCCAGGTTGCGACTTGTCTTTTCTTGGAGTCGAGTACCTGAGCGACCGAGTAGTCGCCATTGGTGACCCCCATAGCCACGTCCGCTCCCACGACATATCGTTCTCCTGGGTCTAGTTTTCGGTAGGTTGTCAGTTCGCCTCGTCGATTTGGCATCCATTCGTCACCCTCGAGGGCAAGACGTTCTTCTGGATCACGCGCGTCCTCGATGCACTCCTGCAACTGCTCGGGATTGAACACAGGACGACCTGTCGTCAGAAACGCCTGGTCTGGTTCTGCTGGGTATTCCTGGTTCCACAGATCGAGGCCGTTCTGCGCGACTTTGCGCCGGCGGAACATCAGCTGCTCGTGGTCGAGGTCATACTTTTCAATGAGGTCTTCTTCGTCTGGCGTCGGCTCAAAGTTGGCCGGCACAGGCTCGCGATATTCAGGGTCGACGTACCAGGGAATGAACACTGGGACGTATCCGTTCGCACCTTCCACGGCGCCTTTCCAAAGGTCGTAGAAAACACCTGTCACACCATTGGCGGTGCTTTCGATGAAGACAGCAGTTCCTTGGGTATTCGGAACGGCTTGCATGAGACCATTGTATATCTCGGCGGCCGTAGACTTGGGCCAGAAGGCCAGCTCGGAGGCATGTACATGAGTGAGCGTTTCGCCTCTTCCGACACTATCTCCACCAGCCGTAGCCAACACGAATGAACTATCCAGTACATCGAACGACAGCTCCCTGCGGCTTGAGTATTTAGTGTGCGGTTTCAGTATCTCTGGGCAGTGCTGGTGATAACGCTGCACCATGTCAAAGAGGGCGCGCGTGCTATCTGCCTGGTGCGCCAAAATCAGCGCCTTCCGCGCTTTCTGCTGGGAGACGCTAAAGTAGAGGTAGCCGCCGACATAAGTCGACAGTCCCTGCTGCCGCGCCTTCAAAATGATGACACGGACCTTGCCCTCAGAAGCCATCTGCTTGTTCACGGCATCGTCGAGGATTTTCTGTGCGGCGTTTAGGGCCAAGGGACGGATGTCGCCGGCCTTTGTCCTGATCTTGAGAGAGGAGCGTGAGTAAAACTCGAAGTCAGTCGCTAGACGCTTGCGAACCTGTCGTAGCTTCTGATCCATTTTCGTCCTCGTCTAGAAGACTGGCGAGGAACTCTTCGGCCTTGCCGATGGTCACCTCTTGCTTGCTGGCCGGCCTAGATTTCGTAAAATCCAGAACCAGCCTGGCTGCCGCCAATCGTTCGCGGGTCTCTCCTGGGACCTGCATGACTTCAACTGCTGTTCGCAGTGCGTCCTGCGCATACTGGTCCTCGATGTCGTATTTTTCAGACATGATTTTTACTGCCTTTGCTGCTCTCTTTTTTGCTGCTTCGCGGATAGGTTCGATCTCCGCTTTCCGATAACCGTCAGGCACACCTTGAGGGCGGCCTGGGTTCTTGCGTTTCTTGGTCGACCATTGTCGACGTAGTTCACGACCCTCAGGTGTGGACATGAGGGTCGCGAAATAGTTGTTCTTTGCTCTGCGTTGGGGATGTGTGCCTGTGCCGAGCTTCGAGGGCGACTTGGCCCTGGCTTTGCGTTGTGTCATGGTTTTGATCGTGATTTTCCGATGCCTACAGGAGACGCCCATGCGTACATTTCTGATTGCCGTGATGCTCGTCTGTTCCAGTCAACCGGCGTTGTCTGACGTCAAATTATTGTACAGTCAAAAACCTACTGACACTTACTCTGTGAATGTCCTTTGTATCGACGGTCACAAGTTTGTAGCTGCCAACAGAGTACGTTCGAGAAATGGACCCATCGGAACGAGACAACATTGGTTGAGTGATCTTTCCATGGTCCAAATGTACGAAGAGCGAAACGGCAAAGCACTGCCGGCCAAGTGCTGACCGACTAGACAGTCAATGCTCCTTGAGCGTCCGGTGACAAGGCGCCGGCCATACGCTCTTCGTCTTCCTCTCGATCGCCGACAAACAGGTTCGCTGCTATGGCGGCCACAATGGCTGATATCGGAGCTGAGTAGAACTTCACGAGACGGCTGGTGTCAGCGGTGTTCAAAAACGCCCTGGCAAACTGCGCCGACTTCGGTGCTACCTGCTTCATAAACTGTGGGTCGACCATATAGACCGCCAGCAAATCGGCTGACAGCTCGGCTGCGCGTTGTGAATAGTCCTCGAACTTGTCGAGACCACCTTTCACGGCCTTTTTGATGTGCGGTTTGGTGCGGATGTAGTTTGCCGCCCGTGCTTCGGTCAGGCCGGCCGATTTCATGTCTGCCGTAAGCACATCAAATATATCGATGTAGGTGTCGCGGACTACTGCTGGCGAGCCTTCGAGCACAGAGACTATGCCCTGTTGTTGCAGTGCTATCAGCTCGTCGAGCATGTCGGTCACTGCACTAGGGTTTTTGGCGAACTTCTTCTTGATGACCTGCGCTATTTCACCGTCGAGACTGTTCGTATATTCGACGTGCATTATGTCTTCGGTTTTTTTGCCCGTGGTCAGCTTGCGTTGACCTGGAATTTTCTCAGTGGGCTGGTCGCCGAACATCTTCTGACTTGCGATGGCATGGCCTAGCTCATGGGCCATGACGAAAGTGGCGTTGCCGAGCGTGTTAGGTCGCTGGTTTGGCATATCCACGCCAGGCTGCAAAATGCCAATCCTATTGACGTCTGGGGTGACAGAACTCAGCCGTGTCGGCGCAGCACCGACGCGACGATAGAAACCGACAGCCGTTGTTCCATGCTTTCGTTCTATTTTAGCCATGTCGGCCATGTTTTTAGCCATGATGACTGAGATGCCCATCGCTTTCGCGATGCGCTTCAGTGCCTCAAGCGAACGGATGCCATTCTCAAACGCGCCGCCTTCTTTGCCGATCTCGATAGGGTTGCCTTCTGAGATCAGGCGTTCAACGTCTTTGAGTTGCTGTTCTACTTCGGTTGGAGTAGCTGGCCTTGATGCAGAGATGACAGTGTTAGGGGCGTACTGTCGGTTCGGACCAAGTATTTCTCCGAGAGCTTGTCCGACAGGGGTGTCGAGGATGTCTCTGCTTTCGGGAGATGGCGAAAGAAATCTGGCAGGCCTGCCACCACTTCTGGCATCGTCGGTTCGTCCTCGGGATGGGCTAGAGAAAGATAAGACTCCTGCGTCACCGGATGACCGGTTTTCAGCAATGCTTGTACCACCTCGTCCTGGATCGCCGCCTGCACCATCTGGTCCAGGTCCTCGCTCCCAAGCTGCTCGGTTAATACCCCCTGCGATTGCATTTATTTCTCCTCTGGCCTCATCTAAAGATATAGCGCCTTTGTCGTATTTTTTCCAGATGTCTCTGACTCGTTTGACGTTTTTCGGATTTTTGAAATTCGCAAACAGGCCACGGACTGCTTCCCAGGTTATCGACTGCATTTCGCGCGGCAGGATGCCAACTTCGGCTGCTGCCTCTCGATATGCGTCTGCCAGGATGCCGTAAGAACCCATCACACCGGTAACGGCTGATGTGTCTCCCATAGTGCCAAGATTATGTGCAACCTCCGGCGCAGAGCCGCCTAGCGGCTGCAGCAATCCTGCAGCGACCGCATGGGTGTCGATTGTGACATCACCACGGTCGGACATCGGGTTGAGGATGTTGTTGTAGAAACTGCGGACCTTGTGGCGGTCACCCAGATTGCTGGAGATGTTTTCACGATTGCCATCTTTGATGATGCGGATGGCCTTTCTGAGGTCGCCAAAACCATTCATCCTGATGCTGCTAAAACCACCGTCCTTCGTGCGGACATAGTCTTCAATGACACCTTCTGGCGCGATCACGCGGTGTTTCGCACCTTCAGGATTATTCACCTCGTCCCAGAAACGGACAAAGATTGCTGCCTGGAAGGCATCGAGGTCTGCTAGTCGCTGACCACGCATCGGTGGTATTTGGTCAGCCAGGATTTTCTGCTGTTTCGGATTAGTCTGCTTTTCGATCATCCGCAGGAAAGCGTTTTCCATCTCTGTGTCGAACACATCGTTCTGACGGTTCAGAAATGTGTCGATGACGCGGATGCCGATGTCGTAGTTCATGTACCAGTCTTGCTGTGGCGACAATGCAGCCATAACGCCGGCTACTTGTGGCAGCGATAGACCGTAATTGTCGGCAGTTTCCTGGGACAAACGATTTGCACCCACATACCACTGCCGTGCCCTCTCTCGATATTCTGGTGACACGGAGTTGTATAGGTAGAGCAGGTTCGACTTGATGAAATCTTTGAAATGCTGGTCTGCCGGACGGCCTTTGTTGTCACGGCGCCAGCCCTTTTGGCCTTCGTAGGCGTTCAGCCGCTTTAGCATTTTGCGAAGCAGCGGCACTTTGCCTGGTGACGACCGGATGGCGTCCATATTGATCTGCAGGTCTTGCTCGAGCGGGTCTTCGAACCTGCTTACAGCCGATGGAACACGGGTCGAGACACGCATCGGGTCATTTACGCCCTCAAACATATTGTCGAGCTGCATAGACTGTGCTTCGTCGACTCTGTTTGGCTCTTTAGCTTGTTGCTGCTGGATGACCCGGTCGAGATACGGCCGAACGTACTGTTCGACGATCTGTGGGTTCCTTGCTCGAGCGATTGCATCGTCGAGAATGGCCTGGGCATGGCTGACAGGTGTTTTGCCTAGGTCTAGTCGCAACCTTTGCAGCGCATCCTGGGCAACAGCCTTTGTTTGAAGGTCGGTATTGTTGTCGTTATCCAGGGCATCGCGTAACTGATCGTTGAACGCCTGGTTGTCACGCTTGCCTTGTTCGATCCTGGCGTCGATTTGCTGCTGTACATCAGCTGCCTGGTCATCTCGATCGCGGACGCGAAGCGCATCGATACGCGGGTCGCTATCCTGCATCGACTTGATGGCACGAATGAGCGGCGTGAGCTGCTCGACGTAGCCGCCGAAAGCGACATTACGGCGATATGACTCGATGGCCCTTTGCATGAGCGGGTTTTGCCCCAGCTCTGTGTTCTCAATCATGCGGATGATGCGAGCTGCACCGTTACGGTCGAGACCGGTCGCTGCCTCGAGCCTGCCTTGTGGGCTGTCGGGCTGCGGTGGTGCGTTGCGCTGTGCCAGACGAAGGTTTAGACGCTGCAATTGTGCTTCTTCGTCGGCCTGGCGTTGTGCTGCTGCCTCATCGGCTTGCTGCTGTTCTGCACGGAGCGATGGGACGTCACGCATTTGGATGCCAGGTTGGCTAGCGTTCTGCTCGATGTAACGACGAACGCGGCTGCGCCGGCCAGTGAGGGCATCGATGCCACGTCCGACACCGACTGCCGCTGCCTGCGCGGCCGGGATGGCTGGGTTCATAACGCCAGCACCGATCGCTGCTACAGGGCGGATGGTCGACTCGATGGTCGAGAAGCCACGGTCGTAGCTGGCCTGGCTGCCGATAGGCGAAAACTGATCGGTGATACGGCTGACACCGCCCTGATAGCCGGCGTTGTGGATTGCAGTAAGCTCGTTCGATTGGCGAATGAGCGACAGAAGACGCTGGCCTTCGAGGGTGTCGCCGGCGAGGTCTCTCACGGCATCGAAGTTGGCTTTGGTTATAACGCTCTTGGTCTTATTGCGAGCCATGCGGACCGCTGCCTGTGCGTTTACCTTTTTCAGGACCGATGCGAAGTCGTCGCTGTCCTTAACTTGCAGCCGATCTCTAAGGTCTTTCACGGCCTGTTTGATGTCTTCTGCAATGTCGACGTGAGCTGCTTCGACGACCGCTCTTACACCCGTCTGAGACATGCGGTCGACGTCGTTGAGGTTGAACTCTGGGCGACCGTCAGGTCCGCCACCTTCTGCAATGGTCTGCAGACGCTGCGCAAGATCTGCTGCAGCCTCTGGGTCAGTTGGTGCGCTGCTGCCACCGCCGAACACACGAGAAATGCCACTGCCGACTGCGCCTGTGGTATCGATCGCGGCTCTTGCGCCGCCACCCATTGTGCCACCGAGCATGAGGGCATCGCCCCCGCGTTCGACAAGTTCCTGCGCAGTGTATTTGCCACCTTGCGTCACAGCGCCGGCAACTTGCAGACCTTCCTGGCCTAGTTCGGTCAAGGCTTCGCCTCGAGCTGATCTGAAGACCTGGGCCACGAACTCTCTTGCTGCTTTGGTCTTGCCTTTTCTAGCTAGCTCTTCAGCCACTTGGCCGACTGTCATCTGGGCTAGCTTATCTTTTGGAATGACTTTGCCGGCTCCGACCTTGTCGAGGATACCCGCGACGACGCCAACTGTGGCGGCAGTCGCTGGGTCGTAGTCACCTGTGCGTTCTTCCTGTTCTTCTGCGCTGGCGCCTGTCTCAAGCAGCACTGAGCCGCCGAGTGTTGCTGCGCCTAGGCCAAGTCCGGTGATCGGCGCACCCATGAGAGTGGCAAGTGCTGCAGTTCCCGTACCGACAATAGCTGCGCCGCCTGGTGCGAGGTTCTCGAGGACCTTCTCGCCCAATGCCGGGAAGAAGTTCTCTGTGCCGATGTAGCTTGTCAGACTGCCGCCATATTGCGGCTGGTAGCCGCCAGCTGCGATGTCTCGCTGCTGCTGTTCCACGATGCCTGTGCCGACGTCACGGATGCCTTCTGAGCCAACCAGGTTGCCAAACGCCTCAATGCCTTTGCCGGCCATGCGTTGCGCCTGGTCAACACCAAAAGCAAAGGCGCCATCACGTTGACCGAGCTGCGTATCCAGTTCACGGAAAGCGTTTGCGACCGTCTCAAATTCTGGCGTGCCTCTCTTGGACTGATTAGCGACAAGCCAATCAGCGAAGGCGTTCAGGTCCTGCTGAGACATTGCGATTTCCTTGTTGGTATTAGGGCTGTCCTGCGACGATGGCCCTGGCGGCGTTCAGGTTGCTCGAGGTCATGCCCGAAGGCTGTCCGCCGGTCGAGAATGACCCATATTGATGGTTGCCTGGACCGTGGACGATGTCGTTGTAGACCTGCTGAAGACGCCGCAGATTGTATTGCAGCTCCTCGTTGGACTGCGACTGTTCGAGCGAGCCGAAGACAGCCATCAGGTTCTGCAGTTCGAAGGTGCTGACCTGGCCGAGTGCGCCGCCCGTTGGGCTGGCTTCTCGCATGGCCTGCAGTTTGTCGAATGAGATGTTTGCCTGGATGGTCCGCAGCTTGTTCGACAATGCTTTTGCGTCAGTATTTGGCAGTCCTGCCAGGTATGCACCGAAGCCTGTCGCTGGAAGTAAGTCTCCCTGGAACAGATTGGTGAAGAAGCCCTCGTTATCGTCTTGTAGAAGCGTCAGGGCACGGCCGATGTCGTCGTTGACGATGGCTGCGCCGCTTGCTGCCGCACCTCCACCGCCCTTCTTCTTGCCCATAGCTTTCAGCTGCGCCTTGTAAATCTCTAGCGCGGCACTCGCTTCCTCGGACTTAATGTCACCGTAAGCCTGGCCGATCGCGCCTAATGCTTGAAGACCGCCTTCTGCACTGGCATCGAGGCCAGCTGCACCCATGCGAATCAGCATGTCGTTGAAGTTGGATTTTGGGGCAGTAGGCATCGCCAACATCGACTGATCGCGTCGGTTAGTGGCTGGCGGCATGGGGTTCATCGAGAACCCATTGTTCTGCGTGATCGGTATACGCACGGGAGCGGAAGTAGGTGGAGCTGGTGCAGCCTGAACAGTCGTCAGTGCTGGGTTGGGCGATTGTGCGTTGGCTGCCGTTGATAAAGCACCGCCTTGAGGGGCAGTTGTCTCTACACTCTGAGCCGCAGCCCTGCGCCGGTTCATTTCCTCGTTTGCCATCTGCTCCACGGCAGCGGCAGCCATTGGATTACCTCGAGCCGCCATGCCGGATAGGACTTCGAACTGTTCCATATCGAAAGGCAGCCCCAGTAGCGTATTGTTAGCCATCTGCGGCTCCTCTGTAGTCGGTTGTTGGTTCTGGGTCAGATATTCAGCTGCCCTGGTGATGTACTGCTGGGTCTCGAGGGGCAGCTCGTCGATGTTCTCGCCTCTAGCTATCCACTTCGCAGCAGCCGATGGCCCCATGTTGTAGGCGACCAGTTTCTGCAGCGGCGTTCTGAAGTTGTGGTGCAGCGAATAGCCGGTGATGTATTGACCGGCGAGTTCCCTGGCTCGATCTGGGTCTTGGACGTCAGCAACAGGGATGTCAGTCGGCATCCCATAGCCAAATTCAGGCAAGAAACGCTCGAGGAACTGGTAAGGACCGATTGCACCCGCCCTGCTGCGGGCTGTGCGGGCCTGATCGAGGGACAGATGCCCTGTTTCAGAGTGTCTGACTGTGTCTAGGAGTATCGGAAGGGGCAGCGTCGAGTCGGAAAGTATCCCGAGTGACATTAGTAGTAACTAGACACCGCCACCTGCGGGGTCGGGTTGTAGGACTGATAGCCTTGCGGCCCCATGAAGCCGGTTGCCGCGTAAGACGGTCGCCGGTTCTGGCTAAAGTAGTCCATCATGTTGCCGCCGAAGCCTGCCCCCATCATCGCACCCGACAACGCTGCAGTGTACGGGTTAGCTGTGGATGCGCGGACCTGGCCGACATTCGGCGCTTCACCAAGCAGATTGCCGAAGACGCCATATTGATTCATTGCAAAGTCGCGTTGTCGTTCGAATAGATCGCGCTGCGCATCGAGCTGGCCTTGTGCATCTGTTTGCAACATGCCACCAGCCGATGTGAGGGCATCAGCGCCACCTTGGCTGAGTGTTGTGCCTGCGCCGAAGACATCACGGAGACCCTGGTTGGCTCGCACCATGTTGTTGAAGTCAGTCTGATCGCTTCTGAGGTACTGATTCACGAGGTCGCGTCCGACATTACTTGCCACATCAGCTCGGCGGTCATCGAAGGCTCTTTGAGCCAATGCTTCGGCTACGCCTGCCCTGGAGCTGCGTGTGTTGCCCGTTGCCGATGCCGACCTGTCGATACCAGGTAGCGTCTGTTCATTGAGCCGGCGGCTGCTGTCGCGCATTGCTGCATCGACCATAGCCTGTGCCTGTGGGCTGCTGGTTGCGTAGTTGACTGCGTCGTCGAGTGTCCGACCTTGTGTGCGATTGAAGATGTCCTGAGCGTTCTGTGCAAAGCCTGAACCGGTGTCCATGAACGACGAGCCGAGGCCCATTGCTCTATCGCCGAACGCTCCCATGCCTGTAACGCCGCGCATTTGCATCTGGTCGAGGCCGGCATATGTCGAACCGGTAAACGCTCCTGTGGCTAGCGCATCATTCAGTGCGCCTTGTCCACCTGAATAAAGGTCCTGTAAGAACGGTTGCTTCAGACGGAACGGGGCCATCTGCGCATCGACTGCATAGCGGTCAGCTGCGCCTTGGTATTTCGCAGCTTTGTTGCCGAACATACCGCCGACTGCTGCACCGGCTACATTGCCGACGATTGCGCCGGTAACTGGGTCCATTCCCATGTTACTTCTCCGAAATAAATATGTGCTTCACCGACCCATCCCCCAGCTGCACGTCTTTGTGGTGCTTGAAGCCGAAGATGGTCAGGAACTTATGGTGTTTGGTGTCTGTTGGTTCTGAGAGGGTGTAGAACGTCTGCCGGTTCATGTCGCGCAGCTGTGCATAGTCTGCGGCGACAGCCAGTTTGACCTGCTTGGTCCACGGCGTGTGGATTTCGCAGTGGATGAAGGTAATGACCTCACCGTCTTCATCTTCATAGGGCTGAAACCAAATTGTGTACGCATCCCGCTCGACGACAGGAACTCTCATACTGCCGCCCAAGCGTTCCCTGTGTAGACGACAAGGCCGCTAAAGCCGTTGCCCAGTGGGTCCCAAGGCGACACGGCGTAGCGGACCATCCCTTTGACTGGGTTGGTCGGTGGATTGTCTGCGACTTGGATAGAGGCGTTGGCGAGTGATGTTGTTGAGAGTTCGATGCGCTGGAGTTCGTCAGCGATGAACCGTCTGATGCCCTCTTCGAACTCTGGGTACTGACGGCGAACGTAATTCTGGACTAGTAGGTTCGTTTTGTCTGAAAGTGACATGATGTTGGCCCCTTTCATCTGGAGGTGATCTTATGAAATACCTTGCTGCATTTGTCATCGGTGTTGGGCTATTCGCGCAGAGTGCCCATGCAATAGACCGTTATTGGGTGGTAATAAAATCCAGTAGCTTTCTGCTTGAAATCCAGCAGTGGGGTGCAAAACTTCACGACAATCGCGCGGCTTGCGAAAAGACATTGGTCGAGAAAGCAATGGATGCAGATTATCTTGTCCAACGGAGGTCGGTGGGGACATGGGGCTATATGGACATGCCGATTGGGAATACGGATGTACCATACGAGTTCCTTAATTGTGTCGAGATTGAGATTGACTTAGAGGGTAATAGGCGGGGCCTCTATGACTGATCAGGGCCATCATCTAGCTCCAGTCTGCGTCACGTCGATATCGAAGCCGCTAAACTCAAAGTCTTTGTAGTCCGTGGCCCCTAGCGTCATTTTGTAGGACAGGTAGCGGCCAGCCGCTCTGCTGTCGATCTTGTGATCTGTGGCGACGTTGAAGTCGACCGTGGAGGCGTAGGTCGGGGTGTTGCGAGGGATGTCACTCGCGCCGAACTGGAATGTCAGGTTGGTGTTCGATGTGTTGATCGTGTCAGCTTGCGGGTAGAGCCTAGTGACGACAGTGTAGTTGGTCGCTGCTGATCCTGTTTCATCGAGATCAAGGCCGGTGCGTTCGAGCAGTGGGGGCTTCGTTGCCTCAGTGTCTACCTGAAAGGCCATCTTGCCTTCGTCACTCAGGTCGACACCATACAGCTTGTCGCCTGTGAGGCCGTCTGCTGTGTTGTCCTCGCCCACCATCAAAGTATGACGGTCGAAGTTATCCTGCTGATCGAAGTAAGACGAACCAGCGAGATCATAGGTAAGGCCAGTTGCCGTTGCGTAGGTAGCGACGGAGTTGACGTTCGCGGTAGTTCCTGAAGATACGTTTGGCAGATCGTAGAAGGTCCATGTGTTGTTCCGGTAGTTGAACGATGCTGCCCTGTTACAGCGTGTCGAGTTATTGAACGCTGTATGTTGATCGCCTGATGAGTAGCAAAAGTAGATTTCGTTGAGGTTCACGTTGTGCTGCACGAAGCAGGCATTGGACCGCTGGTTGTTCAGGCCCTGATAGATGAAATTCTTGGTCCGCTCATCACAGATCGACTGCTTCGTCGTGCCGTCGTGAACGTATATGTCAGAGGGGCCAAAGACGTAGTGTTTTCCGTCCACCTCGACCACACAATTCTGATTGATCAGACCGGCGTCAGTGAACAGCTTGCGGAAGTTCATGATGAATTGACCGCCGACAAACTCCATGAGGAAGATCGAGTCACTCGAGTAGATGATGAAGTTGGAGCCAAGCACGGCGCCGTCGACGATTGCCGTCTTCATCTCGACTAGGTCGTTCGTAAGTGCCGACCGGGTTGTGTCTGTCTCATCCCAGCTGTCAGGGACGGAATTTGCGGTGACTATATTTGACACCCTGACCCGGTTCGGGAACGACGTGGTTCCTTCGGTCGTATTAAGTGCGACGAGGAAGTCGCCGAAGGACCGTAGTGATTCAGCACGGTAGTTCGACGGCCAGTTTGTCAGGTCGGCAAAATTAGTTCCTGCCGGACCACGGAATACCGGAACCCTGTCTGGCCTGTTGAAGTAGATGACATCAGCAAGCTGCGTTGCCGTGAATGGCCGGGGGTCCGAAGAGCCGCTGATGGAGCCTGATCGGTTGGTAACCGTGCCGCTTGCGTATTCGTGGATGGCGTAGTCGTCGGAGACCATCACCACTGTGTCGTAGCCCGCAGCCGGGACAACGCCGAAAGCGTGACGTGGGGTGAAGCCAAGGCTCTCTTTTACTTTGCGGAAGATCGGCGCACGACGCACCTTGCCCTCATCGAACCGCACGTTAATGCCGGTCGAGAAAGCGTTGATCGGAATGTTGTATGGGGCAGTGTCCGTGATGACACCTGCGGAACCGAGGTCACGCACTGGCAAGATAGCCATGATGATTGACCTCCTAGATTAGCCAAAGAACCAAAATTCAACGAAACCGCCGACCCCTGCACTCTGTGCCGTGCCGCCAGCCGACCCCCCTCCACCAACGGTGAAAGAGATCGTCTGGACACTGGGGTTGTCGACTTCCTTGATTACAAGGCTACCGGGGCCACCATTAGAGCCGCCGCCTACGCTACCCATGTGTCCACCTTCGTTGCCTCCGATGGAACCACCGCCACTGAGGACAGAGCCGCCAGTGGAGTCGGTCTGAAATTTTCCTGCTACAGGATCGGTGCCACCCTGACCGGCAAGACCGCCTTTGGCTGTGATGGCGATACCGAGCGTTGACTGCGTGACCGTAGTGTCACCGCCGTTGCTGCCATTTTGGACAGCGTAGTTTCCTATTGCTCGACCACCGCCTCCACCGCCACCACCGGAAGCCTTAATCACTAGCTTCGAACAGTCAGACGGAACAGCTATGGAGCCGCTGCTCGTGTACATTGCATAATCAAGTAGACCACCGCCCACATTGTCGATCTGGGTCTGTACGTTCGATGTAACACCGTCCATGTGGTTCAGTTCGGCTGTGGTTGCCGTTATGCCATCAAGGACGTTGATCTCTGTAGCTGTCGCAGTAACGCCATCAAGGATGTTGATCTCAGCCGCTGTCGCCGTCACACCATCGAGGATGTTCAGTTCGGCTGTGGTTGAAGTCACACCATCGAGGATGTTGATCTCGGCTGCGGTCGAGGTAACGCCGTCGAGGATATTCAGTTCAGCCGTTGTCGCTGTGATGCCGTCGAGGACGTTCAGTTCAGCCTGTGTAGCGTTCATTGCGCCTGTGATGTTCGGGAACGACGCCTTGATAGTCGACTTGATGAGGCGCAGGTGGTCGTCAGCTTGCGCTAGACCATCAGTCGACACCGGATTGGCGGCGTTCAGGTCACTGATGTGTGTGCCTGTCTCAAGTGCCATAGTTTTAATTCCTTATTTTCAGGGGCGGCTCTCTCCTCGAGAAAGCCTGACAACAAAAACAACAAGCGAGCTTTAGCGGGATTTTGAAGTCGACCTCGATTTCGACCCACCGGGGGTCTGATCGAGGCAGCATGGGACCCGCTGCGGCCGACACGATCAGCTAAGACGCTGATCGGACTCGATAGTCGTGGTGCAGTGATACTGGATGTCTGCACCCACCTCCCCTCCCCTGGACATTAGCCATTAGGTCGATCTGAAATTTTTTGTTGAGGGTCGATTTGTCTTCGTTGCAAATCGGGACTACGCTCGAGGTACCCCAGTTCGCCACTAGCCTGGGTTAACAAAAGGCAGGACATTATGAGCAATGACTTCACACGTGTTCAGTCGATGAACGCCATCAGTACCCGACCAAATTTCCGACGAAAGTCTCGAAAGAAATCTTTTGCGCTTTTGTTCGCTGTCGCAGCAGCAACAGCAGCCTACGTCTCTTTCGTTCACTAACTGTAACCAATTGTCTGTCCAATTGAGACCGACAACAAATCACCAAATGATAACTCGAGTTTTCTATATGTTGTTTCGATAGTGGTCGTAGGAGGAAGGACGAGAGTGCACTTTTCGACCTCCCTTTCAATGGGTCCAATTAATTATGAAACAATCGGAAAGCCCCAGAAACGCTGGGAAAACGCACTAAAGACGCAGTGACATTTGTTGACTAATAGTAAATTTAAAATGTTTACTTTAGTAAACCTTACGTCCATATATTGTCTTGTCAGAGGAACACGATAGTGTTTTTCAAAAGAGGCGGAAGGCAACTTCCGTCTCTTTTTTTGTCCTCATTTTGTACTCTAAACATTCACCTAATTTAATTACCCAAGTGATAACCAATAATTAAAAACTAAAAAAAGCCCTCAGTAACCTTGTCTGAGAGCTTTTTGAGTTTAGACGCCGCAGCTGCCGCCATGACCAGTGATGTCACAGATGTCATGTGTCTCGACCAACTCCTCACCTTGTCGGTTCGAAGCCTCGCTGTACGGGACAGCCGTCAGGGGCTGACCCCCGCGACTACCATCGGCATAGCAGGTGAAACCACGGAGCCGGTGAGCATACCGTGCCAGCATGTCCGCAAACGGTTCGACAGTGTCCTCGTTGTTGAGGTCGCTGCCCCACGCCGGCAGGTTGATTGTCGACGATATACTCATGTCGACATAGTCCTGGACGTCGGCCTGGAACTTGATGCGCCGCTCTGGGTCGGCTGCCAGGTCTAGGGCTGACTCGATGTTGTCTGGGTCGGCGCCGTAGCGGTCGATCAGTTCTTGCGCGGCAGAGTCCACAACATACTGGTAATGCCATCGCTCACCATCTTTGAGATACCGTCGCTTGTAGGCGACAGCAAAGATCGGCTCGACCCCCGTTGATGTACCAGCCAGGATGCCGATAGAGCCAGTAGGAGCAATGGCCCTGTTAGCAACAGGACGGGTAACTGAACACTGATCAGCAAAAGATCGACTGGTAGTGTCGCTAACCGTCTTGTAGACGTGCAGCCACTTATGAAGCTCATCGGTAACTTCATAGCGTTCTCCTCTTTGAATTAGCCACTCGTGCATACCCATCAGGCCGAGGCCCAGCCGGCGGTTCTTTTCTCTGGTCCGCTCGATGGCTTCGTAGGGCACTTTGCCTCTGATGGTTCCGCACAAAAGGAACTTGGTTGCTAGGAAGACGACGTCAGCGAACTCCGTCACCGTATCGATGCGGCTCATGTTTACAGAGCCGAGGTTGCAGACATCATCTGGGTCGGCGCTAGTGACCTCAGTACAGGCGTTGCGTAGCGTCTCGTCGTCTTTCATGTAGTTGAACGAGAAGCCCGGCTCCGACGTCGACAGGGCCTGGCGGACGTTCTCTTTGAACACCTCACCCACGTCACCTGTGTTCCAATACTGGTCTTGCCAGGCGGTGTCGTAGTTGACGGAGATGTTGGTGAAGTCCATCGGCGCACGGAAGTTGAAGTCGGCTTCCTTCAGCTGGCCGATGGTCGTGTCGCCGGCCTTCTGGTCATACCAGTTCTTCATCTTCAGGAAGTCTTTCACGTCGCCGTGCTGCCAGTGCAGCGAGGCATAGATGGCCGACCTCCGCGACCCACCCTGCATGACCGACCGGCCTATGCCGTTGATCATTTCCATCGCCGGCAGCGGACCGCTTGCCTTGCCCCCTGTCCGCTTCAGGTGGCTTCCAGACGGGCGATAGACGCTGTAGTCCAGGCCTATGCCTCCGCCGGACATTAAGGCGCTGGTGGCTTTCTGTGTGATGGTCGCCCAGTCCTGCCGCGTGTCCTCCTCGCACTTTAACAAAAAGCAATTGTTGTAGTAGCGGGTCTCTGGGTCACGGCCGGCGTAGTACAGATAGCGGCCGCCAGGCAGGAACTTCATGTCGGTCATATACTGGACCAGGTCCTCGACCTCTGACTTGGGCATCAGCCCGTCGCAGACTTCGTGAACCAGCGTACGACAAAGGGCTGCCCATGTTTCGCAGCCCTCGTGTCGGTATTTCAGGTTGAAGATGTCTTCAGCAAATTGGTTTCTAAAGGCCATGTTTCATGGGTATCCTTTCAGCAGATAGTTTAGGGAGACAGAAGATGTGGATTAGATCGTTAATCGTCTCGATGGCCGTCACAGCTTCTATACAAGTGCCAGCTGCGGCCAGTGAGTGTGATCTTGGTGGGTATTACCAAGAAGGCCCCCCGATGACGGTCTATGGGAGACCGGCTGCGTGTTTAATGTCAGAGTCCATCACCCTGGGACAGAAATGTTTGCCTGCTGTCTTTCATGGGACACGGCCTGTCGAGGGTGATTTCTATTGTGACGCAAGGCACCACCGCCGCTTCCTACAGATGCTGCATCCGAAATACGGCTACATGCATTGCTATATTGTCCATCAGATTGACCAGCGGATTGGCTCGGAAAATGATCCCGAGGAGACTTATCAACGTATGTCTTGTGACGCACGTCAGTTCGGGGATTAGTCTTTATACTCGTCGATCAGGCGGTCGAGATACCACCTAGCCTTTTTCAGGTCCTCAAGCGGCTTGCCCTTGTAGCGATATCGCCACAGGTATTTCAGCACAGTTCCCTGCAGGTGGTAGTGGTAGCCGTCACCAGTCGCAGCCCGTATGGCGTCGATAGTCTCTATTTCAGCGGTGTTGTAGTGCGGCGGCCGGTTCACCATGTCCGGCGCCTTCGTTATTGGGTGGCCGGTGTCTTCAGCTGCCTTCGCCTTCATCCAGGCTTCGTGTCGCAAGGTCTCTTGCTTCATGGTGTCCATAGCTTCGGCTCTCCTTCATGCCAGTCGGACCAACGCAGGATGCGAGCGAGCCGCGCCTGTTGCAGCGCGTCGTCCCTGGTCATTCCTGCGTCGATGTATGCTTTCTCGACGGCTCCCCAGTGCGGCCGGGGGCCTATTATTGTTTCGGCTTTCTTCGGGCCGATGCCGGGCACGCCTTTGTATCCATCTGCCGTGTCGCCGGTGAGCACCTGTGTCAGGAAATATCGGTCGGCGTCGGCCTCGCTGATCTCGAGCAGCTCATCCGACATGGGCCGATATAGGCGGCCAGGTATGGTCTTCATGTCCTTGTCGTCGGAAACGATTGTTACCTTGCCCTCGTTGCCAGGCTTGCTCCCGATGATGCCCATGACATCGTCGGCCTCCAGCATCGGCCTGGTTGCGGTCGAATAGGTTTCCCGCACCCAGTCGCAGAACGCGACGTAGCCGACAGGCTTGCGCGACTTCCGCCGGTTGCTCTTGTAGTCAGGCCACACCTGTTTGCGGAAGTTGCCGGCGTGGTCCGACATGCAGCACAGGACGTCGTTGGTCTTTAGGCGGTCCTTGATGCCATCAACTGTGGCCTCGAAGGTGTCCTTCGCCTGCCGCATGTCCATAGTCAGTGACCAGATGTCACCGCCCAGGTCGACCTCTGTCTCCGCACTGGTCGTTGCCTGATAGGCAAAGATGTCAGTGTCGAGGAGCAAGAGCATCGTTGGCTCCCTCGAGCCATTGCAGCCCGTCCTCTGTGATCATCCAGACGTTGGTAAAGTGACCGTCGGGCATCATCGTCGACAGCAGCTGCTCCGACGCACATAAGGCGACGACGTCGGCCGCCGCACGGGCCATATCCGACTTGGTCGTGAAAGGCCGCTGCTTGGCCGTCATCAGCAGGTTGTAGACTGCCATGACGACCTCGAGCATCTCGTCTTCAGTGGGTAGCTGACCAGTCTGGTCCGACCCCGTATTCTGCGTCGATTGGCACTGTGAAGCTGAACGCTTCTCCAGCTTTTCTCGCGCAGTCTTTAAGTCGATTACCGACATCGTGTTCATAACCTTTCCGGACGCGAAGTTGCGTCTCATCGTGAACCCAGGCGACCAGCTCGGCGTCGATGCCGCTGGATTTCAGGTTCTCGTCAATTAGCTGCACCCACTTCTTGCAGATCAGCGCACCGGCTGATTGCAGCAGGGTGTTTAGGGCAGCGTGTTCGCTGCGTATGGGTAGCTTGCGGTAGTCCAGGCCAACCAGGTGCCCCTTGGTGTCGACCGCCGCCTTGACCGCCCTCAAAAGGGAAGCGAAAGCTGGGAAGCCGTCGAGGAACTTTTGTCTGAGCTTTGCGCCTTCTCTTGCGCTACCGCCGACGATCGATCCGATTTTGGCGTTTCCGGCGCCGTACAGAAGGGCGTAGATGAAGGTCTTGGCTTGGTCGCGAGTGGCAAGTCCAGCGGCAGCCATGTTTGCCGTGTGGACGTCGCCTTCGATGACTTCTTTGGCATAGTCACCTCCATCATTCAGGAAGTGCGCAAGGCAACGCAGCTCGAGGCCGGACAGATCAGCGCCGACCAGGACATAGCCCGGCGGCACTGTGAACAGCTCTCGACACTCCTTGCCGTATAGTGCGCGTGTTGCGGGGACCTGGGCCAGGTTCGGCCCAAAATGACTGGCGCGGCCTGTTACCGTGCCGTTGGGATTGATGGTGTGCCGTAGCAGCCCGAAGCGAGGTGACTGGGGGTCATCGACCGCCAGCTTCAGCCAGGCGCTATTGCCTTCCGCCAACATGCCGATACGCTTTTGCACCAGGAAGCTGTGAGCCAGCTTCTTGGCCTCAGGGTATGGGAGTGCGTTGAGGACGGTTTCGTCGATCTTCGCGTCACCGGACGGCGTGAAGTCTTTCGGCTTCCAGCTGTACTTTTGGCGCAGGCAATGCTCGATGTGCTTGCGGCTGTTCGGATTGAACCGAACCTCCTTCTCCTTCATGAACAACTCGCCTTTGCGGTAGCCCAGCTTGCTGTTGTTGACCTTCGGTACGAACGGTGTCTCGACGATCCACGGAGGGAACAGCTCGTTCAGGTCGTCCTGCAATGCCGCGCGTTCCTGCGACAGGCTTGCGTAAAGTTCGCCGGCTTTCTTCTTGTCGAAGGTCCAGCCGGCGCGGCCGATGCGGTGGCATATATCCGCGAGCCTATGCTCGAGGGCAATGCTCCGCTGCGACCAGGTTTCGGGAGCCAAATGCTTCCACAATGCGACAGTGACGGTCACGTCCTGTTGGCAGTATGCCTGCATCTCCTCGGACCAGGCCGACCAGTCTGATGTCTCGCCATAATCCCCTTTCAGCACGCGCAAGCGCAGCCCCCACGCCTTCAGGCTATGCGAGCCGTAAAGACGCTTGTGGAGCTGCTCGAGCGTGTAGCCGGCGCCGTGATCATCGTTACGCAAGTCGGCGCGTATGAGACGCGACAGGACGAGCGTGTCGGTGATCTTGATGCCGGCGGTATCGAAACGGGGATGGACCTTTGCCAGGACTGGCAGGTCGTAGGCGATGATGTTGTGGCCGATCAATTCGTCAGCCTTCATCAGATAGTCGAGACCTTTATCGATATCGAACGGACCGAACGCCCGTTGTTTGCCGCTATCGAGGTCCTCGGTGCAGATGCAGTGAACAGTTGTCACATCATCGAGGAAGCCATTCGACTCGAGGTCGAAGGCTATGCGTGTCATCTATGGTCACCGCTGCCTTTCAGCCGACCACGCCGCTTGCGGCTGGACAGCTTTTCGATGTTGAGCTGCGCGATTTCGTCGAGGTCGTAACCTATGTCACCCGCAGCCGCCGTGATGTACCAGAGAACGTCGCCCAGCTCTTGAGCTATAGCCTTTTTCTGTTCGAAGTTAAGGTCGATGGCGGGGTCGACGATTTCGATTTCGTCATCGCGCATCAGCTTCTTGACCTTGTCGGCCACCTCGCCAGCTTCGCTGACCAGACCCAGCACGGGGTAGACCAGCTCGTTGTCATAGATGGCGTGGTTCATCGCCGCCTCCTCGTACTCGAGGAAGGTCATGGTGGTGTATTCGTCGTCCATCCAGTCTGGCTCGTCGAAAAGATCACTCACTGGCATTGTCGTCTCCTTCTGCCTCTATCGGCGTCAGCTGCGCCAGGACGTCCTCGAGGAGGCGTCCTGTGTCGCGGTTGTAATTCAGGGTGCCGGCGGGACCTGTCTGGCCCGTGTACCGGTTCTTCAGGATGTTCAGGTGGCGGATGTCGCTGTTCGGCTCGTCTGGATCGACCGACATCGATATGCAGATATCGGACAGCTGCGCGATAGAATGTGAGCCACGCAGCTGGCCCAGGCGAACCTGTGCGCCATCTTCATGCCCCTGGTTGCCGTCTGGCCGGCGCAGGTGGCTGACGATCATCAGACCGATGTTCAGCTCTTGCACCAGCGTGCGCAGCTTGGTCATCGCCATATCGATCAGCGTGCGTTCGTTCTGTCCGAACGACTGGCCGGAGATCAGGATGCTGATGTGGTCTAATACAATCCATTCGACGCCCAGCGCCTTGACCATGTACTCGATGCGATTGCAGATCAGCTCCACATCCGTCGAACCAAAATGGTCATAGAGATACAGCGGCGGCATGTCGGGGCCGAACAGCATGTCGAAGGCGGTGGTGATTTCATCGTCGTCGACCATGGTCCGGTCGATGGTGATATTCTTCGACATGAAGATACCGGTCAGCCCTTGAAGTGTCCGCTTGTTGGACTCCTCGAGCATAATCAGGCCCATGCGATTACCATCGACATGCAGGTGATGTGCAATCTCTCGCACCAGTGTGGTTTTACCGATACCGCTTCCGGCTGTGATGGTGACCAGCTCTCCCTTGCGCAGCCCTCGCGTGACTTCGTTCAACAGGCTGTAAGGATAAGTGACGGACGAGGCAGCATCGTCCACACCAACCGCCTCGCGGTAATCGGTAGCTGCCACGATGCCATCAGGTCGAAAGTCTTTTGCCTGATGGACCGCGTTGATGATGTCGCCGCCCTTGCCCTGCTGCAGACACTCGTTGGCGTCTTTCGCCGGCAGGCTGGCAATCTTGGCCTTACCGACAGGCAAGACCGCTGCGGCGGCTTCAGCAGCGCGTAGCCCGACCTCGTCTTGGTCGAACATCAGCACCACTGTCTCGAAGCCGGCGATATATTCGTAGTTATCGCGGATGGCTTTGGCAGCCGACGCCGCGCCGTTAGGCAAACTAACTGTCGCCCATTTGTGCCCTTGCACCTGCGAGGCCGACATTGCATCGATCTCGCCCTCACAGATGGTCAGGATTTTGCCCTTGTTCCACAGGTGGCTGCCAAACAAGGTCATGCCCTTTGCATCGCCGAGGATGGAGAACCGCTTGTCGGCGGTCCGTATCTTTTGCGCTGCTGGGCGGCCGGACTTGTCGCGAAAGGTTGCGACCTGGACCGGCTGGTTCTTGTGGCTGGTGACCATGTAGCCGAACTTGCGGCAGGTTTCCTCGCTCAGTCCTCTTGCGGGTATCGCTTGGAACGTGCCCTCGAGTAGACCTTGGCCGACGGCTTTGTCTTGGTCCGCCAGCGGCCCGGCTGCGCCTTCATCTCCTTGGCTACCGGGTTCCGCTGACGTATGCGTTTGGCAGCTGTAGCAGTACGTATGATCATTATAGACCCCCAGGGCATCTTTGCTGCCGCAGTCCGGGCAGGCGTCGTGTCGGATGAACGTGCCCTTGTCACGTTCGATATTCATACTGTTCAACTGCCCCTCCATCACGATGCCATCCGATATTCGGCGAACGTCTTGTCGCCTTGTCTGATCGGCGTCGAGATGATGTCGTGACCCAGCGCCTTCAGCTCGAAGATGCGGGTCGCTAGGCGGAAGCAATTGAACCGAGCCAATGCTGACATCGGCGTGATTGCGTCACCCTTTTGCAGGGCTTCCAGAATTTGCTGGTTCTGGCTCTTGCGGCGGGTCATTCCCATCGCTCTCTCCTTCTTGTTCAGGGGTCCATAGCCATTCGTCAGGTATCCGGCGGTCCGCCCACGGGAAGCCGTGCTTCTCGCACCATTGTGCGTAAGTCGTCGGGCTGCCCTTGTAGATCGGGGCTTTGGCGTTGCTGAATACAAAGCGAATGTCGAGGTCGGGGTGCTGCTGCTTGACCAGGAGCATCTTGTGACGCGACTGGACATCGAACAGACCTTTGACCTCTAGGTGGATGTCTCCCACCTGAAAGTCCGGGGTGTACTTGGAAGGACGTGCCGGCCAGATGTAGTCGAGCGTTGTCTCTTCGTAGATGACGGGAAGATTTGCGGACTCAATCTGGTGCGCGATAGCCTCTTCCAAGCCACTCCGGTAACGGCGCTGGACGCCGTTAGAAGTTGTAGCTGGCCTCACCGGCTTCAGCATTGTCATTCGAGGCGACGAAGCCGCCCTCCACTGCACCAAAGTCGGCTCCGCCTTGCCGTTCAGCCAGTGAGATCACCTGCACGGCTGCCAGCTGCAGCGTTACGCCTTTGTTGCCACTCGCGTTATATGCCTGGATGTTCCCGGCGAGACGGGCTTCGCTGCCGCCATAGACGACAGGCATTGAACCAGGGTCGACACCTTTGCCCGACGCATCGACGAACCGTGGCTGATACTTCGACTTCGTTTTGAAGGTCAGCTCACCGGTTTCTTCGTCGGTCTTGTAGGGCAGCGCAATCTTTGCGGCGTCGTCACCAAAGGCTTCCTTGGCGACAGCACGCATATCATCGAGCAGCGGCTTGGCTGCGTCCGGCATCAACTTGAAGTCAGTTTTGAACACGCCGGCGGCATCGAAAGCGGTGTCAGGTGCAGTCAAGTAGGCATAAGCCAGTGTTGTCTGCGGGGTCATGAAGTTCTTCTTTGGCAAAGTTGCCATTGTCTTCTCCTTCTGGGTAACGGGGCTGGTCGAACTCAGTCAGCAGCAGCCCCCTGCTGTCGGCTTCCGCCAACAGGTCAATCGGCACAAGCAGGTCTCGAGCCATGTAGAGCTGGGCCATCGCCCATAGCGTCTGGTCGTTCATCGAAACCTCCTTTGTGTCGAACCAAAGAACCCGACGGCGAGCCGCCAGGTTCAAAGGGTCCAATCAATTCGGGAGGCCGATCAGATGAAGCAGAACATCGCGTCTGCGACCTTCTTCAGGTCCAGGCTGCCCTTGTCAGGACATCGTGGCAGGACCGTGTAGTCGGGGTTGGGGATGACATCCATACTGTCTTCGCTGGGCACGAACGGCGGTATCCGCTGGCCCTTGGCGTCGAAGTTGACGATGTCATCCGTCGCCTCTTGGACGGCCTGGAAGGGGTCGTAATCCTCATAGAGGGCGACGAACATATCCCTGACGATGTCGAACATCAGCGGCATGTCGGCTGGCGCCGTGCCGAAGCTGTCATGGATCATCATGAAGTTCGTGATGCCCTCACGCCTGGCAGCACAGATGGTCATCTGCATATGACAAGCGTCGGCCATGTGGGTCACAGAGGCGCTGATCGCGTTCTCGCTGTTAGTGCGATGCACCGGCGGCGTGTCCTTGACCTTCTCCACCTTGTACCCCTGCGGCGGCTCATTATCGTTCTCCGCCATCAGCGTGACCTGTACGCGGCGATAGACGCCACGCGACCACATCGATGGGAAAATCTTCAGCCGGCGCGTATTGGTGTAGCCCTGGAAGAACGGGAAGTTCAGCGGCGACCTCATTCTGAAATGCTCACCCTTGGCCGTGCAGGCGTTGACGTGGGCTTTGAAGAACTCCATGCCCTCTGTCGCCGCCTGTAGGTTGCTGGTGATCTGATCGAACACGATGCGACCTAGATACTGCGCTGCACGGAAGCCGTTGCGATCAGTGTCAACCGCGAACGGATGCCGGTCGCGCTTCTGCTCGAGGACCTCCTGAAACAGCGGGTTCATCAGGTCACTCATGATCTGATCGGTGAACCCGTAAGCGTTGCTGTTATAGGATGCCGTCATGACCGGCCTTTTCACTGTCTTCCTGGTGATGCCATGCTCGAGCCACAGCCTGGCGACTGTCGGCACGATGTCATCTGCATCTGCAGGCTCACGCGCAGCGTCACGTTCGACGACTGCAATGACCTTGTCGGCGATATACTGGTAGATGTCCTCCGGCTCGTCTGTCGGCATCAGGTTGACCAGGCGGGCCTCTTTCGTCGCCCGCATAGCGGCGCTGAAGTGCTGATAGCCACTGCACGCCCCGTCGATCGCCACAGGCAGTCCAGAGCGGAACTCCAGGCCGTGTTCCTCGACCCGCACCAGCTCGATGCAAGCAGCCAGGAACGAGAACGGAGAGTCCGCCGCCGACCAATAGTCATAGGTCGCACGGAAATCACGCCCGACAGCCAGCAGCTGCTCGATGTTATCCGACACCCATTTGATGCGGTCCTCGAGCGGTAGCTTGCTGATGCGCCGGCCATCAGGCCGCGTGAAGTCACCGACCGTCGCCGTGTGGATGAAGAGCCAGTAGAGGCCCTTCTCGCCTATCGGCTTGGCGTGTGCGAAGTAGTGCAGCGCCTTGATGTGGTCGGGGCCGTAGTGGTTGAACACCGGGACAGGATAGATGCGAGACCGGAAGTCGAGGTTCATCGGTACATAGAAGGTGCTGGACTTCAGCATCTTCACCGTGTCCTCGATATAGCCACGCATGACCACGCCGGACGTCACTGCCCGGTTATGCTCCCTGATCTGACCGTTGATAATCTTGGTCAGCAGTTCGTCATCCGTGTTGGTGTCGTCGCCGTTGTCGTTCGCCGCCGCCGGCTTGCGGAAGTCCAGCTTCTTCAGCTTCCAGAAGCTATCACCAGGCTCGAGTTTCTCCTCGACGCACCACTGCACGGCTTCCCAGACATCCTGATTGATGCAGAAGCCGACATCCTGCAGCGCGTTGACTGCCTCGACTACCAACGGCATCTCATCGTTGATCAGAGCCTCTTGTATCGCCGCGTTTTGCGCCTTGTTCGCTTTACGGACGAGCGGCACCAGATCACACAGCTCATCGTCGTTGGGATATGGCGCGTTCATCCATGACCCCCACGGGATAGCCTTTTCGGTCAGCACCTGGAACACAGGCACCATCCACTGGTCGTTCGACACACCTGCTGCGCGTTCGGCCTCTGCCTCTGGCGTTAGCAGTAGGATATGCTTGTCGGTGTATTTGCCGCGCTTCTTCCTCTTCTCGACATCCTCGACAAAGAGGTTCGTATACTTGAGGGCGACGTTGTGCGCGTGGCTGCCGGCGTTGGCACGGGTTTCGTCCGACCAGTCTGTCCAGTCGAGACCCTTGCGCCGTGCCTGCATCTTCATGCTCTCGAAGCGTGGGTTGAAGAACTGCTGCTGCCGTTCCTCGCGCTTCTTTTTCGACAGCTCCTGGTCGACATTGCCGTGCCGATCAGACGCCTTCTTTATGATGGTGTTGCGGTCGGTCGACGATAGGTGGTCGTGCAGCGCCTGGCGAAACGCCTGCTGCTCGAGCCGCAACCCGATTCGGATGAGCCGCTTCTGATGCTCCAGCTTTGGGACGACACCCTCCCACATCACCGACAAAGCAGCGATGCAAACAGCTGTAGGGTCGAGGTAGAGGACTTCTTCAGCCGCTTTGGGCTTGGGTCCTCGCGTCGTCATCTTCGCCTTCAGTTCGTCTCGATACTCGAGCCATCCGGCTACGGCATCGTCTAGGGCAGCATCGATCACTCGAAGTTCGACATCGAGCCGCTCTATGTCTGAGGTTTCCCGCTTGCGGTTGAACCTCTCGTACCCCTTAGTCTTGGACCATTGGTTCAGGTCTGTAGGGGTGTCGGTAGTGGTAGTATTAGTGTCGTCTGATTGGACCATTGCGTCTCCTTTGCTGTCTCCACGGTGACCCGGTTTCAAAGGGTCGAATTAATTCCCAGGCGCAAGTCGCACCGGGGGTGTGGCAGGTCGACCAGTTTCCCAGTCGACCCGCAGTTTCCTATCGGTAGGCGGTGCTACTTTATCTGCGTCCCAAGGGCTGCGAGGCGTTCCACCACGAAGTCCTCCAGATCGCGATCAGTCACCAATTCGATCTCAGCGCCACCGGCGTCCTTACGAACGTGGATGAACGTGACATCTGCCTTGGAGAACTGGTCGATCTGGTGCTGCATCATGTCCAGCGTGCTGCCGTTTGCCGTCAGTGCGGCAATCGCCGAACGGTTCACAAGCAGCTTGAACTTCATGACATTGCCATTGTCGTTGCGCGGCGGCTGTCCAGCCTTCGCACCCCGTCCCGACTTCTGATTTGCCTGCTGGTTACGCGCGTAGGCACCGCGAAGATATGAACCCATGTTCATTCTCCTTTTCTTGGATGCTCGCGCTATCGGGTTGCTTGTCAGAGGAACACGATAGGCGATACATCTGTTAAATGGCCTTGCGGCCTAATATGCCTGTATGCCATAGATGTGGCACCTAGGCGGGATAGACGCTACATGATGTTGCGATATGGGAACAAGGCACAAATTTGTAATTTTGTCGAAATATTGCCTTGCTTTACAACCGCAAACATGAATCGTGACAGTGCGTCAACAACATGTAGTAAACCCAGCGACGATGGCGCCGTCAAATGACGCCATGTGCCGGGACAGTTCATCACGCCACCTTCACATATTCCGGAACCGAAAGCTCCTTCAGCTGCGTGATTTCGTCGGCCGAGCCTATCCACATTTCGGTCTCACAACCGAAACCAGCGGCGACCTGGTCGACAACTGCTGCGTCCTCTTCGCTAGCGCCGTCAGCACCAAAGGCGAAGAACACGAAGCCAGATAGAGGCCCGAAGCTGGCGGTGTAGTACATGCCGACCTCGATGTCGTCGAGGGTCAGGGACTTGATGTAGTCTCGTGCCCTGTCGGCCCCTTCGACATCCTCTGCCTTCCAGATGATTACTGCGGTGTCGAGGTGATAGACGTCGCAGTAATCCTCCATGTTCCCATACTGCAGGTTGTCAGCCTGCGGCATGGTCATACGTTGCACTCCTGCCGAACGTACAACTCTGCGTCCGGCGTAAACGTGACCTTGCTGACAGCCATAAGGTGCAGCAGTTCACTGGTGGTCATCTCATGCCAATCAGGGGCGAACTCTTTGACCCGATTGACTAGGGCCAGCTTGCGCTGCTCGACAGTCGGCTCGTAGACCATGTCGTCAGCAATGGTGACATCTTCAGCCATGACCTTCTGGCCGAGGATGTCGACTTCCACATACCGACGACCCTCGTCGATCTTGCGGTCTTCTTCGTGTGGGTCGAGGCGATCCATCTCCTCGATCCACTGGTTCTTGTTGTATCCCATAAGCGTATCTCCTTTATGGTCTGTGCAGCCCGAGGCTGCGGTTAATGCCAGAGACACCTCGCCGCTGGCTATGGCGATGAACGCCAATCCGTAAGCTGGACGGCCGTCCAGTCGATGTCGGAGATGTCTTGGGGAAGATGGTCTGTCGCGTTCCGGACCACGTCATCCATCACGAAGGCACAACGGCCTCGCCTCAAGACAGGCTTCGACACCTGCTTGTCCTTGGGATGGGAATGTCGGGAACTGTACTGGCCTACTGGGCGACAACGAACTCGACATAACGCACCTGACGCAAGGTCAGGCCCAAGGAAAATCATCTGTGCTTTGGCATCAGTCACAACCCGATATGGAGGGGGTTGCCGTGCCAGCAGCCGCAGCTGCCCGCTGAAACAGCGACCACGTCGACCGTGGACCTGCCAGATGTTTCATAGCGACTGATTGTGGAGGCCAGCCGCTTATGGTCTCGTTCATCACCCTCTTAACGCGGGGCGATATTGCGGAGACCGTCTCCTTTGGTTTGCGTTGCGTGTTCGAGGGTCGGGATCGACCGAAGGGACGCAGCGATAACGTACCGGTTACCAAGCCGGTGCGCATTTCAATGCACGAGTGTTGGCCTCGAGCATTTGAGCCTTATCTCATATCCGACAGAATGGCGCAACCTGTTTCCGTTACGTTCCTGTTATTTGTCGGTCAGAGGATAGTTTCCGATATGGGAAACTCTTCCGGCTCGATTTGCGTACGATACCACAGAATCGACCCGAAATCCAGCTAAAGATACGTTATATGACTAAGGTTATGCAATGATTACATACAGTTACGTCGATAGACCCGAATCGAGACCAACTTTTTTCGCACTCGAGACCGAAAAAAGGGCCGCCGAAGCGACCCTTTCCCTTACTGATCGTCGTTCGAGGACTTGTGGACGATACGCACTGGGCGGCTGTTCACAACCTCGGTTACGACCTTGAGCCGACTGACCTTCTGCTCGACCGGCTTGTGACGGACGATCACGATCTTGATCGGCTCTTCAGCTTCATCAGTCATGGTAAACTCTCCTATGACCAACCTGGCGCAGTTGTTACCACTGGAGCTTTTCTATGACCGTGCCTAACCGTGATCGAAGCGGCGGCAACGCGCTTCTACATTCCCTCGCTGCGCCAAGCGAGGTCGTGCACCGCCATTGTAGGTGATTCGGCGCCCATAAAAAAAGACCACCGGACGTTGCCGGTGGCCTCTCGCTCCCCCCTAAACTCGAGAGCGGTCAAAACGCTGTTACATGCGGCTTGCGATGTCAAGCAGCGCGTCGGGCTTGGAGTGCGCATAGCGTGCAGTCGTCGCCAGGCTTGCATGGCCGAGGATGTCGGCAACGATGACTGTCGGCACGGCCAGATCGTTGACCAGCGTCGTCGCCGCCGTGTGCCGGCAGACGTGATAGACGGCGGTCTTGTCGCCACGGAAGACATCGCGCTGCGCCTTCGCCCAGGCACGCTCGAACTTGCGCTTGCTGTAGACACCAGTGCCGGCCAGACGCTGCGCAGCGGCGCGTGAGACGTCGTTGAGCGGCAGGTTGCGTGCCTTGTTTGTCTTGGTGACCTCTGGCGTCAGCATCAGCCACTGACCACAGTGACTGATTGCGACCTCGCCCTCGATCAACGCAACCACCTCGCCTTTACGGGCGCCGGTCTTAAGCGAGACAATGACCATGTCG
>VMHT01147545.1_pt1 | contig 36889 bp, 40 predicted proteins | sample 4693611 | NCBI WGS metagenome assembly VMHT01 (sample SAMN12280063, study PRJNA550983) | marine metagenome | isolation source: seawater sampled from same location over 5 years 0.02-0.2 micron viral filtrate | place: USA: collected off the coast of southern California halfway between the port... ...
GAAGGAAGAGTATTCCTTTACAAGTATGGGAAGAAGATTCATGATAAGATTGCTGAGTCAATGAAACCTCAGTTTGAAGATGAGGACCCAATCAATCCTTTCTGTTTCTGGAAAGGTGCTGACTTCAAATTAAAGATAGTCAAGCAAGATGGGTACTGGAACTATGATCGTTCTGAGTTTGCTTCCAAAGGAACACTCGGTAACTTTGAAGACAGTAAGTTAGAGGAGATCTACAATCAGGAGTTTAGTTTAAACTCATTCACTGATTCTAAGAACTTCAAGTCATACGAACAACTAGAAACAAGATTGAATCTAGTGCTTGGTAAGACTAATCGTGCTGCTTCATTAGAGGAAGACGGTTTAGATTATGAAGATAAGATTACAGAACCAGTTGCAGAAGTGTCTACTACTCCAACACCAGGGTTCGGTAATGCAGTATCATCATTGAAAGAAGAGGAAGATCCTGATCTATCCTACTTCGCTAAACTAGCAGAAGAGTAATGAAGAGAATCGTGGTTGCACTCGCAGCACTATCGTTTGCAACTCCTACCCAAGCATTAACTTGGAAGGAGTTTTGGGAACCCTTTACAAGTGAACATTATCGTTCATACGACAGAGGTTACTATTATAATGAACACGATGGTTGCTACCGAGTGGATTACGATTATCATTACGAGATTCCTGGGTACTATGACGGACGTCGTTGGGTTCCTAGGACAAGTAAATGGGAGAGGAGAAGTAAGTGGGTCAACTGTCATCGACAGTACAAACGTTACCACTCTCCTCACCACCATCATCATTGACCCATATATTATTTCACTTTTGAAATGAAAAAGTGGGCGCAAAAAATTCGCGGTAATTTTTCGCCCCTAGGGTTTTTATAAATTAACATCATGTCTTGCGGTAAGAACGAACACTACAAAACTTATAGCATCGAGTGGCACCGATATCGCTATCTTAAAGAAGCGATAGATAAGTACCTAGATGACTATATTGATCCCGAAGTTATTATGACTGATATTCGACATGTGCTCCATGATAGATCTCATGCTGCACGTCAAGAAGCATCATACATAGAAAAACTAGAATCAGAACTTTAAATGCTATCAACCCAATACCGAAAACGATTAGAAAGAATTTGTGAGTCGATCGTTGCTGGTGATGAAGTTCCCTTGCGGGAAATGATATGGGCGAATAAACTCGCAAAGGCAAATACAACTGCTGCGACGTGGATGCGACAAGCACGACAAAGAGCAGCAAACCCAGATATGAAGAAAGGGTCAACTGATGATTTTCTGAATAGGATGGGATTAGGTGACCCCGACCCATCCAACCATAAAGAGGGGTTTAACAGTGCAGACGATATTAACGATTGGTTCAACCGAGACAAACCTGATGATTGGAGACAACGTGACTAAACCTACTGAAAACTACGAACAACTAATTCAACGCTTCACTAAGCGTACAATGCAACTCAATGCCAGACAAGATGAAATAAAAGGTTGGTATGAAGAGTATGTCAAGAACGAGAACGATCTGAAAAGATTGGAAGGTTCTCTACAAGCAATACAATACGTTGCATATGGCAAAATGCCTGGGGACGGCAATCACGACAAATTCAAGGATCACACCCCAGAAGGATATAGAGCAAATATACCAGATCGTTACTAATGATATTTTGGATCGGTTTCACCCTCATGTTCTTTAATGAGGGTTTTGTCATGATGAGACACATATCTCCTTTCTTCGATAATTTGAGAAAGAAGGTAATTAAGAAATTAGGTGAAAACGTGTGGTATCGTCTCCATGGCACTTTGGACTATACATGGATAGGACTTGTCACACTAGGATTGATAGTCAACTCTAATAGAGTTGCACATTTGGGTATATTGCTTATATTCTGGTTTTCTGCCTTTTGTATATTTTATCTACCACGTTGGATAATGTTAGAAATCAAAAGTAAGTCTAGTAACCACCGTAAGAACCGCCAGAAGAACTAGATCCAGAGGAACTAGAACTTGAACTACTAGAACTAGAATCAGTAGAAGATGAAGTATCAGTCGTTCCTGTTGATGCAGTAGAAGACGAATCTGTGGTTCCTGCAACTACACCTGATGAGTTGACATCAGTTGATGTAATAGTTGTAGTTGTAGTAGCACCACTTTCGGTCGTAGTAGTCGTAACTGTCTTATTGACCAATTCAACAGAAGATGCAAAACTGAGCGAAGGTGTAAGACCATATTCTGTTGAATATTGGTCTTTTTGTGTTATAAAGACCTCTTTGATGATATTAGGTGTTATCTTAACTCCACTTGCTTCGTCAATTTCTTCATTTGGAGCATATTTCATCAATTCTTCAAATTCCTCTACAAAGTCTTCTACGAATTGTGGTTTCAATAACCAAATACTCGCTTTTGAGTCATTTACGCTCTTTTCGTACTCATAATTGGAAACTGGGAAATTTGAGTTTGCTACAACAGTGCCATCTGATCTAGTATAAGTCCAATTCTCATTTACTTGAATTCCTGACTTCATGAGTATAGTATCGCTATCTAACTCTGTAATTTCATTAGTTTCATAGTGGTGAACACCAGTGGCAAACCTATATTTGGTTTTTACATAAGTTTGGAGTTCCTCCTCTGACATTGGCCAATCGTCGTATATATTGACTATATTATTACACAACAATATAACCCAATCATATAAAGGGTCACCATATAACTCATTTGCTATAAGGTCGGGTCTTTCGTTGTTTGCTATATTATATTGTTGAAATCCAAGAACACTTTCTTGTATATCTTCAATAAGACTGCATTTTCTGAATATGTTGCGTGCAACTATAAAAGGTTCAACGTTATTCTGTCTAAACGTTGATGTTCTAACTTGAACTTTTGGTAAATATGAAAAATAAGACATTAGATTTCCCTCCCACGACGATTGACTCTTCTACCTAGACCAGAGTTGGTTGATCTATCTATTTTAAGTTGACCCTTAGGATTAGATGATCTAAGTTTACCAGATGTACCTAGATTAGCAGCACCTTTCTTTGTACCTAGATTAGCAGCGGGATCTCTATTAACACCTGTAACCATGTTACGAGTAACAAATGCAGTCTCGTCAAATGTTAGACTCATACGATATGATGCTGGACCATAATCATCATCATCGAAACCACTACGTAAGGATGTATTTTGACCTGATGGGGCAAGATCGACGTTCATATTGGTTAACACTAAATTTGTTGGGAATATTAGTAGACTACTGAGTGCTGCTGGTTTATTAAGACCTTCTCCTACAATATCATTACCAAAACCCCTAGGTGTATAACGTACTATCTCTGTACGGAAGAATCTAGGAATAGATAACCAACGAGCGTTTGCTCCATTAGTATCTGGAAGCATACTTTCACGAAAACAACTGATTATACCTTGGATTTCTTCTGCTTCTGCGGGATTACGAGGTGACATATCAAAATCAAAAGAATGAGAGCGATAGTTGACCCCCTTAAACACAGTCTCTTCATATGGGTTGAATACTCTTCCCTTTGAGAGAGCAGATATGCCATTTTTTGAAACATTACCTTCTAATCCTAATGTACCTGTTGTACCGTTAAAGATACCAGCGATAGCACTAAATGCTATCTCACTTTTACCACTATCTGCTGCTTGACTTAACTTCTCTGCTATTTTATCTGTATCTGTTGCACCACTCTGTATCGCTTCTATTCCTGCACTACCAAAGGCACCGATTGATGCTTTCTCATAGTTTACACCATATGCTTCTTTTAATTGGTGTGGTAGATAGAGATATATTGTCTTAAATATGCTGTTCTTATTGAAAGTTTGACCACCATCTTGCTTGGCACCCTTACCTCCACCAAGAGGTCCTGCTACATAGTTATATGGATTAGCACCTTTTTCTGGATCATACACCGTGAATTTTAAGTAATCTACTTGTGCAGTAGAATACTGTGCTTCTGCTTTTATTCCTTCATCTCCCACACCAGGTCCTCTGGGACTGGCATTTGGGTACATTAATCGTTGTTTTGATGACATGGCGTATTCTGGACGTTATAGACCTACTAATAAAAATAAATACAAGGGAGACCCTACTACCATTATTTATAGAAGTTTATGGGAAAGAAAGTTCATGGTATGGTGCGACAAGAATGAAAATGTCGTGGAATGGGGCAGTGAGGAGATCATTATACCTTACGTCAGTCCTCTTGATGGGAGGGTGCATCGCTATTTCCCAGACTTTTACGTCCGAGCGAGGACTAAAACTGGGGGGTCGCAGAAGTTTATTATTGAGGTCAAACCTAATAAGCAGACGACACCTCCCAATAAACAACGCAAACGTACAAAGAAGTATATAACTGAGATTAAGACGTATGCAGTTAATGAAGCAAAGTGGAAAGCAGCAGTAGAATACTGTAAAGACAGACGTATGCAATTTAGGATACTTACAGAACACGAGTTGAAGGTATGAGTGTATTTGAGGATATTAAAGATTCCACAGGTGGATCAGCAAAGTCAAAAGAGTGGTATAGATCTAACTTAATCAGTAAGTTAAGTCCACCTCTTGACTTTAAAGTTGGTGATGTCATCTATTATGCATATAATGCAGCAACAGATAACTTACCGTTCTATGATCAGTTCCCTATGACACTGGTTATTGACATCGACCCTATAAACAAGCAATTCTCTGGTGGTAACTTACATTATCTACGCCCAACCGCACGACTAAGCATAGCGAAAACATGGGGAAGTGGTTCTATATCGTATCCTATGCGTTGCCATCATAAATACTTTATGGGAAGAGCAACTAATATGATGTTAGTTCCTCCTTCTGACCTTGTTGACTTCGTACCATTACCAACAGAACAGTTTGTTAGGAGAATTGGTGGAGTCTATGTTGAGATACCTAGTAGTTACATATGGAGTAGGTTGTAATGCCCACTGTTAACAGTTTTAAAGATTTTAGAGAGACTATCGGTAGGTCTGCTGGTTCTATGCCAGCGACCAGTAACCTGTTTCAAGTCATCCTGCCAGTTCCTAAACTTATGAATGATTTGTATGACTCTAATAAGACATTAGATGCAATGAGAACTATTGATTACTACGCAACTAGCGTCACCCTACCTAGTAGAGCAGTAACAACTGGTGAACTCAATAATATAGGTCAGATTAGGAGATATGCGACAGGACAGACTAACTCAGAAGTTAATATGCAGTTCTTAGTTAGTAAAGATAATAAACATAGAGCATATTTTGAGCATTGGATGCATCAAACAGCGTCTGATTCAGATAATACAGTAGCATTCTACGATGATTATGTCTGTGATATAGAAATTGTCAAGTGGGAGAATATTGGGAACGAAGCAATGCAAGCAACAGGTATGTACAAATTGTTTGGTGCTTTCCCATATAACGTTGGTCAGATGTCCCTAGACAACGAACAGGTAAATCTATTAAGCATGGATGTGTCATTCTATTTTGAGAGATATAGATTTGATCAAATATTTCCAGAGGCAATGAGACCGACATCAGACATATATGTTAAACCTCAGCACTATAAAGATACCAGTATTGCTGACTATCTAGACAACTATGAACCAGAGAACAAGATAAGTGATTATATGTTAGAGAATAACTTATTCTCGTAACTGGTATAAATAAAATTGATATTATAAATTCATCATGCCATTACCAAAACTTGTAGTGCCTGAGTATGACTGTAAGTTACCAGTCAGCGGAAAGAAGGTTAACTTTCGTCCATTTCTCGTAAAAGAAGAGAAACTACTGTATCTCGCAATGGAGACACAGAAGGAGAAAGAAATGATCAAGGCAGTCAAGACTATATTAAAATCTTGTACTGATTTGAAAAGTGTAGATAGTCTACCAACATTTGAACTAGAATATTTGTTCTTACAGATCAGATCCAAAGCAGTTGGAGAAGAGAGTGAGTTCAAAGTAGTATGTGAGGATGACGGTAAGACCGAGGTAGAAGTCAGACTTGACTTAAACGAAGTCAGCATAGACGTACCAAAAGGTCATAAGAGTATCATACCACTAAGTGACGACATCAAGATTCAAATGAAATATCCTGCACTGGATGCGTTCGTTGATCGCAATATGATGGATGATCCTGATGTTGATGACGTATTTGCTCTTGCAGCAGACTGTATTGATAAAGTATATGATGGAGATGAGATCTATGATTCTTTCACAGTGAAGGAAGCAAAGGACTTTATAGGTGATATGAATAATGCACAGTTCGCCAAGATCCAGAACTTCTTTGAGACTATGCCTAAGTTAACGCATACCTTACAAGTAGAGAATCCTAAAACCAAAGTTATTAATGAAGTGAAGTTAGAAGGACTTGCTGCTTTTTTCGGGTAGCATTAATGCATGACAGTCTTATGAATCACTATAAGACAAACTTTGCATTAATGCAGCATCACAAGTATAGTCTGACGGAATTGAACGATATGATTCCTTGGGAACGTGATGTTTATATTAACCTATTGATAGCACACTTAAAGGAAGAAGAAGCACGCATAAAAGCACAACAGAATAAAGGTAAATCCTCTATCTAATGGCAGCAACACTAAGAGAATATATTAGCATCAAACCGCCTAGTGGTAATTCGACACAGGTCAAAGCGATGCGTCCTCTTATAGTCGGTCAAAACAGACTAGGTGGAGCAGTTTCATATTTTGGTACAATAGTAGAAGATCTTAGAGAGATTATGATGGTTCATGCAGATGCTACCACAGCATTTGTAGAAGAAGAGAAGAAGATAAACGATGACGAGCATCTACATCGTTCTGACATAATCAAACCTTTAACATCATATACAGAGATAGGTAAGAAAAAGGATAAAAAGTCTGAGGTTTTACAGGAAAAGAATGCCGATGACGACGAAGACAAAGGTAAGAAGTTAGCAAAGGACGAAGAGAAGGAAATGTCATGGTTTGGAAAGTTTATGAAAGGTATAGCACCTCTCATAAAGTTTCTTAGTACAGCATTTACAACTTTCTTAACTTATGGTGCATTTAAGTGGTTGGCAGATCCTAATAATACTAAGGCAGCATCAACAGTACTCAAAGCAGTTAGTGGCATAGTAGGTTTTGCCATGAAGTTAGGTGGTCTTGGTATATCACAGACGATGGATGGTATCACCAGAGTATTTGGTGTTAACCCAGATAGTAAAGGTATAGGTAAAGTATTTGACAAGATGTTTGGTGTCTTCCAGATAGTAGGTGGACTCTCAACACTATGGGCAGCGTCAAGAGTATTGATGCCATGGAAACTTGTAGGTGATGTCAAGATGATGAAGAGACTTGGACAAATATTAAAGCAAATCAAGAACGTTTTCAACGTTAAAGGACCAAAGGTAACAAAGGGACAAGGTGGAAAGGTAAAGGGTAGACCAAAAGTAAAGATTACTGGTAGTAAAGTTGGTTTGAAGGATCGTGCCAAACAGTTTGCTAAGACTCAGGTCAAGAAAGTAAAGAATATTCGTGCTGGTCTTAGTAACCTAGGTAGTAACATAGGTTCTAACATAGGCAACTTCATAGAGAAGGCAAAGAATACAAAGTCATCTATTGTTAGTAATGTAAAGAATATTGCAGGGAAGGCAAATAAGTTTGTAACGAAACACGGAAAAACAGCATACAACTGGGGTAAAAACCAAGCAAAGAATATAAGCAACCTTGCTGAACTTGTTAAAGATCCTAAGAAATTAGCATCAACGGTACAAACAAGGTTAAAGGATACTCTTAAACCTGTTATTGAGAAGAACCCTACAATTAAGAAGTTATTAAACTTAAAGAATGTTCAGAAAGCAAAGAATATTGCTAAGACGACTGTAAAAGCAGCGATAACCAGCAAAGAAATGAAAGATTTAAGTAAGTTCTTAAAGGGTGCTAAGGATAGATTTAAAATAGGTGGTATTGATAAAGTTATAGCAGCAGTCATGGGACTCATAAACTATGGTTTGGGTGAGTCTCCTATCAATGCTCTTATAAATGCAACTGCTGGATTACTAGGATACTCTGCTGGTTTTGCACTTGGTGCTCCTTTTGGTGGTGTCACTGGATTTCTTACAGGTGCAGTTGGTGGTATTGCTGGTGACTATATTGGTAATCTATTATTAAAAGGGATGGCAAAGACCCCTGGGGTCAAGAAGTTAACTGAGATACAAGATCCACTCGCTCCTGCGATGGGATTATCAGAGAGACCATTACTTAGAGATTTAAATCCAAAGCGTGTAGAAAATATAGTAAAATCAAAGATATCCATAGTAAATGGTGTAATTGTAGAGGATTCACTTAGTGGTTCCTCTACAATCAATGGGAAACCGCAAGAGATGGCACAGGGTGGTATGGTTGAACCAACAGAGAATCTAGGACAGAGAGTTAAAGGTAAGAAAAATCCAGGTGTGTACAGCGAACAGTTACATAATTTGTTCAAAGGCGTACAACATAATCAAGCAACACCTATGACAAGTCTTGCTTCACCTGTACTGGATCTTAAAGTTAATGAAACCAATACTACAACATTACCTACACCCACGATAAATAACAAGGTAGGTACTCTTACATCTTCATCGGAAGCAAGGGTTCAACGTAGTAAAGAAACTACGAGAACTACAAGACTTATGGTAATGAGGCAGCAGATAATACGTTCTGTACAAACTCCTCCACCAAGAGTCCTAGATGCATCCAAATCAGTTAGTCCCTTAATCACATAATGGCAAAAGCAAGACTATACAAAATGGTAAACTCTGGTGTCATGAAGAAAAGTGGCATCACAGTTAAGGTTGGAAATAAGGTTGTCACTCAACCTACTATCAATTTCACTAAGAATATTAGTGCGATTAATAGTATGGGTGCTACTGTTAATAGTATTGCAGTTCTTACAGAAGAGTTAAAAGAATCATTCCAAACATATTCTTTGAAGAGTATATCCAATATGCAGGGGTTACTTGATCAAAGAAAAGATCATCTGGATAATGAAAAGAAGTTAAGAAAGAGTGTAGCGAAAGAGGAAAAGGTAAAAAAAGGTAAGCAAGCGGACGAACTTTCAGAGAAGAAACAAGAAAAGACCACAGTAAAGAAAAGTGTTCCTGTTATCAAACAGGTTGCTAAGGCAGCGTTTGGTTTCTTAGAAGGTATAGCAAAACTATTTGCTGGTCTCTTCACTAAGTTTATAGGATATAGCGTATTCAAATGGATGTCGAGTCCTAATTCAGTTAAGAAGTTGTCAAGTCTTATCAAAGGTATAGGACATATGGTTAAGTTCTTTGCACAGGTTGCTGGTTTTGTATTCAGTTTTGGATTGGATGGGTTGACTGATTTCTTTAATAACCCTAATATATTCAGTAAGATATTTGGTTTAGGAAAGTTCATGGTGGCACTAGGACTATTCTTTAAACCTGTGATGATGGCAAAGTTAGGTCTTGCTGGTGCCAAGGGTGTACTAACTCTATTCAAATCTGGTAAGTTAATTACTGGTCTAAAAGGATTGTTCGTTGGTATTGGTGGTTTAATTAAAGGACTGATGGCATTAGTGTCTGGTATAGGGTTAGGTCCATTACTCTTAGGTGGTGCTGCTATCGTAGGTGGTGCAGTGTTGTTAAACCAGATGAAAGATGTCGAGAAAGAAGATCTAACAGAGGTCAAAGAGGATGATAATGCTGTCACAGCATTTGGGAAACAGGGTGGTCTTGCTGGTTTCTTGAATCGAAACGTCCTTGGTGGTGGTGAAGAGAAAGAAGAAGAAAAACCAGCATTAGCAAAGGGTGGTTGGATACAAGGTCCTATGTCGGGATATCCTGTGTCATTAGATGGTGGTAAATCTACCTCATTCATAGGACATGGTACAGAGTATGTTGCTACACCTGAGATGGCAGTAGGTGGAGGACCACTTGGACAAGCATTTGTTGTACCTTATGACACACCAGCAACAAGAACAAGTCCTGGGTTGACAAACACTAGACTACTACAAGCAAAGTCTGCTGGATTTAATGTTGCACCCATGGCAGCGGGTGGACTACTAGAATCTATTGGTAATGTGATAAGTGCACCACAAATTCCTTATAATGAAATTGAAAGTAAGATAGGTGCAGACAAGAAAACATGGGATATATTTAGAGATACTATCGCTGGTATAGAGTCAAGCGGTAAGTATAAAGTATATGGTGGTAACAATGACATGTATGATGGTAGATATCAGATGGGTAAACTTGCTAAGATGGATGGTGCTCGCATCATGAACCAGAAGGATCCAGGTCATAGTGACGATCCTAATAAATTCATGCGTGTCATGTTCAGAAACAATAAAACTATGCAAGAGAGATTGTTCGCTGGATACACTATCGCTAACCACAACTATCTTTCCTCAGTGAAAGAATATGCAGAAGCAGATGCACTTAGAAAATTACAGATACTAGCATACGCACATAACCAAGGATGGCAGGGTGCTAAGACATATGTAAAGGAAGGAACAGTAGGTTCAGATTCCTTCGGTACAAAAGGAACTGACTATACTAATGCAATCAAAGCAGCATTTGAGTCAAACAATTTAACACCACAAATAAAAGAGGTATCCTCAGTACAGAACACAGTTAAGAATATAATTAGCAAGACACAACAGATAGCGCAGAATATTATGTCAGGTGATTCTATAAATGAATCATCATTGAAAGATGTAGAGTCAAACGAATCATCATTCCAAGTGGTAGCAGGAGATTTAGGTCCTATTGATCTATCAACTGAACCAATAAATCCACCACCAATAATCACAGGTGGTGGTTCACCATACGTGATCCCTGCTAATGCATATGTCAAACCAAGGTTCGGTTTACTTGCTGATGTTGCATCTAATCCAGTTGAGATCTCATGAGTACCGCTAAGAGTTATAAACTAACCAAAGTTGATGTCATCCTTTCTAATGGTGAGAATATAGACATCAGGGAAATTATCAGTGAATATAACTGGTATGAGTCGATAGATTCTGCATTCATAAGATGTGATTTTACTATCTTAGATACTATCCAGTTTGATGATCAGATACTAGGTAGTGAACAGATTGATATAACATTTGAATCTACTATGTACAAAGGTTCTAGAATCAAAAATTCATTACAGATATACAAGATAGGAGCAGTAGTAAAACAAGAGAGATCAAAGTTATACATTCTACATTGTGCATCACCTGAGATATATCAGAATGAAGCGAACCGTGCGTTCGGACAGTTTGGACCTGTCTCTGGTAAGGTAGATATCGTTGGGATGATGGTCAAAGGAAATTTAAAATCAGATAAGAAGTTGCATGTGGAGGAACATTCTTCTATGAATGTATTGTCACCTAACTGGCGTCCTCTTGATCTTATCTCTTACATATCTGATAAGGTTACTAGGAAACAAGGTAAAGGGAAGAAAACCAAAGGTAAAGGTAAAGATCAGAGTGGATTCTTATTCTGGGAGAACAAACATGGATGGAACTTTAAGTCCATGGACCTGTTATGTGAACAGGATAGTCGGGCAACGTACACATATGCACAAGCAAACGTTGGTCGCAGTGATCCAGAAAGAAACTTCTATCAGATAGAGTCGGTCACTTATCCTGAGAGGGCAAACCAATTAGATAAGTTACGTTCTGGTGTGTATAAACAATGCACCTATGGTATTGTTATGGCACAACTTACTGACAGTTTTATACCCAACCCAGGTGCTACATCATCACAGGCATTTGATGCTTTTGATGCACTAAACCAAGGTTATCAACCAACCACAGACAGCACATCAAACAATTCATTAAGCAACGATCAGTTAAAGACTTTATATGATGCAGAGAATAAAACATCAAACAAATTCTTCAATGCTGGCACTGATACATCATGGTCATGGAAACCAAAGAATCTAGGTGAAGCAAAAATATTGTCTGATAGACAGTTACAATTAAAAGACAAGGAAGGTAAAGCGTCAGGAACAATGAGTGGACCTCTTGTGTCTAACCTGTTATCTGTATTCAATAAAGCATCTAAACTACATGAGGGTTTACCGTACGATGAGGTACATGTAAAGGCATATAAAGACTTGTATCCTACAAGAACTAAGTTCAAGATCCTACCTGGATTCAATAATCAATCACCTAATGCACCGAAAGGTGGTGCTGACAATGCAGATATAAGTGTTTTAACTGCTGCAACATATTCTGCTGCACGTTGGTCACTACTTAATACTCACTCTCTCACTATCAAAGTCCCAGGAAATACAATGTTAGCAGCAGGGGATGTCATCACTGTTGTTCTACCTTCATCACAGCAGCAAGGTAAGACAAAAGTGATAAGAGATCAGACATTTTCTGGTAAATATCTAATCAAAGGACTGAAACATACCTATCAAAAACAGGGTATCACAACAGAACTCTATTTGTGTAGGGGTTCCTTGCCACCTACTAAATGATCGTGCTATAATAAATAGTAGTAAATACTGAGTTAATAAAATGAAAAGTATAGAAGACCACATAGAAAAGGATAAGAACATCGTTGATGATCCCCTAGCAAATCCTGCTGCACGTAGGCATGCAAAAGAAGAACTACATGATCTAGTAGATTACGCAGAGCATCATAAAGATGAGATCAAAGCAGGAGATCATCATGATCCTAATGCACTTGAACTATGGTGTGACCAGCATCCAGAAGAACCTGAGTGTCTAGTATACGACGATTAAATTATGTTTATTGATGTTGACGCACCTTATAGTTTTATAGGTGGGTCAAAGATAGATCATGCGGTAGTAGATGGAGTCGTAGACTTCTGGAACACATGTGACTACTTACAAAAAGAAGAAGGTCACACAGGTAAGGGTGTTAACAAGGATCTAAAAGACTCCCTTGACTTAACCCTTCCAAGATATATCAAAGACAAAAGAATAACAGATTACATTGACGCTCTTGCAGAGGTCACGAAGGAGTATTGCAACAAATATTATACTCTTAAATCTGTTAAGTGGGATTTATTAGAGGATTTTAATATACAGTGGTACCCCAAAGGTGGGGGATTTCATTCGTTACATTGTGAACGAAGTGATGCACACCCACAGTGTGCAGGCAGAATCTTGGCATGGATGACTTACCTAAATGATATACAAGAGGGTGGTGAAACATTCTTTGAGTATCAGCAATGTAAAGTGAAACCAGTCAAAGGTCTGACATTGATTTGGCCAGCGGACTGGACGCATTTTCATAAAGGATGCCCAGCACCCAACGAAGAGAAAATGATTACTACTGGATGGTATGACCTCACTTTTTGAGTCCATGATTCTTGGACAATTCCGTAACAGGAAACAGGCATTTACGAACCCAACTAAATGGCCACAGATCAACGTTTTGTATCAAAAACTGGCAGACAATATATTAGATTTAAAGCAATGGTATAACTACCAGACAGAGGAAACTGCATACAGGCACTATCATTTAACGTGTGAGTATATTGATGAACATACTGTCATTACGTCAGCATTCAATATAGATACACAGACAGATGGTTGTCAACTACAATGGGGTTACTATGGTGGTTGGTGGTTTGGTGAAGTGAGAGGTGATTGTATCCTTAGGAATACAAGAGTTAGTAGTGAGATATCATTTAATGGAACGCTATATCAATCACGCGATACTGGTATAGATATAGATACAGGAGAGTTCAGATGGGGTAAAGAGGAGGAAGAAGGACTCTTTCGTTTTGAACGTCTAAATACTGAAAGGGAGTACGATTTAACAAATGTCACTAGGAACTAAGACTGACTTCGCTGGCAGAGATGGATTTCACTGGTGGATTGGTGAGGTAGAAGACCACATGGATCCTGCCCATTTGGGTAGAGTTCGTGTTCGTATTATCGGTTGGTATACTGGTAATAGAACAAGAGACGATGGTTCTGATAGTTACTTGGAAACACTTCCAACAGAAATGCTTCCATGGGCAACTGTCTTACTACCAACAGACAAACCACAAACCAAAAACGCTGGTACTACAACTGAATTACAACCAGGTGCTGAGGTCTTGGGTTTCTTCCTTGATGGTGAAGAAGCACAGTTACCTTGTGTATTGGGATCTTTTCGTACATTTAAACATGCAGAAGGAACTGGTGAAGGTAGAGGTTCTTCTAATGAAATGTCAAGGACTGTTGTTGCAAGTCCTGATGTTGCCAACCAGAACGCAACAGATACCCCTGCACAGACAGGTCTAAACAATTCGCCTGCACTTGGTGGTGCACCCTTTGTAAAATCACAGGGACAAACCCCAGGATCTGCAACAGGTGGAGAAGAGCAATCTCGTGGTGTAGTTAATAGAGCAGAAGTAGAGACACCATTCAACGTATTTACTAACCCTATTGGTGTACCATCTAACATAGGTGGTATCGCTGATGGTACAACTGGACCAGCAAACGAAGGATTCATGAAGGATCTGAAACGTATGCTTACTGACATGGGTATGACGTTTGGATCTATCGCTATGAATGAAGATGGCGATATGGTATCTGCTATCACAGGTCACCTTATAGAAGGTAAAGCAGCACTCAATCAGTTATCTAACCTTACAAACTATATTGTGAATGGTATCAGTGGTATGCTGGCACCGTTAAAAGAGTTCCTTGCACAGAAGATGCAAATGGCGATCGACCTTATAATGAAGGCGGTCAGTAACTTTGTTCCATTGATCGTTGTTAAACAGATCATGAGCATTATACAGTCAATCATTCAAGATATATTTTGTAAACCAGTCCCAGGATTTTTAAGTGCTATCGGAAATATTGTAGGAGATCTGGGAGGATTCTTACAAGGGATCATGGATTTCGTCATGAACAAGGTAGACGACATGATATCAGGTGTTACTGACTTCGTTGAGAGAGCAATGAAGGGTATTCAATCAAAGATCTGTGGAGCACTTGCAGCATTTAATAAGGTAGCAAACACAGTATTATCTGCGGTTAATACATTTAAGAACTTAAAGAATATTGCTGACGGTATCAGTAGTATATTCTCTGTTGATTTTTCAGCGTTGAATTTTAGTAGCATATTGGATATCATTGCTGCAATCATAGGATTCATTGCACAGTTCACGTCGTGTGGAAGGAAGAGTCGAAAACCGAAAGCGAAGGGGTGGATGCCACTGTTAGGCACCACCGAATGTTCAGACCCAGGAATTGATGGACCAGGGGGAGGAGACTATACCAACTGTTCTGCTGATTCGTTCGGTGGTGGTGGATCACGACATTCTGATGGTGTACAAGGGTCAACAAGTATCTTTGATGCATACTTCCAAGATATGAATCCATTCTTGATGCAGACACAAACATTCTTGAATGGTTCTCGTGACATAGATGATGCAACCCCAGGAAAAGAGAAGAGAGTAAGATCTGGACCAGGTGGTGTTACATCATTTGAAGATAAACGTGGTAACGTACACTATAATATACCTAACAATGATACTAAGATCATAGGACGTGACTTAGTACATAATATTAAAGGTAATCATGTTCATACTATTGAGGGTGACTACTACCTTAAAGTGATGGGTGACTTCCACATAGAAGTTGCAGGGTCAATGAATGAGCATACATCTAATGGACCTGGGGCAAAAGCAAAAGCAACATCAGGATCAACCTTCTTTAAGAAAGGATCCAAGTGGTTAGATCAGGGTAATGATGATCCAGATGCAGCGGTGGCACCGAGTGGTGGATCACACTTTGATGTTAAGACAGGACAGAAAGAAGCGAAGTCTGTACAGACCAAAGCAGGAGACCATGATATAAGTTATCAAGGTGATATTACAATTCAAGGATCCAGAATTAATCTTAAAGGGATCAACGCTATCAGTCTTGATGCACCAGAGATAAACAATTCATGTCAAGCATTAACAAACAAAGCAACTGGTGAGATAATCAACGAGACAAACTGGATCACATCTTTCTTAGCATGTGGACGTTTTGATATTGTTGGCATATTCTCATCTGCCTTGACAAGTGTGGTCACTGGGCAGTATAGTTTAGTCAAAGGTGCTATCGTAGATGTTACGATGGACTTACCTTTCCCTGGTCCAACACCCCCTGCACAAATTCGTATGAGTGTAGGACAAGCACAACCATCTGCTATGGCAGATATAGTGACAGGTGCATCCCCAGGTGCACATATGACAATGGTTGCCACTCCGACAGGTGGCATAGGAGAGATCGTAACTGGTGGATCAGGTGCTATAATAAATCAAGTAACGACAGGACTGGTCTCCTATGGGGTTGGAACTGGACTTGCTGCTCTGGGTAGTGCCCTCGGACCTACACAGATTTATGGACTCCCTGTAATGTTAAACTAATGAATGATTTAATTGACCATGCTTTTATCCACTTCGGAACACGCACTATTGAAGTGTTAGACGAAGAAGGATACTCACAGAAAGTTAAGTTTGAATTCACCTCAGAAGGTGGTATCGGATTTGCTACTATGTCTGAGTTCCTACAAGAGAACTTAGAATCTGAAAGACGTACTTATACATTCTAATGAAACTTACACAAGAAATGATTGACCAGATCCAAGAGTTGATGACCCATACCAAAAAGGATGGTTCAACAAACTGGTTGGATGGTGATGACATTAAGATTAGTCTAGCAGGAACATTTGCTGCTGATAGATTTATTGTTATCGCAAATGAATCTAAGAAACCATGGGTTCCTGCTGAACCACACCCTAGATTTGATTACGAAAAGAAGGAGTTTATCCGAGATGAAAACACAACTAATTGAACTCTCGATCGACGAAGTTAAGCAAGGATTTGATCTATGCTTGACAATGTGTGAAAGAGGTCATACAATAAAGATTGTCCAAGAAGGCAAACCCTCAGTACTATTAGTTCCAGTTCCAGAGTTTGTCGATAAGTACGAGCATACTAATCCAGATTTACCTGAGATTCCTATGCCCCAGGACTTCAAACCTGATCCAGTTGGAGTAAAACAGTATGTCACAGAAGAACTTAACGAAATCAAGAAAGAACTTAACAGTTGATATAAAAATGTGGTATAGTGAACACGATCATACGTGGCACTGGACCTTGTTCGGTTACGAGGATCACTCGTATATACATAGTTCAAGAGCATTCACTGTTAAAGAAGCGATGGAAATCATTCAGCAACAGATAGCGTCAATGATGGAGGTAGAAGGACGTGAAATACAGGATTACTAATGCATACTGTAATCTAGAAAACATAGGAATTGTTAAAATGTTTATGATAGAGGGACTACCCTTTACCTTTGAGGAAGAGGGGTTTGATCGTTTAGATCCTTCTATCATTGCAGAAGCAGTTAACAACGAAATGATAACACTTGAACAAATGTACCAATGGTCATGTTACCTAGTATATGAGGGCATGCACCCCATAGTCTATGATCTCTCCGAGGAGATCGCAAATTATCACGACATCCCCGATTTATGACAGAATTTATAGGAAGACACATAGGACCTTCCGAAGAAGAGCAGACCCAAATGTTAAATGACTTGGGTCTTTCTAGTATGGATGAATTGATAAGAGACGTTATACCTGACTCTATTCTATTAAGAGGAGGAGACGAGCACCTACCAGAACCTTGTAGTGAGCAGCAAGCACTGGATGAACTGAAAGAAATTGCATCATTTAATAGAGTAAGGAGGTGTCTAATTGGACAAGGATATTATGGAACAATTACACCGTCTGTCATACAGAGAACTGTTTTTGAGAATCCAGCGTGGTACACATCTTATACTCCATATCAGGCAGAGATTTCACAAGGAAGATTAGAAGCACTGTTTAACTTCCAGACATTAATAACAGAACTAACAGGACTACCAATTACAAATGCATCTCTCTTAGATGAGGGAACTGCTGCTGCTGAGGCAATGATTATGACACAGCAGAGAGATAAGGATGTATTTCTAGTTGATAGTAAGATATTTCCACAGACATTAAAAGTATTACAGACAAGAGCAAGACCGTTAGGTATAAAGATTCAACCTATTGATTTAGATGTAACTATAAACTTAGAGGACTTTGAGCAAGCATTTGCTATTATAGTTCAAATGCCTAACAATGAAGGCAGATTAAAACATAATGATGGACTACTGAGGTGTGCAGAGGTATTTAATTGTGCAAAGATCGCTATTGTGGATCCTCTATGTCAAGTAATAATGAAACCAGTAGGAGAGTGGGGATTTGATGTAGCAGTTGGTAGTATGCAGAGGTTCGGAGTTCCTATGGGTTTTGGAGGACCACATGCAGCATTTTTTGCAACCACAGAACAATATAAGCGTAAAATTCCTGGACGTATTGTTGGGCAGTCGATAGATAGTCAAGGTAACAAAGCACTACGACTAGCACTACAAACAAGGGAGCAGCACATAAGACGAGGAAAAGCAACATCAAATATATGCACTGCCCAAGCACTCCTTGCAAATATGGCAGGGTTTTACGCTTGTTACCATGGCGCGGAAGGTCTGACAGAAATAGCAGATAGAATACTCCGATATAGGCAAACGTTAATAACAGCATTGAAATGGTGTGGTTATGAGACTGACGACAGAGAAGGATTTGATACTGTAAGGTGGAAATCTGATAAACTTGTAGATGATATTAGTATCAGATATGAGGATGGATGGAACATCCTGTCTATTGATGAGAGATCAACACTACCAGAACTAGCAGCAATAGTCTCTACACAGGTAGACTTTGAAAATAAAGCAGATACAATAGACCATGTACATGATATCTATAAGAACTATCATTGGTTGAGTGTACCTCGGAGAACTAAACCATGGTTACAACAACCATGTTTCAATAAGTATCGAAGTGAAACTAACATGATGAGGTACATACATGAACTAGCATCGAAAGACTTCTCATTAGTAAATGGTATGATGCCACTCGGTAGTTGTACTATGAAATTAAATGCAGCATCAGAGTTGATGCCTGTATCATGGGAGGAGTTTGGTAGAGTGCATCCATTTGCACCGTTGGCACATATCAGAGGGTATCATAAACTTGTAGCACAGTTAGAGACATGGTTGCAAGACATCACTGGATTTGATTCAGTTACAGTACAACCAAATGCAGGGTCGCAGGGAGAATATGCAGGACTGTTAGCAATACAAGGTTATCATAGAGATAGGGGTGATGATAAACGAAACGTTTGTTTAATACCAGAGTCTGCTCATGGGACAAATCCCGCTTCTGCTATCATGGCAGGGTTAAAAATTATCCCTGTGAAAAATGACTCACAGGGGTCGATAGATATTCATGATCTAAGAATAAAAGCATGCTTACATGCTGATGAGTTATCTTGCTGTATGCTTACATACCCATCAACTCATGGTGTGTTTGAAACAGACATCCGAGAGATATGTGGTATTGTGCATGAGTTTGGTGGACAGGTGTATATTGATGGTGCAAACATGAATGCACAGGTTGGATTGGCAAAACCAGGGGAATTTGGTGCTGATTGTATGCATTTGAATTTACATAAGACATTCTGTATTCCACATGGAGGTGGAGGACCTGGGGTTGGACCTATATGTGTATCAGAACATCTTGCACCTTTTATGCACGAAAGAGTATCAGCAGCAGAATATGGTAGTGCGTCCATATTACCTATCAGTTGGATGTATATTAGAATGATGGGTTCAGAAGGACTCAGGAAAGCAAGTGAAGTTGCTATATTAAGTGCGAACTGGTTATCTAAGAAGATAGACAACTATTTCAAGGTATTATATAAAGGAGAGAATGGTAGAGTGGCACATGAATGTATATTTGATATAAGAGGATATGATGGTATAACAGCAGAAGACGTTGCCAAAAGACTGATGGACTATGGATTTCATGCACCAACCCTGTCGTGGCCAGTGTCTGGGACTGTAATGGTAGAACCAACCGAGAGTGAATCACTAGAAGAGTTAGAAAGATTTGGTGAAGCAATGAATATGATCAGATGTGAGATAGATGAACAACCCGAATTATTGAAGAATGCACCACATACAGCACAGATGATTGCATCCGATGAATGGAACTATCCATACTCACGTCAACAAGCAGCATACCCAGTAGAACAGACAAATAAGTTCTGGCCAGCGGTGTCGCGAATAGATAATGTCTATGGTGATCGTAACCTTGTGTGCTCTTGTTCAGATTACTTTTCCGAATCGTATAAATAACTTGGAACAACCTAGCGTCTGTTAATAGTGGGAACAAAAAGAATATCACAACTTGAAACCGTCGCTGATGATTTAGTTACTGGCGAAGCGGTACTGCCTATTGTTATTAGTGATCCTCTGATCCCAAATAGAAAGGCAAAAGTTAACCAATTATTCAGATCAATCAGTGCGGGGTCATCGACCGCCCCAGGATTGGCGTTCAACTTGGACAGGGACACTGGATTCTACCAAAGTACTGTCAACGAAATTGGCATGACGTTTGGAACAGCGTCACTATATTATACACGTCAAGCGAACCAAGATGGTTCATCTACACTGACGATTGCTGGTAATGATACAGCAAGTGCAAATGCAAACGTAGAAATAGAACCACAAGGTAGTGGTTTCTTTACTGTTGATGGTCCTGCTGTTTTCAGAGATAATCAACTGTTTTTTGAGGATGATCAATCATCAGGGAAGAGAGTATTCTTCAACGTTGGTACAGTTTCTACTGCTGGTGGTACAAAGAGATTTGACTTTCCTAACTTAGGAGCAAATACATCTACCACATTCGTTGCTACTGACACAAACCAAACAATTACTAACAAAGTTGTTATTATTAAAGATAACGACCTTAGTATCACTGGTTCTACTGATACTGCAAAGATAGCAAGATTTGAGTGTGACTCATGGACTGCACCAGGGGTGAAGTCTTACAAGTTACCTGATTTTGGTGCAGGATCTACACAATCTACATTGATTGATGATATTACTGAGCAGAACCTGTTTAACAAGAACATGGTTAACCCCAAGTTCTCTACTACATTATCCACTGATGAGAATAATCCTACTAAGTACATTATATTTGATCAGTCAGGTATAACACAGGATAGAACAGTTACGTTCCCTGATTTGAACGTTACTGTGGTTGGTACAGCAGCAACACAGACACTAACAAACAAGGTTTATAAGGGTGCTATTTTTGAGGATAGTGCGGACTCTTCTAAGAAGATTACCTTCGCATTAACTAATCTAAATAGTAATACTAACTTAAACTTCACTTTCCCAGAAGGTAGTTTATTATTCCCTCTAAATAATGGTACCGATGCTAACGTTTTAGTAGCAGAAAGAGCAACACAAACTCTTTATTCAAAGACGTTAGAATTGATGAAAATCAATAACGTTGAAGACGTTAACGGAGTCATCACTATTGATGCTTCAAACATCACTGGTGCAAGAACCATTAAGTTCCCCGACGGTGACGCAACGTTACTTTCTACTAACAACATTGATGCAGTGGGTGTTAGTTTCGGTGGACCACTATCAGCACCAACATTCGGAGGCAGACTTCGACTCCAAACATTTTTCCAGTCAGGATGGTAAATTAAAATGACAGCAGGCAGACTCGCGGTCTCAAACCCTAGCGGAACAACTAACACTCTGTTATACAGGTGTGAAATTGACAAAACAGCGTCAACGGTACTCACAGCAACCAATACAAGTGGTTCTGGTGTAACCTATCGTGCTGCTATCCGTAATTATGACCAAATTCTTAAACTTGATGGTGACGAACCATCCAATCTAATATTCAATAAAGGAAACCCAGTCTCTAACTACAAGTTAAAGATCTCACCAGGGATTTCTTTTGCAGCAGCGTCACCAAACGCAGAATTAAACTCTACAAATGGTGCTCGTGCTAAACTACTTGATGTTTACAAGGATACATCAACAATTAATAGATACGTAAAGGTAGAAAAGATAGCACAAACAGAGGGTGATCAATCTACTTTGATTGGTACATTCCAAAATGGTGAGACAATTACTGGGGCAGTCTCAACATTAACAGCGGTATTGAAGCAGTTTGAGTCAACAACTGGACAGATTTATGCATACCTAGCAGACGTAGCATCAGGTGCTACATCAGTTAAGATTTCTCGTAACACAGGTTTAGCAGAAGGCACTAAGTTAATGCTTTCAATGGACCCAACTGTGACAGGTACAGAAGTTATCACTATTAATGCTGGTGGTATTGACGTAGCGAATAACACCCTGACGGTTACTCGTAGCGTATATGGTACTACTGCAAGTGCAATCCCTGCTGGACAGTATGCTAAATCATTCATTGACTCAGCAACTACATCAACAATTAACGAAGGTGCAACATTTACTGCTGCTGACGTAACACTAACACTAACTGACGCTACTGGATTCTTAGAAGGTAGTTTCATTCGTATTGGTAACGAAATTATGTCAGTAACAACAGTTGCTGGTAACGATTTAACTATTGTTCGTGGTCAGTATGGTACATCAGCAGTTGACCATAACGATGGAACAGCAGTCACACAAATGACTGACGCTGGTGACTACTACTTAAACTGGTTCACTGAATCAGAAGGAATTGTTGGTGGAACTTCATCTGCTACTATTAGTCTTAACTTCTCACAAGGTTCTAGTTCTATTACTAACGAAGATAAGTTTACGGTTGCGGAAGGTTCATCTAGTGGACCATATGAGTTTTTGACTCTATCTAATCATGACAATGAGAAGACTTATCGTTATGATCAAGCAGACAGTTCAAACGCTACACACCCATTTAGATTATCAGAAACACAGGATGGTTCGCAGTCATTGACTGGTTCTGAATATACAACTGGTGTTACCAAAGTTGGTACCCCTGGTAATGCGGGTGCGTATACAGAGATCACTATCACATCAGGTACACCATTAGCATTATATTCATTTGCAGAACCATCAGTAGCAAACACTGCTGACGCTAACGCAGGATTTGGTTATCAAATCAGTACAACACTTACACCAGATTACAACGAAATCTATGTGTATGACGTTGCTGGTGAACCATGGGCAGCAGCAGACGCATTTGAAATCGGTGGAACCACATATACTATACAGGCATCAGGTGTTACTGTTGGTAAGTATGGGTATGTACATGAATGGGACACAGCACAAAACGAGTTAAAAATCTCGCTAGGTGTAGGGTCTGCTGCATTTGCAGTTGGAGATTTGTTCTACGATACACCTACACTTGTTAATGCTAACAGAACAATGGCAGAAATTGTATCTGGTAAGGTATTAGCAATAGACACAGTTAGTGCTGCTGATTCTAGTAGAACTGCTAACACATATTCTGGTTTATCACCCACAGGTGGATCAGGAACAGGACTAAAAGTGGACGTTGTAGTAGCAGCATCAACAGGTGCAGCAACTGTAACTCTTGTTAATGGTGGTAAAAATTATGCTAATGATGAACAATTAACAGTAACCGACGCCAATTTAGGTGGTGGTGGTGCAGCAAACCTAACATTCAATACCAATGGAGTTGGTACTGGTGATGGTGCTGGTGCGACCTCTACAACTTATGTCAAGACTGAGGATTACATAGCATATGGCAAAGCGATTGCAGCAAACGAAGTTGATAGAACAACTGGTGTAGTCGTTGGACCTGGGCAAAACATTATCGTCTACGCATCGGATGCAAACATAGCATTCCAACTACAAGGATTTGAATCAGTTTCTGAGGATTACGTTGTATTGGGTAACGCTAAGACCGCATCATCAGGTGGCGGTGGAACTCCATAATAAATAGAACATAAGGGAAACCTAGATGGCACTAACTCGTCTCAAAAATATCATCACGTCAAGGACTGGTCGTATTATATACGTCAACCCTGACGACTTTGATGCTTCGGATGCTTACGATAATAGAGGTAACTCAGCGTTACGTCCGTTTAAGACTTTGCAGCGTGCATTTTTAGAAGTAGCAAGATTTTCATACAGAGTTGGACTTAGTAATGACGAATTTGACGCATTCAGTATCTACCTATATCCGTCAGAGTATGTTTTAGATAACAGACCTGGGGTTACAGATTACAATGACGTTCAACCATTCGATGCTAACTCAAACTTTGATCTAACATCTTCAAGTAATGTCCTTTATAAATTCAATTCAACTCGTGGTGGCATTGTTGTACCCAGAGGTTGTTCAGTCGTGGGATCCGACCTCAGAAGAACTAAGATTGTACCTAAATATGTACCGTATCCAACAGTACAAGGATCCCTTGGTATAACTGCGGTTAACGAACCAACACCAAGTGCTATATTCAGACTGACTGGTGGTTGCTATTTCTGGCAGATGTCATTCTTTGATGGAGACAACAACGGTGTATATTATCGTGGTGATGATATTTCAACGATTGCACCTAACTTCTCACATCATAAGATCACATGTTTTGAGTATGCAAATATAACAGACCTAGACTTATACTATCAAAAGATTTCAAAAGCATACGCTACAATTCCTGACTCATCAGGTGTAGTCGCACAAGACCAGTTACAGGCAAGAGTTGAAGAGAACAGGATCGTTGGTCCTATTAGTGATGAATTTGCTATATCACAAATTATCAGAAATGGACAAACAGCGACAGCGTTCACAGTTGACGAACTCGGCAACCCGAAGAATCATGGGTTCTCCGTGGGTGTCGCTGTTAATATTTCTGGGGTTACTGGTCCTACTGAGCAAGATCAACTCCTCTATAATGGTTCATTCTTGGTAACGTCTGCACAGGGTAACCAGTTTACCTATCAGATGTCATCTGAACCTAGTGGTAACGCTATTGGTTCTAACATACTTGTTAAGGTTGAGATTGATACTGTTGACTCAGCATCACCATATGTGTTCAACTGTTCGCTAAGATCTGTTTGGGGCATCAATGGTATGCACGCAGATGGAGCAGAAGCGTCTGGTTTCAAATCCATGGTTGTTGCCCAGTTCACTGGTATCTCACTACAAAAAGACGACAGAGCATTTGTTGTTTATAACCAATCAACTGGACAGTATGAACCACAGGCAGCGGGTTCTGGTGCACACATCAACGGTTTCGCAGAATATAGAAGAGGATGGCGACATGTTCACATCCATGCATCTAATGACGCATTCATACAGGTCGTTTCTGTTTTCGCTGTTGGATTTGGAGATCACTTCTTCTCAGAGAGTGGTGGTGACCTTTCAATTACTAACTCTAACTCAAACTTTGGTAATACATCATTAAGATCAAAAGGATTCAAAGCAGCATCATTTACGAAAGATAAAGCAGGACAGATAACACACGTTATACCACCAAAAGGATTGAGTGATGTAACAGAGGTATCAATCAACTGGGTTACTATTGATATTACTTCAACAAAAGCAGAAGCAGATGCATCAAGACTATACCTATATGGTTATACATCACTAGCAGGCAAACCACCATCAAAGATACAGGGTTATACTATTGGTGCTAGAAGAGATGACGTTAATACACCTGACAAGATATATGTTGCTCTGGTTGCATCAGGTGCATCAGAACCAACTACACACTATGCACACATATCACCAGCAGGACCAACAGTTACAGGTACCAAAGCAGGAGATTCAGACAACCCACTAATATTTGATAGTAACAGAAACCAGTGGTACTTACAGGTAGATAGTGCTAACAACACAATATACACTACATTACAAGCGAACAGCATATATGGTAACTTAGGATTCACACCTACTACATTCATTAGAAGGGTGCCCGATGCAAGAGACCTTAATGACAGAACATATAGATTTAGATATGTACTAGACAAGGATGCATTCCCTATACCTAGACCACCTATCACTGGTTTCGTTATAGAACCTAGATCCAGTGAGTCAAACTCACCAGCGTATAGTAAAACTTACTACATCTATGATGTAGAAACATACCAGTTATTTGAACGTGGTGTTACAGATGGTATATACTACTTGACATTACTGTCAGCGTCAGTATCCCCAGGTGCTACTAACTTCAATGACTTTGAGTTCTCACAGCAGACAGTTGATATATACCCAGCATTTGACAGAGATAATCCAGTTGCAGATCCAGCAGCGTCAGTATCAGTTGCTGACTCTGAGGTCTTAGGATTAGTTACCACAACTGATGGTGCTACACCTACACCTAATGAGAACACACAGTTGTCTATCACAAAAGAGACAACACAGTTCTTCTTACAGGAGTCAGAAAACAACCTAGGATATACAACTACTGTTAATACATTAACAGGTATAGTTGTTACTGCTAGATTGGGTGATGAAGAAGAAAGAAAGATTCCATTACAGTTAAACCCAGATAACTCTGTTGCTGCACTGCAAGTGGAGTTACGAAGATACTCTATTCTTAGAGCATCAGGTCATACGTTTGAGTACCTAGGTTTCGGACCAGGAAATTACTCAACAGCGTTCCCATCTACACAGGTGGAAGTTTTATCACCACAACAGGTCAGATTATCACAGTCGCTGAAAGAAGCAGCGGGTGTTGCATACTACTCTGGTGTTAACTCTGACGGTGAACTATTCGTTGGTAACCAAGTTATTAACCCAGTTACAGGTCAGATCACTAACGAAGATATTGCACAGTTAAACGTGTTAGGTGAAGAAGGAACTACTATTGAAACGTTCTCTGAATTGGTTCTTACTGATAAACTAACTGTTATTGGTGGAGCATCCAACCAGTTAGAATCTGTATTCTCAGGTCCTGTAACGATGCAGAAGAAACTGACATCACAGGATGAGATCCAGACTCTTAAATTCACATATAGTAATGACGATGGTACTGTACTGAAACAGACATTCCTAGCAAATGAACTTGCTGGTGTACCCGATCTTGCTTCTGGTCTTGCATTTAACAATGGAGACATATGCTATAACATAGACTGGACCCCAGGAAATTCACTGGGTTGGGTCTATGATGCAGGAGTATGGTACAAGATCGGATTGAGTGATACAGCACCAATCACATCACAAAGATATAGTGGTGTAACTCATTATGGTATCGGTATGGCACCTGACGCTTCAAATAGATTGAAGGTCAGTGGTAACTCCTTCTTCTCTGGTAACATAGATGTTACTGGTAGTTATGGTGCTGCTGATAAATATAGATTAGCGACTGGACTAGCAAATAGTAATAACGGTGTAACATACTCTGGAAACGGATCCACAGTTACATACGCTATATCTTCTGGTCATACTGCATACTCTGTATTGGTATTCTTAAATGGTGTTTGCCAAGTCCCAGGTGTTGACTACACCGTGTCTGGTAACGCAGTTGATTTTAGTATTGCTGGGGCAACAATCCCTGCATCAGGTGATGTGATTCAAATTCGTGAACTAGTAATCTAAGGTTAGAATCTAATGTCAACCAAAATAATTGGTAATCAGATTAGCGATGCGACGAGAGCGATCATTACTGCCCTCACTGTCACAGAGCAAGTCAACCTACCAAACTTAAATCAATCACAGATAAATGCACTGGGAACTGTTGCGTTAGGTACGATTGTATATAACACAACTGAAAAGATCTTCCAAGGTTATCTACCAGATGTCAATGGACCAGGGTCACCAGGGTGGGATGACGTTGGTGGTGGTGGACCGAGTATTGGTGAAGACTCAATAATTAGAACTAACGGTGATACCATATCCGAGAACCTAACAATAGGACCAAGTGCTAACAATGGTACGGAGTTTACTAACGGTTTTACTGCTGCTCCTATTACAGTTGCAAATGGTTACACTGTTACTATTGAGACTGGTGCAACATGGACTATCATTGGTCCTGACGAGGATTTAAGTGCGTACAGATATTATAACAACTTAGGTATCAATAACCATCTAAGAATGGTCCCTGGATCTACATTTGAGTTTGGGCAGACAAAAGAAAGAATACTATCTTTTGCTAAGTCTGGTACAACAACAGTGGATCACAGCAAAGCGAACGTATTTGCTACCACTAACCCAACAGGTTATAACGGTAACATTACTATGAACTTTAATAATGTACCTAATGAATCTGGTATCATGTACAACGCATCTGTATTGATATTTCAACAGAATGGTAATGGTTCTATAACAAGTATTCAAGTGAATGGTAGTACAGCAAATACTAAATACAACGTTGATGACCTAACCCCTGGGGATTATGCTGACTCATATCAGATCATGTTCTTCTTAGAGGGTACACAGTGGCAAGCATTCGCAATGGTAACTAACTTCGCTCAATAATTATGCCGATTGGAACTAACAAAATTATGGTCATGGGTGGTGGAGGAGGATCCAACCTACCCTACATATCAGCGTCGGGTGGATCTCTCTCAACTGGATCACATTCCTCTGCTGGTAATTTACCATTAACACTACACTCATGGCAGTCTAGTGGAGTTAGTACTTTTACGATAAACGATATTACAGGTAGTGGTGAGGGTGTTATATATGTGTGGGCATGGGGTGCTGCTGGTGGAAACGGTGGTCAAGGTGGAGCAGGAGGAGGTTCTGGTGGATTTGCATTTGGAAGTTTTCAAGTAACAGCAGGACAAACTTTTAGAGTTGCAGTTGGTGGCGGTGGTGGTAATGGTAGTGGTTGTCATGGTTGTTGGGGAGCAGGAGGAGCAGGCAGTAATGGAAGTTCATGGTGTAATGGAGGACAAGGAAGATATGCAGGATGTAGAGGTTGCTCTGCTGGTGGCGGAGGTGGCGGTGCTGGAACCGTCTTATATAACGGTAGTGAGGCGTTCGGAAACATATGGTTAGTCGCTGGTGCAGGAGCTGGCGGTGGCGGTCGAGAGGGATGCGGAGGTGCTGGTCAAGGTGGTGGAGGAAATCAAAATGGTCAAGGTGGTTCATGTAGTGCTGGTGGTGGTGCGTGTTGTGCTAATGGTACTGGTGGAGTAGGTTCTAACGGACGCCCAGGTGGAGATCGCTCTGGCGGTGGCGGTGGTGGAGGAGGTTACGCTGGTGGAAACGTCGGTGGAGACCCAGGATGTGACTGTCATGGTGCTGCTGGTGGTGGCGGTGGTTCTAATTGGGTCATCGGTTCTGCACTAACAGACGACACCGAAGCAGGAAACTATGGTACCACAGCAGAATCTGGACACTCATTTAGAAATAGTGCAGGAGACAGAAACGGTGGTACAGGTCGCATGGTTATTGGTTACGAGAGACAAACCTAATGGATTTTATTGATAGAGATACGATTGGGGATACCCAACGTCACACACATTTTAATTTAATACTCAATATAGACGAGAATACTATATTCATTTCTCGTACTATATTTCATGCCCCACATATTCACTGTCATGTGGGTGTAATTAAGGATGGTTCTAATGGATCTATTCCTACTGCATATGATAACCTTAAATATGGTGTAGATATTGTAAGGCAATCAACCAAAGCATCAACATGGTCTACTACACATGATGGACCAACGTTCTCTGATCAAGCATGTCTAGAAGAGATGTGGATCGGAGGTTTTGCTGACGGTGACCACATAGAGGAGGGAACAAACCTGTATGATGCAACATTCTGGTTCGTGCATGGAGATAGTCCAGTAGCAGAAAAGAAAGTTGTAATCAACATACAACCTTGTAACTCCAACACACCAGGGACATTTGAGCGTTCTGCTATAAATAAAATGATATACAACCCTGGATATTACCCCACTGACGATGAGTGGGCATCACATCAAAAGTATTTGGAAGATGGAACAGAACGTCCCATTGCACCAAATGGATAAATAAAAGAAAAGGTATCACATGACTCGGTTAACCGTAGCACAAGTTAAAGACCTTAGTAATCAAGGCGGTATGTCGTTCTCAAACGGTTCGATAACTGCTAATGGTACCCTTAATGTAACTAATATTGTTATTAACGGAACTGTATCTGGTTCATCAGGTTATATAATTCCCTCACAGTCTGGACAGTCTGGGGAATACTTGTACACAAATGGATCTACAATAAGTTGGGCACCCGCGAGTACTAACTTAGGTATTCCCAATGGAATTTCAGTATATAATGGTAGTACTACATGGAACAAACCCTCTAACGTAAAAAGAATTTGGGTTAAATGCACCGCTGGTGGTGGTGGAGGATCAGGTTATGGTGAATCTGGTGCTGCTGGTGCACATACAGAAACATTTGTTGATGTAACAAACATTAATAGTATATCTGTTAACGTTGGTGGACAAGGTAGTGGTACTAACTACTCAGGACGTGCGGGTAATGGTGGTACATCATCATTCGGTAACTATTGTTCATCAGGTGGTGGACAGGGTGCAAACCGTAGACAACAACATGACGGTGCTACTGGTGGATCACCAAACCAAGGTTCAGTTAGAATCTATGGTGGTTCTTCACAAGGACACCGAAACCCACCAGGGTTAGGTCATGGTGGACATAGTTTCTGGGGTGGATCTGCACCCACTGCTCATAGACAACAACAATGGGCACAGAGACATAGAGAACATGCTGCATATGGGGCAGGCGGTTCATCAGCAAGAAACTCTGAAAGGGGTGGAGACGGACGTCAAGGAATCATCGTAGTCTACGAATTCATTTGATATAAATAACAACGAAGGAGATTAGTAATCAATGAGTACCCTTAAAGTAACATCAATTAGAGACCTCTCAGGTTCTGGTGGACTGAACCTTAGTTCTGGTTCTATCACAGTGAACGGTACTCTAACTGTTAGTAACATCAATATTAACGGAACGATCGCTGGATCAAGTTCACAGGTCATTCCGTCAATATCAGGTCAGTCAGGTAAATTCCTGACTACAAACGGATCCACAATGTCATGGGGAACCATACAGACAGGTGGTGGACCAAAATCAATTTCCGTGTATAATAGTAGTAGCACATGGAACAAACCATCAGGTATTAAACGTATCTGGGTTATGTGTACTGCTGGTGGTGGCGGTGGATCAGGTTATGGTGAATCAGCGGGTGCTGGTGCTCATACTGAATCTATTGTCAACGTTGAGAACATCAACTCTATCTCAGTGTCCGTTGGTGGACAAGGTGGTGGTACTGGTTATTCTGGACGTGGTGGTAACGGAGGAACTTCATCATTTGGTAACTATTGTTCATCAGGTGGTGGTCAAGGTGCTAACAGACGTCAGCAGCATGAAGGTGCTACTGGTGGATCACCAAACCAAGGTTCAGTTAGAATCTATGGTGGATCTGGTCAGGGTCATAGAAACCCACCAGGGTTAGGTCATGGAGGTACCTCATTCTGGGGTGGTTCTGCTCCTACTGCTCACAGACAGCAGCAATGGGCACAAAGACACAGAGATCACGCTGCATATGGTGCTGGTGGTTCATCAGGAAGAAACTCCGAAAGGGGTGGTGATGGACGTCAGGGCATTATTGTAGTTTACGAATTCGATTAAAACAATGGGAAAAAGAGCATTAGTCCGTGCAGACGGATTTATCACAGACATCGTTGAAGCAGGAAGCGAATTCGATGTTTACACAGGACCTGGGTCTACCTTAAAATGGATGGACATACCAGACGAAGCATCAAACTTATGGAAAATGGAATTAGGAGAATGGATTCCTGATTTTGAATACCATGACCCAGAATTAATTCGCCAAGTAAGTTATGGCGAACCAGGGTTGCAACTTTCTATGATCTATAATGATATCAAGAATGGTACATTAGATCAGACAGGAGAGTTCTATAAGCATATCTTAAATGTTAAAGAGACATGCCCTAAGGTACAATATCAAGATGTAGAAGTCTTAGATGAGATGAGTGGTGAAACTCATATTGAGTCACAGAAAGTGTTACCAGATGAACCATTCCCTCATGATGAAACCATGCCTTGTTGGTTATCACCAGAGGAATTAGATGATGACACTCAGAAAGAGTTCAGCATAGGAAAATACGCACCAGAAGCAGCAAACCCAGAACCTGACGTTTAACTTTATTAAATGATTCGTAATGTACTCATAGTGGGGGGTGGTACCGCTGGTTGGATGACCGCTACCGCCTTATTGAAACTTTGCCCACATATTAAAACCAGTCTAATAGAGTCGAAAGATCAACCCATCATAGGTGTAGGAGAGTCTACCCTTGGGCAGATCAACGACTTTTTTGCTTTGTTAGATCTTCATGATTCTGACTGGATGAAGGCGACAGGAAGCACATATAAAACAAACATAAGATTTAATGACTTCTATAAGAAGGGAGAGACATGGGATTATCCTTTCGGTAAGTCAACTATCGTACATGATTTACCACATGGGTGGATGTCATGGTTCGCATTAAATATAACCAAACCTGATAAGTGGACAAGAGATACATTCTCTCGTTCTATGAATATCATAGGTCATCTAGCACATAACAATAAACTCACAGTAGATAACGATAAGTTTCCATTTGATCATGACACTGCATATCACATGGATGCAGTTAAGTTTAGTCAATGGTTAAGAGATAATAGATGTCAAGAAGTAAATCATATGTACGGTACTATTACTGGTGCTGTTAAAGATGAGCATGGTAACATTGACATATTATATGCAGGAAACAGAGAACTAAAATATGACTTGTATATTGACTGCACAGGGTTCAGATCAGTATTGTTAGAAGGTATTATGGATGTGCCATTCAAATCATTCCATGTCAATGATGGTGGATGTCTGTTAAATGATACAGCAGTCACATGTCATATGCCACACCAACATCAACAGGTGGAGGTCACTAACACAACTAACTGCACAGCAGTCACGAATGGATGGGTCTGGGATGTACCACTATGGGAAAGATCAGGGTGTGGTTATGTTCACTCAAAAGATTTCGAGCAAGCACCCGAGTTGGAGTTATATAATTATTTGGTAGGTACCAGAGGTAAGAAGAGGGCAGAGGAAGCAACGTTTAGGACAGTACCATTTAAGAATGGTAAGCATGAGAAGGCATGGGAAAAGAATGTAGTTGCAGTTGGTCTATCTAATTGTTTTGTTGAACCACTAGAAGCAACAGGTCTATTGACAACTCATGAACAAATCATTAGAATATGTAACACATTGTCAGGTAGAGACGGTTTTGTTCCCAAAGTTGAGAAAGATATGCTAAACTTAGTGAATGATCTTGAAATAGAGGGATTCAAGAACTTCATTGCTGCTCATTATGCCTTTTCTGCTCGTGAGTCACCCTATTGGCAAACCGTAGCAAATGATGTAGAATATGATTTTACCACTGCATCATTAGATAATCTATTCGTCAAATATGCTTCCGAGAAACACGTTGCTTACGAGTGGTCGGGGGATCAAAACTATAATGACGGACTTAGATACATAGGAGCAGGGATGGGTTTTAACCCGCTAAATAAACATACATTGAAACTAACCCGCTTACAGAATAACATTACACCAGAAGCAGATCTAATTGAACTGAACAAGGCAGAACTGTTATTTGAGGGTTGGAACAAAGCAATGACCATATGGTGTGATGACCTACCTACATCATACGAATTTCAAAAGCAAACAATTTACAAAGACTGATTATGCCTGACGTAGTATTATCTGATGACCTTAAAGGTCCAATTCCTGAGATACCTCAGGAACTAAAAGAAGCAGCAGAAGAACAAGCAGCAGAGGATATCAAAGAGGTTGCTTCTGCAAAAGAAGCAGTCAAATCATTCCAAGATCTTTGGATGAACCTAAGATACCAGCATAGAGAGAAGTACACTGAATATGCTGAACTTCAAGCGTCTCTATCTGCAATGTCATTTGATAAAGCAGAGACAAGAGTTAACTTCACAACTATGAACGCACTAAGAGACGAGATAGTTAAGATAGAAGGTGGACTTGAAACACTTAATTTATATCGTGTGTTAGTATTAGGTGAAGAAGCAGAACCATGGTTAGAAGTTGAACTTAAAGAGAAACGTAAGAAGATCAAAGTTAGAACTGCATCACCATACTCTAAGAAAGGTGGAGACTACTCTAAGTATGCTAACTGGGAAGCAGACGCAACAGATACTGACAGCAAACTTAACAAGACTGTTTAATGAATCTAGACTATATCTTTCCCACACCTGTTTGGTGGGTTGATCTTGACATTGATCTCGCAGAGATGGGACGTATCTGTGTGGATACTGCTATGAATATGGAAGGTAAAGACCGAAGTAATCGGGGGATGTTGAACTATCAGTCCCCTGATTTTTTGGGTGAAAAGATTATTAATGACCCAGAACTAGAAGGTGATGAATTTAAGAAACTACTCATCTTAATCAAAGAGAAAGCATGTGAGGCATTTGATAGTTTTGGTTCTATGACTACTACTATTGAGTATGCAAATGTCTGGATGAATATTAATGGTAAGGGTGGATATAATGAGGTTCATACACACCCAGGTGCTGTAATGTCTGGTGCCTTTTATGTAACAGTACCCCCAGGTCCAGTGGGTAAACTTACATTTCATAGGAATGCTATTGAGGGTTATGTAATACATTCTCTTGGTACATCTGAGGATATGAGTACAGCAGAGGTGCCACATACACATTCTACATGGGCATATCCACCTGTAAATGGTAGACTTATGTTATTTCCTGCATGGGTAGGACATGGTGTTCGTGAAAATGAAACTGATGAAGAACGTATCAGTATTTCATTTAACTTTATTCCTGTAAGAACAAAGAAAGATATGCAAGACATTATTAAGAATAATGAAATATCTATTGATGTTACACCGTACAATCGTAAAAACAATGCTACTTAATGTATTCCCAACCAAAGTTAAATGTGGGGTGATAGAACCCTCTCAGAGCGACCTAGAAGCGTCTCTGAGAGTCCTAAATGAATACTGGGAGCATTCCAGTAGAGCAGACTATGGATTGGAGACTGGATGGTCTACTGGTTCACAGAGAGGTGGTAAAGAATTGTTTGACCATACTGAATTAGACTGGTTGACACACCCTATAATGGAAGCAGCAGCAGACTATTGGAGATATGATTTAAACTATCGTAGAGACTACCACATATACATGGATAGTATGTGGGCGAACAAGCATTTGGAAGGTGACACCACAGGTCCTCACTGTCATATGTCAGGTGGACGTAGCAAATCACATGTATCAATAGTATATTATTTAAAGAAGACAGAACACGCAGGCAATTTAGAATTTAAGAATCCATTAGAACAAATAGTAAGAATGTGTCCACTCAATGAGGACTATGATGACTGGGCAAGAGATTCCGCACACCATCAGGGTATATCATATGACTGGCAAGAGGTTGATGCTAAATCATATGATTATGTAATATTTCCATCATGGTTAAAACATAGAACACAACCCAGTAAAGGAGATAGGATTGCTATTAGTATAAACGTAGCAGGATGCACTATTGACCCAGCAGAGGGAGACTTTGATTGATCTACCATTCCTAGACCCTAAACTATTCTATGCGGATGATAGTCCGAGGGTATGGAGGAAGGCAGTACCTAAATTTGTAACATGGGAAGATGCCGAAAATGCCCTAAATGCTCCTTGGAATCACGTTATCACAGTAATAGATGACGACCACAGTCGTATGAGACTAGATGAGGTAGAAGAACCATGGTTTTATAAACAGATACCACGCAAGCAGGAACTATTTGAACTGGCAAACGAAGGATATACTATAAACATATGTCAGTATGGTCATGGCAACAGATATATTGAGGAGTTAATGGAGGGTTTGGAGTCTACATTCGATGGATGTGCAGACTGTCATATCTTTATCACTACTGGTAATGACAACAGTCATCCATCATTTAAACCACACTTCGACAAACCTTGTAACTTCATAATGCAGATGGAAGGTAAGACACGTTGGCAAGTATATAATGAAAGATGTAGTGCATTAGTAGAGGGTAGCGACCCACCATATACACCGAGTGAAGATGAGTTAACAATCGCAATAGATACTGTACTAGAAGAGGGAGATGTGCTATACTTTGGTAGTAGAGCATACCATAATACTAGACACACAGAGGGTAGTAGACTCTCAATTAGTATTCCTATCTGGTTCCCTAAAAGATGCGAATGTTCTGATAGGACACATTATAAATTGATTCATGAATAGACTTATTCTACCATTTTTAAATCCTAAACTATTTGTGTGTGGTGATAAACCACAGGTATGGAGGAAGGCATTACATGACCCTATGCAATATGTTTCATGGGAGACAGTACAACATTGCTTCAACAACCCATGGTATTATAGAACCCAGTTACTTAATAGGGAAGGACGTAGATTACATTTACCAGAGAAGTTTGAAGTATGGTATGAGAAAGGAGTACCACATAAAGCAGAAATGTTTGCAGCAATAAATGAAGGACACACATTTATTATTGAACAGTATGGACATTACAATGAAGCAGTTGATAATCTATTAGAGAACTTTGAATCAACATTTGACTGTAATTGTGACGCACATATATTTGGGGCAGCAAAACCTGATAGCACATCATTTGGTTCACACTGGGATATACCACCGAACTTTATATGTCAGATAGATGGAGAGACACATTGGAATGTATTTGAAGAGCGTTGTTCTGGTTTAATAGAAATGACTGATGAACCTTATCTACCAGATAAGAACAACCACGAATTGACTGTCGCATTAGATATAATATTAAAGGCGGGGGACGTCATGTACATACCCGCTAGAACTTATCACAAACCACTACCAAGTGGAAGGAGATTATCAATGAGCATACCTTGTATGTACCCAGTAGATGTAGAGAGCGACAGGAAGCAATATGTTATTCAATAATTGTTATCCATTGCCTGATCCAATGGTAGATCAGATTGAACAAGTAGTAAC
>VMHT01000313.1_pt1 | contig 36817 bp, 25 predicted proteins | sample 4693611 | NCBI WGS metagenome assembly VMHT01 (sample SAMN12280063, study PRJNA550983) | marine metagenome | isolation source: seawater sampled from same location over 5 years 0.02-0.2 micron viral filtrate | place: USA: collected off the coast of southern California halfway between the port... ...
CGCGAGCGACGCGAGCGACGCGCGCGCGCTGTATCTTTCGTCGGACGGCGGATCGATCGACGAAAACGCGCGCGCGTCGACGCGACGCGGGCGAAGACCTCGAGCGGAGATGCGAGCGTCGTCTCCGGCCGATTGACTGCGCGTTTGATCGAACGTTCGAGACGTCATGGCGGTGAGCGGTGGGCTCGGGTCGTGGGCCGCGATCGTGGGTAACGTGCTGTTATTCGCGCTGGTGCTCGGATTAGCGGTGACGGTGGAATTCGAGGCGTTTAAAAAGTCGTTGAGGAGCCGAGGTTTGGTCATAGGCGTGTTTTCGCAGTTCGTCTTCTTACCGCTGTTTGGGTTTACGATGGCGCGGACGCTGCTGTGGGATCAACCGGCGCTGGGAATACCGCTCATTATCACCACGAGCTCGCCTGGGGGTTCGTACAGTAATTGGTGGACGTCACTGTTCAACGCGGACCTGTCGCTGAGCGTGGCGATGACGACGGTGAGTTCGATTTTATCGGTGGGATTTTTACCGCTGAATCTGTACATGTACACCGAGGGAGCGTATCCTAACGGAACGAATGTGCGGATGAAATGGGGGGGACTGTTTCTGTCGATCTCGATGGTGATTAGCGGGATCGTGTTGGGGTTGTTTCTCGGTCGGCGAGCGCCGAAAGCGCGCGCGCCTCTCAACTTTGTGGGCAACGTGTGCGGCGTCTTGCTTGTGCTCTTGGGGTTCTTCTTTTCGTCAAATTCTTCGGCGCCGATTTGGGATCGCGAATGGAAGTTCTACGTCGCCCTCATCGTGCCCTGCGTCGCTGGATTAGTGGTTAGTTTGGGATTCGCCAAATTGACTCGGTTGGATATGCCTCAAGCCCTGGCGGTGGCCATCGAGGTGTGCTATCAGAACACCGCCATCTCGTTGGCGGTGATTTTAAGCTCATTTGAGGACGATCCGTCGTGCGCATCGAGCGCAGGATCGGCGTGTAACATCGTCGGCGTCGCGAGCGGCGTGCCGACGTTTTATCAGTTCGTGCAGGTGTTTTCGCTTGGGATTTTGTGCTTGTTGGCGTGGAAGAGCGGTTGGACGTACGCGCCGAAAGGCACGCCTCTTCTCACCGCGATAAGCAAATCGTTCCAGCCGACGCATCGCGATCCAGGAGCCTTTAGGGAAGTAGATTTAGATAGAAGCGAGGAAATGAGCGAGATGCCGCGCGAAGTAGAGAATGTCTAGAGGATTATGATATGACAAGGCTTAAATATCGCCGAGGTGCGGAAAATCCGCGCGCACGATCCGATGAGCCTGGATGCAGCCCTCGTATTTCCCAAACGTCCTACGCACCATGATGAAAATCCATTCGGTCTCCTCTCCTACCCTATCCTTCACTCGAACATCAACTCTTGTTCGGCCGTCTTCCATAGTCGACACTTGCGTGATTTCGTGCCCAGTGTTCCTCACGAAGGCGTCGTAAGTGTTCAAAGCCTTGCCGATGAAATGGTCAAAGTGATACATATCACTCGAAAACCCAAAGAATCGCGAGCGTTCCATATTTCCGTGCTCCACGGCGTACTCCCACATCACTTGAACGCCGTGGTCGGTTCGCGGCGTCGATATGTCTCTCATCGCCCACAATATACAATCAACCGCGTCTTCCCACGTTTGCATCGCGTGCGGGTACACCAGAGGCCCCGGCACGTTTTGCGGGTTTCGACAGATCCCCAAGCACTTCGAACCGTTCTCTTTCACGCGCGCTTCGCGACAGAACGGGCACTCTTCGCTCGTGGGCTTGAACTCTCTTCGGTCGATGACTTGCATGAGAATCTCTTCCGCCGACGCCATCGTTCCGGGAAGGTACCCACTCTGCCCTTCGTTCGGGCCGCTCGAGGATGCTCTAATCGTCGACGCGCGTCGACGGGCGTGCGCTCGCGAGAGCGATGGGAGGAGAGGGGTTACGCGCGCGAGAGACGCCATCGTCGAGAGCGGCGTTGTGCGGCGCCGAGCGAAAACGTCTACTATTGAAAAATGGATATTGAAAAGTAACGCACGAAATTGAACGAATGTTGTAAGAGATTTACGTCGCGGCCGGGGCGGTCTCGCTCTCGTCCCCTTTACTGCCCGTGGCGTGTTGAATAATTTCTACGATGACGGGCACGAGCGAGAGAACGACGATGCCGGCAACGGCGAGGGCAAAGTTCTCCTGCACCGCGGGAATGGCGCCGAAAAAGTAACCCAGTCCCATGAAACTCGCGATCCATAACGCGGCACCCACAACGTTGTACGTGATGAACTTGGAATAGTTCATGTTTGCCACGCCGGCGACGAACGGCGCAAACGTGCGCACGATTACGAAGAAGCGCGCGAGGACCACCGTCTTACCACCGTACTGATCGTAAAACTTTCGTGTTTTCGCGATATATTCAGGAGGAAAGATTTTCGGATGCGTCTCCATGAAATTCGCACCGACGTAAGAGCCGATGGAGTAGTTCACCGTGTCCCCGAGCGTCGCCGCGGCGAAGAGCAGAGCGCACGTCAACGGAAAGTTCACCACGCCCAGCGCGCCGAGCGCGCCGGTGGCGAACAGCAGAGAGTCCCCCGGCAAGAACGGCGTCACCACGAACCCAGTCTCGGCGAAGATGATCGCGAACAAGATCCCGTACGCAAACATCCCCTGACTCACGAACAACTCGGCGAGGTGTTTGTCCAAGTGCATCACCCACGACAACGCCTTGGCCAACAAGCCCTCGCTCGACGACGCCACCGCCGCCGCTTTCGCCGCGAGCGCGCTCTCCGGCATCACCATCGCCGTCACCGCCACCGCGCACGCCACCATCGCGCACGCCCCGAGCGCCCGACCGCGTTTTTCCCGCGCGTCCTCGCGCGCGAGACCCTCGCGCGCGTCGTCCTCGCGCGCGTCGCCCTCCATCCCATCCCTCGTCGCCCTCGCGCGCCCGTTCGCGCCTCTCCGCGCCGCGTCGCGTCCATCCCGCGTCCCGCTCGCGCGCTCGCGCGTCGTTTCGCGTCCCAGCGCGCGCGTCGCGCGTCCCGTCGCGCGCGCGCGCGAGGTCAACCGCGCGCGTCCCCGTCCCGCGCCCGTCGTCGTCGGCGTCCGTCTCGCGCGCGCGCACCGCACCGTCGTCGTCGTCGTCGTCGTCGTCGCGGTCAGCATCATCGCGCGTCGCGCCGTCGCCGTCGCGCGCGCGTCGCGCTCCGTCGCCGTCGCGCGCGGTCGCCGTCGGTTCGGTTTCGTGTCGGTGTTCTCACACACGGACCGTCGCGCATTCGAGACTTGTTCACAACACGGATTCAAATCCGATTCGAATCCGCCGGCGACAGCTCGGCGCGTCGACGCGCGCGGCGAGACGCGTCGGCGCGAGCGCGCGACGCGACGCCGAACGAAGCGAACGAAGCCGACATGCGCGTCGCGGCGTCGCGCGATGGCGCGCGTCGCGGCGTCGCGACGACGACGGCGCGCGGGAAGGGACGGGGCGGTCGCGTCGCGGCGACGGGACGACGACGACGGACGGGCGACGACGCGCGCGATGGCGACGACGGGACGGAGGCGACGAGGACGGAGAGCGCGAGCGCGAGGGGCGAGCGACGTCGGGCGGCGCGCGCGCGACGGAAGGTGGAGGGAACGGGACGCGGCGACGCGACGACGAGGGGAGGAGAGGGGACGCGCGCGGCGCCGGCGCGGCGACGGACGAGGGCGAGGGACTTGACGGCGACGCCGGAGAGGGCGGAGAAGACGATCGGGTACAGTAAGGCGGGGGCGAGAGATCCGAGGAAGGCGGCGGAGGAACGGGAAAAGATGTGGGCGCGGTTGGGGGCGACGGGCGGCGAGAGCGGGGGCGCGCGGTACGCGCACTTGCTCGACGGAGACGCGAGGAACGCGTCTTCGTCCGCGTCGTCGTCGTCGAGATCGAGAGGGAGTAATCGAGCGGCGCTGCGATTGGGGTACGCCGCGCACAGGGAGAGGTTTGCGAAAGGTTTGAAGTGCGAGCTCGAGGAAGAGATGGCGCTCGCGGAGGAGCGATTGAACACGTGGCCGCGAGAGCGGCTCGTCGCGGAGGGATACGCGATTTTAGGCGTGCGCGCGAAGTACGAAGGAACGCTTCAGCGAGATTCGCTCGTGCGTTTGACGATTCCTTACAAGGACGCGAGCGAGGCGAATCCGCTCGGACAAGAGTTGCCGTATCATCGCTTCACGACTGGAGACATGGTACAGCTCAGCGAAGGCGACGACCACGAAGCCGCGGGTGGAATCACGGGCGTCGTCGCGCTGAGGTCGATGTTTTTCATCACCGTCGCCATTCACGAGGATGATCTCTCTCGACTCGTGTCCGAAGGCTCGAGATGGAGGGTGGATTTGAGCGCGAACACGGTGGCCCACGATCGCTCGCTCGCGGCGCTCGTCGCATTTTCTGAACCGGGAGGCATGTCCGGCGCGTCTTCCATGTCCACGCGCGCGAGCGATAAGAACAGTTCTTCCACGGCGTACGCAACTTTGCAGCGCGCCTTGCTCGGCGTGCCCGATGAAAACGGAACGCTGGAGGAATTGGCGGCGACGCCGCCGCATTGGGCGGGCAAGGCGCAAAAGCCGCAACTCGCGATGGCGTTGAAGGAAGTGCGAGAGCCGTTGAACCCAAGCCAGCGCGTCGCCGTGAAAAGCGCGCTAAGCTCTTCGCTCGCGGTTTGGCAAGGTCCGCCCGGTACGGGTAAGACTCGCACGCTCATAGCGTACATCGGTGCTGCCGTACACCTGGCGTCCATCCAAAAGAGGCGAGGAAGGGGTCCGATCGTTCTCGCTTCCGCTGCGTCGAACGTAGCCGTGGATAATATCCTCGAAGGACTGGCAAAAGAATCTTTCATCGTCGATGGACGACCGCTGCGAGTCGTGCGCGTGGGAGCGCCCGCAAAGGTGCAACCTTGGCTTCAGCAACTCACGCTGGATGCTCAAATCGCGTTGCACCCTCTCGGGCGTCAAGCGGCGGCCATGCGTGAAGCTATCCGAGGACAATCTGGTCCAGCGTTTGCTCGCCAGCGCAAGCAAGCGACGCAGTTGGAACTGACGGCTGCGAAGAGCATATTAAAGTCTGTGGATGTCGTGTGCACCACATGCGTCGGCGCGGGCGACGAGTTACTGGAGGACTTCACGTTCCCAGTGGCTGTCGTGGACGAGGCGACACAATGCACCGAACCAGGAGCGTTAATCTCTCTCACGAAAGCCTTGAGCGCCGTGCTCGTGGGTGATTCCAAGCAATTGCCTCCCACGGTGGTGTCTCGTGACGCCGTCGACGCTGGCTTACAAGTTTCAATCTTTGAGCGCATGGAGAGGCTCGGGGTGAAGGTGTCTTTGCTAGACATGCAGTACCGCATGCATCCGCAAATCGCCGAATTTCCGTCTCTGGCGTTTTACAAAGGGAAAGTAGGATCGGTACCGACGCCGCAAGATCGTCCGTTGGTGCCGGGTATCGCTTGGCCGTCGCCGAACGTTCCAGTAGCCTTCGTAGAAATCTCCGCCCCTGAATCGCGAGCACCCGATGGAAACAGTCTGTATAACGTCGGAGAAGCGAAGATGGCCATCGGTGTGGTGAGAAAACTTCTCGCGGCGGGCGATTTAGCGGGACCCGGGGACATCGGCGTCATCTCGCCGTACGCCGCGCAAGTTCGACGGTTGCAAGAAGAATACGGCGTAGGAGGAAGTCCGAAACGAAATTACTTGGACTACACCGAAGAGGATAAAATAGAGGAGCTCGAAATACGTTCCGTTGATGGATTCCAAGGCAGAGAAAAGGAAGTGATCGTTTTGTGCACCGTGCGAAGCAACCCGTCTGGAGACATCGGCTTCGTCGCCGACCCGCGCCGGCTCAACGTGGGAATCACGCGAGCGAAACGTGGATTGATCGTCCTCGGAAATCGCAAAACTTTGTCAAACAATGAGATGTGGCGAAGTTGGTTTAAGTGGATCGACGAACAAAACTGTGCGGTTTCCGACACTACAAATTTCTAGCATATCGTGCAATATTTTTTACGCCGACGCCGGCTCAAATTTCATCGCCGCACCGTTCATGCAGTATCGCAAGCCCGTTGGCGGCGGCCCATCTTCGAACACATGCCCAAGGTGCCCTTGGCACGCCGTGCATCGCACCTCCGAGCGCGGTAAGAACATGATGGAGTAATCCGGAACCTCCATCACCGCGCCCGCGAGCGGCTCGTAAAAGCTCGGCCAACCCGTCCCCGAATCGTACTTCGCCTTCGAGTCGAACAGCGGCGTTCCACACCCAGCGCACACGAACCGTCCAGTTCGTTTCTCCGAGTTCAACTCGCTCGAAAACGGTCGCTCCGTCGCCTCTTTCCGCAGCACCTTGTACGAGAACGGTTCCAGCTTGTTCTTCCACTCATCCTCCGTGAACGCGATCGGTCCCCGTCGCTCGAGCACGGCGAGCTGGGCGTCGGTGACGAATTCACCGTTCGCCTTCGCGTCGCCGCTCGGCGCGGAGGCCGCGAGCGCGGCGCCGGCGAGCGGGAGCACGATGAGCGGTCGACGACCACGCTTGGTGACGTGGCGCGCGTCGTCTTCGGACGACGACGACGCGCTCGCCGTGCACGGAATCGCGGCGAGGCGGCGAACGGCGACGGTGCGCGACGGGGCTTTGGATCGCACCGCGACGTGCGGTCGCGCGGTGGACGCGAAAGAGCGCGCGGACATCGCGTCGAGCGCGTGTGTGAGGCTTGGATAACGAGCGAGCTCGCGCTCACGAGACGCGAAGGCGCGCGCGAAGGCGAAGAGCGGGCGGACGATCGGCGCGAAGGCGCGCGCGAATCGCGCGATCAATTCATAAAATTTCATAAAATACAACAATGAAATACAACGATGCGCTACTGTGCGATTCCAAGCGCGCTAGATGTCGCGTCTCAGAGTAGACCAGCCTTCGGCCACGCGTCGGCGATGGTCGAGTCCTCGAAGAAACGCGCGTACCCGCTGTGATGGTTCGCCACCGTGATTGGATTCAGCATGCGCACGTCGCGAGAAAACTCTTCGGGTTCTTCTTCGCCCTTGGCGACGTACGTGTGACCGCCGCCTGAGTTTGAATTCGTCCAGAGCATCGAACCCGCGTGCGCGTACTCGACGGCAAATTTCCCGTCATTTGCGGACGGCAACCAATAACCGCTCGTTGGCACGCGAGCGAATAAATCGCCGCCGTGCACGATGCGGGCGTAATTCAAATTTGTCAACCCTTGATCGAGGTAACGCGCGAAGGCTTTGTCGCCCACGCGCGGTTGTCCGAATGTCACAGCCTCCACCTCGACGTCGGCGTGCGCCTCTGCCAATGACGCCGCGCACAGCGTCGTCAGCGCCCCCCCCAACGAGTGTCCCGTGACGACGACTTTCTTTCCGCGTCCACGCTCTAGTTCATCGCGCACCGTCGTCTCGATCTCGTCTCGTAACGCCTCGTACGCCCGCGCGTATCCCGCGTGCGCGCGTCCTTCCTTCATCTTCACCTGCCCCGCCCTACCGTTGATCTGCGACTCTCGAATCAACCCTCTCAGCGGGCTCGGCGTCGTACCTCTGAAAACCACCACCACCCACTCCTCATCGCTCGTCGCGAACACCCCCGCGCGCGTCGTCGCCTCGCCGCCGTCGTTCCACGACAGTCGCTTCAGCTTTGGAAACGCCTCCAGCGTCGCTCGCCGCAGCGCTCGCCCGTCTCCTATCAGCGGTTCGAATCCAAGCGGCGTCGCGAAGTCTAACTCCGCCTCTCGCGCGTCCGCGTCGAAGTATCCGCGCTGTCCGAAGCGCCAGTAGCTCGCCATGCTCAGCGTCGCGAGCGCCGTCGCTCCCTCGCGCGCGCGCGGCACGAGCGCCTCGCGCCCATCACCGCTCGCGCGCGAGACGACCGCGCGCCGTCGCGCATCGCGCGCGATCAGACGCGCCGATCGCGCCGCGACCGCGCGCGCGCGGCCTCGCATCCCGCGCGACGCGTCGCGACGTGACGGTCGTCGCCTCGTCCGCCCGTCGGACCGCACTCGCGCGCGCGGACGCGACGCGGCGCGCTCGGCATGGCGCGCGCGCCGGCGTTGCGCGCCCTCGCGCCCGCGCTCGCGTGCGGCGCCGCGCTCGCGCACGTCGCGACGTCGACGTCGACGCCGACGCCGGGACGCCTCGTCGACGACGTCGATCGCGCGGTGACGTCCGCGCGGCGCTTCGCCGTGGCGTCGACGCACTTCGTGCCGATGTACGCGATCGATTATCGCGAACACCGCGCGCGGGTGCGCGCGCTCGGGGCGAGCGCGAGCGAGGACGAGCGACGGGCGTCGAGACAAATTTTGTGGCGCGCGGTGAGCGAGCGATTTTTGGCGTGCGCGCGGGCGCTGGGAGGGATATACGTCAAGGCTGGGCAACACCTGGCGGCGCAGCCGATCGCGCCGAAACCTTTTCAAATCGTGCTGCGAGCGCTGATGGACGACGCGGCGCGACGGCCGTTTGAGGAGGATCGAAAGACGTTCGCGGAGGAAACCGGGTTGGAAATCGAAGAGGCGTTCGCGGAGTTCGACGAGACGCCGGTGGCGTCGGCGTCGTTGGCGCAGGTGTATCGAGCGAAAACGTTCGGGGGGGAAGATGTCGCGGTGAAGATTCAGCAGCGACCGGTGGCGAGGTTCCTGGAGAGCGATCTTTTTACGATAGAAGGGTATTACTCGCTCATGGAGTGGCTCGTGCCGTCGTTGCGATTTGGGTGGCTGGCAAAGGAGACGCGAAGGCACATGGGAGAGGAGATGGATTTTACTCGCGAGGCAGCGAACGCGCTCAAGGCGAGCAAGATGCTCGCGGATGAGTTCGACGAGAGTGAGTTGAAGATACCGCGCGTGCACAGACATTTGAGCGGTAAGCGAGTGCTCACGATGGAGTTTGTGCCCGGGGTGAGAATAGACGACGTCGAGGCGCTCAAAGGCAAGGGGATCGATTTAGCCGACGTCGCGGCGAGAATACAGAAAATATTCGCGCAAATGACTTTTGTGCACGGATTCGTGCACGCTGATCCGCACCCGGGGAACATCTTGATTACAGATAAGGGAGGCATTGTGCTGCTTGATCACGGCGTGTATCGCACGCTCGACGACGATTTGCGAAAGAAGTGGGCAAATGTATGGCTCTCTATCATTAGATCGGACGATAACGCTTTGCGCGAAGCGACTGGATCACTTGGGATAGATCCCGACATGTCGCAGTTCTTCAAGCTCATTCTCGCCGTCGTTCCGACGCGCGTCGTTGAGGAGCCTCTCGCGGGGAAGTCGATCAAGCGAAACGACGATTCTTCCTCTGACTCTTTCACCGTGGCGGAAAAGCGCTCGGTCATGAAGCAAATCATGGGGGTAAAATTAGAGGATCAAACAAAGCTTTTTGAGACCTTGCCTCGCGATCTTTTGCTCGTGCTCAAGGCGAATAATTTGTTGCGATACGTCAACGAGCAGTTGGGCTCGCCCGTCAATCGTTACAAGATCATTTGGAAGAGCGCGAGCGAGGGGTTGGCGAAATCCTCGACGCCCTCGCCACACGACGATGTATCGACCATCAAGCGAGGGGCTTTCGCCCGTGCGCGCGCGAAGCTTGGAGACGCCGTGGCGATTTCACTGCTTCCACTTCAGCTCATGCTGCTGAAGAGCCAGCTCGCCATCGCGTTTTGGAAAGTGTCGAAGACGCACGCGGCGACGGCTGCGATGACAGCGGCGAAGACTTCCGCCGCGACTAACGTGAAGAAAAAATAGATTTAGGACGCTAGCGAAATTTCCATTGTACGATAGAAGATTCTTTTACACAATAAAGTAGATACCTCACGCCGTCGCGTTTTCTTCGCGCGCCGCGGCGAGCTGCCAAATCCCGAGCGATTCAGGCGTCTCCCCTTCCTCGTCCGCGATCGAAGGATCTGCGCCCCAGTCAAGGAATAAATTTACCGTCTCCGTGTCATCTAAGTTGACCGAAAAGTGCAAAGGCGTTTGCCCGTATCTATCGCGAGCGTTGACGTCAGCCTTCAAAAGCGCCAGGTGCATGGCGATTTTCGAGTGTCCGCCGTCTGCGCACCAATGCAACGGCGTTCGCCCGAGTGCATCGCGTTCGTTAACATCCGCACCGCCCTCGATCGCTTTCATCGCCGCGTCCTCATCACCTGCCTTACACGCCGCGCTCAGCGCCCCCAACTCGCCGCTGTTCGACGCGCTCTGCGACGCTTCGTCGTCGTCCTCGAGCGGCGCCGGTCGACTCTGCGACCGGTTTATCGACCACATATTCGCGTACACCTCCTTCTCCTCCTCATCTCTCGCGTGAAACTCCTCTGCGGCGAGTCTGTCCTCCTCGGTGAACCCATCGGCGTTCCGCGTCGCCGTCGACGGTCGCATCGAGTCCCGCCTCGCCCCCCACATCTCAAACGTCCGCACGTATCGCTCCATCGCCTCCTCCCGCGTCAAATCCTTCACCTCCTTCCACGCCTCGTATTTCGCCCTCGCCACGACATCCAACGCGCCGAACGTTTTACCACCCTCAAATTCTCGATCGAAATCCTTCGTGCATCGCTTATACAACCCGTACATCTTCGCCTTGAGCCCGGGCTCAAAGTACGCGTCGGCGTCCGCGAGCAACTTTTTAAACTGTCCCGCGCACCGCGTGAATCTTCGTTCCATCTCCCCGACGTCCTCGTCCTCGTTCGCGTCCTCGTCCTCGTCCGTCCTCGTCGTCGTCGTCGTCCCTTTCTCGTCCTCCGTCATCGCCGTCGCGCCCTCGCGCGTCCCGCCGTCGCCCGTCATCGCCCGTCGCGCGACCGCCGTCATCGTCCCCGCGCGTCCGTCGCGCATCGCGCCCGCGACGACGGCGAACGCGCCGATCGCGAGTCCGCACGCGTACGCGTACGCCTTGGCGCGATTCGTTCGCGCGTCGCTCGCCATGCCGCGCGTCGCGGACGTGTGCCGCGCGTCATCCATCGCATCGCATCGCATCGCATCGGTCGGTCGGTCGGTCGGTCGGTCGACATCGACGACGCGCGACTGGATCGAATGATGAGTGAATGGCTGACGGAGATGGACGACACATCGCGACGACGGGGAACGACGAAACGATGCGACGCGACGCGAGAGCGACGCGACGACGAACGACGCGCGGCGCGGCGCGCGTGCGCGACGCGGTCGTCGCGGCGTGCGCGATGGTGCGAACGACGCGAACGATGGGACCGAACGACGCTTCGTATCTCGAAAGCGACGCGACGCGACGAAGGACGATTCGAACGGGACGGCGCGCGACGACGAAGGGAAAGACTGACGAAAGCGCGGCGGTGGGACGAAGACGCGAGTGGCGCGCGCGCGGGAAGGGCTCGGGACGTCGCGGACGATGCTGCAGGTGCGAGGCGAGGATTCGCGCGGGACGCGGCGTCGGCGTCGAGACGCCGCGATGGAATCGCGAGACGAGGATGAAGGACGCGACTGACGCGCGCGCGGCGGTGTAGGTGGACGATGAAGCGACGAACGTGGATTTTGCGGGTGTGAATTGCGAAGGATTCGGTGGTGGGGCGTTGTCCATCGATGCGTACGCGTGGAGTCACTCGACGCCGACGGATTCGATGCTTCGCGTCGGCGTCGACGCGCCGCGCGCGGACGACGCGGATCGCGGCGCGCGCGAGACGTACGCGAGCGTGTTGATCGTGAATGATGCCGATCGCGAGGTGAATTTGAATGGAGTTACGGTTCAGTTTGAATTTTCGAAATTGATACGATTGGATGACGCCGCGAGCGAGTTTACGACGCTCGGCGAGTTTGAGTTTACGTGTTGGGGGTCGCAGATCGTCGCTCCGAGCGGTGCGCGGCGAATCGTCGACTGCGGCGATTTAAGCATCCAGATGAATGATGTCGGCCCACGTGTGACGTTTGGCGCCATCGCTTTAAACGCTGGCGAGTTCCTCGCCGGAGGATACTCGAACTTTTTGTTTTCTTTTCGAGATCGCGAATCGCGCGTGCTTGACGCCGAATCGGTGCGCGCGCTCGATCCCACGTGCGATCCCAGCGCGTTTACCACCGCATCCTCAATCGTAAGTGTCGCACCAACGTCAACGTTTGGCTGGAATCCAAACGCTCAAATCATGCTGAGTGCGTGTCCGAGTCTTCTCGACGTCGTCTTCAGCACTCTCGAGTCTCAGATTGAAGACGGCGTCGCTCGAATTCGCGGCATCGTCGGACATCGCTCGTGCAGCACTCTTGACGCGTCAAAGGTGACGTTCGCGATCGATCTCGGCGGAGACTACGAGCAGTCTCAGTTGCAAGCCGCGTGCGAGGGGTTGCAAATCGTCTATCCGATCTCATCGGTACCCATGAGCGACGCCGCGGCAACATGCAAAGCCGTCGTTACCGAACGAGGCGTAGAACTCAGTTTTGGTGATGATTTAGTGCTGTGCCCGGGCTGCTTCATCGTCGGTGGTCCAAACAACGTCGTTCTCGATCTCTCGTACGCGGATGGTCGTGGTTTCTCGAGCACGGAAATTTCGCCGAATGGTTTACGCGAACCGATTTGCGCTGGATTTCCGCGGGGCGACGGGCCGACTGACGCGGAGCTCGTCCGCCCGTGCGACGAGGAGGCAAACGCAGAGTACGAAGGATCTACACTCACTACTGGTTTGTTCTTGGTTCCATCTCCCGAAGCTTGCTGCTTAGCCTGTAGAGAAAATCCAAACTGCAACGTGTGGACGTTCTGTACCGCCAACGACGGATGCGGGCGATCGGAGTTCGCTTATTCGTACTCATCCTGCGAACTCAAGTACGCCGCACCGGAAATCATTTCTCAAGACACCATTCCTGGCAAACGTGGACCAAACGCGACTTATATCTCCGGTGCGCTGCGTGATAAAGAAGTGGAGCCAGTGCCGTTTGATACATCAAACGAGCGCAAAGAATGTCGAGCAGAGACAAACGCAAACTACGACGGAATCCAGATTTCAATTGTTAACGCAGTCTCTTGGAGCGCGTGCTGCGACGCTTGCCTCGCTGATCCAGCGTGTGCTGTGTGGAACTTTTGCGATGACGTCAGCGGATGCGATGGCGAATTCGCTTACCAGACGTGTGTGTTGAAACTTTTTCTCGTCGGCGGCGACCCTCAAAAACCACCAGCCATCGCGCGAGGCGACGGCGTTCCTTGGGTCAGTGGCTCGCTCGTCGATCGAATTCCTGAACCCGTCCCTTCGATTGAGGGGTGTCGAGTAGAAGAAAACGCCAATTACAAGGGACATCCGTTGAATAGCGGCTCGGACTTGGTTGTCGATAGCGAAACCGAATGCTGCGCCGAGTGCAAAAAAATGAAAAAGTGCAATGCTTGGGTATTCTGCGCGTCTATCGATGGCTGTGGCAACGAGTACTACGACTACAAGTTCGGCGAATGCTGGCTGAAGAAGCTTTCGAAAGAAGATGTGGAAACGATTCCGGTGCCGGCTTGGGAACGCGGGGAAAACGTGACATGGACAAGCGGCGTAGTCGGCGCTGAAGTCATGATGCCATCACCACCACCATCGCCTCCGATCGTGCAACCTTCACCGTCTCCTCCTCCACCGGTGGAAGTTCCATCACCATCACCTCCCTCGCCGTCACCGCCGGTGGAAGTTCCATCGCCATCACCTCCGCCGCAACCGCCGGTGGAAGTTCCATCGCCGCCACCTCCACCGCCGGTGGCGGTGCCATCTCCATCCCCTCCGATTCTTCCTACTTGTCTCCGACTTCTTCAGGATTTACAAGGTCGATGTGGATCAATTTTTGGCATCGAAAATGACGAAGCTTTCGATCCGTCATGCTGCGACATTGTTAGGGGAATGAACGTCGAGCGTTGCTTTTGCGATACAGCCATCATCGACGAACTCGGTGATGCGATTCGCACCGTTCAAATCACTGCACCGACTCTCTGTGACTCTGGACTTGAGCTCGTTTCCGGCCTGTCTTGCTTTCCGAGTCCGCCTCCAAGTCCACCTCCGCCATCGCCACCGCCGCCGAGTCCGCTTCCATCGCCGCCGCCGCCGAGCCCGCCTTCTCCATCGCCGCCGCCGCCGAGTCCTCTACCACCGAGCCCATCACCACCACCCCCATCGCCCCCATCGCCGTCGCCGCCGAGTCCACCACCGCCGCCTCCAGTGCCGAGCCCCCCGCCACCAAGCCCCCCTCCACCATCGCCGCCACCGTTGCCGCCTCCACCGCCACCGCCGAGTCCACCACCTCCAGTCGATGAATGCCCAACGCTACGTCTCGTCGGCGGACCAAATGCAGTGCAAAATGAAGTCTTGCTCAACTCGCTGTACGTTGACCCCGGGGCTGTTGCGACGGATGAACTCGACGGTGACATTTCAGACGCAATCGAGGCAGACACAAGCGAAGTGGACACCAGTCGTGTCGGCACTTATCGCGTGTATTACCGAGTGCGTGACTCAGGTGGATGCGATGTCTCCGCAGAACGCCTTGTTCGTGTCATAGCTCTCGTACCGACTTCGGAATACTCGCAGCTCACATCGTTGTGCGTGTCGAATATCCCACGTGTCGAAGAACTGTGCGTGGGATTTGAAACTGCGACCATCAGTGGTCCGAACCCTGCTTCGTTCCCGAGTTGTTGCGTTGCGCTGAGCGACTTGGATGAAGCTGGATGTTTCTGCGTTCCAGAGTTCATTCAAAGTTTCGAAGGCATCCGCCCGTCCGTAGGTGAACTTTCAGCATTTACGCCTCTTGCGTGCGGTTTTAGAATCAAAGTCGGTGACGTGTGCGAGGATCAGCAGCTTTTGACGCAATTCTTGAGCACTCCGACTGCGGTACCCGAGTTCGTCATCCCCGACGAAAAGTGGGAGCGCATTGTTGACGATGGTGGCGCGTTGCGAGATGACATCTCCTGCGCCGATACGATTGACGTGACGCGGAAATACTGCAGCGCGATTCAGCAAAACGATGTCGGAGTGATACCACGCATCTCTGATTTTGCACCGTGCTGCGGCGCTGCAGCTCGATTGCACAACGAAAGCTGCCTGTGCGATGATTTCACACTCATCACCGACGATAACGTCATGTTCTTGCGAGAGCTTGTTGGGTTCACGCCGCTAGGATGCGGGTTCAATTTGACGGAAGCCTGCCCGGCGCTCTCCGAGGAATTAGGGGTTCAAACCATCGTCGTTGAACGGCCCGGAAATGACACCGATCCGACGATTCCGATCGGAACGGACACTCCACCCATTACACGCCCGCTTGAAGGATACGGTGTTGTCGTTGAAAACGGTCAAGTGATTCCAAGCGACACGCCTGGACGCAGCGAGTGCGATCCGGTCCGAGAACTGAAGAACTTTCTCGTCGTCGCCTCGCGGCCAAACTCGACCGATTACGACGTTCTCGGCGCAATCGGTTGTTGCGCGAATAGCACAATTCGTGTTCCTGAAGTCACGGTCGTGATTGGCTATCGACGTCGGGAAGGTAACATGAATGAATTCGTTGATGCTTTGAGCGTTCCATCTGTGGAATGCGCTGGACTCTCGCTCATATCCGCTCGCGGAGAAGTCCTAGATGATACGCTGTGCGATCGCGCGACGATTGAAGAAAGTATCGCCGGTATCAAAATAACACTTGCAAACTTGACGATTCCTCCGGATGCCGCCATCACGGGACGTGCTCAAGATGGTAAACTGTTCACCGCAAAGCATGAATCAGAGGCGACACTCGACGCACTCGCGCCAACGATTCGAGCGCTTCAATGCGATGTCGGAGGTAGTTGGACAGACGTATTCGAGAGTCCTCCTAACGATTCACGACGCAAATTGCTACAGTTCTTTGGTGGCATTCCCTTCTTTCCAGATCAAGACCAGTTTGGCGACGCAAATCGCACAGACATCACACCATCGATCGCGCCGTTACGACCGCTCGCTGGCTTCAATTTGACGCAATACGCACGTCCATCTTTTCGCGACGGTTTCGACGGCGAAACCTCAGATGGAGGACGCCCCGTGGATTGTCTCGATGTCCTTCCACGCGTTCAAGCCTCGCTGTCGTGGTTTGGTGAACGCGTCGACGTCGGTGGCGACTTCCGAGTCGCGCCATTCAACCGCTATGATTTCCGCGGCTCGATTGGAGTAAACAACGACGGTGGTGCGATTCGGTTGATTGATGTCAACATCCCAATCGTGCTGAGTTCGTGGGTAAATGACATCAACGGTACGTGGAGAGAAGTTCAAAATCCTTTCGACGAGTACGCCATTGAGTGTTTGATGATAACCGTCGTGAACGGCGAATCTCGCACTCCGAGCCTCGAACCTTGTGCAGGGCTTCAATTCCGCATGGCATCGTACGCACCCGACGGCGTCTTCAACGAGGCGAGTGGACGACCACTGCCGAAAGTTACTTTGCTCGAAGTCTCCCTGTCGAACGTCACGCTGTGTGCTGGATGCAAACTCCAGGGCGACAATGAGACCTTGTTTCGCGTTGTATCGCTTTCGGGCGCGCGTTTTGATTACGTTGGGCCATCGGTTGGAAACCCCACTTGTCGAAGAGACGTACAAGGACAATTCGTTGAGCCAATTGCGATGCTTCCGACTTCACCTCCGATGACGCCAACACCGGTAAACGGTCTCGTGTGCAACGGCGAAAAAGGATTGAACCTCAAAGGCATACTTCTTCGCGATGGCTCAAAATTCATCGTCGATACCGAAGAGGCGTGTTGCCAAGCATGCTTTCAAACGCGCGACTGTGATACGTGGGTTTACTGTACCGGCGATTGCAAAGACTTTGCATATCACTCGTGTTGGTTGAAACGGGCGATTGGCGGTGGATACACCGCGGAGCGTGGACCTACGGAAATTGCCGCATGGGATCGAGGTCCGGACGTTCCTTGGACGAGCGGATGGTTTCCTACGCAAAGGTCTCCACCATCGCCATCACCATCACCAACGCCTTCACCAACGCCTTCGCCAACGCCTTCGCCAACGCCTTCGCCAACGCCTACGCCAACGCCTACGCCTACGCCTCCGACAGAATCATCGCCCACGCCTCCAGCTCCGGATTCCGCGACTTACTTCACTCTTCAGCCTGGTGTCCCTGTGCAGATCCCAGCGTCGACGATTACGGTAATACCGGGCGCACAGTTGCCTCCTGGTGCACCGCCATCCACACCGACTCCGGCGCCGATTCCGGTCGATGGACTTTCGAGAACGTGCTCACCCGACGACGCAACGATTTGTCCGACGGAGTCCGCGCCAGAGCGTTTACGCGAGACGGACGCACGCTTGAGTCTCCAGCTCTTACGCGGCGAAGGTGGTTCTCAAGCTGTCGTTACAGGAACAGCGATCAATTTTGGACGCGTGAGCGATCAAATCTGCCTGAATGGTGTCGCCGTGATGCTTCCATTTGAGAGAATCGTCGTTGCTGCGAACGAAGCTCCGATTGTCGCGCCTCCAGAAGACTTCATCGTCGATTGCATCTTCGTCGGCGTGCGATCTCGCGATGGACCACCATCAAGCGATGACAATGGCTGTGGCGTCTACGCCGAAGCTAAAGTTGTCGAGGCCGGCGTCGAGCTCACGTTCCGCGATATCTCTCTCTGTGCCGAGTGCTGGATTGTCGGCGGTCCATCGAGCGCCCTCTTCACCGTTCGTCACATCGACGGTTTGGCGTTACAGCTCCCTGAGCAGAACGTCACCATCGCTAACATCGTCACCGAAGACGCCGCGTTCTGTGCAACGTCGTGAAACGACGGTTCGCCGAGCGCATCAAGACTCTGACCTTTGATACGAAGCTTTGATACGAACACCGTGCCCGCGCTTGCTCGCGTCTCCTCACTTTGCATCGCGCGCGTCCCCGTCCGCGCGCGCTCCGCGACGCGAATCATCGACGTGGAGGTGAAAGAAATGTTTCGCATCGTCACGTATTAGAAGCGCTGCGCGACGTCTATTTCTTCGCCGCCACCGCGGAGTAACTGTCTCGCCATGGGGACGAATGAGCGCGGTGAAGACTCGACCATCGACGACGCTGCCATCGCCGCGGCGTTATCGATCGACGAACGCGACGTCGCAAGTATCGACGCACAAATTGAGCGCGACGCGGCGCTCGCCAGGAGCTTGAGTGATGCACAGGAGTTGGTCTTGGACGTTGACGGCGAACTTGACCGAGCCATCGCGCGCGCCGTGGCGGAGGCCGAGACCGGTCTCGTGGACGTCATCGGCGAGCGGTCTGCGTTAAAGAATGCGTTCGTGCCGAAATTGAACGATTTCGTCGTCGATGCATCTACGACAGGCCCACCGGCATCGGCGGTAGTCGATGCTGACCACTCACGCTTGCTGTTGCGTCTGGACTTCTACGGCGTTCGGGAAAAAATCATCACTGGCGATGGGAACTGTCAGTTTCGAGCGCTCAGTGATCAATTATTTCGGGATGGGGGCGAAAATCACGACGCCGTCCGCGCGGCAGTTTGCGATCGATTGGTGCGAAATCCGGACGACTACGCGCCTTACGCCGCTCCTCTCGATTTCGACGAATACGTCCAGAAAATGTCAAACGCGGGCGAGTGGGGCGATCACATTACGTTGCAAGCCGCGGCAGATGCGTACGGAGTCGATATAAACATCATAACTTCGTACTCCGAGCACGGTTTCATCGAGATTACACCAAAAGAAGGCGCCGATGTGAATTCGCCGAGAAGTTTATGGCTGTCCTTCTTTGCAGAAGTGCACTATAATAGCATCGTTCCTGGGCCGCGCGCGTAGGCGCGGCGACGTCGCGCGATCTAAATGTAAAATTAAATTTATGCAACGCTGTACAAGAGCGACGACCGCGAATATCGGCTGAAAAGACGCAAATCAAACGCGTAAGACGCCAACTGTTTACTCACGCCGAAGACATCGCGACGGCGCGTCGAATCGCCGCCGGCATCGCCCCCATCACCACAGGCGTGTCCACCAAATTCATTACATTCCCATATCCACGTATCATCAACACCTTCTCTTGTCCAGCGACCTCAACGCTCGCCGCGATCGCCCCTACCGCCGCCAACTCCCCCGGCGCGCCGTTCTTCGCCGCCGTCAAAAACGCCAACTCAAACCCATCGTTCGTCCGATCCACGCGCTGCGACAGCGCGAACGGCAAATTTTGCCCCGAGCTCGTCAGCGTGCTCGCCCACTGGTACAGCGCATCGCACAGCGCGGTTTCATCGCACGTCGGCGGCAGTTTCGCCGTTCCGAGCTGGATGCCATCGTCGTCATCGTTCGCTTCCGACGCTCGCGCGACGCATCGCGCGCGCGCCTTGACGTCGGCGTTCGCGCCTCGTCGTCTGCGCGCATCGACGCCCACCACCGGCGCGCTTCGCGCGCGCGTCGTCATCGCGAGCGACATCGCGCGCGTTCGAGTGCGGTCGCGATGCGATGCGATGCGATCGGCGAAGCGCCACACCCTCGCGCGCGCTCGATCGCCCGCGCCACGATGCTCGCCGCGGAAGCGACGCTCGCGATGCGCTCGACGTCGCCGCCGCGCGCGCCGCCGCGTCGCGCCGGCGCGGCGAGAAGCGCGCCGGCGTCGACTTTATCCAATCGACGATCGGCGCGCGTCGTCGTCGCGGCGCGACGCGGCGCGACGCACGCGACGCGCGGCGTGTCGCTGAGTGACATAGATTACGCCTCGGCGTCGACGCACGTCGCGCACGCGCGGGCGATCGCGCAGACGGCGGAACTCGAGGGAGGGATCCAGGCGTTTTACCTGGGGACGCTGCTCGCGATCCTCGGCGGCGCCGGGTTCATCGTCGTGCGACAAGTGCTGATTCGTCGAGAGTTGGACGACCAAGCGAAGAAAATGGGTGAGAGAATACGGGCGGGGAACGCGAGCGCGGAGGATTACTTCGAGATGGGGAGCATTTTGTTGAGGAAGAAGGTGTTCACGCAGGCGGTGAGAAATTTGCAGGCGGCGGAGGAGAACTGGGACGGAGACGAACAGGACTTGGCGTTGGTGCACAACGCTTTGGGGTTTGGATACTCCAATACCGATAAGATTGATGACGCGATCGTGGAGTTTAAGAAGTCGGTGGCGTTACAGCCTGGCTACGTCACGGCGTGGAACAATCTCGGCGAGGCGTACGAGAAGAAGAAGGAGCTCAAGGAAGCGATCAAGTGCTACGAGGAGAGCTTAGTGTTGTCGCCGAACAACCCCACGGCGAGCGAAAGGTTGGAAGAGATCACGCTTCGATTGCGCCGCCGCGGGCAACTCGACTGAGCAGACGATTCGATTTAATATTATTCGCAAAAGTATGTAGCTACGTATTACACCTCGCGCGCTTTGTCGTTCATCGTTCGCCCACGCCGTACCGCGACGCGAGCGGTTGATTGTCGAGCGCCGCATCGTTCGACGCGCGTTCTTCCGCCAACCTTTTCTTTTCCCTACTCCGTCGGTTTTGAAACCAATTGTACACGTTGTGTTCTTGAATGGGCCCGTGTTCTTGCAGCCGCTTCGTAATCTCCGTCAATCTCGCTCGCACGGGCGGTTGCTCGCCCGCCAAGAACAAATCCTCCAAAATCTTGTACTGATCCGGCGTCCCACTCCATCTCGGTCCTCGCACGCCCTTATCTTCCCCGCGTCCGACGCGCTGTCCCTCCTCGTACGTCTTTCTCTGATGCGCGTTCGCCGTCCCGCTCGCCGCCATCGCCGCGAACGCCTGCGCGCTCGCGTTCGCCCCCGCGTGCGCGCCCGCCGATCCCGGCACCTCGTACCTCGCCTCACGCTGTCTCGGCGTCTGTTGCGTCGCGCTCACCGTCGTTATCTGCAACAACTGTTGACATATGTGCGCGTACGCCGCGATCTGCTGCCGAAACGCGTACAACTGTCGCTCCGTCATGTGCACCGCCGCCCCGCGCGGGGGCGCCTTCCCCTCTCCCGGCCGCGTCACCGTCGCCGCGTTGTGCGGCATCGCGCGCGCGTCCTCCGCCGTCGCGTTCGCCGTCGCGCCGTCGTCGTCGTCGCCGCCCGTCGTCGTCGTCGTCGTCGTCGTCGCGTTCATCGCCTTCGCGCCCTCGTCGTCGCCGTCGCGTCCCGCCTCGCCCGCGGCGTCGCCCTCGCGCGCGCGCGCCGCCGCCTCGACTTCACCGCCGTCCATCGCCGTCGTCCTCGCGCGCGCCGTCGCTCGCGCGGTCGTCCTCGCGCGTCGTCGCGTCGCCGTGTCCCGAGCCGTCGCGATCGATCGTCGACGCCGCGCCCGCGCGCCGCGCGCCGCCGCGCGCCCGCGCGCGCGAACCGACGATCGATCGCGCGTCGCGGCGGTCGGCGCCGCTCGCGCGCGCGCGCGACGCGCCGAAGCGCGCGGTCGACGCCAACGACCCTTCGCCTCGACCTTTCGGTTTCGCGCGCGGCGACGCGCGCGGCAGAGCGCGACGCCGCGCGCGTCGGCGATGAGCTCGCCCGTGATTCTCACCGGGCTCGCCCTGCTCGAGGCGCACCGACGCGCGAACGAGGCCGAGGCGCGCGCGCGCGCGAGCGCGAGCGAGGCGGAGACGAGCTCGAGCGACGACGAGGAGGCGCGCGAGGACGACGACGACGACGAGAGCGACGCGAGCGATGCGAGCGCGACGCCGGCGCGCGGTGCGGAAGAGGTAAACGCGCGTCGGATGTCGCCGAGCGGACGCGCGGCGATGGGACGGCTGTCGAGGAGCGCGAGCGCGAGGGAGCTGGCGAGCGCGGCGAGCGGGACGGCGAGCGGGACGGCGAGCGGGACGACGAGCGGGACGACGGCGACGGCGGCGGTGGAGACGTCGCCGAGCGTCGCGTCGGCGAAGAAGGCGTCGGAGGGGACGTGCAGGTTTTGTTTCACGGGGTCCGAGTGTGGGACGCTGATCGAGCCGTGCGCGTGCGCGGGGTCGCAGGCGTACGTGCACAAGAGGTGCCTACGACGATGGCAGCGCGTGAGTTATCAAACGCGCGGCGCGCGCGAGACGCAGTGCAGGGTGTGTCACGCGAATTACACGTACGAATCGAAAATTTGGAGCAAGGAGGCGCGACGCGGGCCGAGGTTTTGGTTTTCGTTCCGAGCGAGGGATCGGTTGAACGAGTACTCGCGCGCGTGGATTCAGAGCGCGGCGAACGCGTTGTTACGACGAAAGGGCGTATCCCTGCCGCGGAGCGCGAGCAGCGCGGGAAATCTCGCCTTGCTCGTCGCCCACAGCGAGGTTCGCATCTGGGCCGGGCGCGAAGAGCGCAGGGAAGGCGTGACGAGCGGATTACCGAAACTCTTGCGCGTCGCCTCGTTTCTCGTGCGCGCGGCGAGCTCGTACGCCAAAGTCAGGCTTCTCCTCGCCCCGAACGCCGCCGTCGCGACCGCCGCCGCGTCTTCGTGAAGAATGTTATCATCAGTGTAATTATCACTCGCGCGGCGAACCGCGACTTGATCTCGACGCTCCGCTCGGTCTTCTCTCGTCGTCGCCTCGCGCCGCGCCGCAGTGCGCGCCTCGCGTCGCGATGTCCGCCCCCGACGCGGACGTCCCGCGCACGCCCGCCGCGCGCGTCGACGCCGGCGCGCCTCCCGCGCTCGACCTCGCGTCGACGCACGAGATGGCGAACATCGAAGCCTTCGTCGCGTCGTCCGCGCCCGTTTTCTCGTCGCGCGCCGAGTCGAGTCGAGATTTCGCCTTATCCGAGCTTTGGGACGCGTTTACCGAGCCGAGCGCGTTCGGCGCCGAGGTTCCGCTGCGCTTGCAAGACGGCCAACCGTGCGTGTCGCAGTATTACGTGCCGTTTTTGTCCGGAATGCAGTTGTTCGTGCGCGAGGACGGCGAGGACGGCGAGGACGGCGAGGACGGCGCGAGACGAAGACGAGTCGGAACGGGGACGAGATTGATTTATGAATTCTTTGAAAAGGCGTCGCCGTACTCGAGAGCGCCGTTTCGAGAGATAATTGATTTGATACTAGATGAGCGGGCGGAGTTGAGGACGATGACGAGCGCGGACTTGGCGCCGAGTAGTTGGATGAGCGTGGCGTGGTATCCGATTTATCGCATACCGCAAGGGACGATGTTACACGACGTGCAGGGGTGTTTCTTGACCTATCACGCGTTGTACGCGGGAGAATTGTGCGATGGTGACATCGCGTGTCCGTTGCCGCCGGAGATGACGATGTTATCGGAAGATTTGCTCGCGCTGCGCGCCGCGCGAGCGAAGGAGCGGGCGTCTGCGTCGGACGACGCGGGCGCGGGCGGCGGATCGACCGCCGCACCGCACGCACACATCCTTCGCCCGTTCGGATTATCGATGTACAAAATGCAAGGCGACGTCTGGGCCGCGAACGACGACGTCACTGACTGGATGAACAAGCTCATGGACGGCGCCTACACCTGGCTTCGCATGCGCAAGACGGTGCACCCAGATTACGAATTTTTTAGCCACTTTGGATGATCGCGCGCACGCTCTCGCCGCGAGCGCTTAGAACGCATCTTAGCTCTTACGCGCGTCGTCCAGTACGGTACACTTGCAGTAAAATTACATTTCTTCATCGAAATTCCCCTCGTCTCGACGTTCCCCTCCGATTGTCTCACCGCGCCGGCGTCCCCATCATCATCTGCAACGCGCTATTCTCCGCCGCCAGCGTCGCCACCGCCGTCGCCATTCTTTCTCTCTCCAAAATCAACGTCCTCTCGCACTCCTCCAGCTCGTTCAGTTTCTTTTCCAACCCCTTGACGTATCGCGTCTTTCGCTCCTTGCTCCGCGCCGCGCTCAGGCGGTTGGCCAAAATCCTCTTCGCTCGCTTCGGATCCTGCATCGCCAGCTCTCGCACGTCCAGCGGCGCGTCGTCCAAATCGATCGCCATCGCGTGCGCCATCGCGTCCTCGTCCCCGAACAGCGAATCGCTTCGGCTCGGCGCGTCGTCGCCGCCGTGTCGGTCCCGCGCGCGATCGAGCGCCCGTTGCAGCGCGCTCGACGCCAGCACGTCCACGGGCGTGCTCAGCGACCGTCGGTGCTTACCGGGCGTCGGCGTCATCGCGCTCGAGCGCGGCGACATCGCGCGCGCGCCGCACCGCGCGACGCGGCGTTGTGACGAATTTTCGACTTCATTCGTCGCCGCGCCGCGATGCGTTTGGTCGTCGCGCTCGTCGGCGACGCCGCGAGCGACCTCGACGCGCGCGCCGCGAGCGCGCGGTGGTGCGCGGACGCGATCGACGCGCTCGACGGCGTCGCGGCGTGCGAACGCGCGATGCGGGACGGGGAAGATGACGACGACGATGGTTGCGCGACGTGGACGACGCGCGCGAACGACGACGACGACGACGCGCTGCGCGCGAACGGCCTCGGCGCGGCGTCGAGGGGAGCGCGATACGTCGCGCGCGCGTGGGGGACCGGGATCGCGCGCGCGCTCGCGAGCGATGGGCGGGAAAGCGAGACGACGACGGGGGTCGACGCGGAGACGCTGCGGGAGACGCTGCGAGACGCGAGGATTGAATTGTCGCGGGAAAACGGCGAAGGCGGACGCGGCGCGAGCGCGGAGGAGGCGGCGGCGAGCGCGTGCGGGGCGATGGAGCGAGCGAATCGCGAGCGAGGGGTGTGGGTGGATGTGATTTGGTTCGCGCCGAATGCGGCGGCTGTCGGCGATTTTAAACGCGGCGCGGCGTGGACGACGGGAATGGTCGCGGCGTACGGCGTGTTTCGACGCGCGAAGGCGTGCTTCGGGACGTTCGCGCGGTGTCGCGTGGTGCTGTGCGGCGAGGGGGGGGGGTCGGAGATGGCGCGAGCGGTGGCGGACGCCGCGGGGGCGTCGATTTCAAACGTCGGCGACGACGAGACGGTGGATTTGGGCGAGCGGTGGCGAGGAACGTTGGCGTTCGCGTCGTCGAGCGGGAAAGATAGGGTAGAAATTCACGGGTTACGCGCGACGCGTTTGCAGCCGCGAGCGAGCGCGGATGATGGGGAGGAGGAGACGATGGATGCGACGGCGACGACGAGCTCGGCGCCGAGACCGCCCGCGCCCGCGCCGCCTAGAGCGAGCGCGTTGCGCGTGGTGGAAATTGTGCGCGCGCGCGACATCCCGAGCGTGTACTTGAGCTCGACGTTATCTCTGTGCGTGCGCATGGACGACGTCCCGGAGTCGCGAGACGTGCGCGAGGCGTTGTTTTCGTCGTGGAGCGCGGCGTTCGCGGACGCGCCGACGCCAGGCGACGTCCCGGCGATGGTAGTGAAGACTCAATGGATGAGCGGCACGGCGGCGCGGCGTCAGTACCGCGACGTGTCGAGCGACGGACAACTCGACGCGACGCCGATGCTGCTCTATCCCGTGCGCCGCGGTGCCGATGGGTTAGAGTTTCATCTTCGTGCGTTCGCGACGGTGCCCGAATTGTTGCGGCGTCTCTCCGCGAGCGCGGGCGCGAGTGGGTTGAACAAAGTCAACGTCGCGATGGACAACATGAGCACACTCGCACGTCAAAACGCATTAGACGAAGCGGATCACGCGCTCGGTTTACTCAGCGCTCGACAGAGCGTCAAGCTCAAGGATATCGTGGAAGACGCAGACGTCGTCGAAGACGTGAACGAAGACGTGTACAAAGACGCCGAACCGAATTTGGTACCGCTCGACGAAGCGATCTCGCCCGAGATCGGTGCCGTGAAGAGCTCGCAAATCTTTTCCGCCGTCGCTGCGGCGTCGCGTGGGACCAGATCGAGCGAAGGCGATGCGTACGCCGCGTATGCGCGGCGATGGGATCGCGGCGGCGAAGCGACGCGCGTCGGCATTCGCGTCGATCCCGGCGCGACGAAGGCTACGAATACCGCCACCTCGCACGCGTACGCGCTACGATTCGACGATATCGCGGATAGATTGATGGACGTGAACGAATCCAGCGTGTCAAATCCGACGTCTCGTCGTGTTGGCGAACAAGACGCCCTCGTCGAAGGGTTCCTCATCGAGACGTTTTCGAAATCAATCGACGTCGCGATGTCGCAATTCGATCAAAACGCCGCGGCGGCGACCATTCTACCGAGAATAGGTCGATCGAACGTCGTCGAAGACGCCGAGGCGCGTGAGAAGTCGTTCCGTCAGCTCATCAGCGAAACGGATGAGGACGCGAGAGCGCAGCGTCGCGCCGAACGCAAGCGACAGATCGAAGAACGCAGGGAGAAGACTTTCTTGGCGCTCGGTATACGCAAACCTTCGACGACGACGACGACATCGTCCTCGATCATCGAGCGCGACGCCATCGCGCGTCCGCGCGCGGCGGCGGCGGCGCAACAGTCGCAACGTCACCAGGCGCTCGCGTTCGACGCCGTCGCCGCCGACGCGCGAGATCCGCTCAAGGAAAACCACGTCGCAAAATCATCGTCTATTTCGTGTCCCGCGTGCGCGTGCGCGCTCAACCATCCCGTAGGCGCCGTCGCGCTCAAGTTTTGTTACGAGTGCGGCGCGAAATTGTAACGCTTCTCCCTTTTCGCGTTCGCCCTCGCGACGCCTCCCCGCGCTCTCGTCGAGCATCGTCCGACGCCCCGCGCGTGGTTTCGTATTCAACCTGTAACATCAACGAAATCGCATCGCGCGAACGCACTGAAGCCGACATGTGCATTTATGCAGTATTCTTTCGTATTAAAGATATCCACTACGCTATGCGTGCGCGAGTTCAAATCTCGTCGGTGACGTTCGCGCGACGCGGTCACTGTGTCCGAGTGGTTAAGGAGGTGCGTGCCGCGCGTCCGCGTCGTGAACTCCGTGACTCACGCGTGCGTCGCTCCAGGTGGACTTGAAGATGCGTTACTTTTTTTACGCCGATCGCTCTTGGATTTGCGCTGCGCGCGCGCCCGGGTCATTCGCGCCAACCATCGCGCGGGCGCCAGACGACGCCTCGCCGCGCCCATGAGCGCCGCGAAGGAGGTGACGTGGGAGGACCAACAGCGCATATGCGCCTTCTCGCGCATGAACGCGCGCGCGCACGAGATAAACTCGGAGATTAAACACAAAGAGAAGCAGATCGATGACTTGGACGAAGCCTCGACCGAGCTCGCGGTCAACGACGAGGACGACGCGTGCGTGCTCATGGGGGAGTGCTTCGTGAAGATGGACAACGAACAGGCGGAGGCGAAGGTTGAGGCGATGCTGACGCGCGAGCGCGCGGCGTTGGAGGCGCTGAAGGGGGAGAGGAAGGTGTTGCGAGAAGGCATGGAGGAGTTGAAAAAGGTGCGCCTCGCGCGTCGGACCGCGCGCGCGTTCGACGACTGACGAGATTTAGAAATTGTACGAGCGACTAGGAAACTCGATTAATCTCGAGGAATGAGCCGTTAGGATGCCGTTAGGGAGACGACGCCGACCGAGTTTGTTGTGAAAATGTTAATCCAGAGCCGGCTACGCCGCGCGATTTACACGTTTGACTCGACGATTTCATCACTTCCATCGCTTGCACGAGCGCGCGCACTCCGCCGCCATGTTTTCTAAGCACCCCTCAAACTTCACCCGATTTTCTTCGCTCGTCGGTGGAAACGCACGATCGCACGCACCCGCGAACGCGTCCTGACACGCCGCTCTACACGCAAACTTTTTATCGTCGTCTCGCGTCGCGCACTTCGTCTGACAATACTGCGTCGTCTCCCCGTGTTCCACGCACACGTCCACGCACGCCAACCCATCGACATTTTTCCCATTCGCGCAATCGTTCACCAACCGTCCGCTCGACGTCGTCGCGTAATCGTTCGCCTATCTCGCGCGCGCGCGTCCGTCGTCTCGTCAGTCTTCGGTCCAACCGGTCGGTCGGTCGGTCGTTCGTCATCGGTCCGCGTCCATCACGCACCTCGCCGTACGCGCGCCGCATCGCGGAGTCTACGCCGCCACTGACGTTCGCCCACTTGTTCGCCGTCGCCCACGCCTTGACGGCGTCGCGCGTGTTCGCATCGTATCGTCCATCGGCTCGGGCGCCGCGTTTCAAAAACTTTTCCCGGACGAGGAGTCTTTGCAGGCAGTGCACGTCGGCGCCGATCGACCCGGGCGCGAGGTCGCGCGGGAGGTGGCAGAAATCGTCGATCGATCGCGACGGCATGCGGTCGGGCGCGAGACGCGGCGAGGTGTGACGCGCGCGAGGCGATGAGATGACAGCGACGCGTGCGTTGATGAGAGCGCGAATCGCGGCGAAGTCTACATTTTCTTGGTCTTGCGACGCTTGCCGCGAGCGCCGCCGGCGATGGCGCCGGTGATTGCGGCGGGTAAAGGCTGAGATTTTGAGGATTTGTCGCCGTTGAGCATGGCGACGGCGGAGACGTTGGATTCGTCTCGAGCGCGCGCGCGCTTGGCTTTGAGCAACGCGTCGCCGCCGCCGCGACTGGGGAATTTCGCGCTTCCGATCAAGGAGTGACGATGAGAGCCGAGCGGGATGGCGATCATGGCATCGAGTTCAGCGCGAAGCTTGCGCTCGTTTGCCGCAGCCGTGCTCTTGGCGCTTTGGTCTTCTTGGTACTCTTGTAAATCTTCGTCGGACTCGGATTCGCTGAGAATGATGCCGAGCTCCTCGGCGTTCGTCTTGCGCCACTCCTTGTCCGCCTTGGCCTTCTTCTTCGCGTGCGACAGCTTGTCGATCTTACGCGTCACGGCTAAACGTCTGCTCGCGTCGGTCAAAGTCTCTTCCGCGATCGGGAACGGGTCTAATGGTCCGTCGCGGTTGAGAGACTTCAACAGCGAGTAATATCGCGCGCGATCCTTCGGCGTCACCAGGGAAACCGCCGCGCCCAACTTATCCGCGCGCCCAGTGCGGCCGCTTCGATGAATATACGTGTCCGCACTGAGTGGGATTTGGTAATGAATGACCAGTTCCACGCCCTTGACGTCGAGACCTCGTGCGGCGACGTCGGTGGCTACGAGCACCGAGTGCGCGTGGCGATCGCCCTTGTCCGCCGCCGCCGCAGCGGCTTTGAATCGATCGAGCGCCTTCAAACGAGCACGCTGTTGCATACCCGCGTGAAGCCCTTCCACGGGCACGCGAAGAATCTTCAAAAGCGCCACGACCCGACGCAAGCATGAAATAGCGTTGACGAAGACGATGGTCATCCCGGGATGCGCCGAGAGGAGATAGTACAACAGCGAGTCGCGATCGTCCTCGGTGCACTCCAGCGCACTTTCCGCGATTGATTTCGCCACGGCACCCCCTTTACGCTCTTTTGTGGTCAGATCGACCATTTTCACACGCCCGTAAAACGGAACAGCCTCCATGAGTGATTCTAAAGAACCGCTCTGCGGCTTTCCGCTCATGGATGCCGGACGTTTCGACGTCCACGCCTTACCTTTTTTCAACTTTCTGCGCACAGAATCCGGAACCGTGAGCGTAGCGCTGAAGACGAATGTTTGTCGATCAAGCATCTGCTTTGGGCGCAGGGCTAACGCTTTCTGTTTATCATCCTCTTCCGTGTCCTCAGCGAACGCATCCGTCGCCCCCGCAGCCTCGCGTTCTACGCTAGTGAGCTTTGCGGCGCCGCCCGGACGCTTGATGCGCGGCGGCTGCGGGATGTTCTGAATGATGCTCGTGAGCTCGCTAAAATGACCTCGCTCCACCATACGATCGGCTTCGTCGAGGACGAAAAACGAAAGCGCGCTGAGTTCGGTCAAGTGCTCGTGGCCGCTTTGCATTGTGTCCCACATCCGCCCAGGCGTGGCGACGATGACTGCCGGTTTCCTATTCAAAAGTCGTTCTTGCTTTTCCTTCGACATCCCACCAACGACAGGACATACGTCAATTTTCGTGTACACCGCGACTGCGCGCATCATGGCGCAGACTTGGAGCGCTAATTCGCGCGTGGGCGCGACGATGAGTGCTCGAAGCACGTCTGGCAATTGCTCTGAATCTTCTTCCTCTTTCGTCGCGTATCCTTCGGGTAAACCGATACCTTGGGAAAGTAAGCGTTGCAAAATAGGCAACGCAAACGCTAAAGTTTTCCCACTCCCCGTTTGCGCCGCACCGATGATATCGCATCGACCCTTTGTCGCCGGTAGCAAGCACTCGCGCTGAATAGGCGTTGGCGTGGTAAAACCGCAATCTTGAATCGCGCGCATGATGAGCGGGTGTAAATCAAACTCAAACCATGCACTCACGTCGCAACCACGATCTAAATCCACGCCATCGACGACAGCACTCATTCCTGATGTCGGGTGCTTGTTGTAATCGAAACCACTCGCCGTCGACGCCTTATTCATCGGCGCATCTTTCGCCGCCACCTTTTTGTGTGTAATCTTTTCCCAATCCTCTTCCACGTCCAATGCTGCATCCGCAACGAGCTCTTCATCCGGTTTCACTAAAGTCTTTCTGTTTTCTTTCTTCTCTGTGACTTTCGTGTCCTTCTTCTTCTTAGCTTGAGTCGCGCCAGACGTTGTCGGCGCGTCGTCCACGATGGCAACGCCGTCACCACTGTTCTTCTTCGCCGCCGGTACCGCCACCGCACCACTCTTCTTCGCTATTTTCTTCGCCTCGATCTTTGCCTTCCAGCGCAGTTTTCTCTTCATAATTCGCGCCTCCTTCCCCGACAAGCCCTCCAGAGCGGCTTCGTCCAGCGCCGCTAACGCGCTCGGCACCGCCGTCGTCGTCGAATTCTCATTCGACTTCTTCGAAGCCTTCTTCTTCCCCGCTTTGGCCTTCGCTCGATCACCATCGCTCTTCATTGACGCTTTCGCTTTCGTTTCACCTTTCTTCGTCGTTCCCTTTGCGTCGCCGTTTGACGCGTTTGTCTTCGCGTAGTCGCTCGCCGCCGACGGGTCCAAAACTTCCAAACTCATGAATCCTTCTTCTTGCGCCCCGAGCATGAGCGCGTTGGTGTTCACGCTTACCGACCGCCACGACTCGTCGTCGCGCAGCCACGCGTCGTGGTCGGCGTCGTCATCGACGCGTTCGTCGCGCGATTCGTTTCGTTTCTTGCCCATGGCGGCGGCGCCTTTCGATCCGTCTCACGCGCGCGTTGAGCGTCCGTTCGCGCGACGCGCGCGAGTCACGGTCAAAAACGCGTGTTTTCTGCGCCAGGCGCGCGCGATGACGGGTGCGGGGCGAACGCGCGCGCGTGTGCGGAGTTGGTTGACGCGCGTCGGGACAAAGTTGTGCGTTGGCTACGATTATATTAGTACAGTGTCACGGCGCGTCCACGAGCTGGCGATCGACTAAGGACTTGAGGTCGCCGTAGAGCTTTTTCCACTCTTCCACCTCGGCGCGCGCGCGATCGAGCTCGGTGGATTTCTTGGCGAGCGCGGCGCGAGCGTCGTCGTCTACGGCGCCGGATGTCGTCGGCGCGTCGTCGCAGACGACGGTTTGAGATGCATCGACGGCGCGCTTCTTGGAAATGCCGGAGATAGAAACCGACGTTCCTTGCCAAGGTTTCAATCCACTTCGATCCCCCGGACCGATGAGAAACTTGCTGAACGTCGGCGCGGGCAAAGTCTTGGCGCGCTTTCTATCGGCGCCGTAATCGCCTCTGCCTTGACCGCTGTATCGCGAACGAGGAATGAGAGCAATGTCGCTGATGGGCGCCTTGGGATGACGCAAAATGTGTAACGTCTGGCGAGACGCGACGTCCCACACGCGCGCGGTACCGTCTTCGCTCGCGGAGATGATGGAGTTGCCGTCGCTCGAGCACCGCACGCTCACGAGCTTCTTCGAGTGCCCGACGAGCGCCACCATGCCGTCTCTCGCGTCGATGCCGCCGTCCAAACTCGCCGCCACCGACGGTGCACCGTTAAGTGGGATCTCAAACACGCGTCCATCGACCCCACCGGCGTAGAGCGTGGCTTCGCACGCGTCCAACGCGCAGCACGTCAACGCCGTGGGACATCGCACCTGCCGAAGCGTCGTCCCATTCCCCAAGCTATAAATCTTACACGTCCGATCGGCGCTGCACGAAACCACGCTCACGTCTCCACCCGCGCCCGCGACGCTCCCACACGTCACCCCGCTCACGCCCAGCGCGTGTTCGGTCCAACTTCTCCACGCGTTTGCTCGCGTCCCCGCGCCGCCGTCGTCGCACAGCGCGCTCACCCTCCACGCGTGCACCGCCCCATCCTCTCCTCCCGTCACCAGCGCGCTTCCGCAAGGCGTGAACGTCATCGTCGTCACGCCCTTAAAGTGCGCTTTAAACCTCGCGAGCAACCGCCCGCTCCGCGCTTCCCACACCGCGCACGTCCCGCTCGCCGACCCGCTCGCGACGTACGCCCCGTCTCTCGACGCGCACACCGCGCTCGGCCGCTCGGGCAGCACGGAGGCGCGTTCGAGAGATTCTTTATCGACGCCGTGCGTCGTCATCGCGCGCTTATCGGGCGCGATGGCGATGATTCTTTCGCAGTTGCTCACGCACAGGGCGGCGGCGCCGTCCTTGGCGACGTATTGCTTGACGACGGCGCCCGTGCGCGCGTCGAAGGCGACGATGTGCGAGTCCTTCGCCGCGCTGGCGATGAGGACGACGTCGTCCAGGGCGGAGGTGGCCATGGCGACGAACGACGGAGTGTGCGGCGCGACGACGTCGGAGCGGGACGCGAAGCGCGAAGCGCGGCGCGAGACGAGCGAAGATTCGGATGACGGCGAACGACGTGGATGTGGGCTAGGGCATCATAAATTACAAACAACTTGACCGTGAAAATCAACGCGACGAGGCGAATGAGGGAACGCGGCGCGAATCGAAGGGCAAAGCGTGGAATGTTGGATCACTCGGTCGCGGCGGCGGCGGCGGCGCGAGAAGCGCGAACCGCCGCCAACCTCTGGCATTGCTTCCACCATCGAGCGTAATCAGCGAGCAGATTGTCTTCGATAGAACCTTGTAAATTAGCCAGTACCGTATCGTTGATGCCGTTGACCACGAAATCCAACCCCGGAGTCATCGCGACGAAGTCGTTCACCGCCGCGTCGAGCGTGAGCGTCACGTCTCCGTTCACCGTCTTATCACCCCTCGGCGGTCGAAGCGCGCCTTCCATCGTGAGTTTCACCTTGCCTTGTAAATCCATCTCTTTCGGTAATCCCACGAACTCCAGTTCCTTCGCTCCGATCGTCAATCCCTCCTCGAGCGGCGTGAGCGTGAGCGTGGCGTACACCGTCACGCGTTGGCCCAAAAACTCAAACGGCAGCAATCGCACGCGCCACGTCGTCTCGTCCAGCTTCTCTCGCCTTCGGCCGTCGGGAAACGTGACTCCGATGACGCGCTCACCGTCGGAGAGGTACGACTCGAACGTGTGGCGCTCGTGTTCGTCTTGTAAAGTCATGCGAAGCGATTTTTGGCTTTGCCACGAACGACGAACATCGGCTCGAATCGGCGCGGGACGACGCGCCGTGGACGTTGACGCGTGCGAGGACGCGCGCAAAGATGCGTTCGTGCGCCCGATGAACGTGGAAGCGCGCGAGGCGAGCGCGGTGGGCATCGCGGGCGGGTGTCTGACGTCAACGCATCATCTTGTCCCAAGGATAGCGCCTCGGGATGGAAAGGCGAAACGCGCGACTTGAAGGATCGGTCGATAGCGTACAGTGATTGAATTTGAATTAATCTTGCGTTGCTAGCGGTTGTGTGTGATGAAGTTTTCGCGCACTCGCGCAATCCCTCGGACGCGCGACTATTTATTGCCCGAGCATCTTGAAGTACAACTCTTCGTACTCGAGCGCGGGCTTGTTCCAGGACCAGTCTTGGAGCATGCAACGCTTTTGAAGCGAACGGAACCACACGCGATCGTTGTAGAAGGCATCGAGGCATCTATCGAGCGCGTAGTTGAGCGAACCTTCATCGGTCCCTTCGAAGCTAAAGCCGTTCGTCATGTCGCCGTCTTTTTCCCAGTCGGTGGAACCGGCGATTTCCCAAGCCGCGCGCTCTTTTTCATTATCGACGTCGAAGACGGTGTCACGCAGGCCACCAGTGGCACGAACGACAGGTACAGCACCGTAGCGCATGGAAATCATCTGTGTCAAACCACACGGCTCGAACATAGACGGGACCAAGATGATGTCGCAACCAGCGTACATGAGGTGCGACAACGGCTCGTCAAACGCGAAGAAGAAACCAGAGTTGTCGCCGGCGAGTTGATTGGCGAGACCGTTGAAATCTCCTTGAATTTTGGGATCAGGCGCGCTACCAAGCAACACAAATTGCCCACCACGACTGATGGTGTGATGTGCGGCGTGCTTGATCAGGTGTACACCTTTTTGAGCGGTGAGACGAGAGACGACGCCGACGATGGGCTTGTCGTCCCAACCAGTCATGCCGAGGCGATTGCGAAGCTCAGCCCTGGCCGCTGCCTTGCCCTTTTCAGCGTTCTCGGCGTTATACTTGACCGGCACGAATGCGTCCGTTTCGGGGTCCCAAATGTCGGGATCAATGCCGTTACGAATACCGGTAAACTTGCCGCCGTTGCCTCCGATCACCGGGCTGCCCGAGACTTCACCCGCATAGGACGGCGAAACCGTGGTCGTCATCTGTGAGTGGTGCACGGCCTCACCGAGCTTGGCTTGCCCGTAGTTCATGTTATGAATCGTGAACGCCACTTTTGGCTTGGTCAAACCATTGTGATGGTAGTGGTCCCAGTAAGCTCGCGCGACTTCTGCCGAACTCCAGTCGTGGCAGTGAAGAATATCCGGCTGACGAGCCGTGCGAAGGAGGAACTCGAGCGCAGCGTTGCAGAAGAAGTTGAAACGCTCAGCATCATCGTTTCTACCGTACACCGAGTCGGTCTGGAACATGCCGTTTTGCGGCTCGATGAAGAAGCACTGCAAGCCTTCCACCTTGCACTTTTCGACGCGAATCGTCGTGCCCGCCCAATCGAAGTGCGTTTCGTATTCTCTGGCGCCGAGCAAGACTGAGTTGTTGAAAAACTGATACTTCGGAAGAATGACTTCCACTAAGTGTCCATTATCTTGGATGGCGCGACCGATGGCGGTGACGACGTCGGCTAAACCGCCAACCTTGGCGATGGGTGCCATCTCCACCGCGACGTGCACGACGTGCAGAGGCGGCTTTTTCGCCGCGCTTCCGCGCGTCGGGATGTGATAGTCACGTCCGCCCTTGTTGTCATACTGCGCACCTTCGCCAACGCCACTGCTGAAGACGAAGTCGACCATCCACGCGTCAGACGGTACGCTCGGCACGGTGGCGGAGAAAAATTCTTCGCCCTCAGTCGGAGGCGTCATTTTCATCGGCGCCACCGCGGTTTCGTGCGCCCAACGGTTGAAGCCGCCAGTCAAGTAAATTTCTTCGCTCCAGTTGAGGTGGGTGTTGTTCTTGTTGTAGAAGACCTTCAGCGGCTTGCCCACCTCGGGAACTTTCGGTTCGGTGTGAATGATGAACGCCTGCTGCTTCAAGCCCACTTCAATAGCCTTCGCCTTGGCCGCCGCGGCCTCCTCCGCGCGGCGGGCGACGCGCTGCTTTTCCTCAACCAAAGCTCGCAGCGCCTCCGCGCGTTTTTCTTCGAATGTGAGCTCTCGCAAGACCTCCCACGTGGACTCGTCGGACGTGACGTCCATGGCGAGTCGGTAGTCCGCGTTCTCGTTGTTGTCCCAAGCCATTTCGTCCTCGTCCGAGATGACAAAGTCGAGCACGCTCGCCGAAGGACGAATCGGGACGTCGGCGACCCACCAGTCGTTATTTTCATCTCTCGTTTCGCCCGTCGCGCGAACGAGCGTCAACTTCTCCTCAACGCCACGCATCCAACCGTTAAATCCTACGTGCATGATGAGCTTCTCCGCGTCGTCACCGCCAATAGGGTTCAGTGCCTTGTTCCAGAAGACGCGCTCCGTGCTACCGGCGACGCCCGCGTCCCCCGTGGAGGTTTTGCAAATGAGGCGCCCGTACTTTTCAAACGTCGCCCCGACGCCCGCGACGCCATCGCGGGCGAACGCCATTTCAGCGTCGACTATGGCGTTCGCATCCGCGCGCGCCGCGTCTTCCATGGCGACCACCTTTAGGATTTCCACAAACTCCTCCGGCGTCGGCCCGAAGTCGACCGCCGCGACGAAATCTTGGCCTTCGTCTTTTTCATACGCCTGTCCGTCACCCCTGAACACGAAAGACATTTCGTACGCCCGCTCATCGACGTCAACGTCGACGTACACCCAGCTCGTCCCCTCCACCCGCTCCATCGCCTTCTCGAACGACCCAATCTTCCACTGGTTGTACCCGCCGACGAGCGTGCGCTCGCTCGCCGACCGCAACGCGTCCGCCCGCTCCACGTCCGCGAACACCCTCACCGGCGCCCCCACCACCGGCACCGCCGGCACCGTAAACACCCTCGGCCCATCCGCGCCGTTCAACTGCGTCTTCGCCAGATCTCGCACCGCCGCCGCCGCGTCCGCGCGCGCCGTCGTCTCATCCGCCGCGTTCGCGCTCGCGCGTCCCCGCGTCCCCCCGCGTCGTCTCACCGCGCTTCCGCGCCTCCGCCCCCCCCCCGTCGTCGTCGTCCGCATCGCGCGCGTCGCCGTCCGCGCCATCCCGTCCGTCTTCCGCGCCTCGTTCGCCCGCGGCGCGCGCGTCTCGAAAAACCGATTCGATCCGTCCGCCGCGATCGTCTTCGCCGATCGCCGTCGACGCCGCGCCCCGATCGCTCGGTCGCGCGTCGCGCACCGCGCCGTTCGGATCACCGCGCGGTTTCACCGCGCGTCGTGCTCGCGCGCCGGACGCGCGTCGCGTCGCGTCGCGCGATGGCGCGCGTCGCGATCGAGTGGCTGTGGTCGTCCGTTCGAATCCGCGCTTCCGGGTGTTTTCATCACCCGGCGGCGACGCGACGTCACCGCGCGCGCCGCGCCGCGCGCACTCATGGCGCGAAACGGTGCCCGTATACGACGAAAAAGGTGATAAAAAAGCGCCGCGCGCGCGATCGACGGCGCGCGCGACGGACTCATGGCGCGAAACGGTGCCCGTATACGA
>VMHT01055422.1_pt1 | contig 36810 bp, 30 predicted proteins | sample 4693611 | NCBI WGS metagenome assembly VMHT01 (sample SAMN12280063, study PRJNA550983) | marine metagenome | isolation source: seawater sampled from same location over 5 years 0.02-0.2 micron viral filtrate | place: USA: collected off the coast of southern California halfway between the port... ...
AAAAACGTAGATATCCGCACCATTCCGGATGTTAACACCCAGATGGCCGAACTGTTCAGCGGGTCGCTCGATCTGATCTGGCAGGTGCCATCCGATCAAGCCGAAAAGCTGGCGGAGCGGGACGAGTTCCAAGTCTCCAACGAATCCACTATGCGTGTGGGTTATCTGACGTTGGATGCGGCAGGCCGCTCCGAAGACAGCCCCTTCACCGATATCCGCGTGCGGAAGGCCGTGAACTACGCCATCAACCGTCAGGAACTGGTCGACGCGCTGCTCAAGGGCAAGTCCAAAGTCGTCTACACCCCCTGCTTCCCCAGCCAGTTTGGCTGCGACGAAGAGGCGGCGGTCGAATATGAGTACAACCCTGAGAAGGCCAAAGAACTGCTGGCCGAAGCGGGCTATGAAGACGGTCTGACCATCGATTTTTATGCCTACCGCGACCGTGAATATGCCGAGGCGATCACCAGCTATCTCAACGCCGTGGGCATCGATACCAACTTCAAGATGTTGCAGTATTCCGCCCTGCGCGAGCAGAACATGAAGGGTGAAACCGCCGTGTCGTTCCAGACATGGGGCAGCTATTCGATCAACGACGCCTCTGCCATGGTCAGCCAGTTCTTCAAACATGGCTCGCTCGACTACGCGATGGACGATGAGACGTTGGAATACCTCAACATCGCCGACAGCTCGACCGACCCAGAGGTCCGCAAAGAGAACTACTCCAAAGCGATCGAACGCATCACCGAGGAAGCCTATTGGGCGCCGATGTTCTCCTACAACACCAACTACGTGACCACCAACGAGGTGGACTACACGCCCACAGCCGACGAAGTTCTGCGCTTCACCACGGCCAGCTGGAAGTAAACCAACCGGCAGGGGCGCCGTGCTCGGTGCCCCTGCCCTGCTTTTTTCCGCACCCCACCCAGACCCACGCGGCAGGCCATCCGCCTGCGGCGCAGCCTCAAGGTAGTTGCACCCGTGCTTCAATTCATTCTCAAACGATTGGGACTGGCCATTCTCGTGGCCTTTACCGTGTCGTTTATCAGCTTTAGCCTGCTGTTCCTGTCGGGCGACCCTGCCGCAGCACTTGCGGGCGAAACCGCCAGTGGCGAAGATATCGAGGCGCTGCGCCGTCTCTACGGGTTCGACCGGCCCATGTTGGTACAATACGGCGAATGGTTGTTCTCAGCCCTTCAGGGCGATTTCGGCGAGAGCTATTATTTCCGCCTGCCCGTCGCCTCGCTGATTGCCGACCGTCTGAGCGTGACCATGACGCTGGGTGTCTGTGGCATTGTATTTGCCCTGCTGACAGCCGTGCCGCTTGGCGTGGTCGCCGCGATCCGCCCCAATTCGATCATTGACCGTGTGGCCCTGTTTATCTCGGTCGCGGGGCAAGCGATGCCGAGCTTTTGGTTCGGCCTAATCCTGATCGTAGTCTTCGCGATCCAACTGGGCTGGCTGCCGCCTTCGGGCACCGACACGTGGCGGCATTTCATCCTGCCGACCGTAGTGCTGGGCTATTACGCCATGCCCGCCATCATGCGCCTGACGCGCGCCGGGATGCTGGACGTGCTGAACTCGGACTACATCCGGACCGCGCGGGCCAAGGGGGCCAATGAACGCCGCGTTCTGTTCCGCCATGCGCTGCGCAACGCGATCATCCCGGTCGTCAGCCTTGCGGCCGTGCAGATGGGCTTCATGCTTGGCGGCTCCATCGTGGTTGAATCGATCTTTGCCCTGCATGGCGCGGGTTACCTTGCGTGGGAAAGCATCGCGCGGAATGACCTGCCCACCGTGCAGGCGCTGATCCTGATTTTCTCGATGTTCTACATCGTTTTCACCTTCCTCGCAGACGTGCTGAACGCATGGCTCGACCCCCGCATGAGGAGCAGCTGACATGATCACCGCTGGTACACATGACAGCCTTTTAGACGAAATCACCGGCCCGACCCCCGGCCAGATGCTGCGCAAGCGCATCTTTGGGCACCAAGGTCTGCTGATCGGGGCGGTCGTTCTGATCATCCTCACGATCATTGCGATCCTCGCCCCATGGATCGCACCCCATGACCCCTATGCCCAAAGCCTGATGACCCGGATGGAGCCGCCTGTGTTCCTTGGCGGTGATTGGGAACATCCGTTGGGCACCGACCACCTTGGCCGCGATTACCTGTCACGCTTGATTTATGGCGCACGGATATCGCTGTTGATCGGGGCCGTGGCGGCGCTGATCTCTGGCGTGATCGGAACGGCCATGGGCGTGGCTGCGGGCTACTTCGGTGGCAAGGTCGATGCGGTCGTGACCTTCCTGATCAACGTGCGTCTGGCGATGCCCGTGGTGCTGGTGGCCCTCGCGGTTGTGGCGATCCTCGGCGGCTCGCTTCAAGTCGTGATCGGCGTTCTGGGCCTGCTGCTTTGGGACCGTTTCGCGGTGGTCATGCGCGCCTCGACCATGCAGGTGCGGCGGCGCGAATATGTTGCGGCAGCACAGGTCATCGGCGCCTCCACCCCGCGCATCCTGCTGTCCGAGATCATGCCCAATATCGCCAACAACCTGATCGTCGTCGTGACGCTGGAAATGGCCCATGCGATCCTGCTCGAAGCGGCCCTGTCGTTCCTTGGCCTTGGGGTGCAACCGCCGACGCCAAGCTGGGGGCTAATGGTCTCCGAAGGCAAGAACATGATGCTGTTCGAGCCGTGGCTCGTCCTGATCCCCGGCGCTGTCCTTTTCGTGCTGGTGCTGGCGATCAACCTGATGGGTGACGGCCTGCGCGACGTGACCGCCCCCGAAAACCGGAGCTGACCCATGACAGAACCACTTCTGAGCGTCCGCAACCTGCGGCTCGACATTCCCACGGGCAGCGGCACCCTGCATGCAGTGCGTGGGATCGACTTCGACCTTAACCGTGGCGAGACCCTGTGTATCGTTGGCGAAAGCGGGTCGGGCAAATCGCTCACCTCGCTCGCGCTGATGGGGCTATTGGGCAAATCCATCAAGCGAAACGCGGATCGGATGACCTTTGATGGCACTGAGTTGACCACCGCGAGCCAAAGCCAGATGCGCAAGCTGCGCGGCGCGCGTATGGCGATGATCTTTCAAGAGCCGATGACCTCGCTCAACCCCGCCTACACCATCGGCGATCAACTGGCCGAGGCGCTGTTGCTGCACCGCAAGGTCAGCCGCCAACAGGCGCGGGACCGGGCGATTGAGCTGCTGGAGAAAGTCGGGATCACCGCCGCCGAGAGCCGTCTTTCGCAGTATCCGCACCAGCTCTCGGGCGGTCTGCGCCAGCGTGTGATGATCGCGATGGCGCTGATGTGCGAGCCGGAACTGATCATCGCGGACGAGCCGACAACCGCGCTTGACGTGACCATTCAGGCGCAAATCCTGCGGTTGCTGCACGATCTGGGACGCGAGATGAACATGGCCGTGATCCTGATCACCCATGATCTCGGCGTCGTGGCGCGCGTGGCCGATAAGGTCGCCGTGATGTATGCGGGCGAATTGGTTGAGACCGGCCCGGTGGCCGACATCTTTAACGCGCCGTCGCATCCCTACACCCGTGGCCTTCTGCGCTGCATTCCCCTGCCCGGCAAAACCGACCGCGGCGCGAAACTGGGCACCATCCCGGGCATCGTGCCCTCGCTCGTGGGCGAGGTTGAGGGCTGCGTCTTCCGCACCCGTTGCCCCCATGCGGTTGCCGAATGCCGGGGCGAGATCCCGAAAAGAGAGGACGGCAGCCACGCCTTCCGCTGCATTTTCCCCGATGGCAAACGCCATTCCGAGAAGGAGCTGACCGTATGAAGGACAGCGTAAACACCCCCCCGGTGCTGGAGCTTTCGCGCGTCAGCAAGACCTACCGGGTGAAACAGGGCATGTTCGGCAAGGTCAAACCGCTGACGGCTGTGAACGACGTATCGCTGCAACTGGGCAAAGGCGAAGTGCTGGGACTGGTCGGTGAATCCGGTTGCGGGAAATCCACCCTCGCCAAGATCCTGCTGGGGCTGGAACAACCCACCGCCGGTCACGTCAAGATCGACGGCGAAGAGATCACGCAGCAGGGCCGTCTGGCGCTGGCGCGGCGCATCCAGCCGATCTTTCAAGACCCCTATTCCTCGCTCAACCCACGCAAAAGCATCTATGACGTGATCTCCCTGCCCCTGCGCGTGCATGGCATCGGTGATGAGGCCAGCCGCAAGCAGAAGGTCAAAGAGATCCTCGACGTTGTCGGCCTGCCGCAGCGGGTGATGAACACCTACCCCAGCCAGATGTCGGGCGGTCAACGCCAACGTGTGGCGATTGCCCGCGCGTTAATTATGAAGCCCGAGGTGGTGATCTGCGACGAGCCGACCTCGGCGCTGGATGTGTCGGTCCAGAGCCAGATCCTCAACCTTCTGGGAGAGCTGCGCGAAGAATTCGGCCTGACCTATCTCTTCATCAGCCATGACCTCGCGGTGGTCGAACACCTCGCGACCCGCGTGGCGGTGATGTATCTGGGCGAGATCGTCGAGCAGAACTCAGTCGCCGGGCTTTTTGACGCGCCGCGTCATCCCTACACCAAGGCGCTGCTGAAATCCGTGCTGACACCCGAGCCGGGCCTGGGCGTGCCAGACACGCAGCTTGGCATGGCCTATCCAAACCCGATTGCGCCGCCGCCGGGCTGCCATTTCCACCCGCGCTGCCCACGCGCCACGGATCTCTGTAAACAAAAAGCCCCACGTCACACCCCGATCCCGCAGGGGCATGTCGCCTGCCATCTGCACGATCCGGAAACCCCCATATACGAGCAAGAGTAATCCCATGTCATCGAACCTGTCGCACAGCAGCCAAACCCGCAAAACCGTCATCGAAACCGAACATGGCGTCGTTGCCGCACAGCACCGTCTGGCAGCAATCGCGGGGGCCGAAGTTCTCGCGGCGGGGGGCGATGCGGTGGATGCGGCCGTTGCCACCTCATTCGTCATCGGCGTGTTGGAACCGTGGATGAGCGGCCCGGCAGGCGGCGGGGCAATGATGCTTTGGCGCGCTGACGAAGGTCAGGCCCACGCATTGAACCACGGCATGCGCAGCCCCGGCGCGCTTGACCCGGCGAACTATCCGCTCAGCGGGCGCGGCAAGGCGGGCGATCTGTTCCCGTGGGAGCATGTCGAAGGCGACCGTAACGTGCAGGGTGCTACGGCAATTGCCGTGCCGGGTGTGGTCGATGGGCTGGGCCAAGCGCACGCGCGCTTTGGCAAGATGCCTTGGGGCGAACTGCTGTCGCCCGCGATTGACCACGCCCGCAAGGGGCTGACGGTGGATTGGTATGCCGCACTCGTCATCGCCTCTTGCACCCGCGAATTGGCCAAAGATGCCGACGCTGCGGCGGTTTTCCTCGAAGATGGGCAATGGCCGACGATCAGCGGTTGGACCGCGCTGGCCGAAAAACGGCTGGATCAATCGCGCATGGCCGACAGCCTTGACCAGATCGCGCGGCACGGGGCGCGCGCGCTTTATGATGGAGACCTCGGGGCCGCGATGGCGCGGGATGTGCAGGAGAAAGGCGGCTGCCTCAGCCGCGACGACCTGCAAGCCTACCGCGCCGAGTTCCACGCCCCGCTCGATTTCGCCTACCGCGACGCGCGGTTCCATGTCGTGCCGGGGCTGACCGCTGGCCCGACCTTCCGCGATACCTTTGCCTCGCTGGAAACCGAAGACCTCGGCAGCGCTCCAGGCCCCGACAGCTATGCTGCGATGGCTGCGGCGCTGAAGGGCGCTTATGCGCGGCGGCTCGGATCGATGGGCGACACCGGCGAAAGCCCCGAGGCCCCGGGCTGCACCACGCATTTCTCGGTCGTCGACCGCCACGGGAATATGGTGGCGCAGACGCAGACGCTTTTGTCGATCTTCGGCTCCCGCGTCGTCTCGCCCTCGACCGGGTTTTTGATGAACAACGGCATCATGTGGTTCGACCCGGTTCAGGGCCGCCCAAACTCGCTCGGCCCGAACAAACGCTGCCTGATGAATGTCTGCCCGGTGATCGGCGAACAGGCCGACAAACGCTTCGCCTTCGGCGCCTCCGGCGGGCGCAAAATTCTCGGCGCGGTGGCGCAACTGTCCTCCTTCGTCACTGATTTCGACATGTCGCTCGAAGACAGTTTCCACGCCCCCCGCATCGACGCCTCGGACGCGAACCAACTCATCGCCGATGAAAGCCTGCCGCACGATGTGCTCGACCGTCTGCGCGAAGACAGCACCGTCGCCGAAACAAAGCGCACGATCTTTCCCTACGCTTTCGCCTGTCCCGCAGGCGTGATGCGCGCGAACGGGCAGAATTCCGGCTGCACCGAGATCATGTCGCCTTGGGGCGACGCCATTTCCGAAGATATGACAAAGGACATTGAAGCATGACCCGCGACAGCGCGATCGAAGCGATCTCGACCTATTTCGATGAGGGGACATTCCAAGCCGAACTTGCCAACCTCGTCTCTTATGAGACCGAGAGCCAGAACCCCGACCAAGCCCCCGAACTCAAACGCTATCTGGTCGAGACGATGGAGCCGCGGCTGACCGCGATGGGCTTTGCCTGTAGCTTTCACGACAATCCCGACCCGCGCGGAGGCCCCTTTCTGGTGGGCGAGCGCCGCGAGGGCGATGACCTGCCGACCGTGCTGACCTATGGCCACGGCGACGTGATCCGCGCCCAGACCGACCAGTGGCGCGAGGGGCTGCATCCGTTCAAATTGGTTGAGGAAGGCGACAAGCTTTATGGCCGCGGCACCGCCGACAACAAAGGCCAGCACCTGATCAATATCGCCGCTCTTGAGGCCGTGCTGAAAACGCGCGACAAGCTGGGGTTCAACTGCCGCATCGTGATCGAGATGAGCGAAGAGACCGGCAGCGCGGGCTTGCCAGAGTTCTTTACCGAACATCGCGAGAAGCTGACGGCGGATGTGCTGATCGCCTCGGACGGGCCGCGCCTGCAACCCGATGTGCCGACCATGTTCATGGGCTCGCGCGGCGGGGTCTCTTTTGATCTGATCATCGACAAACGCGACGGGGCGCATCACTCGGGCAATTGGGGTGGCTTGCTGGCCGATCCGGCGATGATCTTGGCGCAGGCCCTGTCGACCATCACCGACAAACGCGGGCAAATCCAGATCCCCGAATGGCGGCCCGACAGCCTGACCCCCTCGGTCCGCGACGCGCTGAAAGACCTGCCGATCGAGAGCGATGACGGCCCCGCCATCGACACCGACTGGGGCGAAGAAGACCTGACCCCGGTCGAGCGCGCCTACGGCTGGAACAGCTTTGCCATTCTCGCGATGAAGAGCGGCGTGCCCGAAGCGCCGGTCAACGCGATCTCGGCCCATGCCACCGCCACCTGCCAATTGCGTTATGTGGTCGGTACCGATCCCGAAGACATCTTGCCCGCGCTGCGCCGTCACCTTGATAAACACGGGTTTGAGGAGGTGCGGATCGAACCGCATGACCGCGGCTTCTTCCGCGCGACGCGGCTGGATGCGGATCACCCTTGGGTGAAGTTCGTGGCTGACTCTCTGGCCGAGACCGCAGGCAAAGCGCCGCATATCCTGCCGAACCTCGCAGGCTCACTGCCCAACGACAGTTTCAGCGATATTCTGGGTCTGCCGACCGTCTGGGTGCCGCATTCCTACCGCAGCTGTTCGCAACACGCACCGGACGAACATGTGCTGAAACCCGTCTGCCGCGATGCGCTGCGGGTGATGGCGGGCGTATTTTGGGACTTGGGCGAGGGCAACACGCCGCCGCGCGCCACGTGAGAAGAAACGGGCGGGGGCATCTGGCCCCTGCCCGACTTACAATGCAGCCCGGATGCAATTTTCCAGCGCATCTTGGCTCAGGGCGCAGGGGTTTGCCCGCATGGAGGAAGACGCCGCCGCTTCCTGCGCAGTCTCTCCAAGGTCGGTCCCTTCGGGGATCCAGCGGTTCAGACGTTCTAGCCCCCAGTCGTCAAGCAGGGCCGAGAGGGCGGTGAATGTGCCGGTCTCGGGCAGATCAAAACCCTCTGCCAGCCATGTCTGCACTTCTGAAAACCGCCGGGAGGCACCGAGCACATCACTATTGGCGGCCAGCGCCGGCCCCAGCAGACGCCCACAAATCAACCCATGCGGCGCGCCAAACTGCCCGCCGATCACACCAGCCAGCCCATGCACCGCGCCGAGGCCCGCATTCGCCAGCGCCAAACCGCCCGACAGGCTGACATAGGCCATCGCATCCCGCGCGGCAGGGTCTTCGCCCGCTGCCAGACGTTTGAGCGCGGCAATCCCCTGCGGAATCGCGGCACGGCAGAGCGCATCGGTCAGCGGGTTGGCCTTGCTTGAAAGATAGGGCTCGATCACCTGCACCAGCGCGTCGAGGCCGGAGCCCAAGGTCACGTCGCGCGGCGCGCCATCGGTCAATGCCGGATCGATCAAAGCCAGACGCGGCAGCATGCGGTCGTCGCGCAGGCTGACTTTTCGCGCGGCGTCCGGCACGGCGATAACGGCGTTCTTGGTGACCTCGGCCCCGGTGCCTGCGGTGGTCGGGATCGCGATCATCGGCAGCGGGTCGGCTTGCAACGGCTTGCCCTCGCCCACGACTTCGAGATGTTCCATCACGTCGCAATCCGACGGGATCAGCACCGCTGCGGCTTTGGCAAGGTCGATGACCGCCCCTCCGCCCACGCCCAGCACCACCTGCGCCCCGCGCCCTGCCGCAACTGCAGAGCGGACATCATCGACAGAGGGTTCGCCGCTGCTGCGGACCTCGGTCACGTCACATCCAGCCGCCGTCAGGTCACGGCTAAGCTCATCGACCCAAGCGACGGAACCACCGCGTAAAATCAGCACCCGGCGGCCATAGCTGAGCGCGGCGCCGACGGCTTCTGTAGCGGTCCCACGGCCAAAGCGGATGCGCCCGGCGGTGGCGAAACCAAAGGCTGCGACCTCCTCCATCAGAATTGCAACGTGGCGTTCACAGCGCGCTTCCATGCGCCGTATTTCTCATCCCGCGTCGCCGCATCCATTTGTGTCTCAAACCGCCGATCCAGCGCCCATTCGCGGGCAAAGCCTTCCATGTCCGGATAGATACCTGCCCGCTGCCCCGCCAACCATGCCGCACCAAGTGCCGTGGTTTCCAGCACATCAGGACGGTCGACCGAGGCCCCGATCACGTCGGACAGGAACTGCATCGCCCAGTCACTGGCGCTCATCCCGCCGTCGACACGCAGGGTGGCGATCTCGCCCGCCTGCCCTTGGGCGGCCCAATCCGCCTGCATCGCCTCCAGCAAATCGCGGGTCTGGTAGCCGACGCTTTCCAGCGCCGCGCGGGCCAGTTCCGCGGGGCCGGAGTTGCGCGTCAGCCCGTAGATCGCGCCACGGCATTCGGCGTTCCAGTAAGGCGCACCGAGGCCCACGAAGGCGGGCACCAGCACGACGTTTTGATGCGGGTCGGCCTGTTCGGCCAGTGCTTGGGTCTCGCTCGCCTCGCGGATCATTTTGAGTCCGTCGCGCAGCCATTGCACCACAGCCCCGGCGACAAAGATCGACCCTTCGAGCGCATAGGTCGGCTTGCCGTCGAGTTGATAGGCAATGGTAGTGAGCAGGCGGTTGGTCGAGGTCACCGCCGTCTCGCCCGTATTCAGGAGGGCGAAACAGCCCGTGCCATAGGTCGACTTCATCATGCCCGGTTGGAAGCAAGCCTGCCCGATGGTCGCCGCCTGCTGGTCGCCTGCCACACCAAGGATCGGAATCTCGCGGCCAAACAGATCGGGACGGGTCATGCCGAAATCGGCGGCGCAGTCTTTGACCTCGGGCAGCATCTCGACGGGAATGTCGAACATCTTGCAGATCGTCGTGCTCCATCGGCCCTTGTGAATGTCATAAAGCTGGGTGCGCGCGGCGTTGGTGGCATCAGTCACATGGCGCGCGCCGCCTGTGAGCTTCCAGATCAGGTAGCTGTCGACCGTGCCGAAGAGCAACTCGCCCGCCTGTGCGCGGTCGCGCGCCCCGTCGACGTTATCCAAAATCCACTTCAGCTTGGTGCCGGAGAAATACGGATCGGCCAGCAGGCCCGTGCGTTCGGTGATGATCTTGCCGTCACCACTCTCGCGCAGCGCGCGGCAGAAATCGGCAGTGCGGCGGTCTTGCCAAACGATGGCGTTGTGGACCGGTTTGCCGGTTTTCGCGTCCCAGACCAGCGTCGTCTCGCGTTGGTTCGTGATGCCGATGGCGGTGATGTCATCGGGGCGCAGGCCAGCCTTTTCGATCACCGCGCGGCAGGTGCCTGCGGTGGTGGACCACAGATCGCCGGGATCATGCTCAACCCAGCCGGAACGGGGGAAATGCTGCGGAAACTCTTCTTGGGCGGTGGCCGTCACGGCCATGTTGCCGTCAAAAAGGATCGCCCGCGAGGATGTGGTTCCTTGATCAATGGCGAGGATATGGGTCATGGCGCAGCCCCCGGATAATGGTTTGGACATGAAAAAGGGGCCGGGACGCTAATACGCCCCGGCCCCCAAAGTTTGGCTTACTGCCAGGACTTGATCAACTCTTCGTAGCTGATGGTCTCAGGCTCTGGGTCTTCGTTGTCGAGCTTGGCAACAGGCGAACCTTCCTGCTCCAGCCAGTAGGAGGCTTCCTGCTCTTCGTTCATCTTCGGACCCAGATCGCCTTGGACGCCTGCGCGCTCAAGACGTTCCATGACCTTTTCCTGCTCGGCGCAGAGGCTGTCGAGCGCTTCTTGCGGGGTTTTCGCACCGGACATTGCGTCGCCGATGTTCTGCCACCACAGCTGCGCCAGCTTGGGGTAATCCGGCACGTTCGTCCCGGTGGGCGACCATGCGGTGCGCGCGGGCGAGCGGTAGAATTCCACCAGACCGCCGAGTTTCGGCGCCCGCTCGGTGAAGCTTTCGTGCTGGATGGTCGACTCGCGGATGAAGGTCAGACCGGCATGGGCCTTTTCAACATCGACGGTTTTCGAGGTCACGAACTGCGCGTAGAGCCATGCAGCCTTGGCGCGGTCGACGGGGGTGCTTTCCATCAGCGTCCAGCTGCCCACGTCCTGATAGCCAACCTTCTGGCCATCTTTCCAGTAGGCACCATGCGGGCTGGGGGCCATGCGCCACTTGGGCGTGCCGTCTTCGTTCAGCACGGCCTTGGCGCTGTCGTTGACCATGTCGGCGGTGAAGGCGGTGTACCAGAACATCTGCTGGGCAATCGCACCCTGGGCAGGAACCGGGCCAGCTTCGCCAAAGGTCATGCCAGCGGCGGCGGGGGGCGTGTACTTCTCAAGCCATTCGATGGATTTGGTGATCGCATAGACCGCCGCCGCATCGTTGGTCGCACCGCCACGGGTCACACAGGAACCGACCGGCTGCGAGTTTTCGTTGACCCGGATGCCCCATTCGTCGACCGGCAGGCCGTTGGGTTCACCCACATCGCCCATGCCAGCCATGGACATCCACGCATCGGTATAGCGCCAGCCAAGCGACGGGTCTTTTTTGCCGTAGTCCATGTTGCCAAAGACTTCGACACCGTCGATGGTGCGGCCAGTGAAGAACTCAGCGATGTCTTCATAGGCAGACCAGTTGACCGGCACGCCCAGATCATAGCCGTATTTTTCTTTGAACTCAGCCATCAACTCAGGATCAGTGAACCAGTCCTGGCGGAACCAGTAAAGGTTCGCGAACTGCTGGTCGGGCAGCTGGTACAACTCGCCGTCGGGCGAGGTGGTGAAGTCGAGGCCGATGTAATCGTCGAGATCGAGACCAGGGTTGGTCACGTCCTTGCCCTCATTCGCCATCCAGTCGGTCAGACTGCGCGCCTGCTTGTAGCGCCAGTGGGTGCCGATCAGGTCAGAGTCGTTGATATAGGCGTCATAGATGTTCTCGCCCGACTGCATCTGTGTTTGCAGTTTCTCGACCACGTCACCTTCGCCGATCAGGTCGTGAGTGATGTTGATGCCGGTGATCGCGGTGAAGGCCGGGGCCAGCACGTTGGCCTCGTATTCATGGGTGGTGATTGTCTCGGACACCACTTTGATGTCCATGCCCTTGAACGGCTCAGCAGCGTCGATGAAGAACTGCATCTCCGCCTCTTGCTCTTCGCGGCTCAGCGCGGAGCGTTCGATTTCCTCGTCGAGGAATTTCTTCGCGGCTTCCATATCCGCAAATACTGGTCCGGCGAGCAGACCGAGCGTGACCGCAAGTGCGGTACTCGATTTCATGACAGATCGTTTCATTATGTCCTCCCTAGACATTTGGTCGTGTCGTATGGCTGCCCCGATTAACCGGGATCAGCCGTGATAGCGCCTAGACCCAGCGAAATACGGCTGCGGCATAGGCAAGGCAGACCAGCAGCGCATAGGGCTGCGGCCCCGCCTCGAAACCCAGCCAGATCAAATTGATGAAGGCCGAGCCGAGAAGCGTGATGAACAGACGGTCACCACGGGTTGTTTCAATCCTGAGAATGCCGGTGCGGGGCGTCTCAGGAAATTTGATCGCAAGGATCGTGAAGGTCACGAGTAACAGCGCGATGACACCGAAGAAGATCGCGGTGGGCATGGTCCAAGCCATCCAAGACATGAGCGGTCTCCCTTTATACGCGCCCGAGGGCAAAGCCCTTGGCGATGTAGTTGCGGACGAAATAGATCACCAAAGCGCCCGGTACGATTGTGAGCACCCCGGCGGCGGCCAGAACACCCCAGTCGAGGCCCGAGGCCGAAACAGTACGGGTCATGGTGGCGGCGATGGGTTTCGCGTCGACCGAAGTAAGGGTCCGCGACAGCAGCAGTTCCACCCATGAGAACATGAAGCAGAAGAAGGCCGCGACACCGATGCCGGAGGCAATCAGCGGGGTGAAGATACGGATGAAGAAGCGCGGGAAAGAGTAACCATCAAGGTAAGCCGTCTCGTCGATCTCCTTCGGCACGCCGCGCATGAAGCCTTCCAAAATCCAGACCGCCAGCGGCACGTTGAACAGGCAATGTGCTAGCGCCACGGCGATATGCGTGTCGAACAGCCCGACGGAGGAATAAAGCTGGAAGAACGGCAGCGCGAAGACCGCCGGAGGGGCCATGCGGTTGGTCAGCAGCCAGAAGAACAGATGCTTGTCGCCCATGAAGCTGTAGCGCGAGAAAGCATAGGCCGCAGGCAGCGCCACAGCGAGCGAGATCACGGTGTTCAGCACAACATAGACCAGGCTGTTGACATAGCCCATATACCAGCTCGGATCGGTGAGGATCTTGGCGTAGTTCGCCAGCGTCAAATCACGCGGGTAGAGCGAGAAGCTCCCCAAGATTTCTGCGTTGGTCTTCAGGCTCATGTTGATCAGCCAGTAGATCGGCAGCAGCAGGAAAAGCAGGTAGAGGGTCATCACCACCACAGACCCTTTGGGCCGAAAGCGGCTGCGGCGGGCGCGTTTGGCAGTGGTCACGTCACCCGGAATGGACGCGGCACCGGGGGCTTGCACGGTTGTGTCGGTCATCACACACCATCCCTTTTGTCGAGGTTGACCATCACGGTGTAGAATACCCATGAAATCAACAGGATAACGAGGAAATACATCAGGCTGAACGCCGCTGCGGGGCCGAGGTCAAACTGGCCGATGGCCATTTTCACCAAGTCGATGGACAGGAAGGTCGTGGCATTGCCCGGCCCGCCACCCGTCACGACGAACGGCTCTGTATAGATCATAAAACTGTCCATAAAGCGCAGCAGAATCGCGATCATCAGCACGCCTGCCATCTTGGGCAGTTCGATATAGCGGAACACGGCCCAACGGCTGGCTTGGTCGATCTTGGCGGCCTGATAATAGGCGTCCGGGATGGATTGCAGCCCGGCATAGGCCAAGAGCGCCACCAGCGAGGTCCAGTGCCAAACATCCATAACCACAACGGTAATCCAAGCGGCGGTGATGTCTTGGGTGTAGTTATAGGTGATCCCGAGCTTGTCGAGCGTGTAGCCCAGCAGGCCAATGTCGACGCGGCCAAAGATCTGCCAAATGGTGCCGACCACGTTCCACGGGATCAGCAGCGGCAGCGACATGAGCACCAGACAGAAGCTGGCCCAAAACCCGTTTTTCGGCATGTTCAGCGCAACAAAGATGCCCAGCGGAATTTCGATCGCCAGAATGACGCCCGAGAAGATCAGCTGTCGGCCAAGCGCATCCCACATCCGGTCGCTGTCGAGCATGTCGGAGAACCACTCAAGCCCGGCCCAGAAGAACTCATTCCGGCCAAAGGTGTCTTGCACCGAATAGTTCACCACGGTCATCAGCGGGATCACAGCCGAGAAAGCCACGAGGATCAGCACCGGCAGAACAAGGAACCATGCCTTTTGGTTGACGGTCTTGTTCATGCGGCCTCTCCCTCTGCGCTGATGCGCCAATCGTCGGCATAGACATTGATGCCCGCCGGATCGAAACTGATCGCGGTGTTTTCACTAGGCACGGATGCGCCTTCTTCGGCGATGGCGCTGACCGGTTGGCCGGCCACATCAAGGCGGATGATCTTGTGGCGGCCCACGTCTTCGACGCGGGTTACCGTGGCAGGCAGGCCCAGCCCTTCGCCGTTGAGGCGGATAAACTCGGGCCGGACACCCAGCTGGGTTTTGCCGCCCTTAGGGGCGTAAGTTTTATTCAAGTTGATGCTTGTGCCCGCGACCTGCGCGGCATTGCCCGAGATCTGCGCATCAAACAGGTTCATCCCCGGCGAGCCGATGAAATAGCCCACGAAGGTATGCGCGGGCCGCTCGAACAACTCTTGCGGCGTGCCGATCTGCACCACCCGGCCATCATACATCACCACGACCTTATCGGCGAAGGTAAGCGCCTCGGTCTGGTCGTGGGTCACATAGATCATTGTGTGGCCAAACTCGTGGTGCAGCGATTTGAGCTGCGTGCGCAGCTCCCATTTCATATGCGGGTCGATCACGGTCAGCGGCTCATCAAACAACAGAGCGTTCACGTCTTCGCGTACCATGCCCCGGCCCAGCGAAATCTTCTGCTTGGCATCCGCCGTGAGGCCGCGCGCCTTACGGTTCAGCTCGTCTTCCATGCCGATCATCTGCGCGATCTGCTGCACGCGCTCTGCAACATAAGAGGCATCCGCGCCCCGGTTGCGCAGCGGAAAGGCGAGGTTATCGCGCACGGTCATCGTGTCGTAGACAACCGGGAACTGGAACACCTGTGCGATGTTGCGCTCTGCCGTCGGCGCGTGGGTCACGTCCACGTCGTTGAACAGAATGCGACCCTGCGAAGGCTGCAACAGGCCCGAGATGATGTTGAGCAGCGTAGACTTGCCACAGCCCGACGCGCCCAAAAGCGCATAGGCTTCGCCGTCGATCCAATCGTGGTTCAATTCCTTGAGGGCGAAATCATCCTCACTGCTCGGATTGGACAGATAGGAATGCGCAAGGTTATCAAGCGTGATCTTGGCCATTATGCCGCCTCCGCATAGGGCGCGGCAGAGACGAGCGCCCCGTTCGCGTCAAACAAGTAAATATGCGCCGGATCCAGATAGACCGGCAGCGGCTGGCCGGGTTGCAAGTGCTGGATGCCATGCACCAGCCCGACCCATTTCGCGCCGTGATAGTCGAGGTGGATAAACGTCTCCGACCCCGTAATCTCGGTCACGTTCAGCACCGCGTCAAAGCCGATCGCGCCGGGGGTCTGCGCTGCGAGTGTCAGGTGGTTGGGGCGGAAACCGGCGGTATATTCACCGTCTTTCAGGCTTGCCATCGTGGCAGGCGCGGGCATTTCACCGCCGTCAAACCGCAGCGTGTTGCCCGATTTGGTCATGCTGAGAAAATTCATCGGCGGGTCGGAGAAGACCCGCGCCGTCGTGGCATTCTCAGGCCGACGGTAGACGCTTGGCGTCAGGCCGAATTGCGTCACGCGGCCCTCCCAAAGCGTCGCGGTGTTGCCGCCCAAAAGCAGCGCCTCTTCCGGCTCTGTCGTGGCATAGACAAAGATCGACCCGGCGCGTTCAAAGATGCGCGGAATCTCGGCGCGGAGTTCTTCGCGCAGTTTGTAGTCGAGGTTCGCCAGCGGCTCATCCAGCAGCACAAGACCTGCGTTTTTCACCAGTGCCCGCGCCAGCGCACAGCGCTGTTGCTGACCGCCCGAAAGCTCCAGCGGTTTACGGTCGAGCATCGGGGTCAGCTGCATCAATTCGGCCGTCTCGCGCACCGCGCGGTCGATCTCGTCTTTGGATTTACCGACCAGCTTCATCGGCGAGGCGATGTTGTCATAGACGGTCATCGAGGGATAGTTGATGAACTGCTGATAGACCATCGCCACTTTGCGGTCTTGGACGCGCATCCCGGTGACATCCTCACCGTTCCAGATCACTTGGCCCGTGTTTGGCACATCAAGCCCTGCCATCAGCCGCATCAGCGAGGTCTTGCCCGCAGACGTAGGCCCCAAAAGCACGTTCATCGTGCCCTTTTCCAAGGTCAGGTCGGTCGGGTGGATATGCGTTTGACCGCCCACCGTTTTCGACACGTTTTTTAGGATCAAACTCACGTTCGTCCTCCCCTCATTCCGCTGCAGAGGCGGCTTGTTTCGCCGCACGAATCTGCATCCATTCATCGAGACGCGCGATCTGCGCCTCATCCATTCGCAGGCCCAGCTTGCTGCGGCGCCAAACGACGTCCTCTGCGCTGAGGGCATATTCTTTGTTCATCAGCCACACGACCTCACGCGCCGTGAGGGTCGCGCCGAAATGCTCCCCCATGTCCGCGAGCGTCTTGGACTCACCCAGCAGCGCCGATGCATCTGTACCATAGGCCCGGATCAGCCGCGCTGCCCAGCTTTCATCAAGAAAGTCATAATCCGCATTCAGCCGCGCTATCAACTGCGCGACACCGTCCACCGGGAAATCACCGCCGGGCAGCGCCACGCCAGCGGTCCAATGATCCGGCAGCCCGCCGAAATGCGGGGCGATCAACTCCAGCGCGTCTTCGGCCAGTTTGCGGTATGTGGTGATCTTGCCGCCAAAGACATTGAGAATCGGTGCACCGCCGGTTTCGTCAACCTTGAGCGTATAATCCCGCGTGGCCGCCGTAGCGCTGCTGGCCCCATCGTCATAAAGCGGGCGCACGCCGGAATAGGTCCAGACGATATCTTTGCGGGTAATGTCCTGCTTGAGGTAGCCGTTCACGAAGTTGATCAGGTAATCCTGCTCTTCGGGGGTGCATTCCGGGGTGACGGATGGATCAGGGTGATCCGCGTCCGTGGTGCCGATCAGGGTAAAATCCTGCTCATAGGGGATCGTGAAGATGATCCGCCCATCGGTGCCTTGGAAGAAATAGCATTTGTCGTGATCGTAAAGCCGTCTGGTCACGATATGGCTGCCCCGCACCAGCCGCACCCCTTCGGAGGAGTTCAGCCGCGCAGTGTTGTGGATGATCTCACCCACCCACGGGCCGCCCGCGTTGACCAGCATCTTCGCTTGGATCACCTCGCGCTGACCATCGGCGCCATGCTCCACCGTGACAGCCCAACCTTCGGCATTGCGGTCGGCCGAGATGACCTTTGTCCGGGTCATGATGCGTGCGCCGCGCAATTCCGCATCGCGGGCGTTCAGCACCACAAGGCGCGAATCCTCGATCCAGCAGTCGGAATACTCAAAGGCTTTCTCGAAGCGATCCTCCAGCGGTGCCCCTTCGGGCGTGCCGCGCAGCGCAAGGCTGCGGGTGGCGGGCAGGATCTCGCGACCACCGAGGTTGTCATAGAGAAACAGGCCCAAGCGGATCAGCCAAGCCGGACGGCGGCCCCGCATCCAAGGCATGAACAGCCGTAGCAATTTGGAGGTCGGCGTGTCCCCCTCGAACCGCATGTCGCGGTGATAGGGCAGCACGAAACGCATCGGCCAAGAGATATGCGGCATCGCTTTCAGCAGCACTTCGCGCTCGGTCAGCGCGTGGCGCACGAGGCCGATCTCGAAATACTCAAGGTAGCGCAGCCCGCCGTGGAACAGTTTGGTCGAGGCCGAAGAGGTCGCGGAGGCCAGATCATTCATCTCGGCCAAGGTCACGCTCAGCCCCCGTCCTGCGGCGTCGCGCGCGATCCCGGCGCCGTTGATGCCCCCACCGATGACGAAAAGATCGACCGGGGCAGCGGGCACATGGCTATCGGGCTGTTGGTTCAAAATCCGGCCCTCCCCCAGCTCAGACTGTCCAATTAGGGGCAGTGTTACGAAACAACTCTCATCTGCACAAGAATTATTTTCGTTTATGTTCGTTTCGACAGCATATCGAACATGCTAACCAAAACCCGCTGCGCGATTGCTTGCGTTAGTCAAAACACTGGAGATAATGCGCCAACAGCAGGCAGGAGCGACACCCATTTCACAGACATTCCGCCATCCCGACATCCTTGAAATCGCCCGGCGCGAAGGCAAAGTCACCGTCGACGGGCTGGCCGAACATTTCGGCGTGACCCATCAGACCATCCGCCGTGACCTTACGGAACTGGCCGATAGCGGTAAGCTTGAGCGGGTGCATGGCGGCGCGGTGCTGCCTTCGGGGGCCAGCAACATCGGCTATGCCGAGCGGCGCAACCTGCACGAAGAAGCCAAGAATCGCATTGCCCGCGCCTGTGCCGAACATATTCCCGACGGCTGCTCGGTCTTTTTGAATATCGGCACCAGCACCGAGGCGGTGGCCCGCGCTCTGCTGCATCACCGCGATCTGATGGTGGTGACGAACAACATGAATGTCGCCAATATTCTGGTCGACAATCCCGAATGCCGCATTGTGCTCACGGGCGGGGCGCTGCGCCGCATGGACGGTGGGCTGGTCGGCAATCTGACAATCGAAACGATCCGCCAGTTCAAGTTCGATATCGCGGTGATCGGCTGTTCGGCCATGGACGCGGATGGTGATCTGCTCGACTTCGATATCGAAGAAGTGGGGGTCAGCCAATGTATCATCGCGCAGTCGCGCAAGACCTTTTTGGTGACGGATCATTCCAAATTCAAACGCTCCGCCCCGGCGCGCATCGCTTCGGCGCGGGAGGTGGATATGTTCTTTACCGATCTGCCCCTGCCCGCCGGGCTTGCAGAGAAATGCAAGGGTTGGGAGACTAAAGTGGTCTTTGCCCCGGATACCTGACGCGCGCCGCTAGGCGTCCGTCCATTCCCGCGCGACGGGTTTGGTCACCAGCGTCGGCAGGCAGGCTTGCAACGCTTCGACAAAGTTCTGGCTCCAGCGGTTCACATCCGTCGCCCGCACCTGCGCCATGCAACTGGCATGACGGCGTTTGCGTTCCTCCAGCGGCAGGGCAAGCGCGGTTTTGAGCGCCTCGCTCATGTCTTCAATGTCGTAAGGGTTGACCTGAATAGCATCTGTCAGGTCTTCGGCGGCGCCGGCCATATGCGACAGGATCAGCACGCCGGGGTCTTCGGGGTCTTGCGCCGCGACATATTCCTTGGCGACGAGGTTCATCCCATCGGCAAAGGGGGTGACGATCCCCACCCGCGCACGGCGGTAAAGCCGCGCCAAGAGATCGCGATCAAGGTTGCGGTGAATATAGCGCAGCGGGGTCCAGTCGATCTCTCCATGCTCGCCGTTCACCCGGCCGACAAGCTCTTCCAATTCGTAGCGCAACTCACGGTAAGCGGCGACCTCTTCGCGGCTTGGCGGGGCGATCTGGACCATACTTACTCGCCGCTCACGCTCATCGCGGGTTTCCAGATAGCGGCCAAAGGCGCGGAAGCGGTTGGGCAGACCTTTGGAGTAGTCCAGCCGGTCCACCCCGATCACGATGTCCCCCGCCATATCATCGGCAAGCCGGTCCTGCGCGCTGCCGCCTTGGGCGGCCTGCACAAAGGTCTCCACATCGATCCCGATAGGGAACGACCGCAGCGCCACCGCCCGAGAGCCGCATTTGATCGTGCCGTTCATCAAGAATTCGGAGTCCGTCTCGGCGCGGAACATCTCAAGGCAGCGCGCCACGTCAGCGCGGGTTTGCAGGCCCACGAGGTCATAGTCCGCCAACCAATGCGCCAGATTGGCCTCCCGCGGGAGGGCGCCCATATCACCCAAAGCGGGGAAGGGAATATGCAGGAAAAACCCGATCTTACCCGCAAAACCCAGCTTGCGCAGTTCTGTAGCGAAGGGGAAGAAGTGGTAGTCGTGCACCCAGATCATATCGTCCGGCCGGGCCACCTTCATCACCTGCCGCGCAAGGCGCGCGTTCACGGCGCTGTAGCCCCGCTCGAACCCCCGGTCCAACTCCACCAGATCGCCGCGACGGTGACAGACCGGCCAAAGCACTGAGTTGGAAAAACCGAGGTAGAAATTCTTGTAATCTTCGGGGCTGAGGCTGAAGCTCAGCCGGGTGTATTTGCCCTGATCGCCATATTCGCTCAGGCTCTCTGACGGGGTTTCGGTGGTTTCCGGGTGCGACCCGATCCAGATGCCGCCGATCTTGCGCAGGGTTTCATGAAGCGCATAGACCAACCCACCGGAGGGGGCGGCCTCTGACGGGATGCGATTTGAGATTACAATCAATCTGCCAGCCATTTTATGCCTCGGGAACAAACAATTTTTGGCCGCCGAGCCTGCTAAGGCGGAACGCCGACCACCACTAACGGTTTAATGGTTTAAGTCGGTAAATGTTCCCAGCTTGGTCGGCTTTGGTCAATTCTTTTGCAGCCGCAGCATGGCAATCCGCCGCGATTATTTTTTCAGCGCCCAAGAAAGAACCATGCAACCCCCACGGGAAGCAGGGACATCAGAACCATCGAAAAAATCACGACCCTGCCGTCGCGCATCAGATAGCCCGCCGCGAAAATGGCGATCATGGCCGATGCGATAGAGCCGGAAGTGGGCACGAGTTCCATGAACGGCATGAACATCGACAGGGCCATCACCATCAACAACGGCAAGTAAATCCACGGGCGGTGCAGGATGAAGGTCGACCGCTGATGCAAATATTGATCCACGAAATCCACCGGGCGGCGCAGCCAGCGCACCCCCGCACGCAGCTTCTTCGCAGCGATGTCGCGGCGCATGATAAAGCCCGGCAGCCACAGGCTTTCGCGGCCAAAGATCATCTGCACCACTAAAAACAAGACCACCAACCCGATAAACGCCGTAAAGCCGGGGATGCCGCTGGCCGGAGAGGTAGAGATCAGACTGAAGGTCAGGATTGTCGAAGCAAATGAATGTTTGCCCAGACAATCGATGATCTCTTCCACAGTAATCTGCCGATCCGCACCGCCGGACAGATGCTCCATCTGGTCAAGGACACCGCTGAGGGTCGGCCCACCTGTCTCGTTCATGAAATTTCAGTCCTTCTAAAGCCGGGCGATACCACTATTCATGTTAACAATGCCTGAGCGCGGTTAAAGTTCGCCCATTCCGTCAATTCAGGGTCACGCGGTGCTGCGCAAAAAGGCCAGAAGCCCCCGTTCGGCTTGGGTCATATCGTCAATATCAGGCGGGTCCGGCAGATCTTGGGGGTTTTGGCAAAGGTCGATGACCTGCGGATGGATATAGCTGTTGCGTGCAATGGTGGGCGTGTTGTGCAGCCGCTGGGCCGCCGCTTCGGCCATGGCTTTGATGGTCGGTTTGTCGTCCTTTAGCGCCACGTCGAAGGCCGCGACAGACCCGGCCCAAGTGCGAAAGGTCTTGGCAGAGAACCCTTCGGCGCCAGCGGCCTCGGCGATATAATCATTCAGGGCCGAAGAGGTCAGCCCGCGCGGCTCTCCCTCTTCGTCGAGCCATGTCAGCAGGTCCGCGCCCGGCAGATCGCGGATTTTCTCCAGCGCGCGCATCAGGGTGCGGTTGGCGATCTGGCGGCGAACCCGCTTGCCGCCCTTCGCCATGAAGGAGGCCTGCAATTTCCCATCTTTCAAGACCAGATGCCGCCGTTTCAAGGTCAGCGTGCCATAGGTACGGTTGGTCTTGGCATAGACTTGATTGCCGACGCGCAGGGACAGGCGGTCGATCATCGCCACGGCGGCGGCCAGTGCAAAGGCACGTTCGCCCAGCTCCTCCTTGAGGTCACGGCGCACGCGGCGGCGGATGCGCGGCAGGGTCTCGGCAAATTCGGGCAGGCTTGCGTATTTCTCCTGCGCCTGCGCCTCGGACCAGAGCGGATGATAGCGGTACTGTTTGCGCCCCCGCGCATCAAACCCCGTCGCCTGTAGGTGACCGTTGACATGGGGGCTGATCCAGACCTGCTCATAGGCCGGGGGCACCGCCAATTTCACCAGACGTTCACGTTCGGCCTTGTCCTTGATGCAGCGGCCATCGGGCGCGTGATAGGAAAACCCCCGCCCGCAGCGCCGCCGCGCGATGCCGGGTTTGCTGTCGGGGTAGTACCTAAGCGTGGACGGTGCGGTCATCTGGGGTTCCGAATGTGTGATGCGGGGTCTTGCGGGGGCGCGCAGATTGCCCGCCGTCTAGGCAAACGCCGCTGCATTGGCTGGGTTCCCGCCCCGCAGGACGCGCATCTTTGCGCAGTTGCAGCATAAATCCTTTGATTTCGCTGCGCTGGCGCATAGGTTTCGTGAGAACGCCCGCGCGCTGAAAACGCCAGTGCCCTGAAACGGATAGACCAGACACTATGGATAGCACCACCTTGTCGCACAGCAATCTGCCGCCCGTAATCCCGCTCGAGCGTCATGCGTTTTTCCTTGATCTCGACGGCACGCTGGCCCCCATCGTCGACAACCCCGAAGACGCCTGCCTGCCGGAGGCAACGCGCCACCTGCTGACGCAACTCGTTGCGCAGACCGATGGGGCGGTGGCGGTGATCTCGGGCCGGGCGCTAGCGGATGTGGACCGTATCTTGGGCGCACTGCGGCTGCCGGTCTCTGGCTCGCATGGGTTGGAGCTACGGCTGAGCACCGCGGCGGATCACGCCCCAAAGCAGAGCGCAGGGATCCCCGCCCCCGTGATCGACCGGGTAGAGGAATTCGCCGTGCTGCATGGGGTAACGTCAGAACGCAAGCCCGGCGCGATTGCGCTGCATTACCGCAAAGCTCCCGATCAGGGCGAAGCCTGCCGCGCCTTTGTCGATACGCTGGTTGGCGAAGACGCCAGCCTGCGCGGCCTGCATGGCAAGATGGTCAGCGAAGTCGCCCTGAAAGGTGTCGACAAGGGCGGCGCGGTGACGCGTTTCATGGCCTCCCCCGCCTTTGCCGAGCGGCTGCCGGTAATGGTAGGCGACGACGTAACGGACGAAGATGGCTTTCGCGCGGCGCAGGCCATGGGTGGCTTTGGCATCAAGATCGGCCAAGGGCCAACCGACGCACAACATCGCATCGCAGATGTGGCCGGCTTTGCCGATTGGCTGAAAGAAATTTTGCGCTGATCCGGCCCGCCCGGCAGACGCATTGAGAATAGAAAAGAGGGACGTATGGATCTGGGAGTCATCGGGAATTGCGCGGTTGCGGCGCTGGTCAGCCGCGAAGGAGCGATCAACTGGTTTTGCCTGCCACGGTTTGACGGCGATCCGGTCTTTCACAGCCTGATGGGTCATGGCGCGGGCGAAGAGGGCGACGGGGAGTTTGCCGTCGAACTCGAAGACATGACGGAAAGCGAACAAAGCTATCTGCCCAATACCGCGATCCTGCGCACGGTCCTGCGCAGCGCCAAGGGCGCGGTTGAGATAGTTGATTTCTGCCCCCGTTTCACCGCCTATGGCCGTAGCTTTCGCCCCCAGATGTTGGTCCGGCAAATCCGCCGGATCGAAGGCTCGCCCCGCGTGCGGATGCATCTAAAACCGCGCTTTCAATGGGGAGAGGTGGCCCCCACGCTTACCCGCGGGTCGAACCATGTACGCTTTGTCGGGCCTGAGCAGAACATGCGTCTGACCACCGACGCGCCGATTGACCATGTGCTCGACGGGCGCATGATCAACCTCGAAGGGGAAATGACCTTCATCCTTGGCCCGGATGAGACGCTGTCGGACAGTCCTGAGCAGATCGGCACCACCTTTCGCACCAAAACCACGCGCTATTGGCAGCGCTGGACGCAGCGGTTGGCGATCCCTTTCGAGTGGCAAGAGGCCGTCATTCGCGCCGCGATCACGCTGAAACTCTGCAGCTATGAGGCCACGGGCGGTGTCATCGCCGCAATCACCACCTCGCTGCCCGAAGCGCCGGATTCGGGGCGCAACTGGGATTACCGCTATTGCTGGGTCCGCGATGCGTTTTTCACCGTGCGCGCGCTCAACAGTCTCGCCGCGACCCGCACCTTGGAGCATTATTTCCAATGGCTGATGAATGCCGTGGCGGATGCCGAAGGCGGGCATATCCAGCCCGTGCTAGGGCTCGGGCTTGAGACGGCGTTAACCGAACGTATCTCACCCAGCTTACAAGGCTTCCGCGGGATGGGGCCGGTGCGGATCGGCAATCAGGCGCATGAGCATTTCCAGCACGACACCTATGGCAATATCATCCTCGGCGCAGCGCCCGCGTTTTTTGATCACCGCCTGCCGATGAACACCGGGCGCACGGCCTTTGAACAGCTAGAGCCCTTGGGCGAGCAGGCGTGGGAGCTGCATGACGAACCTGATGCCGGGATTTGGGAGCTGCGCAGCCGCGCCCGCATTCACACGTCTTCGTCGCTGATGTGCTGGGCTGCCTGCGACCGTTTGGGCAAGATCGCGCGACATTTGAAATTGGACGACCGCGCCGCCCTCTGGGCCGAGCGCGCCGAGGTGATCCGCGACAAGATCCTCGACAACGCTTGGTCAGAAGACCGCGGCGCTTTTGTCGAAAGCTTTGGCGGCAGCACCTTGGACGCCAGTGTCTTGCTGATGGGGGAGGTCGGTTTCCTGCCACCGAAAGACCCGCGGTTCATCGCCACGGTCGAGCGTCTTTCCGAAGTGCTGGGCCGTGGCCCCTTCATGCTGCGTTACGAAGAGGCGGATGATTTCGGCGTGCCCGAGGTCGGCTTTAACGTCTGCGCTTTCTGGCGGATTGATGCGCTGGCGCGGATCGGCCGCGAAGAGGAGGCCCGCAAGCTGTTCGAAGAACTGTTGGAAGCCCGCAACCACCTTGGCCTTATGTCCGAAGACACCGCATTCGCCACCGGCGAGGGCTGGGGCAACTTCCCGCAGACCTATTCCATGGTCGGCATCATCAATGGCGCGATGCGCCTGTCGCGGCGTTGGGAGGCCGAGCTTTAACGCGAGAGGAGCAGCCGCAGCCCCAAAAGCCCAAGCACTGCCGATGCCACCCGGTCAAGGTAGAGCTTGGCGCGCAGGTAGCCTTGGCTCACGGCGGGGCGGCTCATGCCGAAGGCCAAAGTGGTGTAAAAGGCGACTTCGATGATCAGGTGGTTGGCGACGATCAAAAGGTTCTCGCTCAGGCGCATCCCCTCGGGGAAGATGACCACCAGAACCGCCGCGGCGAAAAGCACCGATTTGGGGTTCAGAATGTTGATCATCAGCCCCTGCCGAAAGGCATGGCGGGCGGGGGTCACCGTGGTTGCCACCGGCGTCCGCGCCCCGCGCCACATGCCAAAGGCCACATAAAGCAAATAGACCGCGCCCAGGGATTTCACGACTGCATAGGCCCATGGGAAAGCGAGGAACACCGCCTCCAACCCCAAGAGCGCGGCGAGGGTCCAGAACGATGCCACGAGGCCAAGACCAAGCCCCACGGCAACACCCGCCCGCCGCCCCGAACTCAGCGTGGTTTTCAGCGCGATCAGAAAGGCCGGGCCGGGGCTGAGGATCGACGCGATGAGCGCGATGTTAAAGGCGATGAGATGCGACAGTTCCATGGCAGCGGCCCCCCTTTGTGCGCCCCCAGCTATGCGGGGCTGAGGCACCCGGTCAACTGAGATTGGGTGACCCCGCACCGTCGGGAGGTTGATCCGCCCCACATCTGCCCAAAAAACCGGCACGGCCCCTAGACGAAAGACCGCACCGTCGCGATGGCCCCGTCGAGCGCCTTTCCTTCGGCATCTTGCAGCGCCGCCTCGCGCAGACGTGCAATCCACTGCGCCGCGTCCTTTCGCCCGCGCAGCAGCGCGGCGGCATCCATCACCTTGTCGAACTTGCCCAGACCCCGCGCATGGGTGTCGGAATAGCCTTTGATGAGCCGTCGGCATTTCACCAGTTCAACCGCCGAGTCGTAATCGGCTTCGACCTCCGCCATACAGCGCGACAGCCAATTCTCAAGATGGGCCACTTCGATGGCATGGCGGTGGGTTTTCAGACGATACCCTTTAAGCCCGCCCAGAACATGCAGCATGAGAAACGCAGGCAGCCTGTCGGTGCGCAGGCGGCGGCCCTTGTCGAACCAGCGGTTCAGACGCGCCATCCACTTCTCGCTCGCCTCTACCTTTGCGCCAAGACGGGCAGGCATCAGGCCCGCGATTTCGTCGGCGCGGGGGTGAAAATATTCGGTCAGCTGCATGAGGTTGGCATCGCCCGCCCGCATCTCTTGCCGGATATGCGCAAAGCGCGGCGCGCGGGTTTTTAGGTCTGCAACGCGAATGATGTCATCATAGGCCATGGCGTTGGCAATATATTTCGCCGCAGCCGCCGAAAGCCGCCAGTCCTGCGCGGCGTTGTCACGGGCCAACACGGTATCGAGCCGATCAAGATAGAGCGTGCCATAGGCGCAGTCTTGGTAGTTCACGACCTTGGCAAGCCCCGCAAAAGCCAGATCATGCACCGCTTCGGGCAGCGCATCGGCGCGGGTGACCAGCGCGTCCCACTGGCTTTGCAACGCCTCTGGTCCGGCGAGGCGGAAGGGAGTTTCCGGCTCGTCCATCGCGACGGGCGCACTGGTCGGCAAACGGCCCTGCGCGGCGTCGTACCCCACGGCGAAGGCGCGCAACGACGGCTCAACCCCCTTGCCGCCTGTGCGGATCGCGTCTTCATAGGCCTCTCGCCGGAACGGCAGCGCCCCGGACCCGGCCAAAGCGCCAAAGAGCGAAGCGGAAATGACCGAGCCTGCGCCGACGGCCAGCCCTTCCATATCCTCCAACACCAGTTTCTGCGCCGCGATCTCAGCCGCCGCGCGAACTTCATCGGCATTGGCAATGCCATCGCCGGGGGCCATCTTCTCGCTCACCGCAAGCGCGCGGTGGGTTGAGCCGATCAGCGTGGTGCGGTCTGGCGTCACAAAACCGCGCATCACGGCGCGACCAACTTCCATCATCTCAGCCGCGATCAACACGTCGACATCGCCCGCCGCAGGGGCGAGGGCAAAGACCGGCTCCAACGCGCTTTTGCGGGCCATCTCAACGTAATAGATCGTGGCCCCGGTCCGCTGCGCCACGCCGGCGACCGAGGTCGCCTGACAGACATAGCCTTCGGCCCGGGCCATGGATTCGATCCACCCGGTCAAGACGCCACCGCCCTGCCCGCCCACGGCCATGACCGCGAGCTTGATGATTTCACCGACACGCGCATCAGGTGTCTTTTGCGGCAGGACCAGATTCACGTCGTCACTCCTTCGCTGCGCAGCCGCTTGGCGTCGCGCCGTCTTTGCAGCCAAGCGATGATCTGGCTGGATTTATCGGCACGCCACCGCTCAAACCGCGTCGGATTATGCACCACATCCGCTTGGTAAAACGACGGGCAGAGCACCGCCGTATCGGCCCCTTCGCCGCAGTTGCCGCAGCCCACACAGGTCTGATCGATATGCGCCACCGGATCGTCGCGCAGTGGATCGTCCAGCCGCTTAAGCGACAGCGATGGGCAGCCCGAGAGCCGGATGCAGGCATGATCCCCGGTGCAAACATCCGCATCGACGCCAAAGCGCGGCACCTCCATGCGGCGGCCTTCCTTGATCGCCTTGTTGCGCAGGGGCTTTTCGCGGCGCTGCTTGTTCAGCATACACTCTGAGGAAGCCACGATGACCTTCGGCCCCTTGTAATCGGTGGTCAGCGCCTCGCGCAGCACCTCACGCAGCTTGCCCACGTCATAGGTCCGGTCGAGCTGGCGCACCCATTCGGCGCCGACGCCTTTGAGCGCCTTAGAGATCGGATTGTTGGTTGATTTCGTGTCGTTATGCGCCCGCGAGGACATCACGTCCTGACCGCCCGTGGCGGCGGAATAGTAGTTGTCGACGATCACCGCGACGCTGTCGGATTTGTTGAACACCATGTTCCCGATTGAGGTCGAGAGCCCGTTGTGCCAGAAGCCGCCATCGCCAAGGATCGAAATCACGCGCCTGTCGCCGCCCCCGTCGAAGGCCGCGTTAGAGGCGGGGCCGAGGCCGTAGCCCATGGTCGAGCCGCCGATCTCAAAGGGCGGCAGGCAACCGAAAAGGTGGCAACCGATATCGCCGGTGATCTGGTGCTTGCCCAGCTCTTGCTCGGTCAGTTTCATCGCGGCAAAAATCGGGCGTTCAGGGCAGCCAGTGCAAAAACCCGGCGGGCGGATCGGCACGGTGTCGGACAGATCGGGGATTGCGGGCGCTTCGGCATTGGGCGCGCGCACGGCGCCGGGGAGCATTTCGGGCGCGGCAATTTTTAGGAAAGCAGTCATCCCATCGAGCAGCACCTGCCCGGTATATTCACCCGCCATCGGCAGCACGTCCTTACCGTGCAGTTTCACCTTGCGTTCGAGCCTGTAGAGGTAGGAGCCGAGTTGCTGTTCGATGTGATCGGGCTGGCCTTCCTCGACCACCAGTACATGCTCTTTGCCCGCGCAGAATTCGTCGAACTCGTCCCGCAAAAGCGGATAGGTGACGTTCAGCACATAAAGCGGCACTTCGGTCTGGCCGTGGATATCGGCCAGCCCCAGCCGTTGCAGCGCCCGGATGACCGAATTGTACATGCCGCCCTGCACCACGACGCCCAAGGGCGCTTTCTCGGGGCCAAGGAACTCATTCAACCCATTGTCGCGAATGAACTTTTCAGCGGCAGGCCAGCGGTTTTCGATCTTGTCCTTCTCATGCAGATAAGACATCGGCGGCAGCACCACGCGGTTGAAATCCGAGCGCGGGTTGGCGGCGGCTTCGGCCACGGTCAGCGGTGGGCGCTGGTTGTCGCGCGTCTCAAAACTGCCCGTCACATGGCAAGACCGGATGCGGACCATCAGCATGACGGGCGTGTTGCTCGCCTCCGACAGTTCAAATCCGTTTTTGACCGCCTTGGTAATACAGGGCAGGTTGGGGCGCGGATCGAGCATCCAGAACTGTGATTTCATCGCGAAACCATGGCTGCGCTCCTGCATGATCGAAGAGCCCTCTCCATAGTCTTCGCCCACGATCACCAGCGCGCCGCCGGTCACGCCGGAGGAACTGAGGTTCGCCAGCGCGTCCGAGGCCACATTCACCCCCACAGGCCCCTTAAAGGTCACCGCCCCGCGAATGGGGTAATGCACCGAAGCCGCCAGCATCGCCGCCGCTGCGGCCTCTGATGCGTTCGCCTCAAACCGCACCCCAAGCTCACCCATAAGCTCTTCGGCATCGGCCAACACGTCCATCAGATGCGAGATCGGCGCGCCCTGATAACCGCCCACATAGCCGACCCCGTTTTCCAACAGCGCCTTGGTAATCGCGAGGATACCCTCACCTGTGAAGACGTCGCCATCCCCTTTGCGCAGGTGCTCCACCTCTGCCTTGAACGAACGTTCGGCCATTGGACCCTCTTAAAAATCGTGTTTTCGGATATTGCGCAGCATGGTGCGCAGCGTGGCCACAAAGGCCTCTTTCTCGGCCGCGCCGATGCCTTTGAACATCGCGTCATAGGCCTCGGCCATATGCGGCCAAAGCCTTGCATAGGCCTCTTGCCCCTTGTCGGTCAGATAGACGCGCGTGGCACGGCTGTCGGTCGCATCGGTCTCGCGCCGCACCAACCCGTCGCGCACTAGCGCATCGAGTGCGCGGCTCAGCGTGGATTGCTGCACCACGGCATAAACGGCCAATTCGCGGATCAGGATGCCGTCGGTCACCGACAGCACGGCGAGAGAGCGCATCTGCGGCGTGGTCAGCCCAAGCGCGGCCATCTCCGCCGACAGGGCGGCGTTATACCGCCCCATGATCCGGTTCATCAAATAGGGCGCGAAATTATCGAGGCCCATCTGATCCAGCGGCGCATTCCCCGCCTCGGAAGGTGATGTATCTGCCACCGGTCAGCCCTTCGGCACCAGCGCCAGCGCCCGAATGGGGCTGCCGGTGCCGTTCTTGACCTTCAGCGGTGCCGCAATCAGGATCGCGCCCTTAGGCGGCAGCTTGTCAAGATTGGCAAGGCTGGCGAGGCCGAAACAATTGTTCTTATGCAGCAGGTTATGCGCAGGATACGGCGGTTCCATCCCACCGGCTTGGCCCGCGTCGGTGCCGATGCATTGGGTGCCCCAACCAACAATCTTTTTGCTCATCAGATATTCAATCGCATCCGGGGTCGGTCCGGGGCTGTGGGGGCCGGTCTCATCCGCGTTAAGGAACCGCGCTTCGTCGTTCACACGGCTGTCCCAATCGGTGCGCATGACGACCCATTCGCCCTTACCAATCTCACCATATTCTGCTTCCCATTCCTTGATGCCCTTGGCGTCGAGCAGGAAATCCGGGTCTTCTTGAGATTGCTGCGAACAGTCGATCACATTCACCGGCGCAACGAGGCGCTGCACGTCGAGCGTATCGGTGAACCCGTCGTCGTAATCCTTGCCGGTGATCCAGTGGTGCGGCGCATCGAAATGCGTGCCGGAATGCTCTCCCAGCACCATCCAGTTCCAGGCAAAGAACGGGCCATCCTCGTCATATTCACTGATCTTGTGAATCTCGACCTTCGGTGTCGGCTTGGCAAAGTCGGCTGGCAGTTGCAGGATCGGCGTATCCGGCCCCAAAACGCCCGAACAATCCACCACTTCGACCCCGCCAGAGGCAAGCATCGCCCCAAAATCACGCATTAAATCCGTAGCACTCATTTCAAACATTCTCCCTCAAATGGCGCACCCACTCCCGATGCGTTGGCCCCTGCAAAGATGCTAGTCAAATTTATATGCGTTTGCAATTATCTTCTTCGAAAGGGCGCAAAACAACGCAAAAGGCCCGCCGCAAGTGCGACGGGCCTGCCCAGCCGGGGAGAGTTGGGAGGGGGATTAGGCGGCGTATTTCGCGACCGCGCCGCCTTGCTTGCTCCAGTCAGCATACCATGTGCGGAACAGCCGGTACTGCGCCTCGGCGTAGCCGCGCTGGCTGTCGGTCAGAGCGTCGGTCTCATTAAAATGCAACGCATATTCCCCATGGCCCTCAAGCACCATCAGATGCTTATAATAAAGCACGAGGTCCGGCCCCTCGTCAAAGGAGGATAGAACACCAAGCGCCGCGTCGAGTTCCTGCGCCCGCTGGCGCGCTTCGGCATCGCCCGCCGCCGCGGCTTGGCTGAGGGCTACGAGATGCAGCACTTCGCGCGGCAGCACATTGCCGATCCCGGTGATGGCGCCCGTGGCACCGCAATTGACGAAACCATGGAACACGGTGGTATCGACCCCGATCATCAGCGTGACTTCATCATCGCGGCTGGTGATGTTCTCTGCTGCATAACGCAGATCATCCGCACCGCCGAACTCTTTGAAACCCGCGAGGTTCGAATGCTCGGCCCGCAGGGCAAAGAACAGATCGGCGCGGGTGGCGAAGCCGTAATAGGGGCTGTTGTAAATCACGGCAGGAAGTTCTGGCGCGGCCGACAAAACGGTTTTGAAGTGATCCTTCTGCGCCGCAACCGACGTGCCGCGCGACAAGATGCGGGGGATCAACATCAACCCCTTCGCGCCGACCCTTTGCGCATGGGCCGCATGTTCGGCGGCCAGCTTGGTGCTCACAGCACCCGTGCCAACGACGACCGGCACACCCGCATCAACCAAACGCTCAACGCCCTCCATCCGCTCTGCATCGGTCAGCAATGGCCAATCGCCCATGGAGCCGCAGTAGACGACCGCGCTCATACCATCTGCGATCAGCTTTTTGCCCATGCGCACCAGCGCGTCGAAATCAGGTTTCCGGTCCGCCGCGCAGGGGGTCATCAGAGCCGGGATGCAGCCGGAAAAAATCGAAGGGGTCATTTGTCTCTCCATTCATAGAATCCGGCTGCGATATTGCCGGGGTTGGCTGCATCTTAACTATTGTATTTTATTTGTCGACATAAAATCGCCGCAAGTTTCCGGCGAGCGCAAAAACCACGCATTTACCTGTTGTTATAGTTCGATATGCTGCCGCCGATCCCGCGAAATCAGCGCCTGAATCTGCCGTACAATCTGATCCGCATGGGTCTCCGCCAAAGAATCCGCGCGCCCGATATCGCGCGCCTCGATGGCCGCGATCAAATCCTCATGCTCTTGTACATACTCACTGGGAAGCTGATCGTCGAAGGATTGGTAATACATCCGCAGCAAGCGGCGCCCCTCATCCAACAAGCGCAAACAAAGCGATTCGTAATAAGGGTTGCGCCCCGCCCGCGCGATCTCGGCATGAAACTCACGGTTCGTGGCGATCATCGACAGCGCGTCCTGCGCCGATACGGCCTTGGCAAACTCTGCCTGTCGCGCGCGGATCTTCGCCATATCGGCCGGGGTATGAAACTGCGCCGCCAGCCGCGTGGTGACACGGTACATCAACGTCATCGCGTCAAAGAAGGTATGCAGGTTCATGAAGTCGATATTCGCCACCACGGTCGAACGGTTGGGCAACGTGGTCACCAATCCCTCGCTCGCCAGCCGCACCAATGCCTCACGGATCGGCGTGCGCGACATCGAAAGACGCTCGGATAGCCGAATCTCGTCGATCGGGCTGCCGGGCAGCAGGGTCAAATCAAGAATCTCATCCCGCAGGATAGAATAGACAAATTGCGCCCCGGACCCGCGCTTGCGTTCCGCCGTTTTAGGTTTGCTGGTCATGCGGGGATGCCGCCCTTTCGAAATTCTTGGCTCCCCCTCGATAAAGCAACAAATCGACCGCCCTACAATAGCGCGGCCCCACCGAATGCGCGTCCGCCCCCTTCAATTCATCCTTTCTTAAATACCGTCCGCAATCTCACCAAACGCCATCCTTGGCAGTCAAGCCTCCCAACGGACCTTCACAGACCGCTCAAAAATCAAGCATCGCCGTTGATACGACAGGCAATTTCTGTCGCAATAGATTGACCGAAAAAGGCTTTCCCAAAAATTAAAATCGCCGGATTGACAGCGAGAAACTTGCAACCGCATACTCGACCAATCTTATATTGGTTCAAGAAAGCGGTCCATTGCCCAGCCCTGACATCGGCCTCAACACCGACCCAGACAAGGTTTTGCTCGAAGTGCGCGACTTCAGCCTGCGCTTTCGCGGTGCGCCGAGCGACCAGATCAACCACGTGAATTTCACGGTCCATCCGGGCAAGACGCTTTGCGTTGTCGGGGAAAGTGGGTGCGGCAAAAGCGTGACCTCCTTGGCGATGATGGGGCTGCTACCTGAAGGCGCTGCGACGATCAGATCGGGCGAGATGGTTTTCGAGGGGCAAAAGCTCGACCTTGCCGACCACACAGCCATGCGCAAACTACGCGGCAGTCGGATGACCATGATCTTCCAAGAGCCGATGACCTCGCTTAACCCCGCGTTCCGCATTGGCGACCAGATCACCGAAGCCGTGCTTGCCCATAGCAACGCCAGCAAGTCCGAGGCCGAGGAAAAGGCGCTGGCGATCCTCGAGCGGGTCGGCATTCCGGCGGCGGAAAAGCGGATGCGCGACTATCCGCATCAGCTCTCGGGCGGGATGCGCCAGCGGGTGATGATCGCCATGGCGCTGGTGAACGACCCCGCGCTGCTGATCGCGGATGAGCCTACAACCGCGCTCGACGTGACCATTCAGGCACAAATCCTTGAGTTGATCCGCGATCTTCAGGCCGAGACCGACATGGGCACGATCATGATCACCCACGACCTCGGCGTCGTGGCCGAAATCGCCGATACCGTGGCCGTCATGTACGCGGGCACGATTGTTGAGACCGGCCCGGCGGAGCGCATTTTCAACGACCCGCAGCACCCCTACACGATTGGCCTCATGTCCTCGATCCCGCAGTTGAGCGGTCCGCGCGGGCGTTTGGCCACCGTGCCGGGCATGGTGCCCACGACGCAGAACATGCCCGAAGGCTGCCGTTTTGCCACGCGCTGCCCTTTCGCCCAGCCCATCTGCGCCAAGGAACCGCCGCTTGCGCCGCTGGAAGGTGGCCACGCCGTCGCCTGCCATTTCGCCCCGCTAGAGACCCATCTGGAGCAGAGCGCATGACCGACAAGATCCTGACCGCGCGCGGGCTAAAGAAACATTTCAAGACCTCGGGCGGTGGCTTGGCGAAAGGGGCCACGGTCAAGGCGGTCGATGGTGTCTCCTTCGACGTGCGCCGCGGAGAGACCTTTGCCATCGTCGGTGAATCCGGCTGCGGCAAATCCACCCTCGCGCGGCTGCTCATGCGACTGCTGACCCCAACCGAGGGCGATGTGCAGTTTGACGGCAGCGATGTGCGCAGCCTTGCCGGGCGCGACCTGACCGCGTTGCGCCGGGACATGCAGTTCATCTTTCAGGACCCCTTTTCGTCGCTGAACCCGCGCATGAGCGTCGGCAAGCTGGTCGGCGAACCGCTGGAGACGCATTTCCCAAAAATGTCCGCCTCTGAGCGGCGCGGCAAAGTGGCGGAACTGCTGGCCAAAGTCGGCCTGCGCCCCGAGCACGCGGAACGCTACCCACATGAATTTTCGGGCGGCCAGCGCCAACGGATCGGGATTGCCCGCGCGCTGGCCTCGGCCCCGAAGCTGGTGATCGGGGATGAGCCTGTCTCGGCCCTTGATGTGTCGGTGCAGGCGCAGGTGATTAACCTGCTCGGCGATCTGCGCGATGAGTTGGGGCTCACGCTGGTGATCATCGCCCATGATCTCGCCGTGATCCGCCATATGAGCGACCGCGTGGCGGTGATGTATCTGGGGCAGATCGTTGAACAGGGCGATGTCGATACGGTCTACAACCACCCGCGCCACCCCTATACCCGCGCGTTACTCTCGGCCATTCCAGTTGCCGCGCATGGTGCACGCACACCGCAAACCGCGCTTGAGGGAGAGATGCCAAGCCCGGCCAATCCGCCTTCGGGCTGCCGTTTCCACACCCGCTGCCCCTATGCCAAAGAACGCTGCGCGAGTGAGCCGCCTGCCTTGCGCGAAACCGATGCCGGCGACGGCCATATCGCCGCTTGCCACTATTTCGAAGAGATCGCCGCCGCGACGCCGGACCTCGGCCTTGCCGATGCGCCCGAACGTGCCCCCGGCGCGGCGGCACGCTTTGCGCTTTACCAAGACGCCATGCGGGATCGGACAACGCTCCGCCCCCGCCAAGACCAAGAATAACAGGCTAAAACAGACTTAATGAAACGACAGGAGAGTTCGATATGACACTGACCAAAATGACCCTCGCCGCCGCGCTGCTGGGGGCCACGACCCTCGGCGCGCAGGCGGCCGACCTGCGCATCGCGCTACAATCTGATGCCGATGTGCTGGACCCCGACCAGTCGCGCACCTTTGTGGGGCGGATCGTCTATACCTCGCTTTGCGACAAGCTGGTGGACATTACGCCTGATCTGGAAATCATCCCCCAACTGGCGACCGAATGGTCCTTTTCCGAAGACGGCAAACAGCTGACCATGAAGCTGCGCGATGATGCGGTTTTCCATGACGGCACACCGTTTGACGCCGAGGCCGTGGCCGCCAACATCGACCGCAGCCAGAACCTTGAGACCTCGCGCCGCAAGTCCGAGCTTTCCTCCATCACCGGCGTCGAAGTGCTGGGCAGCCATGAAATCCGCTTTGATCTGGCCGATGCCGACGCCACGCTGATGGCGCAGTTCGCCGACCGCGCGGGCATGATGGTTTCCCCCACCGCTGCCGAAGCGGCGGGCGATGACTTTGGCCTGAACCCGGTCTGTTCGGGCCCCTACCAGTTCAAAGAGCGTGTAGCCCAAGACCGGATCGTGCTGGAGAAATTCGCCGACTATTACAACGCCGACGAATACCACTTTGACAGCGTGACCTACCTGCCGATCCCCGACACCACCGTGCGTCTGGCGAACCTGCAATCGGGCGACATCGACATGCTGGAGCGCCTCGCCGCAACCGATCTGGCGCAGGCCGAGGGTGACGACGGCATCAAGGTCGAAAGCGCCGTGTCGCTGGGCTATCAAGGCATCACCATCAATGTCGCCAATGGCGAAAAGGGCGACAACCCTTGGGGCAACGACAAACGTCTGCGTCAGGCGCTGAGCTATGCGATCGACCGCGAAGCAATCAATCAGGTCGTTTTCAACGGCGCCTTCGCCGCGGGCAACCAGCCCTTCCCGCCGAACTCGCCTTGGTACAGCACCGACTTCCCCGTGCCTGAGCGTGACGTAGAAAAGGCCAAGGAACTGCTGGCCGAAGCAGGCTTTGCCGATGGGATCGATCTTGAGGTGCAGGTGCCCAACACCACGATCCCGCTGCAACTGATGCAGGTCGTACAGTCCATGGCGGCTGAGGCGGGGATCAACATCTCGATCACCTCCAAGGAATTCGCGACGCTGCTGGCCGACCAATCGGCGGGTGACTATCAGGCGAGCCAGATCGGCTGGTCGGGCCGTGTGGACCCCGATGGCAACATCCACCAGTTTATGACCTCCGATGGCGGCATCAACGATTCCAAGTTCTCGAACCCGGAAGTGGATGAGCTGCTGAACAAAGCGCGCAAATCCAACGATCAAGACGTGCGTCGCGAAAGCTACACCGCGGCCCGTGCGATCCTGAACGAAGAGCTGCCGATCGTGTACCTCTATCACCAGACATGGATCTGGGCGCTGGACTCCGACATCTCCGGCTTCACCCCCTATCCTGATGGCATG
>VMHT01110246.1_pt1 | contig 36774 bp, 31 predicted proteins | sample 4693611 | NCBI WGS metagenome assembly VMHT01 (sample SAMN12280063, study PRJNA550983) | marine metagenome | isolation source: seawater sampled from same location over 5 years 0.02-0.2 micron viral filtrate | place: USA: collected off the coast of southern California halfway between the port... ...
ACGGCGCAGCAGGCTGGCACGCTTTTCCAGATCGTTGTCAGCACCGCCCTGGCGAACAACAATCGCACGCAGGCGCAGGTTGTTGCCGCCACCAGCCTTCTCAACCAGAATTCGTGCCAGCAGCCGGCCGATTCGGCCAAAGCCGTAAAGCACCACGTCTTTGGTCTCTTCCTGAGCGTCCTTGGCGGCCTCTTCGGCATACTTGCCAACCACCGGGCCGATTTCCTTCTTCAGGAACTCGGTGAGGTCACCGCCCTCTGCCTTGAATTTGACCGCCAGCTTGCCAATATCCACGTGAGCGCGGCCAAGCTCCAGCTTGTCCATCGCCTCGAGAATGGGCAGCGTATCGTGAACAGACAGCTCGCTGTCCTCAACCTGACGCACAAAACGATGGGCGCGGATGATATCGATAACAGACTGGTTGATGATCGCACGGCCGTATACGGACGTAACAACGTTGTTTTTACGGTACAGGCGGCCGATCAACGGGATCATCGCTTCTGCGGTAGACTCCCGGTCAGTCCAGTTGGACAGGTGCTGGTTGATCTGTTCGTGACTCACGGTTGGAACCTCGTATAGCACTGGAAATAATTTGGGGCGCACATTATCCAACTTAAAAGGCGATACGGCAAATAGCCGTTTGTCTGCCCCGACCATGACACTGTCACAACCGGGCGATAGAATAGCGCCGCCCCGGCAAATGATGCATTTATTCAGGAGAACGCTTGCCCCATGACCAAAGGCCAGGCCCACGCCCCGCTTATCGCCCCCGCTGCCCCTGAAAAGGCTGCCGACCACAGAAAATGGGGGCAACTGAATGGCTGTGCCGACGCCCTGGCCATCTGCGAGAGCGCCCGCGCCCACAAAGGTCTGACACTGGTCATCACTCAAAGTACCAGCGAAGCCATCCAGCTGGAGCAATCCATCCGGTTTTTCCTAGGGCTGCCCACGGATGAAGACGGCGCCATCATTACCTCCGATGGCATTGAGCTATTGTCGCTTCCGGACTGGGAAACACTGCCCTACGATCTGTTTTCGCCACACCAGGACATTACCTCGAGGCGGATTCGCTCCCTGCACCGGTTACCCGGCACACGCCACGGCATTCTGGTAGTACCGGCGCGCACCCTGATGCACCGGCTTGCCCCCCCAAGCTATCTGCAGGGTAACACCCTGCTGCTGGAAGTGGGCCAGACCCTGGATATCGACAGCTGGCGAATGCAACTGGAGGCAGCCGGTTATCATCATACCGACAACGTGTATGAACACGGCGAGTATGCGGTACGAGGGGCCATCCTCGACATTTACCCCATGGGCTCTAACCTGCCCTACCGCATTGATCTGTTCGATGACGAAATCGAAACCCTCCGGACCTTTGACCCGGAAACCCAGAGATCCATCGATAAAACCGAACGCATCGAACTTCTGCCGGCCAACGAATTTCCCTGGCACAAGGAAGCCCGCTCAGGCTTTCGCAATCGCTGGTTCGAATATTTCCCCAATGCCGACAAAGACGCGCCGGTTTACCAGGATGTTACCCACGGCATCACACCGCCTGGCATTGAGTACTATCTTCCACTGTTTTTCGATGCAACCGCCACGTTATTTGATTATCTGCCGGGCAACACTCTGGTGTTTACTGCCAACGGCCTCAATGATGCCGTCAATGCCTTTGATGCGGAAACGCGGGCCCGTTACGAAGACCGCCGCCACGATCGACTGCGCCCTATTCTGCCCCCCACCGAGCTGTTTCTGCAGCCGGATGAAGTGTTCGGGCAACTCAAACACTACCCGCGTATTACCTGCAGCAGTCAACCCGAAGACGGCGCGGGCGCCAGCAACTGCGGTACCGAATCTCTCCCGGATGTCGCCATGGACGGGCGCGCCGCTGATCCGGCAGGGCGCCTCAAACGGTTCATTCAGGAGTTCCACGGGCGCATCCTGATCTGTGCTGAATCGTCCGGGCGCCGGGAGGCGCTGATCGACAACCTGGCCGATCACAAGCTCAAGCTGTCAACCGTGCAGAGCTGGTCGGAATTCCTCGAAAACGAGAGCACCACTCTGGCCATCACCATTGCCCCACTGGAACAGGGCATGGTGTTGCCCGGCCAGAATCTGGCACTGATTACCGAATCGGCGTTGTTTGGCGAGCGGGTGCTGCAGCGTCGCCGGCGCCAGAAACCAACCGAAACCGACGATGCCGGCTACCGGGACCTGTCTGAACTGAGAATTGGCGCACCGGTCGTGCATATCGACCATGGCGTGGGGCGCTACAAGGGGCTGGAGACACTCACCGCCGGCGGCCAATCCGACGAATTCCTGACCCTGGAATACGCCGGCGGCTCCAAACTCTATGTACCGGTGTCCAGCCTGCACCTGATTTCCCGTTACGCCGGCACCGATGAGGAACACGCACCGCTCCACAAGCTCGGAACAGAACGCTGGAGCAACGCCAAGCAAAAAGCGCTGGAAAAAATCCGCGACACCGCCGCAGAACTGCTGGATGTTTACGCCCGCCGGGAAGCCCGGAAAGGCTTCCAGTTTGAGGACCCGAAAGAGGCCTATCGGACCTTTGCTGCCGGCTTCCCGTTTGAGGAGACGCCGGACCAGCAGGTGGCCATCGAATCGGTGTTCGAGGATATGACGAGCGAACGCCCGATGGACCGGCTGGTATGCGGCGATGTCGGCTTCGGTAAAACCGAAGTCGCCATGCGCGCGGCTTTTCTGGCCACCTGGTCTGGCAAACAGGTGGCCGTGCTGGTGCCCACTACTCTTCTGGCCCAGCAACATTACGAGTCGTTCCGTGACCGGTTCTCGGATACGCCGGTAACTGTAGAGCTTCTGAGTCGCTTCCGCAGCGGCAGCCAGACCAGCAAGGCCATCACTGCCATAGAGGAAGGCAAGGCAGATATCGTCATTGGCACCCACAAGCTTCTGCAAGGCGATATCAACTTCAAGAATCTGGGGCTGGTGATTATCGACGAAGAACACCGGTTTGGCGTTCAGCAGAAGGAAAAACTGAAATCCCTGCGGGCCGAGGTGGATATGCTGACCCTCACCGCCACACCGATTCCCAGAACCCTGAACATGGCTATGGGCCACCTGCGCGACCTGTCCATTATCGCGACCCCACCAGCCCGCCGGCTGTCGGTGAAAACCTTTGTGCGCCAGCGCGACGACGCCATGGTGAAAGAAGCGATTCTGCGGGAAATCCTGCGGGGCGGTCAGGTCTATTTCCTGCACAATGATGTCGCCACCATCGAGAAAACCGCGGAAGATCTGCGCAAACTGATTCCGGAGGCGCGGGTGGGTGTGGCACACGGCCAGATGCGCGAGCGCCAGCTGGAACAGATCATGTCGGATTTCTACCACAAGCGTTTCAACGTACTGGTGTGCACCACTATTGTGGAAACCGGCATCGACATCCCCAGCGCCAACACCATTATTATTGAACGGGCAGACAAATTTGGCCTGGCGCAGCTGCACCAGCTTCGGGGTCGCGTGGGCAGGTCTCATCACCAGGCGTACGCCTATCTGCTGACACCACCGCCAAAGGCCATTTCCGCCGATGCAAGGAAGCGACTGGATGCGATTTCCGAATCCCAGGACCTGGGCGCAGGCTTCATGCTGGCCACCCACGACCTGGAAATCCGGGGCGCTGGCGAGCTGCTGGGTGAAGAACAGAGCGGTCAGATCGAAAGCATCGGCTTTACCCTCTACATGCAGCTGCTGGACGAAGCCGTAAAAGCGATTCGCGACGGCCGCACGCCCAACGCCGAGCTGCCTCTCAGCCACGGCACCGAAATGAACCTGCGCATTCCGGCCCTGATTCCCGACGACTACCTGCCAGATGTCCACAACCGCCTGATGCTGTACAAGCGTATTGCCAGCGTGAAGGATCGTGAGGCATTAAAAGAACTTCAGGTTGAGATGATTGACCGCTTCGGATTATTACCGCCCCCGGCCAAGAACCTCATGCGCCAGGCACAGCTACGCTTGCAGGCAGAGACTCTGGGCATCGTGAAAGTGGATGCCGGCAAGGAATGGGTGCGGCTTGAGTTCGGGGCAACGACACCGGTCGACCCTCTCGAACTGGTTAAAAAAGTGCAATCCGCTCCGGATCGATACCGGCTCGAAGGCGCCAACAGCTTTCGCTTCCGGCTGAATGATGACTCAACCGATGGTAAACTCGACGCCATCGCAGCGATGCTCGAAGAACTGGCGCCCGACAAGGCCCCGGCAAAGGCATCATGACAAAAAAGGATTCAGGTGGAGTAACGCCCTTGCAAGCTCACATTTTATGCTCCCGGCAAACCCTGGCCAGTGCCGCGCTGTTCGCCTCAGTTGCATTCACACCGGCAACCCTGTGGGCCCAGGGCGCTTCAGGCAATGTCCCGAACGACTACTACCGGGCAGAGCTGGTGATTTTACAGCGTCTGGTGGACCCGGCCGGCATTGAAGAGCAGATGGCGAACAAGTCGGTGGAACCTGTCGAAGAGGCCGGCAAAACCCTTTGGGTGGAGCAGGAATCCGGGGAGCGGGTAACCGAACTCAACCTGATACCCCGCAACCAACTGCACCTGGGCGAGGCGGCCAACCGGCTCGAGCGAAGCGGTAACTACCGGGTACTGGCGAGTGCCGGCTGGTATGAAGCCTTTCCGCCCGACTACGAGGGCGAACCTCTGCGTGTCGCAATCGGTGACTGGCTGGCCGAGTCTGGCCAACGAGCGGTGGAAGGCCAGATCACCATTGACCGCCAGCGCTACCTGCACGTTAATGTGCAGCTTAACCACTGGGCCGTCAGCGACGATCCCGAGGCTGTGCCGGCAGAGCCTGAAACACCGCCTCAGACCGAAGCGGTTGCGGAGTTTTCCGATCAGGACTCTGGCAATACACTTGATAGCGAAACCGGTGGTTCAGCATCAGAAGGCACCGGTACCGCTTACCAACTCCGTCCGGCACCAGTAGAACTGGTGACCTGGATTCGTGAAACGCGGCGGATGCGCAGTGAGGAAATCCACTTCATCGACTCCCCCACCGTCGGCGTCCTGGTTTTCTTCAAGAAGATTGAGGGGTAAGCGCAAGCTGCCCCAGACTTGCCATTGAACGCTCCAGAATCTGCCGAACGCCGGACATGCCCTGGGCAATCGCTTCTTCAATCTCGGCCATGGTAATAATGTGGTCGGTTTTACCCGCAGCCCAGTTCACCACCAGCCCGAGGCTGACGTACCGCAAGCCCAGCTCTGCCGCCAGCACTGCCTCGGGCATGCCGGTCATACCAACGATGTCACAGCCATCCCGCTCCATCCTGCGGATTTCCGCCGCCGTCTCCAGCCTGGGCCCCTGCGTCGCGCCATAGACGCCAAACCCGGAAAATGACAGCGACGCCGCGCGAGCAGCATCAATCAACACCTGACGCGCTTCATGATCGTAGGGCCAGGTAAAATCAATGTGTGTAACTTCCTCCAGCTCGCCTTCGAAGAAAGTGCTGGCCCGGCCCCAGGTGTAGTCGATCAGTTGATCCGGGATCACGATGTGGGCCGGCCCCATATTGGCATGTATGCCACCAACCGCGTTTACACCCACCAGCACCCGAGCGCCGGCATCATGCAACGCCTGAATGTTGGCCCGGTAATTGACCTGATGGGGCGGAATCCGGTGCGGGTTACCATGACGCGCGAGAAAGATAACAGGCTGATCACCTAGTTGCCCCCGCACCAGCGTGGAGGAGGGCTCACCCCACGCAGTTGTCACTGTCTCTTCTCCGGTGATCTGGATATTGCTCAGGCTGGTCAGCCCCGTACCACCGATAATGCCTACCGGTACATTGTCATTCGTTACTGTCATTCCCCGTCTCCGGAATCTGAATCGGCTTCACCGTAACCGCCATCATGATCGATATTTTTTCCGGATTTTCCGGAATCAGCGTCCTTGTCCGAGGACTTGTCGTTTGAGTCCTCACGCTTTGAGGAATCGCGCCCGTCTACCCGCACCCCATCCGGCAGATGCAGCGTGCGCGTCGGGAAGGCCACCTCGGCGCCATGGTTTTCGATGATGTCACTGATTTTCAGTAATACATCTTCCTTCACCTCATGGAAACGCACCCACTGGGTGGTTTTGGTAAAGGTGTACACCATGATATCCAGTGACGATGAGTTAAACGCCAGAAAATTAACGATCAAGGTCTCGTTGGCATCAATCTCTTCATGATTCTTCAGCATCTCCCGGATTTCGTCCACGATGGTTTTCATGGAATGCACATCGGCATAGCGAATGCCGATGGTCTCGTAGATCCGGCGATTGGTCATACGTGATGGGTTTTCCACTGCAATAGTGGTAAACGCCGCATTGGGGACATAAAGCGGGCGCTTGTCGAAGGTGCGAATGGTGGTCAGTCGCCATCCGATATGCTCAACCGTACCCTCAATGCTCCGATCCGGGGATCGAACCCAATCCCCCACCTTGAACGGACGGTCCAAATGGATAATGAAACCACCGAAAAAGTTCGCCAGGAGATCTTTCGCGGCAAAACCAACCGCGATGCCCCCGACACCACCAAATGCCAGCACGCCCGAAATACTGAAGCCCAGGGTTTGCAGGGCGGTCAGAGCGGCGGTAATAATCACAACCGCGCGCGACAGCTTGCTGATGGCATTGACCGTGGTGTAATCCATCGGCTTGCGCATCTTGATCGGAGAGGTGAGGATATTCTCGAACTGTTTGATCAGCCGAATAAAAAACCAGACCACCACCCAGACAAAACCGATCTGAAGCAACGTTCCGTTAGCCTTGAAGACCTCAGCCTCGGAAAAATGGTGAGCCACTTCGGCAGCCCAATACACCCCCTGGAGCCACACGAAAGCCACGACAGGGCGACGGACCGCGTGCAGAATAGCATCATCCCAAAGGTTATGAGTGCTGGCGAATTTGCGCTCCAGCGCAGAAATCACATGACTGGCAATATAGGCAACCGCCGCCGTCCCCAGCACGAGCAGGAAAACCAGCACACCGGCCCGCCAACCTTCAGACAGCAACCCGAACTGCTCTATCCAGCCATTCAGTACACCCAAAACTTCGCCAATCATCCTGTCCCTCTGAATTATGCGGATTAATAGATACTGACCGGAGTCCCCGCTGGAACCCGGTCAAAAAGCTCAACAATATCGGTATTGCGCATCCGGATGCAGCCATGGGATCTGGCAACTCCCATAGGTTCACTGTCCGGCGTGCCGTGGATATAGATAAAACGACGAAAAGTGTCTACCCCCGGCCCACGGTTTCGCCCCCATTCACAGCCACAAAGCCAGAGTATACGGGTAAGAATCCAGTCGCGCCCCGGGTTCGCTGCCGCCAGACTCTGGCTGTAGATCTCGCCAGTGGGGCGGCGCCCACGATACACCGTATTTAATGGCTGCCCTGCCCCGATTCGGGCGCGGATATAATGCTTGCCAACAGGGGTACAGCCACTGCCGTCGGCCTGGCCGGGGCCATTCAGGCCGGTGGATACCGGGTAGCGGGCAATGATATCACCCGATTGAGTAGCCAGTGTCAGGAACTGATTGGCGATATCAATGGACAGGGTAACCCCGGGGGGCTTGTTATCGGGCATTGGTAACGACTTCCCTCCGGCTGCGAACCAGAGGGAAGACTACCCGAGGCGGGGGAGTTCAGGCAACCGAAACGCCTGAAGCGGTAGGCGGCACCAGCATTTTGTCTGGAGCCTTCATGCCTGCGGCCAGGAACGGCACCAGGCGTGCGGCAATTTCCTGAACCGTGGTTTCAACGCCGAGCTTGTTTTCGAGAATATCAATCAGGGCATCACTGCTGGACATGGTGAAGGCCGTCGCTCCCAGCATGAACTGGATGCGCCAGTAGCGATCAACCGAGGACAACTCAGGCGTGGCCTCTTTGAGCAAGCGCATGAAACGACCAAATGGCTCACTGTATTCCTGTTCGAGAAATTTACGCAGGTGGCCCTGAGACTGGGTATAGGCAAGACCGAGCAGGCGCATGAAGATGGATATGCCTTTCTCATTACGCTGAGGCATGCGCACGGCACTTTCCGTAAGCGCCCACAGGGTCTGGTTCAGCGTGGGCGGCTGGCCATCACAACGCTCTTCGAGTTCATCAAAGGCGGTATCCAGGGTGGCCGAAAACGGCGTCAGGAACCGGGCGAACACGGCGTGGATCAGGGCATTCTTAGACCCAAAGTGATAATTGACAGCGGCCAGATTTACCTTAGCCTTACTGGTAATCATACGAAGCGATGTTTCCGAGAACCCACGCTCGGCAAACAGCTCTTCGGCAGCGTCAAGAATGCGGTCAACGGTATCAGACTGCGCCATTTTGTTGTCAGAGCCTCTAGCAAACGTCTGTTTGAAACATACGTTTGAAGGCCTGTCATGTCAAGCTCGGTCTTCAGGAACCGCCGCCACTGCCTGCCACCCCCGGTCTATCGCGTCCTGATTGCCGTCGAAAAACGCTTGCTGGACTTTGCCATAGGCTTTCTCGGCTTCCAGCAGATAGATAAGATACAGCCGAACATGTTCCCGCCGGGTAAGATAACGCGGCAACACCCGTTGCTCAGACAGTCTGAGCAATTCACTGAAGCGGGTATGACGCAGTGTCGGGTTGTACTCTGCCATACGCGCACACTGCCATATCAGCCCGTCCTTTCCCTCCAGGTGGGCCGCATGTTTGCGGGCATCCCGAAGCATGCGCTGACGGCGAATAATTAAATCCATATAGGAGGGGCTGGACGTGTAAATCCGACGGATAAACGGCACTCCCAGCAACAGAATAATCACGAAAGCGCCAAAACCTCCACCGGCTACCCAGGCCGGCACAAAACCGGTCAAACCACTGAGGAAAAACGTCGCAGCCAAAAGGGCACTGAAGATCCACAGGTCTCGGCTACGCCGCGCAGCTGCCATCTGATAGTTATCCGGCCAGTCCGACATAGCCAGCAAGTTGAAGTCCATCAGCAGAACCCGGTCACACTGCCTTAGCATAAGACGCAGCTTGCGCTGTCGCGACTCCGCCAGCGCCTGCTCGATATCCGGATTCTCCGACCCGGTCTCGGCAGTCCGATCCTGCGATTCCTGCGCCCCGGGCTGCTCGCTGCCAGATTCAGCGTTCGGGCCCTGGTCATCGTCAGCCTGCAGAGCAGCGGTTCTTTGCGCGGCATTGAGGGCAGATTCCGGTGTTGCCGGCACCGGATCAGCGGCCCGACCGGGGCGAAGGACCGCTCCGGATGCATTGGCCGGATCTGTCTTGTCTACTGCTGTATTTTCCGCCATTGAGCTCACTGTTCTTCAGGTTCTTTATGCAAGTATCGACCTTTACGAACAATTCTTGAATGTCGGCTTTGCCGTCATAAGCGGCTTGCAGACTTCTTGGCAACACTGGCAGGCGCCGGTATGCTTGCGCCAATCAACGGCTTTCAGGAGAGCATGTATGTTTACCGGTATCGTTCAGGGCATTGCACGGGTCGAAAACGTGATCGCGGCGCCGGGCCTGAGCACCTTCGTGATCGAGTTCCCGGAAGACCGGGTTCAGGGCGTAACCATCGGTGCCTCGGTTGCCATCAACGGCACCTGTCTGACGGTTACCCGCCAGGAAGGCCACCGGCTGTACTTCGACGCCATGCAGGAAACCCTGCGCCTGACCACCCTCGGCGACCTGAAACCCGGCGACGAAATCAACTTCGAGCGCGCCGCCCGAATCGGCGATGAAATCGGCGGCCATCTGCTCAGTGGCCATATCCACACTACCGCAACCATCGTCGATATTCTGCGGCCGGAAAACAACGTGACCCTATGGTTCGAACTACCGGAAACCTGGGCGAAGTACATCTTCCCCAAAGGCTACATTGCCATCAATGGCGCCAGCCTGACCATTGGCGAGGTGGAAGGTAACCGCTTCAACGTCCACCTTATCCCGGAGACCCTGCGTGCCACCACGTTTGGGAAGGCCACTAAGGGGCAAAAGGTCAACATCGAGATTGATAGTCAAACCCAGACCATCGTGGATACCCTCGCGCGCCTCGGCTACGATCGCCCGGCGACGGCCTGAGACTCACACCGCGCCATTCCGGGCTTCGAACACCACGAATTTCGGGCTTGCAGCTCTCTGTTCAACGCTGCTGAAGTATTGTTTCAGGGAACGGTGATACCCCAGGTGGCGATTGCCCACCATCAATACGCGGCCGCCCGGCGCCAGATGCCGGGCGGCATCCCTGAACAGTCTCAGTGCGATGTGATCGCCTACCACGCCACCCTCATGGAAGGGTGGGTTCAGCAGAATAAGCTGATAGTCAGGCAAATCATCTGCGATGCCGTCCTGATGCCATAAGTGCACGCAATCGCCGCCCTCATACCGGCTCAGGTTATGCTCAACACTGGCAATGGCCTGGCTGGATACGTCACTGAAATGCACTTCGGCGCCCGGCCTGCCGGCAAGCGCAGACAACCCGAGCACGCCATTTCCACACGCCAGATCCAGAATCCGCCCGGCCGGGGGCACTCGACTAACCGCCTGAGGAATCAGCGGTAACAACTCCCGCGTGCCAATATCCAGCTTATCTCTGGCAAATACTGCGGGCAGCGCCTCGACCGGCCCGGGCAATCCTGCCACCGGGTAGCCACGCCATTGCTCCTGCCATTCCGTCAATGTGGCCGAGCCACCACGACACACCACTACCCGCGCCTTTTTACGGGCAGGCAACACCTGTTCGGTGACCACCGCACTGGCGAACACATCAACACTACGATCGGGCAGATGCTTGATCATACCGCCCGCCAGTATTTGTCCGTCTTCCGCCAGCACGCTGTTGAGCCACCGTAACAACCAGGCCAGATAACCGGCCTGACGGGGAATACGGAGCAGCACCAGATCAAAGGGCCCTGAGGGTGGCCGGCGCCAGTTCAAAACCGTCGGGCAGTCGGGTAACCCCGGATTGAGCGAAGCGTTCGTCAACACGGAGTGTGCGAGCGTCGCGCTGTCGGCAACTGTCTGCGGCTGATAGCAGGCAAGCCCGAGGGTCAGAGCACCAAACTGGTCGTCCACCACCAGCACGCGCAAACCGTCTGCCAGATAAGGCTCCGCAGCCGACAACAACAACTCGTCGGCAGCGTCCCAGGCGCGCAGCCCAGCCGTTCCGCCTGGCCGGATCAGGCGGAGTTCACCGGCAGGTGTCTGGAGTCTGGCAGTTGTCATTTTGGGCTTCCGTTGGCAGCTTTCGGGAAAATAAACACTTTTAGGCTGTTTATTCTAGAAATTAAACCTAAGTTAGGGGTGTTCACGCCGAACACCCTTTCCGGTCATGCCCCAGCCCTGACCCGGCTGGCCGGCCGCATTTTTCCGGACAAGATCTTTTGCCCCTTACCCCAGGGGCTTTTTTCTGTCTGTTTTTCAGCCCGACTTTTTCCGAAATGCCCGGTAAACGGTAAATCGCCGATCCTGCGCGAGTTTCTCAACCGGGCCGATGTGTTGTCGAATCAGGGCTTCATACGGCAGAAAACTGTTGGCCACCAGCCTCAGCTCGCCGCCGTGCGCGAGATGAGCGGCCACCTGGGCCAGGAACTGCTCGGTCATGGATGTATCGGTTTTTACACCGGTGTGGAAAGGCGGGTTGCTGATCACGGCCGGCCAGTTGCCTTGAACGGCAGCCAGGCCATCAGCGGCAAAAATCTCACCGTTTACCCCTGCCTTACGGTAACTTTCCCGGGCACAGAACACGGCCTGCGCCTGAACATCGGTCCCATCTACTCGAATTGGCTTCTTCCCCGCCAACTGATGAAAACCATGCAGCCAGGACCCGATAACACCTGCACCGCAAGCGAAATCGAGCACCCGATCGACACCCAGGGGTGACTCAGCCAGGGTTTCCAACAACATCCGGGTGCCATCGTCCAGTCGACCCAGACTGAAAACGCCTGGCAAGCCGGCAACAGAGAGCGCCACGCCAGCGCAGGAAAGCTCCGTCCAGCTGAGCCAGTCAGTCAACCGGAATTCGGTCAGGGGTTGGGTATTTCTGCCGCACCAGACCTGGCAATGGCGGGCGCTGTCGACCTTTACAACCTCCCCGGCGACGACGGAAAACTGCTTTATGGCACCGGCAATGCCTTCCTTCTTCTCGCCAATAACCACCAGTGCCGCACCTGGTTTGCCGAGGTAACGAGCCAAAGCCAGGCGGAGCTCACACTCAGCCCGGGCTTTAGGCAAAAATACCACCACGGTATCGCAAGAGCCCTGCTGCTGCCGATCTGGCTCGTAACCAAAACAGCCAGCCCAGTCAGTGTCATGGGACAGGATTTGCCAAAGACCGGCGTGCTCGGTCATCGCGATACCGGGAACCGGGCATCGGGGCAAAAGCGATGCATCCGAGACGCCTAACAGCGCTGGGCGTCCATTCAACAGATGCGCATTGCGGAGCAGAACTTCGTGGGTATTGGGCAGTGCAGACATGGGTAGCGGACCATTGCCAGAATCATGAGCCGCGTATGCTAACCGGAAAAAAGCCCCGAGTCTGCCCTGTGGCATCAGTCGGGGCTATCGCTATCGGGGTCGGCCTCTGGGGCCGCCCGGGAAGAGCCAGATATTATTTGTAACGTGCAACCGTACCCACACGCAGGGCGTCTTCAGGTGACATTCCCCAATCTTCCGGGGTGCGTGCTTCGGTGCGCTTGGCCTCAGCCCTTGCGCTATCCATGGCAGAACTTTCGTTTCTGCGGGTTCCCAGTGCCTGCAGGGCTTTCTGCATCAGTTCTTTCATGGTTTACCTCCCTTACTGCTTACAGTTGCTACTGTAACAGACGCAGAAGGTCACTACTGTGATGACGCCACGGGTCAGGAAGTGACGAGCATCACGATTTTTTGACAGTTTTTGACATTCTTCGCATTATATTTTTTGGCGCCCGGAGCGAACCGGTCGTTCGATCAGCTCATCCAGACTGGACTGACGAATCGTTTCCCGGTCTGCCTCACTGGCGATCGAGAGCCCCATATCCCTCAACAGACCGTCGGCCACGTCGTAAACGAAACCGTGCACAGTCAATGGCTGGCCGCGACGCCAGGCTTCCTGAACGATGTTGTTCTGGCACACATGCCCTACCTGCTCTACCACGTTCAGCTCACACAGGCGGTCTACCCGGTCCTGCACATTGGGAATGGCGTCCAGTACGGACTGGTGACGGTCACGCACGTCCTGAACATGGCGGAGCCAATTTGAAATCAGGCCAAAGCCTTCGTTCAGCAATGCCGCGCGCACGCCACCACAACCGTAATGCCCCACCACCAATACGTGTTTGACCTTCAACACTTCGATGGCGAACTGGAGCACCGACAGGCAGTTGAAATCTGTATGTACAACCACGTTGGCCACGTTTCTGTGCACGAAAAGTTCACCGGGGAGCAAGTCCACAATCTGGTTCGCAGGTACCCGACTGTCGGCACAGCCGATCCACAGGTACTCCGGTGCCTGCTGGTTCGAGAGCCGGTCAAAGAACTTCGGGTCCACCGACTTGATGCCATTGGCCCAGGCCCGGTTCTTGTCCAGTAGATGTTTCAGTGGTGCCATTATCTTGTTGCTCCTGCCATTGATTCCCGCTGCGGGATTGAACGGGAATCAACGACATAACGCAATAGTCAGTTGGTCGTTACGTCTTCCGGGCTCTGGTGCATGGTGCTTTGCGCCAGGTCCAGCAGCTCCCGCAGTGCGACCGAGAACATGGCGTATTCCGGTTCCCTTACACCTTTGAGTTCCGCCAGCATCGCGTTCCAGCGATCAATCATGTGCTGGTTGCGCTGCTCCCAGGCGTTCACACTATCGGTGACTTTCTCCGGGCTTTCAGCGGTTTTCAGCACACCGGTGGTCAGAGCCCGTTGCTGCCAGTCCAGATCCTCCCGGAAGCTTTCCCGCGCCAGGGCCTGCCAATGGGAACTTGGCGTCAACGCTGCGATGGCATTAGCGAACCAGGTCAGGTCGAGACGGTCACCCAGATCGTAGTACAGGTTGGCCACCGTTTTCAGCGGCATGCCTGTGGCTTCCTGTGCCTCGATAATACCAAGAGAGGAATACAGATAGCCGGTTCCTGCCAGCACCGACGCCAGTTCCTTCGGCAAACCCGCAGCCATCAGCTGATCATTGCGTTTTTCCCAACTGGCACGAGCCTGGTCGCCAAGGTATTCCGGCAGACCCGAGGTAATGGCCCAGACGCTGTCGGCAAACCGCTCCATGTGACTCTGGATATTGAGTTCTGCCCGGCGATTACGAAGCAACCAGCGCACAGCCCGACGCATCAGACGCATCAGATCCTGCATCAACTCCATCTGCAGATCCGCGGAAACGTGGAAATCCAGCGCTTCAATCTTGTCCCACCAGCTGTCGATGCGGAACACATCCCGGGCAATAATCCAGGCCAGGGCAATGGATGCTGCGTCCGCCCCGGTAGACTGGTTCAGGCGCTCCACAAAGGTAATGCCCATGTGGTTAACCATGTCGTTGGCGATCTGGGTTGCGATGATCTCCCGTCGCAGTTGGTGTTCACCCAGCTCTTTCGAGAAACGCTTGGTCAGATCCCGCGGAAAGACCTTGTACATCTCACCCGCCAGCAGAGGATTGTCCGGCAGATTACTGTCGATCAGCACCTGCTTCAGATCCCCTTTGACGTAGGAGATCAGCACCGACAGTTCCGGCCGCGTCAGCCCTTTCTTGGCCAGCTTGCGCTCTGACAGGGTTTCGTCATCCGGCAGGAACTCCAGTGCCCGGTTGAGCTTGCCTTCGCTCTCGAAGGTATTCATCAGCCGACGATACTCCTCCAGCCGGGTGGCGGCATCCTCGCTGGCGATACTGATGGCCTGGGTCTGACGGTAGTTGTTCTTCAACACCAGCGAGGCAACATCATCAGTCATTTCCTCCAGCATGATGTTGCGCTGCTTGCCAGTCAGATCGCCCATGGCCACCGCCCGGTTGAGCAGGATCTTCATGTTCACTTCATGGTCAGAGCAGTCCACGCCGCCCGAGTTGTCGATGAAGTCAGTATTCAGGCGACCACCCTTCAGGGCGTATTCAATCCGCCCCATCTGGGTGAAGCCGAGGTTTCCGCCCTCACCTACAACCTTGCAGCGCAGCTCGGCACCATTGATCCGCAGGCCATCATTGGCCTTGTCGCCCACGTCGGAGTGGCTTTCACCGCTGCCCTTCACGTAAGTGCCAATACCACCAATCCAGAGCAGGTCCACTTCGGCCTTGAGGATGTGACTGATCAGCATATTGGGCGGAACGCGGTCCGCCTTGATGCCCAGCAGCTTTTTCATTTCCGGGCTAACCGGAATGGACTTGGCATTGCGGCTGAAAACGCCGCCGCCCTTCGAAATCAGCTTGCTGTCGTAATCGGTCCAGGCGGAACGCGGCAGTTCAAACAGGCGCTTACGCTCCTTGTAGCTGCGTTCGGCGTCCGGGGTCGGGTCAATGAAGATGTGGATGTGGTTGAAGGCAGCCACCAGCCGGGTTTTTTCCGAGCACAGCAGGCCATTACCAAACACATCGCCCCCCATGTCACCGATGCCGATGGCGGTAAATTCATCCACGGCCGGGTTGATGCCCATCTCACGGAAATGCCGTTCCACGGAGACCCAGGCGCCCCGGGCGGTAATACCCATTTTCTTATGGTCATAACCGTTACTGCCACCGGAGGCGAAGGCATCTCCCATCCAGAAGCCATATTCCGCGGCCAGGCCATTAGCGATGTCGGAGAAAGTGGCGGTGCCTTTGTCAGCCGCCACCACGAGGTAGTGATCGTCTTCGTCATGGCGGATGACCCGATCCGGCGGCTGGATGCCGGAATCCACCAGGTTATCTGTGATATCCAGCAAGCCCCGGATGAATGTTTTGTAGGCCGCAATACCCTCTGCCTGGAATGCCTCCCGGTCGGACGGATCGGGCAGGCGCTTGGCCACAAAGCCACCCTTCGCACCCACCGGCACAATGACCGCGTTCTTCACTTGCTGCGCTTTTACCAGGCCCAGGATTTCTGTACGGTAGTCCTCGAACCGATCCGACCAGCGCAAACCACCACGGGCCACTTTGCCACCACGCAGGTGAACCCCCTCCACACGAGGGGAATACACAAAGATCTCGAACATGGGCAATGGCAGCGGCATGTCCGGAATCTGCGACGGGTCAAATTTCACACTGATGTAGGGCTTGGGCCGGCCCTCGCCATCCGGCTGGTAGTAGTTGGTGCGCAACGTCGCCTGCATCAGCTCCAGATACAGCCGTAGCACGCGATCCTCACTGAGGTTTTCCACTTCATCCAGGCCGGCGTTGAATTCGATTTCCAGTTTCTGCTGGGCCGCCTCGCTTTTACCCTTACTCTTGAAACGCTCAGGGTTGAATCGGACCTCAAAGTACTCCAGCAGGATCCGTGTCAGGTTGACGTGGTTGACCAACGTGTTGGAAATGAACGTCTGACTGTTGGAGAACCGGATCTGGCGCATGTAGCGGGCGTAAGTACGCAGCAACGCGATCTCACGCCAGCTCATGTAGGAGGACAACAACAGGCGGTTAAAGGCGTCGTTTTCGGCTTCGCCGTGCCAGACCCGGCGGAACAACTCTTCGAAAATCGGGCGAATACGGTGAATATCCACCACGTTCCCAGTGTGGGACTGCAGGGTAAAGTCATGAATCCAAACCGTTTTACCCGTTCGGTCAATCACCTCGAACGGGTGCTCGCCAATCACCCGGAAACCGAGATTGTCGAAAATCGGCATCACATCCGACAGCGGCAGCGGCTCGTCCGGATAAAACAGTTTGAAATGCAGCGTGTTCTCGTCTTCTTCCAGGGCCCGGTAGAAGCTCATGGCCAGATCATCGTCGCGGGCAGAGGCAGTGATGTGCTCCAGGTCGATGGCCGCCCGGCGAGGTGAAAACATGTCAGTGTAGCTGGCCGGGAAACCGCCTGCCCAGACGCGATACAGCTCATTGCCCTGCTCTTCGCCATAAGCTTCGCTAAGCGCCTCGTAAAGGCCGTCGCGCCAGGACTGGGCGAGCTCAATAACCTTGTCGCGGATCTCCGCCAGCGGCAACTGGCGATTTTCGACCTGTGGCACCCGGATGGTGAACTGTACCCGGGCCAGCACCGATTCGGAAAAATGAGTGACAAACTCAATATCCTCGGCCTCCAGGCGATCCAGCAGTACCTGTTCCACCTTCAGGCGCAACTCGGTGTTGTAGATATCCCTGGGGAAGAAGGCAAGACAGGTTACAAACTGGCCGTATACATCCTCCCGCATGAACAGCTCAATCCGGCGACGTTCCTGGATGTACAGAATGTTCTTGGCAACACGCAGCAGTTCGTCGGTTTCAATCTGGAACAGCTCGTCCCGCGGATACAGCGTCAGGATCTGCTCCAGCTCCTTGCCAGCGTAATCGTCGGTCAGGAAGCCGGATCGCTTCATCACGCTCTGGAACTTGCGCCGCAACAGCGGAATTTCATCGGGACGCTCGTTGTAGACCCGAGCGGTGTATAGACCGAGGAAGCGGCGCTCACCCACCACTTCGCCCTTGCTGTTGAATTTCTTGACCGCGATGTAATCGGGATAGGCCGGCCGGTGCACCCGGGACCGCTGCGCCGATTTGGCGAAGATGAAGATGTCATCGGAACGGGTCATTTCATGGCGGGTACGCTGCGGCAGCTCATTCAGCCGGACCCGATCAGGGCGTTCGTTGTTGACTCTAAGAATACCCAGCTCCGAGTTTTCCACCCGGCGCACCACCATGCCCTGCTTGTCCTTGGCAAAGTCGTATTCGTCGTACCCCAGAAACGTGAAGTGGTCATCCACCAGCCAGGTCAGAAAAGCCCGGGCTTCGTCCTTGCCTTCTTCACTGATTCCCGCCGTGGTGGCATCCAGCTCCTTGACGATCTCGCTGACTTTCTCTTTCACGATCGGGAAATCACCCACCGCGATGCGTACCTCGTGCAGCACTTTCTGCAGAGTCTGCTCCAGGTCGCGCAGGTCTTCCGGGGCACTGTGGCGGTCGATTTCAAGCACGATGAACGCTTCGTAGCTTGCGTCCTTCGATGCCTTTTTGGTGGTGTGCAGTTTCTTCAGCTTACCATTGTCATCCCGCTCCACTCGCAGGATGGAATGCTGAATGGAGTGGGTGCCGATTTCCCGCTGATTGATGGCCATGCGCAGTGAATCAATCAGGAACGGAATATTGGGGTGGAGAATGAAAACAACGCTGTGGGTAGACTGCCAGCCGTCACTTTCCAGGTCCGGGTTGAACACCGAAACCGGGGTTTCATCGGCACTGCGTTTTTGCAGGAACTGCCACGCCGCCAGGACGGCACCGTAGGTATCCGAGAAGCGGCGACTGGCCAACTCCTCCAGAGGAATATGAGCGTAATGCTGTCTGGCAAAATCCGCGATCTTCTTTGCCTCGGTTTTTGCAATCTTTTCTGAGAACGCATCGGCCAACTGTTCGAAAAACTGATCCTTGCTGGCGATTGTCAGCGCATTCATATCCGACCTCTGGTTTGTGTGAAAGAAACGTAATCAGGGTATCGTCACATAAGCATAGTCAAACCCTTGATTTTTGCCGGCCAGACGCCAAAACTGCGGCAATCACTTACGCAGGCATTCATACATCAAGAGCAGTTATTTCATGTCGTTACAGCAAACGTTCGGTGATCTCAGAGCACAACTGGCCAAGCGTATTATTGGCCAGGACAAACTGGTCGACCGGCTACTGATTGCCCTTCTGGCCGATGGCCATCTTCTGGTTGAGGGCGCGCCGGGGCTGGCCAAAACCACCGCGGTGAAAGCACTGGCCGACCATCTGGAGGGCGACTTCCACCGGATCCAGTTCACTCCGGATCTGCTGCCCTCTGATGTCACCGGCAGCGAAATCTACCGCGCCGAGACCGGTACCTTTGAATTCCAGCGCGGCCCCATTTTCCACAACCTGGTGCTCGCCGATGAAATCAACCGGGCACCGGCGAAAGTCCAGTCGGCCCTGCTCGAAGCCATGGGCGAACGCCAGATCAGTGTTGGCATGAGAACCTTTCCCCTGCCCAAACTGTTCATGGTGATGGCGACCCAGAACCCGATTGAACAGGAAGGCACCTACCCGCTGCCGGAAGCCCAGCTTGATCGCTTCCTCATGCATGTGGTGATCGACTATCCCTCTGCCGATGCCGAGCGTGAAATTCTGCACCTTGCGCGCAGCGACTACCGTCAGGGAATCCCGAACGTAGACATTCGTCTAACCCAGGAACAGGTGATGGCCGCCCGGCAGGCGGTTTCGGATATCTACATGGCGGAACCTGTGGAGCAGTACCTGCTGGCGTTGATTCTGGCCACCCGCGATGCCGCGACCCTGGACCCTGAACTGGCTCGATGGACCGCCTTCGGCGCCAGCCCCCGCGGCACTATCGCACTGGACCGATGCGCCCGGGCACTGGCCTGGCTCGATGGACGGGATTACGTGACACCGGACGATGTCCAGACCATGGCTTACGATGTGCTGCGCCACCGGATTCTGTTGACCTTTGAAGCCGAGGCCGAAGGCATGACCGCCGATTCCGTGTTGCAGAGGCTGATCGACCGGGTTCCGGTTGCCGCCTGAGGTGTTGCTGACAGGAGACCATCACAGCGTCATGGCAGATTCCAGCCCAGCCACTCTCATTACCCTGCCAGAGCTGGTGCGCCTGCAGGCAGATGCACGAGCTCTGAAGCTGCCATCGGTAAAACCGGTCCGGTCACGCCAGGCCGGGCTACGGCAGTCACGGCAGAAAGGGCGCGGAATGACGTTTTCCGAAGTGCGCCAGTACCAACCCGGTGATGACATTCGCAGTATAGACTGGCGGGTAACGGCCCGGCGCCAGGCACCACACACCAAGCTGTACGAGGAAGAGCGGGAGCGACCGGTACTGTTGATTGTCGATCTCGGGCCGACCCTGTTCTTTGCCAGTGCCGGCGCCTACAAACAGGTTCGGGGTGCCCAGGTTGCGGCTCTGCTGGCCTGGCTGGCACTCTGGGCAGGTGACCAGGTGGGGGGCCTGGTATTCAATGACCGGGACCTGGCCGTACTCCGGCCCGCCCGGCGCCGTAAGTCCGTCTTGCGCCTTCTGGATCACCTGGCCAACCACCAGCACCAGGGCAAAACACCACCGCCCCCTGCAACGGACTCCAGCCATGGGCTGGACACAGCGCTGGCAGAAGCCCGCCGGGTCACACACACCGGTTCCCGCGTTTTTATCATCAGTGACTTCATGAATATCACCGAGCAGACCACTACCCTGCTGGGCGCCATGAGCCGGCACAACTCGGTCAGTGCCATCCGCATTCAGGACCCGCTGGAAAAGGCACTGCCTTCTTCCGGCCGGTTTGCCGTTGCCGGCCCGGACGGCCCGATCTGGTTCGATGCCTCTAATCCTCGCTTCCAGCAGGCCTGGCAAGGCAAAATCGACGCCCATGAGCAACGTCTGGCCGACTGTTTTCGGGCATCCGGCGTGGCTTCTGCAACGCTGTCGACCGGAGAGGATCCGGCTAAGACCCTGCGCCTGCTGCTGGGCCCGGGAGGTCGCATCGGATGAACCCTCAGGATCCCCTGGCACAACTTCGTGATATCCAGTTACCAGCTACCGGTGGTTGGTGGCCCCCGGCCCCTGGCTGGTGGCTGCTGGCGATACTGACGATTGCCGCTGTGTTGGTATTTGCGTGGCTGTGGCGCCGTGAGCGCCGAAAGCTTCGCTGGAAACGCAGAGCCTGGTCCGAACTGCAACAGCTTGAAACCAAGGCCCGGCCTGCGCCGGAATGGTTCGCGGCGCTCAATGCCCTGCTCAAACGAGCGGCACGGCAGAGTCATCCGGAAAAGCATCCAGAGGCCATGACCGGGCAGCAGTGGATCGACTTCCTCCTGGAAACCGCGCCGAAAGACCGCATCGCCGCCCGTCCCGTCGTTGAGGCTATGGTCACAAGCACCTGGCAACCACGTCCCGGCGCACAGACTGAACAGGCGCTGGCGTTCGCCAGAACCTGGCTGGAGGCCCAGTCATGATCAGTCTGGCTTACCCGTGGGTGCTGTTACTGGCATTGCTGCCGCTGCTACTTGGTAACCGCAAGCGGCAGAGCGAACCGGTGGATGCTCCGGTCATTCCGGTCGGGCACTGGTTGTCCGGAATGCCGGGCGTGAGCTCCCGGGGAAGATCAACGCCGCTCTGGCGCCAGCTTCTGCTATTGCTGGCCTGGCTATGCCTGGTGGTCGCCCTGGCCCGCCCTCAGCATGTTGGCGAAGAAATCCAGATGCCCGTAACCGGCCGCGATCTGATGTTAGTGGTCGACATTTCTCCCAGCATGGACGAACAGGACATGGTGCTTCAGGGCCGCAGCATCAACCGCTTGCAGGCGGTGAAACGGGTGCTGGATGATTTCATAGACCAGCGTGAGGGCGACCGGCTGGGGCTCATTCTGTTCGGCACCGAACCTTACGTTCAGGCGCCACTGACCTTCGACCGGGAAACGGTACGGACCCTGCTGTTCGAGGCAGGCCTGGGCATGGCTGGCCGGGCCACCGCCATCGGGGACGCCATCGGATTATCGGTGAAACGTCTGCGCGAACGCCCACAGGAACAACGCGTGGTGATCCTGCTGACAGATGGGGCAAATACCGCTGGCCAGGTCAGCCCGGACAAGGCCACGGAAATTGCCCAGGCAGCCGGCGTGCGGCTTTACACCATCGGCATCGGCGCCGATACCATGATCCAGCGCGGGCTGCTGGGTTCAAGGCGGGTCAACCCCTCAAGGGATCTTGATGAGGAACTGCTCACACGCATGGCAGAACAGACCGGTGGCCGGTATTTCCGGGCCCGAAGCCTGCCAGAGCTGGAAATGATCTACGACAGCATCAATCAGCTCGAACCGATAGAACAGGATGGCCAGTTCTACCGGCCGGTGACAGAACTCTACGCCTGGCCGGCCGGCATCGCCGCCGGGCTTTGGCTGCTATTGACTGCCCTGCGACTGGCATCCAACCGATATCAGCAAAACACCGCTACGGAGGCTGGCCATGGCTGACTTCCATTTTCTGCGCCCCTTGTGGTTAATTCTGTTGCTGGCGGTTCCGGTCCTGTTTATGGCCCGACATCAACTTCGCCAGGGTGAGACCGGATGGGCCCGATACATCCCCGCTCACCTGTTACAGCCCTTGATTCGTTCCCGGACCAACGAGACCACTGGCACCACCCGCTCGCCACTGCTGCCTCTGAGTCTGGCGCTGGTTCTGCTCGCGATTGCCCTCGCCGGGCCAAGCTGGCGACAGGCACCCACCCCCCTGAAACAAACCCAGGACAGCCTGGTCATTCTTCTGGATCTGTCGCTTTCGATGCTGGCCACCGACGTAGAACCAGACAGGCTGACGCTGGCCAAGCGCAAGGTCCGCGACATCCTCACGCAGCGAAAAGGCGGTTTGACGGCGCTGGTGGTTTACTCCGGCGACGCCCACACGGTAACGCCACTTACCGGCGACACCCGCACCATTGAGGCCATGCTCAGCGTGCTGGACCCCACCATCATGCCTGCCCAGGGCAACCGCGCCGATCTGGCCGTGCGTCAGGCGGTCGACCTGCTGGACCAGGGCGCACCGGGCCAGGGTCGCATACTGCTGATCTCCGAGGCGGTACCGGAACAGCAATACAGTGCAATCCGTCAGCAACTGGCAGATACTCCCTATCCCCTGAACACCTTGGTGGTGGGCACCAGCGAAGGCGGTCCCATTCCCCTGGCAAAGCGCGGATTCATTCGGGACAACGGCAGGATTGTCATCAGCCAGGCCGAACCAGACTCCCTGGCCCAACTGGCCAGCATCAACGGCGGAACCAGCCACGAACTGACGCTGGATGACCGGGATATTCGCGCCCTGGCGCTGGAGCCATCACAAACCGATGAATGGCAGAACGAACAGGACGGCATGACCGTTAATCGCTGGCAGGACGACGGTTACTGGCTGCTCTGGCTGGTGCTGCCGTTACTCATTCTGGGCTGGCGTCGGGGAGCCTTTGCCATTCTGGCCGTCGCGCTGATTCCGCTGGCAGGCGCTCCGCGCCCGGTTCAGGCTCTGGACTGGGGCAGCCTGTGGCTGCGAGAAGACCAGCGTGGGCCGGATCTTATCCAGCAGGATCCGGCCAGGGCCGCCACCGTTCTTGAACAGCCGGGCTGGCGCGGTTCAGCACTCTATCGCGATGGCCAGTACAATGACGCCGCGGAAGCCTTTGCCAATCAACCGGGGGCCGCCGGCGACTACAACCGGGGCAACGCCCTGGCCCGGGCCGGCCAACTGGAACAGGCCATTGACGCCTATCAACAGGCACTGGAACAGCAGCCGGATTTCGAAGATGCGCGCTTCAACCGGCAACTGGTAGAGCAACTCCTGAACCAGCAACAGAAGTCTCAGGGCGAGGGAGAAGGCGACAACAACCGGGAAAACAACGATCAGAATCCCGGACAGCAGAATGGCTCCAGAGGCCAGGGCCAGGGCAATGACAGCCAGGACAGCGCCGGGCAGGATTCTGCAAACAACAATGGCGAGAATCAGGATCCCCGGCCTGGCGAGCAACAGCAGCCCTCCGAGAACGGCGAAAATTCACAGGATAACGCCGGAGAGCCACAACCGGAGGATGGCTCACAGGAGCAACAGCGGAATGCCCAGGCAGGCCCGGACGGGCCTTCCGGAGAGCGACAGAGTGGTGCCAGTGCGCCCGCCGAAATATCAGAACAGCCCCTGAGCCAGGGCCAGGAACAGTGGCTGCGCCGTATACCGGACAACCCCGGCGGGTTACTGCAACGCAAGTTCCTGCAACAGTACCAACAACGACAGACAACACCCGATGAGGGCGACACACCATGGTAACGCGCGTTCTCTCCCTTGCCGCGACATTCATTCTTTTGTTCCTGTCAGCCGTCAGTCACGCTGCCGACAGACTGGTAGTGGAACCGGATCGAACCCAGCTCTACGAAGGTGAGGTACTGACCCTGACCGTCAAGGGTTCCATGAAAATCGACATTAATCTGAGCAATCTGTTCAGCTTCGATCTGTCACAGTTGCCGTCGCCAGATATCGAAAAGGTCGAGCCGGATTTCGAAATCCTGGCCCGCAACCAGCGCTACAGCGTGCAAACCGTCAACAACGAAATGGTAGGCGAAATAACCTGGACCTATCAGCTCGCCCCGACCAGCACCGGTACACTGACAATTCCCGAACTGATGTTCAAGGATTCCATTTCCGACCCGGTCGACATCGAGGTTATTTCCGGCACCCCTCCGGATCAACCGGCGGCCAGCCGTGACAGCTTTATCGAGCTGTCCGCAGACAAGGCGGAAGTGTACGTTCAGGAACAGCTGGTACTGACCATACAGTTGTTCTTCTCCGGCAACCTGATCCGGGGAGAGCTGTCGGAGCCTGAGCACCCGGACGCCATCATCGAGTCACTGGGCAAACAGCGTGAGTTTACCCGCTATCGCGACGGAATCCGGTATCGGGTGGTTGAGCGGCGTTACGCCATCTTTCCCCAAACACCGGGCACTCTCAGCCTGGAGCCTATCCGGTTTGAGGGCCAGGCCAGGGATGCCTCGGGCCAGTTGCGCTTCCTTCGCGACCGGCAGCAACTCTATGACGTTCCGGTCAAACCCGTACCTGCCGGATATCCGGACAATCAGCCCTGGTTACCAGCACGAAGTCTGACCCTGAGCGACGAAGGCCTGCCCTCTACCCAGGAACTCGCCGTCGGCAGCAATCTCAGCCGGAAAGTGACCCTACAGGCGCTAGGATTGCCCGCCGAAGCCCTGCCGCCTATATCCCGGGAGCTACCGGACGCCATCCGCAGCTACCCGGAACAGCCCCTGCGCAATACCGAAACCACTCCGGAGGGACTTCGCGCCACACTGCAGCAGGTGACCGCCCTGGTGCCTGTCCAGGCGGGCGAAACCACCCTGCCCGCGCTTCGTGTACCCTGGTGGAACACCGACACCGACCAGTTGGAGCACGCCGTGTTGCCGGAGCGCCGTTTCCGGATTACCGGCGATAACGCCACCTCCGCGCCGCCCGCACAGATAACGGACGATTCAGCGAGGCCCACAGGTTCACCGGTAACCCCGGAGACAACCGAGGGCTCAGAACCATACGGAAACCGCCTCTGGCTTTGGGCTACGGTTGTGTTTGCGGCCCTTTGGTTGCTGACCCTGGCGCTCTGGTGGCGGGCTCGTCAAACCTCAGCACCGGGCTCCAAAGAACCCGTCGATGGCGGCATCGACAACGAACGTGAAGCGTTTGAAGCACTTCAGGCTGCGGTCAAACGAGGCTCCGGGGAAACGTCTACGCTGCTGCTGCGCTGGGCCCGACTGCGCTTCCCAAGGCTCTCATTTGATTCCGTTTCGGATCTGTTCAAACTGACAGAAGACCGCGCACTGAAAACCGCCTTTGACCGCTTTCAGGCCGGACTGTATTCGGGCCAGCCCCATACCCACGAAGAGAATGCGAGGCAACAACTGCAACAGGCACTGGATAGCCTGCGCCGGAACACCGCCTGGGACAACGAAGCGTCATCGCCAGACCTACCGCCGCTGTATCCCGCGTCTCTCTCGCGCTGATTCCGGCCCAGAAAAAAGCCCGTCGAAGTGACGGGCTTTTCAATTTCAGTTGGTCAGTTCCTGGTTAATCACCAACTCGACAGGTGGTTCCGCTTCCGCCGGGGGCAGCACCTCTGCCTCAACCCGGCCTTCCCAGTCTCCCTGCTGCGGATTAACACTGCCTGAGCGGCTCAAACGGGCGACCACCACCACATCTTGCTGTGCAGAAATCGCAGATTCAGGGGACATGGCATAACGATCATCCAGCCGGATCTCGGCGGGCAAATCGCCGGCTGTCATCCTGGCAACAGCAACCGGCGCACCGCCCGCCGCAGCCGCTGGCCGCGCAAAGATGAACAGCACGGTATTGTCAGCCACTTGCTGGCGCAAACCTTCGTCCAGCGATACCCGTAAGGACACGCCCGGTCCAGCAGCCTGCTGAGGCTCGGAGGCAACTCCCTCAGGCGGGGTCTCGCCCAGGCGTCGGTAGGCCTCCTCGATACCGCCACGGATGGCCCCGAGCTGTGGATGGTCCGGCGCTACCTCGGTAATACGCTGCCAGTATTCAATGGCATCCCGGTAGTTTTGCTGACCGAAGGCATTGATGCCCATCAGCCCCAGTGCATTGACCTCATCCGGGTTCAGGGCCCGGGCAGCCGCAATAGCATCGGTAACCGCCGGGGTCATCTCGCCTTCGCTGGCAAAATAGTTAGCCTGTGCAGCCAGCCCCAGGGCCACCGCGCTGGCGTTTCGGTCCTCGGATACCACATCGGCAAGACGGCGATAGGCCTCGGCCGCTTGCTCATAGCGCTCAAGACGCATGTAGGTCTGCCCCAACATCGCCCACCCATCGGCATTGTCCGGGCTTTCTTCAAGTCGCTTGCGCAGTTGGTCGGCCAATGCCGCCATGCGGGCCGTCTGGTCGCCTTGCGTGGCATTCATTTCCTGCATCGCAAGGAACTGCTCCACCTGATCCATGGAACCCCATTCCTGATACCCGAAATAGGTGCCCACCGGTAATACCAGGATCGCCAGCAAGGCGACAACCATGGCGCTACGCCGCCCGGGTACTCGTCGCTGGGTAACGGGCTCCTCCGGTACATCATCGAGCATGGCGCCCGCCAGCTCTTCCTTCAGCTGCTTGTAGCTCTCGTCATCCAGTATGCCGGCCTCGTGCTCGTTCTCCAGCTCTTTGAGCCGGGTGCGGTAGGCCAGAAGATTCTGATTTCTCAGATCCGCCTCCAGGCGGGCCCGGGGTTTATGAAAAAAGACTGGATAAAGCACAAAGGCCAGGGCCACCAGAATGAGTACGGTCCCGGCAATCCAGAAGGTATCGGTCATGGAAATATCGTCACGTCTCGAAATGAATGGGAGTTATCGGCGATCAGCCTTGTCACTTTGACTGGCCAGAATCTGCTCTGCCCGGGCGCGGTCTTCCGCACTCAGGGGCGGTTCGTCTTCACGTCTGCGGGCACGCCACACCACACCGGCCACAATCAGAAAACCGCCAATGGTGGCAATCGCCGGAAAGGCCCAGAGTAGAATGGTGCGGTTATCCACCGGCGGTTTGTACTGAACGAACTCGCCGAAACGGTCGACCAGAGCACCCACGATCTGTTCATTGGAGGCCCCATCCTGCATCATGCGGTAGACCTCGTCTCGCATATCCTTGGAGATCGGCGCATTGGAATCGGCGATGTTCTGGTTCTGACACTTGGGACAGCGCAATTCTGAGATCAATTGCTGATAACGCTGTTCTTCAGCCCGGGTATCGAAGTCATAGACTTCAGACACCTCGGCAATTGCCGGCCCCGAGAGCATCATCAATACGGCAAAGAAAGCAGGCAACAAACGCATCAGCTGTTCCCCCGGGCCTGAGCGATAACCGGCAAGAGCACTTCATCCCAGACTTTCTGGTTCACAACACCTACGTGGCGATAGCGCACCACTCCCTCAGCGTCGATAACAAAGGTTTCCGGCGCGCCATACACGCCCAGGTCAAAACCCAGCGTTCCCTTCGGATCGAAGATAATGGTCTCGTAGGGATTGCCCAGCCGGTTCAGGAACCGGAAGGCACTTTCCCGCTGATCCTTGTAGTTCAAGCCCACAATACGAACTCCCTGTTCCCGGGCCAGATACATCAGGTATTCATGCTCATCCCAGCATGAGGGGCACCACTCGGCCCATACATTCAACAAGGACACTTCGCCCTGGAAAACTGAGGGATCCAACTGAACCTCCGGATTGTCCAGAGACTCCAGGCTGAATTCGGGAACGGGCTTGCCGATCAGCACGGATTCCAGTTTGGTGGGGTCCTTGCCCAGGCCGGCAAACAGGAATATCCCCACGCCGACGGCAATCACCAGCGGCAGGAACAGCAATATCCGCTTCATGAGGACGCCTCCGCCACTTTACCCGGCGCTGCCGGCTCGCCGCTTTTCACGGCTTCCTCATCGCGCACACGAATACGGTATCGCTTGTCGGCAATCGCCAGGAATCCACCAATGGCCATCACCAGGGATCCGAGCCAAAGCCATCGCACTAACGGTTTATACTGCAGCCGGATAGCCCAGGCATCGTCACTGATACGCTCACCAATGGCTACAAATATATCCCGGAACAGGCCGGCATCAATGTCCGCTTCGGTCATCACACTCATGCCAACCGGATACTGTCGCTTTTCCGGATGCAGGTCAGTCACGATCTCCCCATCCAGGTAAACATTGAAGCTGCCGTACTGAGCGGTAAAGTTGGGGCCACGACGCTCACCAATGTCGGTGAATACAATCTCATAATCCCCCACCATAGCGCGGTCACCCGGCTGCATGCGCACATCACGCTCAATCCCGTAGTTGGAAACCACCGTCGCACCGGCCATCACCATGGCAAGCCCCAGATGCCCGAGAACCATGCCCCAGTAACTGCGGGACTGGCGCTTCAGGCCATGCCAGCGCCCTTTGCGGGAGGCGGATTTATCCCAAAGGTCCCAGGCGGTGGCCACCGCTACCCACATGGCCGCAAACACACCCAGGAAGGCCCAGGGTGCAAACCCTCCGTAGCCGATCATCACCCCCGCGCTGGCAATCAGGCTGACGGCCAGCGGCCACAGCAGCTTGCGGGCCAGCCAGCCGCCGTCGGTTTTCTTCCAACGCGAGAAAATGCCTGCGCCCAGCAGCAGGCCAGTTGCCACCGCCAGAGGACTGAAGGTGGTATTGAAGAACGGTTCACCAATAGACAGCTTGCCCAGATCCAGATAATCCAGCACCAGCGGGTAAAGCGTGCCGATGGCCACAAGCATCGTGGCAGATACCAGCAAGACATTGTTCAGGAGCAGGAAGATTTCCCGGGACAGAGAGCCATAACGGGAGCGGACATGCACTACCGGCGCCCGGAAGGCATAGAGGGTCAGGCTGGCCAGAATGGTAATGCCCAGCAGCGCCAGCAGAAAACTGCCTCGCTCCGGATCCGACGCGAAGGCGTGAACGGAGGTGAGCACACCGGAACGAACCAGGAAGGTACCCAGCAGGCTCAGTGCGAAAGTGACAATAGCCAGCAACACGGTCCAGCTCTTGAAGACCCCGCGTTTTTCCGTGACTGCCAGCGAGTGCATCAAGGCGGTACCCGAGAGCCAGGGCAATAGTGAGGCATTTTCAACCGGGTCCCAGAACCACCAGCCGCCCCAGCCAAGCTCGTAATAGGCCCACCAGCTGCCCAGGGCGATGCCCACCGTCAGGAAGGACCAGGCAACCGTGGTCCAGGGGCGCGACCAGCGAGCCCAGGCCGCATCCAGTCGGCCGTTGATCAATGCCGCAATGGCAAACGCAAAGGCCACCGAAAAACCAACATAACCCATATAGAGCATGGGCGGGTGCATGATCAGGCCGATGTCCTGCAACAGCGGATTCAGATCCTGCCCATCTGCCGGTACGTTCGGCAGCAGACGGTCAAACGGGTTGGAGGTCAGAATGATAAACAGAAGGAAGCCAACGGAGACCATGCCCAGAACCGACAACACCTGGGATACCATCACCGAAGGCAGTTTACGGCTGAAGATGGCAACGGCCAGCGTCCAGCCTATGAGCATCAGTATCCACAAGAGCAACGAGCCCTCATGGCCGCCCCAGACCGCGCTGAACTTGTAGTACCAGGGCAACATGCTGTTGCTGTTATTGGCCACATAGGCCACCGAGAAGTCATCCACCAGAAAGGCGTGGGTCAGGATCGCAAACGCCAGGGCGGTGAACACAAACATGCCGGACGCCAGTGGCCGGGCAAATGCCTGCAGGCTGTCACGCCCGGTCAGAGCGCCCGCAAGCGGCACCACGGAGAGAAGTACTGCCAGCAGCAACGAGAGAATCAGTGCAAGCTGTCCGAGTTCCGGATACATCGGGTTTCTCCAACGTCAGAAATGAATTGGGCGCTCAGTACGCCGTGGTTTCCGCGGCTTTTTCCACATCAGCAGACTTGTGCTGCCCCTTGGAAGAGCGCTCCAGCGCCTCGGCCACTTCCGGTGGCATATAGTTCTCATCGTGTTTGGCCAGAACCTGATCGGCCACGAACACGCCCTGTTCATTCAGCCGCCCCATGGCAACCACGCCCTGCCCCTCGGCGAACAGATCAGGCAGTATGCCCTCGTACTGTACCGGCACCGACGCGGCATAGTCGGTCACCCGGAAGTTCACCTTCAGGCTGTCGGTATCCCTTGCCACACTGCCCTCTTCAACCATGCCACCGGCCCGGATCCGGACATCAACCGGCGCGTTACCCGCAGCAATTTCCGTAGGATCGTAAAACAGGTTGATATTCTGTCGGAGGGCATAGGTGGTCAGGCCTACCGCAATGGCAATACCGGCCACCAGAAAGAGCACAATGGTCAGTCGTTTTTTTCGGATCGGATGCATGGATTACCTGCTGTTTATTCCTGGGAAACTTCGACACGGGCGAACGTAGCGGCCTGTTTTGGCCGGGCACTGGTGCTGCTATCCTGCTGCTGGTAACGGCGTTTGCAGCTGGCCATAACCGCCTGATGATGCCGGGACGACCAGATCATCAGGCCCACCAGCAGAACGGCGAACACGGCATAACAGGCCCAGACATAGGGACCATGGCCTTCCATTGCGATAAATGCTGAAAAAGAATCAAACGCCATCGGTCAGCCTCTCCCCGCCATCACCAGCTCTCTCACCCAGCGGGTTTTTTGCTCCCGCATGACAATTTCGGTTTTCATGCGCAGACACGCCAGCCAGCCAAACAACAGGTATAAACCGAGCACCGAAAGCAGCAGCGGAACCCACATCTCAACGGGCATAGAGGGCTTTTCGGTGAGTTTGAACGTGGCCGGCTGGTGCAGTGTATTCCACCACTCCACGGAGTATTTGATAATCGGGATATTTACCACCCCCACCAGCACCAGCACCGCTACCGCCCTGGCAGCGGATTTTTCGTCATTGATGGCCCGATCGAGGGCGATAGCACCGCCATAGAGGAAAAGCAGAATAAGCATGGAAGTCAGCCGGGCGTCCCACACCCACCAGGTCCCCCAGGTAGGCTTACCCCAGACGGCGCCGGTGAATAGCGATAGGAAGGTAAAAACCAGGCCAACCGGCGCCACGGCTTTCACGAAGACATCCGCCAGTTTCATGCGCCAGACCAACGTAACGATGGCGGCGGACGCCATCATGATGTAAATGGATTGGGCGAGAAAGGCAGTGGGAACGTGGATAAAAATGATGCGATAGCTGTTGCCCTGCAGATAGTCTTTGGGAGCAAACGCCAGCCCCCAGACCAGGCCGGCAAGGAGCAGAATGATACCGATCGCCAGCAACCACGGCATAAACCGGGTTGCAATCCCGAAGAACCATTTGGGAGAACCCAGTTTGTGAAAGAATTGCCACATCAGTTGGTCACCATCTTCACTGTTATCGTTTGGTTGGTTGCCGGCCCCAAAGAACCGATCAGCTGTTCGAAAGACTGATTCTCAGGGCCGCTGCCGAGGCGAAAGGCGACAGGGTTACCGCCAGAACCAGAAACGCGCCCATCAGAGCCAGGTATCCGCCAACCGGCGCGCCTTCAGCTGCCGCCGCTACCGTGCCGGTACCAAAAATCAGCACGGGAATGTACAGCGGAATGATCAGCAGTGACAAGAGCACGCCTGCCGAGCGCAATCCCAGGGTCAAAGCTGCGCCAATAGCTCCGATCATGCTCAGTACCGGGGTGCCGATCAGGAGCGTTAGACACAGAATTGCAATAGAGTTCCCGTCCAGGTGCACCATAACGCCTAAAACCGGCGCTAACAGCACCAGTGGCAGGCCCGTCAACACCCAGTGTGCGGCTGTTTTGGCCAGCACCAGCAGGAACAGAGGCTGAGGCTGCAGTACCAGCTGCTCCAGGGTCCCATCGTCAAAATCGTGACGAAACAGATGGTCCAGCGACAGCAACACCGACAGCAAAGCCGCTACCCAAAGGATACCGGCTCCGGACTGTTTCAGAAATGCCACTTCCGGGCTGACTCCCAGGGGAAAAAGGGTTACTACCATGATGAAAAACAGCAACGGGTTCAGCAGATCCTGCCGCTGCCGGAAAGCCACCCGGACGTCCCGGGCAAAAACTGCCGCCATGGCGGCTATCGGGCCAACCGATTCAGACACCGGCTTCAGTGCCGGCCGCCGATCAGCATTCATGTACACCTCCGGCACCCAGGGTGATGCGTTTCATACCTGGCAACTGGAGTTCATGGTGGGTCGTCACCAGCACCGCCCCCCCTTCCTCGGCACGTTGCTGTAGCAGCGACTCAATCGCTCGGACACCGTCTGCATCAATCGCAGTAAAGACTTCGTCCAACAGCCAGAGTGGCTCGTCGGCAATCAGCAACCTGGCCAATGCCACACGGCGTTGCTGCCCGGCAGACAGATTCCGGCATGGTACGTTTTCAAATCCTGTCAGCCCGGTACCTGCCAGTGCCTGAACCAGCACCTCGTCGCTCACCTCCCGACGACCGGCCATCAGCGCTTTCAGGTTCTCGACCGGGGTAAGCAATGGTTTGATGCCGGGCCGATGGCCAATGTAAAGGGTGTTTCGAAGAAAAGACTCGCGTTGCCGGGCCCTGGGCTCGCCGCACCACAGCAATTGACCCGACCAGGCGTCGTTCAGGCCAGCAAGGATTCGCAGCAATGTTGTCTTACCGGTACCGTTGGGGCCCTCGACACGGGTAACCGTACCGGGCAGTATGGAAAAGGACAGATTCTGGAACAACAGGCGCTCGTCCCGTTCACACTCAAGATCTATCGCCTGTAGTAACGGCTCGGACATCAGGGCTCCGTTTCAGAGCGATGGATGCGCAGCAGGCATCAGGTGCATGTAATGAAGGACACACGGGTGCCAACATGAAATCAGGGCATTCACTGCCAGCGCGGCGTATTATAACGAAAGCGCCAGCATATTACTCTTGCCCGACATCAAATCGACACCAATGAAACTGAACGGCGGACCACCACCCTTACCCCCGAAACAGCCCGCGCCGGACCAGCCCCCCCGGAGTCCGGCCGCGGTTACTCCCGGCACCAGCACGGCGCCCGGGGCTGCGCTTTCGGCCAGACAACAACTGGCCCAGTTACAGCTGGCTGATCGGGAGACAGCGTTGGCCAAAGTGGCTGAGATCCTGAGGCAGAAAGGCGGGGGCCATGAGCTGTTGCTGGAACTGCGCGGACAATCCCTGAAAGTCGCTGCCGGCAACCAGCCACCGGATCTGTCCGTGGGCGATCTGATCAAGGTCATGCGGGCCGGTAACGAATTGCAGCTGATAGGCAAGCTGGCGCCGGGCCAGGAGAGTGCCGTTGCCCGGGCCCTGGCCCAGCGACTACCCTGGCAACAGAGCCTTCAGGCTGGCCTGACACAACTGTTCAGTGCCATGAGCCAGGGCCTGAAACTGCCACCCCCACCCGGGCAATTGCCATCTACCACCAGCGCACAGCCTCTGCCAGTGCCCGCACAGCAGGCCTTGCAAAAGCTGATCAACCAGTTACCCAAGGCTGACGCCCTGGCGCCAGGCGCCGGCAAGACCGAATCCATGGCCACTCAGGTGCGGCAGTGGTTGTCTGAAAGCGGCCTGTTTTCCGAGGCTCGATTGCTACAGACCGGCCCTTCCGCCGCCAGCCAACCGGATCTTAAACTGGTACTCGCAAAGGTGGTGTCGGCTTTGCTCACCAGCCAGAACCAGGGGCCGGAGCAATTCAACCGGCTGACCCCCCTGGCCAGCCAGGATTTGCTACAGGCCCCATTACAGTTTCCCAGGGCACCAGCGCCCGCGGCCTCTAAGAACACCGGGGAACCTGCCACGGTCGGGCAGACCCTGCGACTGCTTGCAGGCATGTTGAACCGGATTACGGTAAACCAGTTGCACAGCCAGACCTTGAATGCCAGGGCCGGCGGCGAACCTGGCGTGCCCGTGAACACTCTGCTGATTGAACTGCCATGGTTAACGCCGCAACAGGAACCCCGAACGGCACAATTGCGACTGGAACAGTACTCACAGGAGAAAGACGGCAACAAACGACCGGAACGGACCAGCGCCAGTGAGTGGCGATTGTCCCTGTCTATGGATCTGGACGATGCGGGCCCGCTGCATTTCGATGTCACCTTCCGGCCGCCGTCCGTGAGCGCTATGGTCTGGGCTGAAAACCAGACCACCCTGAGAACCGTGCATCGCGAGCTGCCGCTGCTGCGCCAGAGCCTGAACGACCTCGGGCTGGAAGTTGCTGACCTGGATTGTCGCAGGGGCAGCCCTCAGCAGATGCAAACCCGGCTGGAGCACCGACTGGTGGATACCAAGGCATGACCGAAAACGCACAGAACAATATCCCGGCCGCTGTCGCCCTCAAGTACGACGGTGAACGGGCACCGGTTATCTCGGCAACCGGCACGTGGGAACTGGCCGAGGAAATCATCCGGATTGCCCGCGACAACAATGTTCCGTTGTACGAGAATGCCGAGCTTGCCGGCATTCTGGCGCGTCTGTCGCTGAATGAAGAGATTCCGGAAGAGTTGTACCGGGTGATCGCGGAGATTCTGGCGTTTGCTTTCCACATCCGGGGCCGGACACCCGGAGATGCCCGGCCAGAAGAAGATAACCCGTCAGTGGATCAGGGAACGTAACGCCCAGGCCTGTTGCCAATGCTCACCTTTGCGTGGCGCCACAGTGGTATCGAAGTAATGCTTCAGGCGTCGGCGGTCCTCCGGCTGATCCTTCAGGGCCGAGCCTATAACGTGGTGCATCATGTGTTCAACGGTCATGGCGCCGCCACCGTAATACCACGCATTCAGGCTGGCGGCGTGGGCCACGGATACCGCCTCGGCGGTGGACAGGGCCGCCCCTGCCAGCCGGTCGGTGCTTCGCCCGTCCAGAGTCTGCCCGTTACGCAATTCGTGGAAGATGGTCACCAGCACTTCCACCACCGACTGCTCCAGCGCCACATCGATTCCGGCACGCCGGTTGGCTCTGGCCACTTCCCGAAGAACCACATCGATCTCATCGTTCAGGTGCCGTATCGGCCGGATTTCCTCAAAGTCCATCCGTCGTTTCAGGGCCGCACTCATGCTGTGAACACCCTCATCAACACTGTTTGAGGTGGCCACCAGGTTAAAGCCTTCCCGTGCCAGAATAACGCCGTCTTCCCCCGGCAATTCCGGGATCACCACGACCCTGTCGGAAAGTACAGACAGCATGGCATCCTGCAGCGCCTGCGGGCAGCGGGCGATTTCTTCAAACCGGACCAGCTGCCCCTCCATCATGCCCCGCAACAGCGGGGTTGGCACCAGCGCCTTTCGGCTGGGGCCCTCGGTACGAAGCAGAGCTTCGTTCCAGCTATAGAGCAACTGGCTGACCTGGCTGATGGCGCCGCCCTGCAAGGTCAGCGTGGAATTACCCGAAATCGCCGCAGCGAGCAGCTCCGACAGCCAGGATTTGGCCGTACCCGGCTCCCCGACCAGCAAGCACCCCCGGGACGTACACAGGGAAATGATGATCCGGACCACCATGGCCCGGTCGGCGACAAACTTACGCTCTATACCCAGTTTTTCATCGCCCAGCAGAAACTTCTCGACGCCCCGGGGCGACATCAGCCAGCCAGGAGGCATCGGGCCCGGATCCATGGACATCAGTTTGTCCAGTTCCTCGCGATAGGTTACTTCTGCCGGCTCGCGCTGGGCTGCCTTGTTGTTGGATCTGGTATTTTTCATCCGATACTCCTGCGGCCACCACGAACTTCCGGAGCCATGCGCTCCCTGGGCAGAATTCGGGGCAACTCAGCCAGCGGAATGATGCCCTCGATGACATGATCCAGGGCACTATCCCGCATGGTCACAAGGCCGGCATCCAGCGCTCGCCAGCGCAGCTCCCCGATGGGCGGCTGACTGGAGATGGCATTACGGATATCCGAGTCCACCTCCATGTACTCCACAATCGCAACCCGACCCTGGGTACCCCGGCCGTTACACTTGTCGCAACCCTCCCCTTCAAAACACCGGAAATCCGCCGGCGCACCGTCCGGGAAAACCTCCGCCATAATGGCAGGATCGGGCCTGGCCGGCTTGCGGCAATGCTTGCAGATTCGCTTCGCCAACCGTTGCGCAATCACTGCCAACAATTCGCCGGCGATGGAGTTGGGATGAACGCCCAGGTCGTAAAGTCTCTGCAGGGAATCCACGGCGTCATTACAGTGCAGTGTGGAGAGCACCACGTGACCGGTCTGAGAGGCGCGAATGGCTTCCAGCGCGGTCTCCTGATCCCGGATTTCACCGACAAGGATGACATCCGGGTCTTCCCGAACAAACGCCCGCATGGCATCGGCAAAACTGAACCCGATTTCAGAACGTACTCGGGTTTGCTGGATGTTGTCGATGGAGTACTCAATGGGATCCTCCACGGTAATCACCTTACGGCGACCATCATCAGCCAGGGTCTGCAGGCCCGCATAGAGTGTGGTGGATTTACCAGACCCGGTCGGCCCGACCACCAGCACCAGACCCGCCGGGTTATCCAGCAGGCGCTGATAACGGGAACCAATGGCCGATGACATCCCCAACTCAGCGATGGTCATTGCCCGACCGGTTTGCGGCAACAGACGGATAATCGCGTTCTCACCGTGCAGT